>ERZ795044.436-NODE-436-length-38643-cov-7.393983_pt1 | contig 38643 bp, 32 predicted proteins | sample MGYA00375128_ERZ795044 | MGnify/ENA primary metagenome ERZ795044 (study PRJEB30173, sample SAMN05720213) | anaerobic digester metagenome | isolation source: active sludge of municipal wastewater-treating anaerobic digesters | place: USA | collected 2014-12-22 ...
GCGGTTTGCGCGGGATCACGGTAAAAGTTTTTCAAATTTAATGAGGCCAGAACTTACGACTGCCAAACTGCTAGGTTTGGCTGGCGTCAAGTTCCCCGGCCGAATTTATCCCAGCAAGCCGCGTCCTAGCGGTTTGCGCGGGATCACGGTAAAAGTTTTTCAAATTTAATGAGGCCAGAACTTGCGGCTGCCAAACTGCTAGGTTTGGCTGGCGTCAAGTTCCCCGGCCGAAAAAATTTCAAAAAAAGTTAACGGTAAAATCCGATTACGATTGTGAATAAGAGACCCAATAAAAGTATCAAAAGATAATTTTGAATCAGGCCAGTCTGAAGTTTTCGTAAAATCCGGCTCATCCGCTGAGTGATCCACGCGACGCCGTTGACGGTGCCGTCGACGATATGCTGGTCAAACCAATTTTTAAGGGCGCTCAGGTTCACCGTCTGAACCGCGCTTTGATTGACCGCTCCGTCGACAATGACCGCGTCGAATCTGAAAAGCAGCTGCGAAATCTTTTTGAACGGCCCGATGAAAATGAGCTGATACAATTCGTCCAGCCAGAATTTATTGTATGAAACCAAATAGAGCGGTTTGAAAATTTTGGCAAGCCATTCGGGGACTTTGGGGAGAAAACGGTACAGAATAACCGCGAGCGCGATGCCCGAAAAAGCGGCCGCGACCGAACATTTGACGACGAATAAATTGACGTGGATTTCCTGCGCGTGTCCGCCGTGGATAAAACCCTGAAACCAGTGATTCCAGTAAGGCGAACCGGGGATCCCGAGCACGGCGGAAAACAGGGCCAGAACGGATAACGGCACCGTCATTACGGCCGGGGATTCATGCGCGTGAATTTTCTTCCGGGGCTTCCCGAGAAACGCGAGTACGAACAGGCGGAACATATAAAAAGCCGTCATGAAACTGGTGACCAGAAGAATGAGGAAAATGACCCGGCTCCCGGATTCATACGCGGTGAGCAGGATTTCGTCTTTGCTGAAAAATCCCGAAAGCGGAGGGACTCCCGAAATGGCGAGCGCCGCGACGAGAAAAGTCAGGGAAGTGATTTTCATGCGCGGGAAAAGCCCTCCCATTTCACGCAGATCCTGCGTCTGCGTTCCGTGAATCACGCTGCCCGCGCCCAAAAAGAGCAGGGCTTTGAAAAAAGCATGAGTCATCAAGTGAAAAGTCCCGGCGCTGAATCCGCCGAGGCCGAGGGCTGCCATCATGTAGCCCAGCTGGCTGATGGTGGAATAGGCCAGGACTTTTTTGATGTCGGTTGCGGTCAGAGCGATGAAAGCCGCCATGAAGGCGGTTATCGTTCCGATGACGGCGACGACTTCAAGGGCCTGGGGAAACTGGGCAAACAGGACAAATGAGCGGGCAACGAGATAAACACCGGCCGCGACCATAGTCGCGGCATGAATCAGCGCGCTGACCGGAGTCGGGCCTTCCATGGCATCAGGCAGCCACACGTGAAGCGGGAATTGCGCCGATTTTCCGCACGCGCCCGCGAAGATCAAAATCGCGGCAAGGGCGAAAAGTCCTCCGCCGGCCTGGGTTTTGGCGGCGAGGAATTCCGGGGTAAAGTCCTTGAATTGCAAAGTGCCCGCACAGGTAAACAGGAGAAACAATCCGATCAGGAACCCGACATCTCCGATTTTGGTCGTGATAAAGGCTTTCATGCCGGCTTTGGCGGCTGAGGGTTTCTCGAACCAGAACCCGATCAGGAAATATGAACACAATCCCACCAATTCCCAGAAGATAAAAAGCTGAACATAATGGCTGGAAAGGACCAGTCCCAGCATGGATGCCATGAAAAGGGAAAGATAGGCGAAAAACCGGCTGAAGCGGGGGTCTTCGTGCATATATCCCACGGAATAAATGAAAATCATCGAGCCCACATAAGTGACGACGAAGAGCATCATGGCGGTGAGCGGATCGATCAGTATCCCGAAATTCAGCGAGAAAGTCCCGATGCGGATCCATTCGAACGTGTGGCTGTATGTCGCCCCTTTCAGGGTGTTCAGGATCACCACGGTTGAGACGGCTGCGGCAAGGAGGCTGCCTCCGATCGCGATTGCGGCGCTCTGGTGCTTCAACCGCTTTCCGTTGAAGATGATAATTAAAAAAGCGATGAACGGGAAAACCGGGATCAGATACGCGTAGGCCATTGGGTCACCATTTTAAAATATGAATGTCTTCGGCTTGTACTGTTTTACGGTTCTGATACATTGCGAGCACGATTGCTAAACCGACCGCGGCCGCACAAGCGGCGAGTACGATTACGAAGATCACAAAGATCTGGCCTGTTTCCGGGTTTGGGGAAATGTAACGGGAGAAGGCGATCAGATTGATATTGGCCGCGTTCAGCATCAGTTCGATTCCCATCAGGATCCCGATTACATTCCGGCGGGTCAGCGTGCCGTAAAGCCCGATTGAAAAAAGGAATAAGGAAAAAATAACAAAATGGTTCAACGGGATCGGAGTCATTGGTCGGTCCTCCCTAAAATGACGGCTCCGACCAGGGCAATGATCAGGACGATCGAGATGATTTCGAACGGGAACACATAAGGTCCCATCAGGAAAGCGCCGAGCGCCTGCGTGTCGATTTTGGCCGCAAGAGAGGCGGAGTTGATTTTCCACGGTACCGCCGCGAGAGATGCGATGAAAAAAATGTTGAAGACCGCGAGCAGCGCAAAAGCCGGAAGACTCTGCCGGTTGGTTTGTGAGACGGACCGGTCGGTCAGGCGGTGCGTGAGCATGATCGCGAAAATCAGAAGGGTCATGATGGCACCGATATAAAGAAGAATCTGAATGATGGCGAGAAATTCAGCTTTCAGGTAGAGATAGGTGACCGCGACTCCGAGCAGGCTGAGAATCAGCGCAAGCGCGCAATGGAAAAGGTTCCGCAGGGTGACGACCAGGATGGCCGCCGCGAGCGTTACGAGTGCCGTTGCGTAAAAACCCGTTTTTGCGAAGAAGTAAAGAATTTCCATGTCAGTTTGCGTAAAGATACTTTCGTTTTTTCGGTGTTTCTTTCCGGTTGAAAATCTGCAGCAGCGTTAGGATGACCGTGATTCCGATTGTGTCCGCAATGAAGTTTTTAGGATATGGCAGCAATGCCCACAGGGCGGCGATGAAAATATTGGCCAATGTGAAAGGCAGAAACACTTTCCATGCAAACCCCATCAGCTGGTCGACCCGGAACCGTGGAAGGGTTCCCCGGAACCAAATCATGATCAGGATTAAAATGAAAGTTTTAAGCCCAAACCAGAACCAGGAAGGAAGAAATGCCGGGCCGTCCCATCCGCCCAGAAACAGGGTCACGGCGAGCCCCGAAATCGCAAAGGTGCTGATGAATTCCGCCATGTAAAAAAGGGCGAATTTCATGCCGCTGTATTCCGTGTGAAAGCCCGCGACGATTTCCGATTCCGCTTCGGGGAGGTCAAATGGCGTCCGGTTGACTTCGGCGACGCCGCAGAGAAAAAAGACGAGAGCGGCAAAACCTCCCCAGGGAGTGAAGATAAACCATTTCCAGCCGAGCTGTGCCTCCACGATCGCGGCGGTCGAAAGGGAAGAGGTGACGAGAATGACCGGAACGACCGAAAGCACCATGGGGATTTCGTAAGAAATCATCTGCGCGAAGGCCCTCATGCCGCCGAGAAGCGAATATTTGTTTCTCGAAGCCCAGGATCCCATAAAGAGAGCGATAACCCCGAACGTGGAGACGCCGAGGAAAAACAGAAGGCCTACATTGAGGTCGGCCGCAATCATGTTCCGTCCGAAAGGCAGGACCGCAAGGACGAGCAAGGGAGCGATCACGATGACAACCGGTGCAAGAAAATGAATCACCTGATCCGCATTCTTAGGAACGATATCCTCTTTGGTCAGCATCTTGATTCCGTCGGCGATGGGCTGAAGAAGCCCGAAAATTCCGACCCGGTTCGGGCCGTAACGGTTTTGAATCCGGCCGAGGACTTTCCGCTCGAGCCAGGTCATGTACATCATGACGACCGGCGCGACCGCCAGAAGAACGGCGATTGAGATCAGGATGCGGACAAGCAGAATGATCCAGTCCGGCAGAACGATTCCCAATAAGTCCAAGAACCGGTCTTTCGCGAGAACAAAAATTTGATCGATGGTTTCAGCCATTTTTCGGTACGGATCCTTGTTGCGGTGATGTCGGTCCCGCGTCCGGCTTCTGCGAAGGTTTTTCCGCGGGAGCAACGGGTTTCGCTTTCGCGCTTTTGGCGGCCCGCTTCGCTTCAATCCTTTCAAAATCGTGAGGGCGAATCTTAGCGAAATATTCCCAGGGTTTCAAGAGCGCTTCTTTTCGGACCATCAGGTCTTCCGCCCGGTTGTACTTTGAAATTTCGTATTCGTGATCCATGAAAATCGAATCAAAAGGGCAGACTTCCTCGCAGAGACCGCAATTCATGCAAATCGCGTAATCGATATCGAAGACGGCGGGTTTCTTCTGGACGCGCCCTTCGGCGTCTTTTTCCGGGATGATGTAAATGCATTTCGGGGGACATTCGGATTCGCAAATTTTGCAGGCGACACAGCGGATCATATGCGGAGTCCCGTCATAAACGAGAAACGGGAAGTTCCGGTAGCGTTGGGCGAGGGGAAGCTTCTTTTCGGGGTACTGGACGGTAAAAATACCCTTTTTAGGCCAGAGATAGGTCAGCAGGAAATTCCACAGCGTGACCAGCATTCCTTTTAAAACGCCCCAACCAAACATTTAACCTTGTCTCCTCTGTTCAACGATCCGACTTGAAATTTCTTTTCCGCCGTTTACCGGTCCACTTCGCCGAGCACGATATCGATACTTCCGAGAATAATGACGGCGTCCGCTATTTTTTGTCCGATGCAGAGATCTTCCAGCACCGTCAGATTTATAAAGCTGGGAGGCCGGACATGATAGCGGTAAGGTTTCGGCGAGCCGTCGCTCACGAGATAAAATCCCAGTTCGCCTTTTGGCGATTCGATGCGTCCGTAAGCGTCTCCGGCCGGAGGTTTCCACATTCTCGGCGCCCGGCAGGCCTGAAGGCCTTTCGCGCTGAGGATATCGCCTTTTTCCGGCATTTGCTTGAGGACCTGTTCGAGAATTTTAACGCTCTCCCGCATTTCAAGAACGCGGACATAATAACGGTCATAAACGTCGCCGGTCATTCCGAGCGGTACCCGGAAATCGAAGCGGTCATAAATGGAATAACGGTCTGCTTTGCGGATGTCGTAATTGACTCCGGAAGCCCGGAGCATGGGGCCGGTGATGCTTGCGTTGACGGCCAGTTCTTTCGGGAGGATGCCCACTCTTTGGCAGCGGCTTTTCAGGATTTCGTTTCCCGCAAGCAGCCTTTCGAATTCATCCAGAAAACGCGGGTAATCCCGGACGATTCTCCGGACCTGATCCAGGGCGCTTTCCGGCAGATCGGCTTTGACGCCGCCGAAGCGGAAATAATTGCACATCATGCGGGACCCGGAAACCGCTTCGAAAAAATCCAGGATTTTTTCACGCTCGCGGAACGCATAAAAAACCGGCGTGAACCATGCCCCGAGATCGTTCAGAAGAAAACCGATGAGAAGGCTGTGATTCACGAGACGCGTGAGTTCCGCCATCATGACGCGGAGATATTGGGCCCGTTCCGGAACGTCGATCCCTGCCAGTTTTTCCACGGCGAGAGCGTAAGCAAAATTATTGGTCATGGAACAGATGTAATCCAGACGGTCCGTATAAGGCATGTTCGCAAGATACGGCAGGGTTTCCGCGATTTGCTCGTGATTCCGGTGAAGATATCCCATGACGGGCTTTAACTTGACGACGGTTTCGCCGTCGAGGACCGCGTTCATGCGGAACACCCCGTGGGTGCTCGGATGCTGAGGACCGATCGAAACTTCCAGTAATTCGGTTTTTAGGGTGGGGGCGCAGGGGAGACTCATAGCTCCTGGTCCTCCGAGACATAATCTTTCCGCATCGGGTGCCCCTCGAACTCATCCCAGAGCAGGATTCGGCGCAGATCGGAATGCCCTTCGTAAATGATGCCGAACAAGTCGTAGGCTTCCCGTTCCTGGAATTCCGCCCCGCGGTAGAGAGCGGTCAGAGACGGCATTCTGGGGTTTTCTTTCGGGACCCGGACTTTGAGAACGACGGGGCCCTGTTTTTTTTGCATAGAATAAAGATGGTTGACTGATTCGAGGCATTCTTTTGCCGGATAGTCTACCGCGGTGATGCAGGACACATAGTCCATCGAATATTTCGGGCTTTCCTTAAAGAAACGGGCAACGGAAAGGAATTTTTCTTTCGGAATGACAAAGGAACTCCCTTCGACTTCGAGGGGAAGATTCGGTATCGCTTTGATGAGATCGTCTTTGATTTCCTGAATATTCATGAATTTTCCTGCTTTGGCGGTATCGGGGGTGTTTGCGAAGAGGGATTCGGCTTAGGAGTTGCCTGAGCCGGTTTATATTGAGGCATTCTGAGCTGTTGTTTCGTGTTCTGTTCCGGCCAGGATTGCCGTGGGCTGAAAATTCCGGGATTGTATTTCGGTTCAAGGCCTTTTTTACCGTATTGGGGAATGGGGAATTCTCCGGAGGCTTCTTTTGAATAACTGACCATGCCGGAGATTCTTTGCGCGTCGATTTTTTCCTGGAGTTTGATCAATCCGTCGAGTAAGGCTTCCGGTCTCGGAGGGCATCCGGGCACGTGAACGTCTACGGGGATGTAACGGTCGATTCCCCGCAGGACGTTGTAGCCATCCCGGAACGGTCCGCCGGAGATGGCGCAGGAGCCCATCGCGATGACGTATTTAGGCTCAGGCATTTGATTGTAAAGGCGTACGACCATCGGAGCCATTTTTTTCGTGACGGTCCCGGAAATAATGATCAAGTCCGCCTGCCGGGGCGAGGCCCGGAACACTTCGGCGCCGAACCGCGCGAGATCGTACCGGGCGCAGGTCGCGGCGATCATTTCGATAGCGCAGCAGGCGAGTCCGAACTGCATGGGCCAGACGGAAGAACGGCGGCCCCAGTTGTAGAGCTCCTGGAGCTTTACGGCGAAAATACCGTTTTTCCAGAGCTCATCTTTTAGCTTTTTATCAATCGTCATAGGATTTTTCCCGGTCGTTACCGCCATTCCAAAACGCCTTTTTTCCAGGCGTAGAGAAGCCCGACGGCAAGGATGCCGATGAAAATCAACATTTCGATAAACGCAAAAAGGCCGAGACTTTTATACGCGACGGCCCAGGGGTAAATGAAAATGGTTTCGATATCGAAGATGACGAACAACAGCGCATAGAGGTAATATTGGGCTTTGAACTGGATCCAGGACGTTCCCGTTGATTCGATTCCGCATTCATAAGAAGCGTTTTTGACCGGACCGGGTTTTTTCGGTGCCACCCACCAGGCCAGCAGAACCGGGATCAAAGGGAAAATGACCGCGACAAGGAGAAAAATTCCTATTAATAAGTAGTTGCAAAAGTAATTATCCATGGGGAAGTCCGGAAATTATATAAAGAGGGGGAAGGAAAGTCAAATAAGCACATGCGGTTTTGGGCTGCGACTTGCCTCGTCCGTAAGCGAAGGGTCTTGATCCTTTGAATCGATTTTACGGAGAAGCCGGTACAAATGTTGAGTGAATTGTTTCCCGTCTCTCGAAGTTGCGTGAACCAAATCGGTAAAATCTTTCGGGTAAAGATGACGGAGCCTTTCGAGAGGGATAAAAACGACTTTCGGGTATTTTTTCAGAAGTTTCCGAAGTTTTTTCCTGGTTATTCGATTTGAAATCCGGTTTTCCTGCGTGTAAGCAAGCGGGTTGTACTGTCCTTCGACGATAATAACCCTGATGCGATGCTGATCGCAGAAGGTGATAAAGTCCTCGATAAATAGAAGACTTAACCCAATGTAGGCCGGGTCGAGGGTTTTAAGCCCTTTGGAGGATATTTCAAATACCTCCTTTTCGGTGAGCGGGAAAAAAGCCTGCCGGGGGCCGAAAGAATCCAGAAGAATACGATTGGCCAGAATTCTGGGTATGTCCGCGTAGCGGTATTCGGGGAAAATAGAGGCGAAAATATTTTTGAGGGAAAATACCCAGGATGCGTTCCCTAGACCGTATTGTTTGAGCTGTCTGTGCAGTTTCAGAAGTTTTAACCCCTGGAAGGGCGCGTAGACGTAGACTTGAAAATTCGGGATTTTTGCAATGTCAAAATCGGACAAATATAGCAGGACGTTCAAGGGGTTTCTCGACAGAATTTTCTCTTGATAAAGAACGAAATCGATAGGGCGCATGCCCGCAAAAGCGAATATCTGGAATCGGGGATTTCCCGAGAAAAGCGTACGGGTTTGGCTGGAGCCGACCGCGAGATAATCCGTTCCCGGGGCGAAAAGATCTTGCAGGAAATATTCGGGGCTTTTCCAGATCATTTCGAGCCCGTAAAATTCCTTTTCCGTTACGGGTTTGGCCGTTTTTCCGTACAGCCGCCAGAAAAACACGGTATCGAAAAAGATGACTCTCAACAGGAACACGCAGATTACGGCAGCGGAAAAATGCTTCCATCTTGGTTTGAGGCGGTGTCCGAAACGAAACCACAGAGAAGTGGCCAGCAGAAGAAGCGATCCGGCAAAAAGATATCGGACCGCATAATAACTTCCGATCCCGAGCCTGGACCGGGCAAAATCCAGGGCGGGCATCAGAAAATCAAAATTGGAAATAGATAAAACCTCTTGCACCAAATTCTCCCCAGAAGGCAATCAGGTAAAACAGCAGGATGAAAAAGGCCCAGCGGACCGGGGCGGGCCATTTGAAAATAATCATTAAATCATCTTTTTTCTTTTCGAAAAATTCAATCAAGAGCAACGGCCAGATATAAAAGAGAATCATCAGTCCGTAATCTCCGGTATCCGATCCGAACGGCCGAAAATTAAAAAGCAAATTTTTGAGGAGGTCCGCGATTTGCGCGAAATCTTTCGAGCGGAACAGGAGCCAGCCGAAACAAGTCAGGTGAAACATCAGGAAAACACCGAAACCGTTTTTAATCCCGTCCCGGACGGAATTGGCAGTCTTTTGTTTCGGGAAAAACCATTCGGCCGCGCGATGAATGATCAGCAGGACCCCGTGATAGGCGCCCCACAAGACGAAAGTCCATGACGCGCCGTGCCAGAGCCCTCCCAGGAGCATGGTCAGGAAAATGTTCCGGCAGGTTTGAATCCGGCCGGAACGATTTCCGCCCAGCGGGATATAAAGATAATCCCGCAGCCAGGTTGAAAGGCTGATATGCCAGTTTTTCCAGAATTCTCTCGGATCGGTGACGAAATAGGGGAATTTGAAATTCACCATGAGTTCAATGCCCATGAGCTTGGCGGTCCCGCGGGCGATATCGGAATATCCGGCGAAATCTCCGTAAATCTGAAACGCGAAGGCGTAAAGGCCCATTAGCGTTTCGCTTCCGGAGAAAAGTCCCGTCTTTGAGAAAACGGCATTGACGATTTGTGCCAGGTTGTCGGCGATGAAGACTTTTTTGAAAAAGCCCCAGAAAATCAGCCAGCAGCCTTCGTCGATCTGAGTTTCCGTAATCACCCGTTTGTTTGAGATCTGGGGGAGAAGCGCGGATGCGCGTTCGATGGGGCCCGCGACCAGCTGGGGGAAGAAAGCGATGTAGAGCGCGAAATCGATCGGATTTCGGGCCGGTTGCATTTTGCCCCGATAAACGTCAATGGTGTAACCCATGGCTTGGAATGTGTAAAACGAGATTCCGACGGGTAGAATAATATGAAGGGTGGGCGAGTCCAGGTGAATGCCGAAGAGGTCGGCAAAGACCCGCAGATTTTCCGCGAAGAAATTAAAATATTTGAAAAATCCGAGAATCAGGAGATGGGACCCGATGCTGAGCCATAAGAACCCTTTCCTCTTTTTCGGGGTTTTACCGGAACCGATTTTCAGGCCACAGACATAATCGATGAGCGTGGAATACCCGATCAGCCCGAGGAAACGCCAATCCCAGAATCCGTAAAAGAAGTAACTTGCGGCAAGCAGCATGAGGTTTTGCGCCTTGTGGGGGAGGATGCGATAAAGCGAGTAGACGACGATGAAAAAAATGACGAATTCGAAAGAATTGAAAAGCATATGCCCCGTTTGTGAACTTTCCGTTCAAGAAAAAGGTTTTTTGAGCAAAATCCGAATGCGAGACGGTTTTCGTTTTGCGCGTTTTTAAGAAATATAAGGAAATGCCCTTGAGGAGCGCATCATAACAGAAAAATTTTGTTTAGGGGAGGGGACAATTTGCATCCCGGGGGATTTAGTGATATGATACCGCGCCGTTTAACTAACCTTAAGGGAGAATGCGGTGGCCGAAACAGCAAAGGAAAGTTCCGTTACAGGACAGGATAAGCCGATTCTGCAGATTAAGGGATGGCTGACGCCGATTGTGGTGGGTGCCTATCCGGACGAGACGGTTCTGACCGTGGTCAAACGGATGCAGCAATTCGGGATCGGGTCGGTCATTGTCAACAGCATTGAGCAAAAGCCTCTCGGGATATTTACGGAACGGGATGTTTTGAACAAAGTCGTGGCCCAGGGGCTTGACCCCAATGTAACGCTTGTCAAAGAAGTGATGACTTCTCCGATCGAGACGATCAATGCTTCCTGCCCTCCGCTCGAAATATTCAAGCTTTTTGCCGAAAGAGGGTTCCGGCATTTGCCGGTTGCGTTGGATGACGGAAGAATCATCGGCGTTTTGTCGCTCCGTTCCAAAGGGTTTATTCAGGAAATATGCCGGATCATGGACATTCTGCAGAATGTCAATGAACTCAAGACCCGTTTTCTGGCCAATGTCTCGCATGAATTGCGGACACCGCTGGTTTCCATCACGAAGAGCGCGTCACTGATCCTTGATAATTACGATCAGATCAGCCGGGAAGAAATCACGAGATTTCTGCAGATCATCGAAAATCAGGGCAACCGCCTGCTGAGAATCATCAATGACCTCCTGGACATCACCGCGCTTGAAGCGGGGCGGCTCCGCATCACAAAAAGCAATGTCGATTTGTGCCGGGTGATCGAGACCACCATCCGGGGTTGCGAGCTGATGACCAAACGGAAAAATCTCAAGATCTCCTTCCAGAAGCAAACCGAAAACACCATCGTGTTTGCCGACGAAAACCGGATTGTTCAGGTCCTGGACAATCTGATCAACAACGCGATTAAATTCAGCCCCGAAAACGGGGAAATTATCGTGACCGTCAGCAGCGATGAACAGGATCAGCACATCCTTCGGATTGCCGTCCGCGACAACGGGGTCGGCATCCCGAAAGAGAAACTCCGCATGATTTTTGAGCGGTTTGAGCAGGCGCATGATCCGAATCTCGGGAAACCGGAAGGAGTCGGTCTCGGGCTTTCCATCGTGAAGGAAATCGTTTCCCTGCATAACGGAAATATCTGGGTGGAGAGCGAGGAAAATAAGGGGAGCACGTTTTATTTCACCCTCCCGAAACCCGAAGCCATTTACGGTTAGACCGAAAAGCTTTTGTCTTCACATCTCATTTCATCCCAACGGGTTGTGTCTTGATTGCGTCGCATTCTTCTTCAGGGCAAGTATCGTGCGGGGGCTGTGTTTTTCGCATGAATTACTGGCGTTTTTAATATGAACCGCGTAAAATACCACATTAGGAGCTTCAAAATTTCCGTGTGAGATGGAGTCTTGCCATGAAAAAAGTATTCATTTCGGTCTGCGTTTTAGGGATTATGGGGATTTTTATTCTTCTTGCCATAGAGAAAAATCTCGGAGTGATCAAACACGGAAAAGAAACGAAGATTGTGACGATTTCCGAAGAACAGGCGGAGGAAGAAACTCTTTCCGAACCGGCTGTTGCCGAAGAACCGCAAGAGTCGCCGCTTGCCGCGGTTGAGACCATTTCGGAAACTCCGTTAACGGCCTCTCCGCAATCGCTTGAAACCCAAAGAAAGGTTTTCCTTGAGGAAGCGCTCCACATCATCCGGGTTTATCAGAAGGCCAATCAAAAATTTTTAAACGATCGCCTGGCCAAGGCCCTTGAACTTTTCCGCCATGTTTCGATTCAGTCTTCCGCGCTTAATCCGGTAACGCCGGTTGAAAAGCAGGTTCAGGAGTTTCTGATCGAAGCCGCCGAATCCCGCCTGCGGGGGATACGCGTTTTCAATAAAATTCTCAATGCCCCCGCGGATCAGCAAGTGGAAGGCTGGTGGCGGGAGAATGTGGGATATCTCAGAGGGGCAAATGAATCGATCAGCCAGGCCGTCCGTTTGACCGGGCAAATCATTGTGGATCAGTCGAAAGAGATCAGCGGTTCCAATCAAACCTCGCCGCTTCTGGAGGATCTCCAGCGAAGCACGAAGGGAATTCTCGTCGTCAGCCGTTCCGGAAACGGATAACATCCGCGGCTCATGATTTCAAGCTAGGGACAAACAATCGAAGGCGTTTTCTGCCTTTTTTGATCGCATTGCGGGACAACGGAAAGTTTTTCCAGAATAGAAAGGGTTTGCAATGGGCGGGATGAAATTCGGATTTGTCATGGATCCTCCCGAGACGATCCGGTGTCTTGAAGATACCTCATTCTACATTATGAAGGAGTCATTTGAGCGGGGGCATGAGGTCTTTTATGTCGATTCCCGGCATGTTACGGCCCGGGGATGCGGGCTGTATGCGGATGCCCGTCAGGTTGAGGTGAATGTTTCCGACGGATTTCGGGAGTTGAAATCTTTTCGGGGCCTGGATCTTTCGTCTCTGGATATAATCTTTCTCAGAAAGGATCCTCCGTTTGACCGACATTACCTTTCCTTGACTTATTTACTGGAGTTTCTAAAAGGCAAAGTTCCGGTCCTCAATGACCCGGCCGGGGTGCGTAACGCGAACGAAAAGCTCTACGGGCTCCGGTTTCCGGATTGCGTTCCGAAGACGGTGGTTTCCGCGCAACCGCCGGTTATCTTGGAGTTTCTCGAAGAAGTCGGAGAAGCGGTGTTGAAGCCGCTTTGGCAGAGAGGCGGGATCGGGGTTGTGAAGATGAAGTCCGGGGATTCTGAAAATGAGGCGAACATCCGGAAAAACCTCCGTGAGTACGGAACGCTGTTGGCGCAGCAATTTATTCCCGAGGTCCGGACGGAAGGGGATAAAAGAATCCTTGTTTTGAACGGGGAAATTCTGGGCGCTTACCGGCGCATCCCGCCGGCGGGGGATTTCCGCGTCAGTCTTGAAAAAGACGGAAAGTATGAAGCGGCGGTGATTGACCGGCGGGACCGGGAATTGACGGAAACCATTCGTCCGAGCCTTTTGAGCGACGGACTTTATTTTGTCGGGCTGGATGTGATCGCGGGCCGGATCACCGAAATCAATGTGACCAGTCCCGCGGGGATTCCGGAGATCAATCATTTTCTGGGCGCGAAGCTTGAGGCGGAGGTTGTGTCGTTTCTCGAGCGTTTCGCAAAGCGTCAATAAAAATGGATTTTTCGAAGGAAAAGAGAACGCTTTTCATTCCGGAATCGATATAATGCTTGCGAAAATAGCGATGAGAAAACCGGTAAAAAAAGCAATGCGGATATTTTTGGCGGTAACCCTGATTTCCCCCTTATTTTTCAATGCGATCCCCGTTTCGGCCGCGGAAGAAAATCCGGATCCCGCCCGTACCGTTCAGGTAAGCACATTGATGGATCAGGCAGCCCGGTATCGAAGCGAAAACCGGATCAAAGAGGCGATTCAGGCCTATCAGGAAGCCGCGGGACTCGATCCGAAGAACCCGATGATTTACAGGAATCTCGGCGTGCTTTTCTATGAGGCTGAGAACGAAGAGGACGCGGAGCGATATTTGAAAGAAAGCCTCGGGTTGAAAAATGACGACCCGTACACCTATCTTTATCTCGGCAAAATTTTTCTAAAAAAGGAAAATCCGGATCAGGCGCTTTTCTATTATCAGAAAGCGCTTGAGATCAATCCCGGCCTTCAGGAAGCTCATTTTAATCTCGGAATCCTGTTTGAGAAGAAAGGGGATATCCAGTATGCCCAGAAGGCTTTTGAGACGGCCAAGTCCCTGGAGCCCCAGGACCCCCGGCCCTATGTGGGGATGGGGAGCCTTTGCCTGAAAAGCAGGATGTATCCTCAGGCGATTCAGGAATTTGAAAGGGCGCTTCAGCTCGAGCCCGATCTTGCGGACGCCTACAATGGAACGGGTGTGGCGTATTATGAGATGAGAAAATTTCGCGAGGCCGAAGACGCTTTTCTTCAGGCGCTTTCGATTGACCCAAAATACGCGACCGCGATGAACAATCTCGGCGTGTTGTACATGCAGGCGGGCCGTTATTATGAAGCGCGCCGGGCATTTAGCCGCGCGCTTCGGGTGGAACCGGGAAACGAACAGGCCCAGGAGAATTTGACGATTTTGGCCGATCTCGAGAGCCGGGGGCAACGATCCCTGTTTGACTCCTCTTCGCAGGATTCCGTGTTTTCGGAGCAAAATCCCTTTTCTTCTTCACGAAATTCCGGAGCGGGGCTCGGCGCGGCGTTTCCCGTTGCGGGAGGAGGGATGAATCCGTTTTCTTCCGATTCCGCCGGAGGGTCTTCCTTCCAGTCGTCGGGGCAGCAGATGCTTTTTCAGATCGGAGGGATTCTGTTGAGCCAGTTTTTGGGTAAGAAATTCAATCAGGGATCCGATTCTCAGAATAATTCGCATAGCTCCGATGATTATCAGGACTCCCTGTTTGAAAATCTTTTTGGAAAACAGAAGAATTTTTGATAAATTAGGGAAACGGTCGGTTCGGAACAGTTGATCAACGAGTGAGGAGGATAAGCGATGAAAATTAAGCGGATCGGAATCTTAACGGGGGGAGGCGATTGCCCGGGGCTCAATGCGGTGATTCGTGCCGTCGTGAAAACGGCATTGCGGCGTTTCAAGATCGAAGTCGTCGGGATCGCGGACGGTTACGCGGGACTGGTTGAGGGAGTGATGAGACCGCTTCAGGATTCCGATGTCTCGGGGATTTTGCACCGGGGCGGGACGATTCTCGGGACATCCAACCGCGCGAATCCGTTTCAATACGCCGTGATCGGTGAGGACGGTAAAATGATGATTCAGGACCGTTCCGGAGAGGCCCTGGAGCAGATGAGGAAATTCGGGCTGGACGCGCTGGTGGCGATCGGGGGAGACGGGACCCTTTCCATTGCCAAAAAGATGGCGGATTTGGGCGTTCCGGTGATCGGGGTTCCCAAAACGATCGACAACGATCTGGACGCGACCGACGTGACATTCGGTTTCGATTCCGCGCTTGCCGTCGCGACGGAAGGCGTGGACCGCCTGCATTCGACGGCGGAGTCGCATCATCGCGCGATGATCCTGGAGGTGATGGGGCGCTACGCGGGCTGGATCGCGCTTCGGGCCGGGATTGCCGGCGGGGGAGACGTGATCCTGATTCCCGAAATCCCCTATGAAATAGAAAAAGTCTGCAATGAGGTCAAGCGGCGGATCCATTTGGGGAAGCGTTTCAGTATTGTGGTGGTGGCCGAAGGCGCGAAGCCGAAGGACGGCGAGATAACCGTTCAGAGAACCGTTGAGGGGTCGACGGACCCGATCCGTCTCGGCGGTGTGGGGCAGGTGGTCGCGGGCCGGATCGAAAAAGAGGTCGGCATCGAGAGCCGGGTGGTGGTGCTGGGACATCTTCAGCGGGGCGGGACGCCCACTCCGTTCGATCGCTGGCTCGGGACGCGTTTCGGGGTCGCGGCCGTCGAGCTTTTGGCGGAAGAACGCTTTACCCGCATGGTTTGTCTTCGCGGACAGAACATCGAATCGGTTGAATTGGAAAAGGCGGTCAGCAAGCTCCGTCGGGTCGAGCCTCAAAGCGAAGAAGTCCGCACGGCCCGTTCGGTGGGAACCTGTTTCGGTGACGAATAGGGAGGATGGACACGGCGAAACTTCTCGCGTTTCGGATCCGGTGTTTTGTTGGGCGCTCTTGACGTTAAAAGCGCTTTATCTTCAATCGTAATCGCTTAGCGTCCTGAAGATGAGGGCAAGCTTGTCTTCATGGACGTAAATTTTCTTTCCGGAACCGGCCTGATTCTCGCACGTGCAGTAAAATTATCCGGAGTCGCGTTTTTTACGGAATGTGGATGTGAAGTGTTTTCCCCAGAGACGTGAAATACTTGACCCACAGGATGGCGTTTTCGTCTCCCTGATTCGCTTTGTCCCGGAAGGACGGATAGATTTCGTGAAGCATTCCGTAAAAAAGATTCTGAACCTGCCATAAATTGACTTCAAACGGAAGAAGGCTGATGATGTCTGCAACGAGGTCCAGTTTCTGGGCCAGCTCTAAATCATCCGGTTTTTCGGCGAATTGCTTGACGATGCGGTTTGCCGTTTCCTGAAAGGCGTATCCTAGCCCCGCAGTGTCGATCGGGACTTTTCCTTTCCGGGCTTCGTCCATGAGCCGCTGGATTTGTTCCAGATCGAGCGGCTCGTCGGAAAAGGCGTGCCGGAGATTGCTGTTCAGGACGAATTCCGCCATTCCCTGAAGCGCTTTCGGGAGGGGGATCGCAAGATCCAGAAGAAACCGCATCAGAGGGCCGTGGTTTTGATACAGTTGGTTGTAAACCACTTCCACTTCCGTCAGGGTCGAGCCCAGGATGCGGTCCAGGATTTTTCTTTGTTCGTCCCGGAAAAGGGATTTCAGGGAATAGTTCGGCTTGAAGAAATATTTGTCGAAAGTCCGGATGACTTCGGGGATGTCCGCCCGGGAGAAAACATCCATCGCCTCGGCGGCCATTATTTTATAAGCGTCGAGACTTTGAAACGCGCTGATCCCGCAGCTTAAATTGTGATCACCGAAATGAAGCGCCCCGAAACTGAGCTGGGCGTTTTCCCAGGTAATCTCGGACGTGACCCGCATTTTTCCGACGGCAAGTTTTGCCTTTCCCGATTGTGAAATTTTGCAATCGTCGAGGTCGACGCCGTAGGAATAGACTTTCGCTTTTTCTCCGTAACCTTCGAACAGAAGGTTCATCGCGTAATGGGCCGCGACTTTATGCAGGTTGACGATGGAGGGCCTGACGAAACGCTCGTAGATTTGGCGGCCGTCCCGGCGGTAGGAAATATTGCTTTTCGCGAAACTGAGTTTTTCGAGGAATTGTTTCTCGATGGAATCCCCGAACAGTTCTTCGGCCAGCTGAATCGCCCGCCCGGCATATTGAAGGATCTGAACGGTTTCGATCCCGGAAATCTCGTCGAAAAACCAGCCGCAGCTTGTGAACATCAGCATGGCGTGGCGCTGAAGCTCGAGAAGTTTCAGCGACGAGATCTTTTCTTCTTCGGTCAGGGCGCGCGAAGCGTGCTGGGCAAGGAAATTCCCGACGTTTTCCGGTGACCGGTTTAAAATGACGTCGATGTAATGGTTTCGCGCGTTCCAGGGGTCTTTCAGGAACGCCGAAGCTTTGTCTTCGTACAGAGGGATCAGCGTGTCGCGCAGCCAGTTGAGGGCATCGCGGAGCGGGGCCCGCCAGTTTTGATTCCAGTCCGGCCTTCCGCCGGAGTTACAGCCGCAACTGGCCCGCCACCGCTCGATGCCGTGTGAGCAGCTCCAGGAGGTGTTCTCGAGAATTTCCACGAGATGCGTGGGAGGGTGCTTCGACAGATGCTCCCCGTAAATGGTGATGTCCGCGAGTTTGTTGGACTGGATGTAATGCAGGGCATAGGCGAGCGCCATATCCCCGTTACGGTGGTGATGGCCGTAAGTTTCTCCGTCGGTCGCGATGTGGACGAATTGAGTGTGGCGGCGGTTCTCGGAAAAGGCGCTCATGATTCGGTTCGAAAGATCTTCGCCGCGGTTCAGGAGCCGTTCGAAGGCCACCGCGCGGGAGATGGGGCCGTCGTAGAAGAAAAGATTTATTTTCTTCCCGGAAGCCAGCGGGAGTTCGTAAGCCGTGGTCGGATCGATTTTGGCACCCGAAACGTCGGTCCATTTTCCTTCGCCCGTTTTGTGGATTTGCCTGGCCTGATGGGGCGCGAGAATCGTGAATAAAATTCCCTGACCGGCCAGGATTTCGAGCGTCTCGAGATCGACGGCCGTTTCGGGAAGCCACATCCCCTCCGGTTTTTGCCCAAACCGGTGTTCGAAATCGCGGATTCCCCAGAAAACCTGCGTGTATTTGTCGCGGCCGTTCGCGAGCGGCATAATCATATGATTGTAGGCCTGTGCGAGGGCGGACCCGTGCCCGGAAAAGATTTTCCGGCTCAGACGGTCGGCCTCGAGAATTTCCTGATAGGTTTTCGGCGCGTTTTTCTCGAGCCAGCTTAAAAGCGTGGGGCCGAAATTGAAACTGATTCTCGAGTAATTGTTGACGATTTGGACGATGCGCCCTTCACCGTCCAGGATCCGGGAGGCGCCGTTGGCGGCGTAGCATTCGACGTTAATTCTTTCGTTCCAATCATGGTAGGGGTACGCCGAGTCCTGGAGCTCGACGGCCTCAAGCCAGGGGTTTTCCCGTGGGGGCTGGTAAAAATGTCCGTGGATGCAGATGCAGCGTTTCACCGGCAGAACTCCTTATGCTTGCGCGTTAGAAATTTCCGCCTCGCTTTCCATTTCCGATTTTTTTGTCAATCGCTTTTTCGCGTCATTCGGCCCGCAGCACGATGGTGGCGAGCGGGGGAAGGGTCAAATTGACCGAATGGGGACGGTGATTCCATGCGATCGGATCCGTTCCCACCCCGCCGAAATTTCCGAGCCCGCTGCCCCAATATTCTTTCGCGTCGCTGTTCAGGATTTCCCGCCAAAACCCCGCGCGGGGGACGCCCACGCGGTAATCAGTGCGCGGGACGGGAGTGAAATTGCAGACCACCAGGACAATCGATCCGGTCGTTTTTCCCTTCCGGATGAAACTGATCACGCTGCTTTGCGCGTCCTGGCAGTCAATCCATTCGAATCCCGCGGGCTGGAAATCAAGCTCGTGCAGCGCGGGTTCCTTCCGGTACAGATGATTCAGGTCGGTGACCCATTGTCTGATCCCGGCGTGCGGATGAAAAGCGAGGAGATGCCAGTCCAGGCTTTCGTCGTGGTTCCACTCCCGGTACTGTCCGAATTCTCCGCCCATGAACAGGAGTTTCTTCCCGACCTGCGTGTACATGTAGCCCAGGAGAAGCCTCAGGTTGGCGAATTTCTGCCAGGGGTCCCCCGGCATTTTCCCGAGCAATGATCCTTTGCCGTGGACGACTTCGTCATGGGAGAGGGGAAGAATGAAATTCTCGGTGAAGGCATAGAGCATTCTGAAGGTGAGCTCGTTGTGATGATGTTTCCGGTGGATGGGTTCTTTGGTGATGTAGACAAGCGTGTCGTGCATCCAGCCCATGTCCCATTTCATCCCGAACCCGAGTCCTCCCGAATAAGTCGGCCGGGAGACCATGGACCAGTCGGTGGATTCTTCCGCGATCATCTGAACGTCCGGATAATTTTTATAGACTTCTTCGTTCAGGTGCTTGATGAAGGAGATGGCCTCGAGATTGTGATTCCCGCCGAAACGATTCGGGATCCACTCGCCGTCTTCGCGCGAGTAATCGAGATAAAGCATGGACGCGACGGCGTCGACCCGCAGTCCGTCCGCGTGATATTTATCCAGCCAGAAGAAGGCGCTGCTCATCAGGAAACACCGGACTTCATTCCGTCCGTAGTTGAAAATGTAACTTGCCCAGTCCGGATGAAACCCTTTCTTGGGATCGGCGTGCTCGTAAAGATGCGTTCCGTCAAAATAGCCGAGATTGTGCCCGTCGCAGGGAAAATGCGAAGGGACCCAATCCAGGATGACTCCGATCCCTTCCTGATGGAGATAATCCACGAGATGCATAAAGTCCTGCGGCGCGCCGTAGCGGCTGGTCGGGGCGAAATAGCCGGAAACCTGGTATCCCCAAGACCCGTAGAACGGGTGTTCCATAACGGGGAGGAATTCGACATGCGTGAAGCCCATTTCCTTGACGTGCCGGGCGAGTTCAATGGCGGTTTCCTGGTAATTGAGGGAACGGAATCCCTGCTCCGGCACGCGCATCCAGGATCCCAGGTGAACTTCGTAAACCGAGACCGGGGCGTCCAGTTTGTTGCGGTCGTGGCGTTTTTTCATCCAGCTTTTGTCGGTCCAGGAGTACGCCAAATCCCAAATGATCGAGGCCGTTTTCGGCGGGGTCTCGTTGAAAAACGCGAAGGGGTCGGTTTTTTCGGAACGATGTCCGTTGTGCCGCGCGACGATGTGATATTTATACAACATCCCGATCCGGGCCTCGGCGATATAGCCTTCCCAAATTCCCGAGTTTCCCCGCGGCCGGAGCGGATGACTTGTTTTGTTCCAGCCGTTGAAATCTCCGATGACAAAGACTTCCCGGGCGTCCGGCGCCCATACGGCGAAATAAGTCCCTTCGATCCCGTCGACCGGCACGATATGCGATCCGAGTTTCTCATAAAGGCGGTAGTGCGTACCCTCGTTAAAAAGATAAAGGTCGGTGTCTTGCAAAAGGGAAATGTCGTAGCGGACGGGATCCTTTTTTACTTCCGGGATCCCCGGACGAATAGTTTTCCGGGAGGCCTTTGTTTTGCGCGTTTTTACGGTTTTTGCCATTTTTAAGAGAACCCTCCTGATTTTTTGAGACTGTGAAACGACCGTTATCATAGCGGAAAACCCGAAAATTTGCTCGTACTTAATTTTTCGGCAGGTTTTTCAGGAGTTGAATCGCCGGATTTAAGGGCTTCGAAAAAAACACCGGCCGGAAAAATCCGGGAAAATTTTTTTAAAGCCGAAATGAAAGAAAACGGGGGAAGATTTATGCTTGACTTTGATATGTTTCAAGCTAACATAAAGTCAATCCGTGAATAAATTTAGTTTGTTTTTCGGCCGGAGAAAGAGGCGTGAGTTTAAATCTTTAAGAAGTCTTAATCGCTAAAAGTTTGCATGGAAAGGAGGAGTGTTTCGTGAAGGATGGTGCTAAGATTTTCGGGTGTTTGCTGATTTGTGTTTTGTTGATGCCGGGTTGTGCGACTAAAAAAATGAAGCAGGAAGTCAATCTCCTGAAAACTCAGGTCGGGGGACTGACCACGGAGCTGAACCGGGTTTCCGAAGAAATGCGGGTGATGCAGGAAAATTCCAAGAGTGACGAATCGAACCGCCGCCGTTTGGAGCAGGAAGTTGCCAGCCTTCAGGGCGGCGTTTCCGCCAAAGCGAAATCGGTTACGGTGACATCCGGAGTTTACCGGACGCCTTCCGGGTTTGAGCTTCAGGCCATCTCGATTCAGAGAGCTCTCAAAAATGCCGGCTACTACGACGGCTCAATCGACGGGAAGGTCGGGTCCGGCACGACGGATGCCATTCGCCGTTTTCAGTCCGACAACGGACTTAAAGCGGACGGAATTTGCGGCCGGAAAACTTGGGCCAAGCTCAAGATGTACGAGGATTCCGCGGTAAAATAATTTTGCCCGCGGATTGAAAAAGATGAGACGTCAGGGCCTTTGGCTGTTTGTTTTTGCCGCGTTGCTTTTCGGGGGGAATTCGGCTGTCTTTTCCGCCGGGAAGACCGGGAGCGTTTCCGGCGAAGTTGTTTTGGTGAAGATGGTTTCGAAGCAGATTGTGGTCGCTTCCCAGACACAGAAGGATTTGCCGAAGGTCCTGTCGACGTTTCAGGTGAGTGAAAAGACCAAGCTGGAGGCCATATCGGGCTTGGCTGAATTAAAATTGGGCGATTGGGTGACTTTGGACTACGCCGACAGCGGGGAAGGCCTTCCCGTTGCGGAACGTCTCGCGAAAAGTTCCCGGCCGTCCGAAAATCCCGGGGCTTAGAAGATCCGGCCTTCGGGTTTTGAGATCCGAATCGAAGGGAAGGTGACTTTTGCTGCCTAACATCGGTTTTTCGGAACTGCTGGTCATATTTCTCGTGGTTCTTCTCCTTTTCGGGGCAAAGCGCCTTCCCGATATCGGACAGGCTTTGGGGAAAAGCATTCGTGAATTCAAGAAAGCCGTTCAGGGATTGAGCGGTGAAGGTAAAAACGAGGATCGGGAGAAAAAAAACTAAGGCCTGCCAGCGATTGGATTTTCCAGCACCCTCACCGGGTTAATCCCAGGGACTTCGAGCGTTTTCCGGACATAATCTTCGCGGATCATATGAACGGGCTCGAATAAAACGAAACGGCTATGATACATCTCTACATTCACGGACGGGATAAACAAAAACAGTTTTTGGGGACACCCCTTTTTGGGGAGGAATCCGTTCCCAAGCCGGATTCTTCCGGTCCTCTTCCGAGCGGGGAAGGAATCGCGGGGGTGTCGCTGAATTCGGTCCGGGAGGCCCTGCAGGACCCCAAAGCGCTGGTCTGGATGGATTTTGACAAGCCGACTGAGGACGAGTTCCGCCTTTTTTCCGATTTCTTTAATTTTCATCCGCTTGCCGTGGAAGACTGCGCGAATGTCCGTCATCATCCCAAGATTGACGATTACACGGATTATCTTTTCATGATTTTGCACGCGCCCGATCTTAAAAACGAGACGGAGCAGATCCGCACCTGCGAACTGGATATTTTTATCGGAAAAAATTTTGTCGTGACGCATCACGTTAAACCGATTTCGAGCGTCAAAATTATGCAGGAACGGTGCTCGAAAAGTCCGGATCTCTGGATGAGAAAAGGGGCCGATTTTTTTCTTTACGCGCTTCTCGACCATCTGATGGAAACGTATGAGCCTCTCGTCGAGGACCTCGGAGAGGAAATTTCTTGGGCGGAGGAGGAAGTTTTTTTTAACCCCGACGACAAATTTCTCAAGGCCATCTTTGATATCAAAAAAGATGTTTTTTATATCCGCTCCCTGATGTCCCGGCAGCGGGATACGATTTCCATCCTTTCGAAGGAACGGTTCGCGCATATTTCCGAGAAAGCCCGGCTTTATTTCCGGGACACCTGCGACGTTCTGATCCGGTTCATGGATACCATCAACGTGTACCATGAACGGCTCAACAGCACCGTCGAAACTTATCTGATTTTCGACAACAACCGCCTGAACCAGGTGATGAAGGGCTTGACGGTGATCGCTTCCGTGATGCTTCCCCTGACCGTGATCACCGGGATTTACGGGATGAATTTCCGGTTTATGCCCGAGATTCAATGGGAGTACGGCTATTTTGTGGTGCTGGGGGGGATGCTGCTGACCGCAACGGGCACGATTTTGTTCATGCGACACAAGAAATGGCTTTAATCTCCGGGGATGGTTCGCTTCGGAATCTTACGCTTGAAGAACTCGAGGACGCGGCGCATCGTCAGGGTGAGAAGCCTTACCGGGCAAGACAACTCGCGCAATGGCTTTATAAAAAGAACGCCTGCGATTGGCCGGAAATAAAGAATATCCCCCGTTCGTTTCTTGATTCTCTCCGAAAGCAATATTGCCTTTGTTCTCTGTCAATGAGCTCCCGGTTGGAGTCTTGCCGGGACCATTCCGTGAAGTATCTCTTGAAAACGTCCGACGGAAATTTCATCGAGACGGTCCTGATCCCGCAGGGCGGCCGGAAGACCCAGTGCCTTTCCACCCAAATCGGCTGCAAAATGGGATGCCTTTTTTGCGCGAGCGGACAGGGCGGGTTCGTCCGGAATCTTTCCTGCGGGGAGATTCTGGACCAGATCGCTTTTGTCGCGAAAGATACGGGGTCCCTTCCGACAAACCTGGTGTACATGGGGATGGGAGAGCCCTTTGACAACTATGATGCGGTCGTGAAATCCATCCGGATTGCCAATGCCTCCTGGGGGTTCGGGATCGGGCAGAGAAGGATTACGGTTTCAACGGTCGGAATTGTTCCGGGGATACGGCGGTTTTCGGAGGAAGGATTGAATCAGATCAAGCTTGCCGTCTCGCTTCACAGCCCGGATGACGCGGTCCGGACGCGCTTGATTCCCGCGAACCGGAAATACAATATTCCCGAAATCCTGAAAGCCCTGGAAGAAGCGGAGGACAAGTTTAAAAGGCAGATCACCTTCGAGTATCTTCTGGCCGGTGAGGTGACGGACCGGGACGAAGACGCCGTTGAATTGGCGGGGATCGCCAAAATGATTCACGCGAAGGTGAATTTGATCCCCTGCAATTCGGTATTGAAGGAATTTCGCCCTCCCGCGGAGCGCCGGATTCTTGAATTCCAAAAAGTCCTCGAGAAAGAGGGTATTCGCGTGACCGTTCGCCGCAGCGCGGGGCAGGACATTGCCGCCGCCTGCGGACAGCTGAGGTTGCAGGAGGGGAGCGTGAAGCGTGAAACGTGAAGAGTTTCTCGTGAAACAACTTAGGGACAGGTCCCGCTAAAGGATTATTAGGCTTAGCTTTACAAGAGAACTGTCCCCGCTTGCACTGCTCCACATGTAATCTTCCTTTTGGCTGACAATTCCTGCTTTTACCGGATTACCCTCGATATATTCTTTTGCTTCAAGCAAATGACCCTCATTTTCAATTACCCAACTCGTGAATCTTTCCTGAAAAAGATGTCCTCGCCGATTGTGCACTAGGTTGAAGTGCATAACGTAAGCGACTTGTATAGCTTGCATCGCTTTAGACAAAGTTTGAAGTGATGGAGCTCGTAGCAAAATGTGGGCGTGATTGTCCATCAGACAATAGGCAAAACACTGAAGATCGTAGCGTTTCCGATATTTTTCAATTCGCATAAGATAATTCCGGAAATCGTTTCTAGACGAAAAGATTACTTGCCCATTGTTGCCTTTCACGCAAACATGAAAATACGTGTATGTTGATAATTGAGATCTTGGGATCCTAGGTGACATATTGAGTTAGGGAGGGACAGTTCTTGTGTAACTCGTTACAATGTAAAGGGCTGCTGAGACCTGTCCCTGTTCCTCCTTTCCTTTTTTCCGTCTTCTGTTTTTTTCCGTTTCACAAAATACGCTTCACGTATATTTGATTCCTCGCTTCTCCAACTCCTTTGTTAAATATCCTCCCGTTAAGCCGTCGAGATAGGCGGTCAGTTCTTCGATTCTCAGCAATGCTTCCAGACGGTCTTTTTGGTTTTGAGGCTGGAGCAGGAAAAAATCCTTCAGGGCCCTTTTACGCTCAAAATAAAGCCGGGTGATTTCGCCGAGGATTTCTTCCCGTAATTCCACCATCAGTTTTTGCCGCGAATCGATTGAGGTCTGGTCCGAACTCCAGATGAGATCTTTCAGGTCCCAGCTGAGATTCAGGGAGTCGGATGTCGACGACGACTCGGGTCCCAGGATGTAAGTATCCGGATCGTTGGTCCCGCCCCGGTCGAGATCAATGGTGTTATGTGAAGAAAAATACCGGTTGAGCGATATATCCGGCACGAGGGCTTTCAGACGGGACGCAATCTGCCAGCGTGTGATTTTTCCGTTACCGACTCCGTTGTAGCGGACCGCGGCTTTTTGGACTTCACGGACGGAGGGTTCTTTCGCGAAGAGAACGGTGAGTTCTTCTTGAGAAACACCGGGTGGAATCGTGTATTCCGGGGAAGGTGCTCCGGCCGGAGGAAGCCATTCTTGCGTCCAGCGAAAAAGCGCGTGGCGTGACGCCGTCAGCAGGGATTCTCTTTCTCCCCCGAGCAGAATGATTTTGCCGATGGTTTTTTCGGCAAGGCCCCGGTACAGCTCCGTCCATGTTTTTCCGCTGCGCGGAAAACAATGGACGCCCTTTTCGGTTGCCGCGAACAAGGTCCCGTCTCCGGGTGAAATTTCAAGGTCCAGGATAACTTGCCCCGCGAGCCCGGTTCGGGGAACCGGCGCCCATGATTCGCCGGCATCACGGCTGACGAAGACTCCTTCCGCAGTCGCAAGCAGAAACTCTTCCGGATTTTTAGGCGAAACTTTTACGGCCGAGATGAGAGAGTCTTGAAGCGGGACATTGTCTTCCCGAAGCGTTTCTTCATAAAAGGACGTGTCTTCGGTTTCGGCTTCGGTTTTTTCCCTGGTTAGATGAAACGTTTTTAAAAACGAGCGTCCGTAGTTGTCGCTTCGGTAAAGGTCCTCTCCGGCGGCGACAAAAACAAGATTGTCTTTTTGCGGTGGGATGAAAACGCAGCCGATTGCATGATTCCCCAAAACGCCGTTTTGTTTTGTCCAATTTCTGCCGTTGTCCAGGCTCCAATACAATCCCCGGCCCGTCCCGAGGAATACAATCTCCTCGTCTTCGGGATTGACTGAAACGGTCTTGACGTTGCGGGTTCCCGGAGGAGAAAGGACTTCCTCCCAGGTTCCTCCGCCATTTTCATTGAGCAAAATTTTTCCATCGTCCAAAATGAGGAAACATTTTCCTCCGCAGGCGTACACGGAAGAGATTTTTTCTTCACCGTTGGCCCGGAAAACGGGTTCCCAAGTTTTTCCCCCGTTATGGCTCCGATAAAGATTTTTACGGGATGCAAGGAAAACACGGTTGGGAATCCCTTCGGTTTTTGAGAGTGCCAAAAAATCGGCATCCAAGGGGAAGTTTGAAGCTTTCACCCATCCCGGTTCTGAAAAAGGAATGCCCGAATGCTGTCCAAACCCGGGCATAGCTGTGAAGAGCCATGTGAGAAATATTGCCGATGCGATTACTGTCCGGTTTGAAATTTTTAGCGCCATAACACATGTGGTGGCATACAAGCGGAAGCGCAGGGTATAATGAAGGCAGGGGAAGACTATCATTGATTTGATTTAAGATCAATAAAAAAATTCTCTTTCGTCATTTTGGTTCTGAAGATACTTTGCGTTTGACCGTGAAATTTTCAAAGCCTAAAATAAACACAAGATACCGATTTACTACCGTTGCCAGGTAATCGGCTTGTTTTTTTGCAATATCACACATCATCGGAAATTGCTTTTCCGTTAGCTGACCGGAAAATTACCGGGAGAAGAGCTCAATGACACGCAAAAGAATCTTTACGGGATTCAAACTGTCGAAGCTCGGGTCCGGCTATTTGTTTCTCGCGTTTTCCTGGTTTTTGCTTCTGATGGACGCGATTCTTTCAATGGTTTTCCCCAATGCCCATCCGTTTTCTTGGCAGCACATCATTGAGATCACCGGATTTCTCGGCATAAGCGCGTGCATTTTTTTCTTTCTGCTCGGGCGAAGCACGCGGCTGTATCACGATCTCAGGAACACTTTAGGCGAGGCGGATCAATTTAATTTTGAGATTGTTTCGTCGGCCGGTGAGGGGATTGTGGTTTACGATTCCGAGCTCAGATACATTTTCTGGAATCCGTTTATGGAAAGTTTGACGGGGATGCCGGCTTCAAAAGTTTTGGGGCAGAAAGCGTTGGATTTATTCCCGCATCTCAGCGAATACGGCATTGATAAACTTTTCGAGCAGGCTTTGCGCGGAAAGACGGTTTATTCTCCCGATATTCCCTATCAGGTTCCCCGGACGGGAAAGTCCGGATGGGTTTCGGCGATTTACGTGCCTCACCGCGACGCTCGCGGAAAAATCACCGGAGTGGTCGCGCATATCCGCGATATCACGGAGCGGAAGCGTAGCGAGGAGCGGATGCAGGCAATCAGCGAAAGATTTTGGGTTGCTTTCAATTTTGCCCCCAATCCCGCCGCGATCACCGATATGAAATCCGGAGAAATGATCGAAGCAAATAAAGCTTTCTTGGACTGGTCGGGCTATAGGCGAGAGGAGCTGATCGGCCGGACGACCGTGGATCTCGGGATTTGGCCTGATTCGGAGGAGCGGAATGGCATCATTCAAGTGCTCAAAACCGGGAAATCGATTATCAAGCGGGGAATTCGGCTGAAAAATAAAAAAGGAGAGCCCAGCCTCTTCCTTTTCTCCGCCTGCATGATGCGGCTTGAGGGGCAGCCGTACATTTTTTCAACCGCCGAAAATATTACGGAAATCAAGAAAATAGAAGAAGCGCTCCGGCAAAGCGAAGAAAAATACCGCCGCATCGTTGAAACGTCCCTTGAAGGGATTTGGGTGATGGACCGGGATTCTAAAACAATGTACATGAATCGGCGCCTCGAAGAGCTCCTCGGGTATTCCTGGGATGAAATGAAGGGGAGGATCGTAACGGATTTCATGCCCGAGGAAGAGTTGCCGGATCATCAACGTATAATGAACGAGAGAAAAGAGGGGAAAAGCGGTTTTTATGAGAGGCGGTTTCGCCGCAAGGACGGGACGAGGATTCATTGCCTTGTTTCCGCGTCGGCTTTGCTTGATTCGGGAAATAACTTCGACGGTTCTTTTGCTATGCTGACCGACATTACTGATCGCAAGAAGGCCGAAAGGGATTTGCGGGAGAGAGAGGAGCAGCTTCGCACCATCAGCAACAATTTGCCGGCGAGTATGATCTATCAGATCGTAAGGTCCTGTGATGGGACTAGGCGGTTCACTTATTTGAGCAATACGGTTAAATTTTTCTATGGCATTACTCCGGAGGAAGGGATGCGAAATCCGGAGTTGATTTATGACAGAGTTCATGAAGAAGACCGCCGGCGGGTGTTTGAAGAGGAAGAAGCGGCTTATCGGAATTTTTCCGTTTTTAAAACCGAAGCGAGAATTATCGATCCTTCAGGCAAGATTAGATGGTCTTATTTTGCTTCGAGTCCGAGGAGGCTGGCAGACGGGACAACCGGCTGGGACGGGGTAGAGATTGATATCACGGATCGCAAACGAGCGGAGGAAGTTTTGAGTGAAAGCGAAGAACGGTTCCGGCAGATGTTTGACCATATGTCGAATTGTGTCGCCGTATACGAGGCGGCGGAAAATGGGGAAGACTTTATTTTTAAGGATTTCAACGCAAGCGCCGAGAAAAGCGACCGGATAAAAAGGGAAGAGGTGATCGGGAAATCGGTTTTGAAAGTTTTCCCCGGTGTGAGGAACTTCGGATTGTTTGAGGTTTTTCAACGGGTTTGGCGCTCGGGAGTTCCGGAAAATCTCCCGATTCAATTTTATAAGGATAACCGTGTCTCCGGCTGGAGGGAAAATTATGTTTATAAACTGCCGAACGGCGACATTGTCTCGATTTACGATGACGTCACCGCTAAAAAGAGGGCCGAAGAAGAACGGGATCTGTTTTTCAGCCTTTCGCTGGATATGATTGCGATTGCCGGATTTGACGGTTTTTTCAAGCAGCTGAATCCCGCATGGGAGAAAGTATTGGGATGGCGGACCGAGGAACTTTTGGCCAAGCCTTACTTGGAGTTTGTCCATCCGGAAGACCGGCCGGCGACGATAAGAGCGGGAGAAAAACTTGCGGCGGGCGGGACCGTTTTTGATTTCCAAAACCGTTACCGGTGCCGGGACGGCTCTTTTAAATGGATTTCCTGGAATACTTACCCGCTTGCCGAGGAGCAGCTGATTGTGGCTTCCGCCCGGGACATTACTGAACGGAAGCAGCTGGAACAGGCGATGCGGGATTTAAATCGGAAACTTGAACGCGGAGTGGCATTAAGAACGGCCCAGCTGGAAGACGCGGTCAAGGAGCTCGAGGCGTTCACATATTCCGTGTCGCATGACCTCCGGTCTCCGTTGCGTGCGATCAACGGGTTTGCGAACGCGCTTTTAGAGGATTTTGGCCCGAAGCTTGAGCCGGAAGCGCAAAGGTTCCTGAACCTGATCAGTTCAAACGCGAGCAACATGGGGAAATTGATCGACGATTTGCTCGCGCTTTCCCGGATCGGGAGGCATGAGATAAGCCGCACGACGGTTGATATGCGGAAATTGGTTGAGACCGTGATTAAGGAAGTTGAAAAAGAATCTCCCGGCCGCGTGTTTGAATGGGTCGTCGGGGATTTGCCTCCCTGCGTTGGAGATCCGGGTCTGATTCAACAGGTTTGGGCGAATTTGCTTTCGAATGCCGCGAAATTTACCCGCGTAAGCGAACAGGCAAAGATCGAAATCGGTGCGCAGAGTGAAAATGAAATGAACGTCTATTTTGTGAAGGACAACGGCGTGGGGTTTGACATGCAGTATTCTTCAAAGTTGTTCAAGGTTTTTCAGCGGCTTCACGGGCCTTCGGAATTTGAAGGCTCGGGAGTCGGGCTTGCGATCGTCCACCGGATTGTTTATCGCCACGGGGGGAAAACATGGGGCGAAGGATCGGTGGGCGGCGGCGCCGTATTTTATTTTTCCATTCCCGGCAAGGGAGAAGGAGGCTGAGATGGAACCGGTTGAAATTCTGCTGATCGAAGACAACCCGAACGATGCGGAACTGATCTTGAGGGCCTTCAGGAAAAGGAACCTTTCCGCGGTTTTTCATGTTCTGAAGGACGGTGCCGAAGCGGCGGACTTTTTATTCGGGGCCGGGAAGTCCCAGGTGCCCGGTTTTTTTTCGAAATTGAAAGTGATTTTTCTGGACCTGAAACTCCCGAAAGTAAGCGGGCTGGAGTTGCTTGCCAAAATTAAGGCGGACGCGTGGCTGAAAGAAATCCCGGTCGTGGTTTTGACGTCTTCGGAAGAAGACCGGGACATCGTCGAAAGTTATCGCCTGGGGGCCAACAGCTATGTCGTCAAACCCGTCGATTACGACAAGTTTTTTGGGGCGATTTGCGACGTCGGCCTTTACTGGTTTTTCATCAACCGTCCACCCAGACAGGATTCGCATGGAACGGGAACTCCGGATCTTGATCGTTGAAGACGTGCCGGCGGACGCCGAGCTGATGGAACGTGAACTCCGGAAGGCCGGAATCGTTTTTTCTTTCCGCTGTGTGCAGGCCGAAGGCGCTTTCCGCGAAGCGCTTTGTGATTTTTCCCCTGACATTATTCTCTCAGATTACAACCTTCCGGCTTTTGACGGGATGCGGGCGCTCCGGATTGTGCAGGAACTGGGCTTAAAAATTCCCTTTATCATCGTCACCGGTTCCATTAACGAGGAAACGGCCGCCAGCTGCATTAAGGCCGGTGCCGACGATTATCTCCTGAAGGAGCGGTTGACCCGCATCGGCGTTGCCGTGCGGAGTGCTTTGGATAAGAAACGGGTTTATGAGGAGAAGAAACATGCCGAAGAAGCGCTTCGCCTGAGCGAAGAACGCTATGCCCTTGCCTGTTGTGCCAGCAATGACGGTCTTTGGGACTGGGATCTCCGGACTAATGAGATTTATTTTTCCCCGCGCTGGAAATCGATGCTGGGATATGCGGAGAATGAGATCGGTAAAGATGAGGACGAATGGTTTCGACGCGTTCATTCCGAAGATGTCGAATATTTAAAATCGGATATTGCGCTTCATTTCGAAGGACTGGCTTCGCATCTTGCGAATGAGCACCGTATCGCTCACAAGGACGGAACTTATCGATGGGTCTTGAGCCGGGGAATCGCCGTGCGGGATGATACGGGGAAAATTTACCGGATGGTCGGTTCCCAAAGCGATATTACCGAACGAAAACGCGCGGAGGAACAGCTGCTTCACAATGCGTTTTACGATGCTCTCACCGGGCTTCCGAACCGGGCCCTTTTTATGGATCGCCTGGAGCGTTCGGCCGCGAGGGCAAAACGGGACTCTTATTTTAAATTCGCGGTACTTTTACTGGATCTCGACCGCTTCAAATTATTGAACGACAGCTTGGGGCATTTGGCGGGGGATCAGCTTTTGATCGGGGTGGCGCAAAGGCTTTCCGAATATTTGGGGCCCGGTGACACGATGGCTCATCTGGGGGGAGATGATTTCGCAATTTTGAAGGACGATATCCGGGGAATGGGGGAGACTTTGCGGTTCACCAATTTTATTCAGAAAAAACTGGAGGCCCCTTTTCATTTGAGCGGTGAAGAAGTGGTTACCGCGGCGAGTATCGGAATTGCGTTCAGCACGGAAACAAACCGCAACACGGAGGAAATTCTCCGAAACGCGGAAATTGCCATGTACCGGGCCAAAGCGCTCGGCAAGGGACGGTATGAGATTTTTGACGTGGACATGCATACTCATGCCGTGGGGTTGCAGAAACTCGAAGCTGATCTTCGCCGCGCGTTGGAAAGGCGGGAGCTGCGGGTATACTATCAGCCGGTCGTTTCTCTCTGTTCGGGAAAGATAACGGGTTTTGAGTGCTTGGTGCGTTGGCAGCATCCCGAGAGGGGGTTGATTGCTCCTTCCGAATTTATTTCCGTGGCGGAAGAAACGGGCCTGATCGTTCCGTTGGGTGAGTTCATTCTGAAAACGGCTTGCGAAGAGAGCCGGAATTGGAAGCTTCCGGGCGGGACCGCCCTTTTTTCTCTTGCCGTGAATTTTTCGGCGGTTCAGTTCCAATTCAAGGGACTTGTTCCCTCTATCAAAAAAACACTGAAAGAAACCGCAAGGTCGCCGGAGACCCTCAATATCGAAATCACGGAAAGCATTGCCATGAGCAATCACCATTCGACGCTGAAGACATTGAAAGATCTGCATGAATTGGGAGTTCACATCCTTATCGATGACTTCGGGACCGGTTATTCTTCGCTTGTTTCCCTGAAACGCTTTCCCATCAGTGCGTTGAAAATAGATTGTTCTTTTGTAGCGGGGCTCCCGGATGATTCGGAAAATTCCGCGATTACGACCACGATTATTGCGATGGCGCAAAGCCTCCGTTTGCAGGTCATTGCCGAAGGGGTCGAAAGCAGGGATCAGCTGATGTTTTTACGCTCGCTGCAATGCGACGAAGTCCAGGGATTTTTGTTCGGCCGCCCCGTGCCCGCCGGAGAAATTCCCGAGGTTTTGGCTCGCGAAAATTCCCTTTCTGAAATGCTGAACGCCGAATAGCGGAGTGGAACAAATCCCCGGCCCGAATTTTTTCTTGTGAAATACGATTTATTTCGGCGATTTTACCGAGAAAATTTTTCCCGCTACCTTCTTCAAAATGACTCGCAAATGACGGATTGTGCTAAACTAATGCCCTGTAAAGGATTGCAAGACCTTGAAACCGGAGCGGAATGAAAAAATATTTATGAGAAAAGAAACGAAACCCGTGGCAAAGAAGACGAGGCCGGCGTCTTGGAAAAAATGGCGGAATATTTTGGCCTCCGGCCTGATGATTTTTACGGCCGGTGCGCTTCTCATCCTGCTCTGCCGGGCGTATCTCCGTTATCAGATCCGGCAGGAGACGCTTCCGTCGTCGATTAAGGGAGTCGATTCTCTCGAAGAAGTGGAAATCGGAGGCGTTAATCAATGGGTCCTCCTACGGGGACAACGGCGGAGCAAACCGGTTTTGCTTTTTCTGCACGGCGGACCGGGACTTCCGATGATGCCTTTTGCGCATGCGCTGACCGAGCTTGAAAAATACTTTATCGTGGCGTATTGGGACGAACGAGGCTCGGGAAAATCAAGCGGGGGTGGGATCCCGGAGGATTCTGTGACGATGGAGCGGCTGGTTTCCGATACGGGGGAGGTGATTCGTTTTTTGCGCACGCGGTTCGGGACGCCGAAAGTTTACCTTGCGGGGCACTCATGGGGATCGGTGATCGGGATGAGGGCGGCGGCGCGCGATCCGGAATTGGTCTACGCTTTCCTCGGGATCGGGCAGGTGGCGGATTTCCGGGGGGGAGAGAAGATTTCCTATGAATACGCCTTGGAGCAGGCCCGGAAGACCGGGAACGGAATCGCTTCCCATGAGCTTGAGAAAATCGGACCGCCGCCTTACGGGGATCCGGGGAAATCTCTGACACTGGCGAAGTGGGTCGAGGTTTTGGGCGGGGGATTTCACCGGTGTCCCGGCGCTCTGGAGCTGGTCGAGATCGGATTTCCTTCGCCTTACTATTCGCTGGCCGATTTTTGGAAATTTTTTACGGGAGGCTATTTCTCTTTCAGGCGTTTGTGGGATAATATCCGGACAACCGATTTGTTTGACGAAATTCCGAGGATCGGAGTGCCCGCGTATTTTTTTGAGGGGAAATATGATTTTGAGGCGCCTTCGGAAATCGCGTACCGGTATTTCCAGGCTCTCCGCGCGCCCAAAAAGGATTTTTTCTGGTTTGAACATTCGGGGCACTGGCCGCATTTGGAGGAGCCCGGAAAGTTTATCGCAATGCTCACGCAGAATGTGCTGAAGGAAACGTATGTCAGATTCAGTGAGGATACCGATGAAGCGGATTAGAACGCGTTCCGCGGCCGTTTCGGGAGCCGGAATGCTTGTCCTGACGGGCTTTTTATGGGCCTGGGGCGTGCCGCATGTTTTGGCGGTGCCCGCGGGAGATTCTCATGTGAAGGCGGAGCTGATTTCTGAAGTCCGGTCGATCCGGCCCGGCAGCGCGTTTTGGGCGGCTCTCCGCCTCCGGATGAACGAGGGGTGGCATACGTATTGGAAGAATCCCGGGGATTCCGGGCTTTCGACTTCCGTCGAGTGGATTCTCCCGCAGGGGTTTCGGGCGGAGGAAATTCAATGGCCGCTTCCGGAAAAGATCGTGGAGGGGCCGCTGACGACTTACGGATACCGGGGGGAAATTTATCTTTTGGCTGAAATCAAGGTCCCCGATTCCGTTCCGGCGGGTTCGCGCCAGACAATCCAAGCGGAGGCGAAATGGCTGGCCTGCCGGGAGATTTGCGTTCCCGGAAAGGCGGAACTTTCGCTGGAACTGCCGGTCTCGGATGAAATCCCGGAGATGGACGAACGGTGGGCGGAGAATTTCGCGAAGGTCCGGGGGAAGATGCCGTTTCAGACCACCCGGTGGGAAATCCGGGCGGTGGATTTGGACCGTGATTTTGCGATGCGTCTCAGGCCTCTTTCGCCGAGCTGCCGGGAACTTCAGGACCTGGAATTTTTTCCCGAGAGGCCGGCGATGATCGATCATTCCGCCAAACAGCGCCTGAAGAAAACACGGAACGGATACCGGCTCTACCTGAAGAAATCTCCCGTCGCGGAAGAATTCCCGCGAAGACTTCAGGGGATTCTGATTTCTAAAACGGGGTGGAACGGTGATTTTTCGGGGGAAGTGCTGAGGATTGACGTGCCGATCGAAAAACCCGCCCCGGCCCGGCCCGGAAAAACGATCCGGGGATCCGCGTCGATGAAGAAACCGCTGTCGTTTCGATTGGCGGTACTGTTTGCCTTTCTCGGGGGGGTGATTCTCAATTTGATGCCCTGTGTTTTTCCGGTGCTTTCGCTGAAAATTCTCAATTTTGCGGAGCAGGCCGGCCGGGACCGCCGGAAAATCCGGACGCACGGGCTGATTTTTACGGCGGGAGTACTGGCGTCATTCTGGCTCCTCGCGGGAATTTTGATTCTGCTCCGGGCCGGCGGGGAACAGATCGGCTGGGGGTTCCAACTGCAGTCTTCGGGCTTCGTGATTTTTCTCGCCTGCCTGTTTTTTCTGTTCGCGCTCAATTTGTTCGGCGTTTTTGAAATCGGGACTTCGCTTTCGGCCGCGGGGGGAATACTGGAGAGGACTTCCGGGCCGGCGCATTCGTTCCTGAGCGGTGTTTTGGCGACGGTGGTCGCGACTCCGTGCACGGCGCCGTTCATGGGTTCGGCTTTGGGGTTCGCCCTCTCGCAGTCCGTGCGGGTTTCGTTTGTAATTTTTACATTCCTCGGGCTTGGGATGTCGTTTCCGTATTTGCTCCTGTCTTTTTCTCCCGTACTGGTGAAGTCCCTGCCGAAACCGGGGAAATGGATGATTACATTGAAGAAATTCCTGGGACTGCTTCTGACGGCGACCGTGTTCTGGCTTGCATGGGTTTTATGGGTTCAGAGGGGATGGGGTGCGGTGCTGGTATTGTGTTCCGGTTTTCTCGCGTTGGGTGCCGGGGTCTGGATTCTGGGACGCTGGGCTGTTTCGACAAATTCGAGACGGGGGAGAATAACGGCCCGGATTATGGCGGCGGTTTTTATTTTGGCGGGACTCGCGCTGGCGTTTTCGGGGCGGGATTTTCAGGCTCAGGATTTAAAACGCGGGCAAGAAGAAGCATCCGGAGGGAAAATTCAATGGGAGCCTTTTTCAAAAGAACGGCTTGATGCTTTGCGAGCCGAGGGGAAGCCTGTCTTTATCGATTTTACGGCGGCTTGGTGCCTGACCTGTCAGGTAAACGAACGTTTGGTTTTAAGCGACCGGCGTATTGCGAGGAGGATGAAAGAACTCGGGATTACGGCATTGAAAGCGGATTGGACCCGTCATGATGAAAACATCACGGGGGCTTTGGCGGGATACGGCAGAGACAGCGTCCCGCTGTATGTCTTCTACGGGCAAGGGAAAGAAAACGCTCCGGTCATTTTGCCTGAACTGATTACGCCGGGAATAGTGTTGAAAGCGCTGGGAAATACAGACCACAGACAACAGACCGAAGACCAAAGACCAAAGACAACAGACTAAAGACTGAAAATTGAAAGTTAAAAGCAAAGAACAAAGAACTAAAAGCAAAGAGCTAAGAACAATGAACTAATGCTGAAGAGGTGAACAATGAGGGGGAAAAGAATTCTTTTGGGAGTATGGGTGCTTGCGGCTGTGTTTTTCGGAATGCATTCAATAGGGGTGGCCGGAGGGGTTGTAACCGGAAATCCAGCGCCCGATTTTACGCTGAAGGACACGCAGGGAAAGACGCATTCCCTGGAAGGAGTGAAAGGCAAGTTTGTCGTTTTGGAATGGACCAATTATGACTGCCCATTCGTGAAGAAATACTACGGTAGCGGTCGCATGCAGGAATTGCAGAAAACTTGTACCGGCAGAGGGGTGATTTGGTTTTTGATTTGCTCTTCCGCGCCCGGGAAACAGGGGAATTATCCTCCGGAGACCTGGAATAAAATGGCGGCCGAGAAAGGGGCGGTTCCGACCGCAATCCTTCCGGATCCGGACGGGCGCGTGGGGCGCGCATACGGAGCGAAAGCCACTCCGCATATGTTTGTGATCAATCCCGACGGGATTCTTGTTTACCAGGGGGCCATCGACAGTATTCCGAGTACGGATCCTGCCGATATTCCGAAGGCGGAGAATTATGTCGAGGCGGCGCTGTTTGAAGCGATGAACGGAAGGCCGGTGAGCAAACCTTCGACTCAGGCATACGGCTGTTCGGTGAAGTATTAAAGAACGTCGTTCGTAAAACGCATTAAAGCCGTGAAGAGTGAAGCGTGAAGCGCAAGACGGAGTGTAAATCTTGTCCCGGAATCTAAGCGAATTTTCAAAAAAAAACTATGACTTGCTGGTGATCGGCGGGGGGATCAACGGGGCGGCGATTGCGAATATCGCCGCGGGCCGCGGTCTTTCCGTTGCGCTTCTCGAGAAAGGGGACTTCGGGAGCGGGACTTCCAGCAAATCCTCCAAACTGATCCACGGCGGGATACGCTATCTGGAAAATTTCGAATTCGACCTGGTGTTTGAATCCCTCCGGGAGCGGGCCCTGCAGCTTCAATGCGCGCCGCATCTTGTCAAGCCGCTTCGCTTCATTATTCCCGTGTATAAAGGGGACAAACGGCCGCTTTGGATGATGCGGCTCGGCGTTTTTCTCTATGACCGTATCGCGGGACGGTACCGGATCGGGCGGCATCAAAGTTTGAGCCGCGAGGAATTGATGCGGCTTGAGCCCGGTCTCAAACGGGAGGGGCTGAAGGGCGGGGTGATGTATTTTGACGCCCAGATGGATGATGCCCGGCTATGCCTTGAGAATGTTTTGTCGGCCGCCGAAAAGGGGGCTCAGGTCGCGAATTATGCCGAAGTTTTCTCTTTCATTAAGGCGGGCGGAAAAGCGGCCGGGGTAAAAGTGCGGGACCGGTTTTCCGGCGAAGAATTCGAGATGAGGGCGAAAAGGATTCTTTGCGCCGCGGGGCCGTGGACGAATCAGCTGGTCCGGATGGACGATGCGCAGGCCGAAAAGAAAGTCCGCACGACGAAGGGGATTCATCTCGTTTGCGCCGCGAAGATCTCGGATCACGCGCTTTTGATTCCGTCGCGAAGGGATAACCGGATTTTTTTTGTCCTGCCGTGGCAGGGGGGCTCGATGATCGGAACGACGGACACGGATTATGTCGGGAACCCGGACCGAGTGGACGTCAGGCGGGATGACATGAATTATCTCATTGAGGAAACCCGGCGGGTTTTCCCTTCCTTGTCTCTCGGCGAGACGGATATCGCTTCCGCGTTTGCCGGCTTGCGGCCGCTGGTACGCCTTTACGGGGCGCCGTCCAAAATTCCCCGCAAGCATTATCTTTTCGAAACAAAATCCGGAATTCTTTTTGTCATCGGCGGGAAATACACCACGTACCGGAAAATCGCGGAAGACTGCGTGAATAAAATCACGGCGCCGCGGCGGGAAAGGACCTATGCCATTTTCGGGAGCGGGGAAGCGGCCGGGGATCCGGCGGCGGTTTCGCGCGAATACGGGCTGGATGAAGAAATTATTTGTGCCCTGCGGGAGAAGTACGGGGCCCAATATCCCCGTATCCTGGCCCTGACGAAGGGAAATCCGAAATTAAAGGAAAGAATTGTCCCCTTCCTTCCGATAATTAAAGCGCAGATTGTTTATTCCGCCGCGGTCGAAATGGCCGTGACGGCGGATGATATCTTTTTACGGCGGCTTTCGCTGGGATATTCCCCGAAACGGACGGAAGACATGGAGAAATCATTCCGGAAGGCCATTGCCGAAGTTTGTCCATCGATCAAGCAGAGAGGAGAAGATTATGCCTAAGAAGGTGTTGAGAAAAATTTCCGCCGGAAAAGTCCGGATTTTCAAGCTCAGGAACCGAAGAGGATATGCCGCAATCTGCATGAATAATTTGACGGAAGGAGTTTCCCCGGCGCAGGCGTTTGCGAGG
>ERZ795044.439-NODE-439-length-38523-cov-5.524254_pt1 | contig 38523 bp, 39 predicted proteins | sample MGYA00375128_ERZ795044 | MGnify/ENA primary metagenome ERZ795044 (study PRJEB30173, sample SAMN05720213) | anaerobic digester metagenome | isolation source: active sludge of municipal wastewater-treating anaerobic digesters | place: USA | collected 2014-12-22 ...
GCGATGGCGCCGTGCACGAGGCACTCGACGTGCTGAAGGCGCGCGGCGTCACGCTGAACTACATGCGCGTGCGCGCCTTCCCGTTCAGCGAGGATGTCGAGAAGTTCCTCGCCGATCACAAGCTGCTGTTCGTCGTCGAGCAGAACCGCGATGCGCAGCTGCGCTCGCTGCTGACGCTCGAGACGCGCGTCGAGAAATCCAAGCTGCGCTCGCTGCTGCATTACAGCGGCCTGCCGGTTTCCTCTGCGTTCATCGTCGATGGTGTGCTCGCCGAATTCGGCGAAGGCCGCCGCACCCTCACCGGAGTGCCCGCATGACTTTCATCCCGAAGCCCAAGGTTTCACATCCGAGCCTGCCGAAGAACGACCTCGGCCTGACGCGTCGCGACTACGAAGGCGCGCTGTCCACGCTCTGCGCCGGTTGCGGCCACGATTCGATCACGGCGGCGATTACCGAAGCCTGCTGGGGGCTTTCTGCGGCGCCTCAGAACATCGTCAAGCTCTCCGGCATCGGCTGCTCGTCGAAGACGACGGCGTACTTCGTCAGCGGCGGCCACGGCTTCAACTCGGTCCACGGCCGCATGCCCTCGATCGCGATGGGTGCGAACGCCGCGAACCGCAATCTCTACTACATCGGCATCTCCGGTGACGGCGACACGCTGTCGATCGGTCTCGGCCAGTTCTGCCATGCGATCCGTCGCAACGTGAACATGTGCTACGTGATCGAGAACAACGGCGTGTATGGCCTGACCAAGGGCCAGTTCTCGGCCTCGGCGGATCTCGGCACGAAGGCCAAGAAGGGCGAGGTCAACCTGCAGCCGCCGATCGACCCGGTGCTGCTCGCGATGCGCCTCGGCGCGGGCTTCGTCGCGCGCAGTTTTTCCGGCGACAAGGCCCAGCTCGTGCCCTTGCTGCAGGCGGCGATGAAGTATCCGGGCTTCGCGCTGGTCGATGTGCTCTCGCCCTGCGTCACGTTCAATGATCACGAGGGCTCGACCAAGAGCTACGCGTTCACGCGCGAGCACTACGAGCCCGTGGTCAATGCGGACTTCGTGCCGTTCGAGCGAGAGATCAAGGCGGACTACAAGGAAGGCGAGGCGCTGCCGGTCGTGCTGCATGACGGCAGTCGCGTCGTCCTGCGCAAGGTGGACGCCAATTACGACCCGACGGACTCGAACCTGGCCCAGCACTATGTGCAGGACCGCATGAACCAGGGCGAGTACGTCACCGGCCTGCTGTACGTGCAGCCGAAGGCCGAGGAGTTCCATGTGGTGAACCAGACGCCCGACGTGGCGCTGAATTCGCTGCCGTTCTCGAAGGTTTCGCCGGGTTCCAAGGCCCTCGAGAAGATTCTCGCGCGATATCGCTGAACTGCTAAAATAAGGCCACTTAACGAATTCGGCGCAGTCAGCGCATCAGGGAGTCAGTGCATGGGCAAGGGTGACAAGCGTAGCCGCCGGGGCAAGATCTACCAGGGTTCTTTCGGCAAGACCCGGGTCAAGGATCCGGCGCGCGCGAAGCGCGCTGCCGCGAAGAAGAAGACCACGAAGAAGTAAGCAGACCCTGCAAGGGTCAGACTAACAAGCACAGGTCGGCGAACGGCCCGCGGGGGAGACTCCGCGGGCCGTCTGCATTTGCGGCCACAATCTCAGGCCCGGTCGATCCGCGCCGCATAGCAGCCGGGCTTCGCGTAGTGCGCGTGCAGATACTGCGCTAGCGGATTCTCGAGCAGCCGCTCGATGACGGGCTCCACCTCGCGCCCATGCACGACCTCGGCATCGACCAGCAGGTCGGCGTCATCGAAAGCCCGCAGCGACAGCAGGCGCCGGCGCAGGGCCGGCGGAATCTCGCCCTCACGGTCGAAGCGCTGCGTCGCGCCTTCCAGCACGAAGATCGCGTGACTCGCGCGGTAGGGAGTCTCCGCCGGCTGGTGCACATAGTTCAGCAGCAGCAGTGATTCACCCGGCTCCGCATCGCGCAGTTCGATGCGATCGGGATAGCCCGGCGAGACATCCGCGATGCAGCGGTGAATTCCTTGCCCAGCAAGCGCGTCGTCTGTGAGCGCGAACAAGGGCTGGAACGGCTGCGGCGCGAGGCCGCGAATTCGAAAAGTCATGGCTGAGCCTCGTTTTATTGCGGGCGGCCAGTGTGTCGGCGACCACGAGGCGCTTCCACCCGGTTCTTGCGCCGTATTGGATCGCAGCGAAGCAGAGGGGGTCAGCGGGCCTTAGGGCCGAGCGACCCGGCTCAACGCCACCGCGCCAATGGCGAGCGCACAGGCGCCGGCGAAGAACGGCGCACCGGGAAAATGCCAGGCTGCGCCGGGCGCGGTCGCGGCATGCAGCAACTGCGTCATCGAGAACGGCACGACGATGGCCGTGAAGCTGACCACACCACCGATCGCACCCTGCAGCTCGCCTTGCGCGTTGGGCGGTACGGACCGTGACAGGATCGCGCGCACCGACGGCATCGTCAGACCGACCAGCGACGCCAGCGGTATCGCTGCGAACATCCAGCCCGAGGTCGGCGCGAATGCGTAGCCGAGAAACCCGATGGTGGCGCCACTGAGACCGATCAGGGCGACGCGTGCTTCGCCGAATTTCCGCGTCAGCGGCCCGACCAGCCCGCCCTGCACGATGACGGTGGCCACGCCGAGCGCCGCCAGCGACAGGCCCACGGCGCGCTCGTCCCAGCCGAACTTCAGCATGGTCACCCATGACCAGCTCGATGGCAGCGTGTCGTGACCCACCTGGTACAGGAACAGCACGATGATCAGTGTCATCGCCCCCGGGATCACGCGCAGCGCGCGGATCGAGCCGAACAGGTTCGAGCGCCGCCACGTGAACGCGCGTCGATTCTCCACGGGCAGTGTCTCGCGCAGGATCAGCAGCGCGAGCGTGAAGTTCAGTGCGGCCAGGCCTGACGCAAAAAAGAATGGCACGCGTGGGCCGAAACCACCCAGCAGACCGCCGATCACGGGACCCACGATGAAGCCGACGCCCCAGGCCGCGCCATTCATGCCGAAATATTTCGAACGGTCTGCTTGCGGAACGATGTCGGCGACGACGGCATTGGCGGTGGAGAACGTTGCGCCGGCCACGCCCGCGATCAGACGGCCGATGAACAGCCAGGCGAGCGTCGGCGCGAAGCCCATCACCATGTAGTCGATCGACAACGCGACGAGCGAGCCCATCAAGACGGGCTTGCGGCCGAAACGATCGCTGAGACTGCCGAGAATCGGCGAGAAGATGAACTGCATCACCGCATAGGCGGCCGTCAGCCAGCCACCGATCGGCGCGCCTTCGCTGAGGCTGAGGCCCGTCAGTTCGGTGATCAGCCGCGGGGCCACGGGGATGATGATTCCGATGCCCATCGAATCGATGAACAGCGTCAGCATCACGACTGTCAGCATGCGCCGCCGTGGGTCGGCGCTCATGTCAGCAGGCCTTTGGCGCGGCGCAGCGCATTCACGATGTCGAGTGCCGTGCGATCGCAGGGTGGCAGGTCGACGGCACTGGTATCGAGCGGTGTGATCCGCTCACCCCATCGCACGAGATGCGCGCAGAACGTCAGGCCGCCGCCGAACGCGGGCATCAGCAGCATCGCGCCGGGCTTGATCTGATTTGCCTCCAGCGCCTCGCATAGCGCGACGGGCACGGTGGCGGCGGACATGTTGCCGTAGCGCTGCACGTTCACGAACACGCGCTCCATCGGCACGCCGGCACGCTTCGCGACGAATTCGATGATGCGCAGATTCGCCTGATGTGGGATCACGAGATCGATGTCAGCCGCGCCCAGCTGGGCGCGCTGCAGCACGTCCTCGCAGGCCGTACCCATGCCGTGTACGGCCTTCTTGAAAATCTCCTGGCCCTCGAACTGCCAGCTCGTATTGCCGAGGATGCGCCCCTGGTTCGCGTACGCGCCGCCCATGCCGACGATACGCAGGATCTCGCGCGAGTCTCCATAGCAGCCGAGCTTCTCGAGCAGCAGGCCCTCGTTGCGATCCGTGGCTTCGATGACCACGGCCGCCGCGCCATCGCCGAACAGCACCGCGACATTGCGGTCGCTCCAGTCCATGAACGGCGAAATCAGTTCGGAACCCACGATCAGGGCGCGCCGCACGACGCCGGTGCGGATCATCGCCGTCGCTGTCGAAAGGCCATACAGAAAGCTGGTGCAGGCCGTGTTGACGTCCATTGCCGCGCAGCCGTTCGCGCCGATCCGCGCCTGCAGGCCCGACGCCATGTTCGGGCACTGGTCGTCATAGCTCGTGGTACCAAAGACGATCAGATCGATGTCGGAGCCGGTCAGCCCGGCGCAGGCCAGAGCGCGCGCGGCCGCGACGTAGGACATGTCGGCCAGTGAGACGTGCGAGATGCGCCGTTCGTGGATGCCGGTGCGGCTCGTGATCCATTCATCGTCGGTGTCGAGGAAGGTCGCGATATCCGCGTTGCTGAGCACCGCCGGGGGCAGGCACTTGCCCCAGCCGGTAATGGCGGCGTTTTGCATGCGCGGCAGGATACGCGGCCGGGCCTATCCTGCACAGGTGGGAAGATCTCCACCTCACGGCCAACGAACACAATTGCCAGGCGGGGCACCTGCGGGATTCGCGTATGGTCAGGCGCGACAAACGGGTGTTCTGGAGACCCTCAGACATGTGGATGCCACCGTTCGATCCGGCCTGGGAAGGCAAGGTCCAGTTTTACGAGCTCGTGTTCGGCACATGGACCGTGTACGTGTTTCTCGTCTGGTTGTGGCAGAGCCTCCTGAAGGAGCCGCTCGAGGAATGGCGCTACGTGATGCTGACCTTCCTCGGTGCCGGCGCGTTCTGGATCAACCACTATTTCCTGTACGCGCCGAAGCCGACCTGGCTGATCCTGATCAACCTGTACACCGTGTTCTTCCTGATCGCCTGGTGGAAGATCGGCATCTCGAACCGCGGCCGGTCAGCCGGATGGAAGCTGGCAGCGTTCCTCGGTGCCTGGGCCTTCACGATTGTGTTCATCGCCTTCGAGCAATTGGCGCGCTATGGCGTCGAGCACTGGGGCATGACCGAGTTCTGCTGGATGGCCACGTCGTTCATCGGCTTCGTCTGGCTGATCCGCTGGCGCGGGCGGTCGACCGTCAAGCCCAAGCCCGTCGGCCCGCCACCTGCGGCGACGACGGTGTGGCGCGGCATCGGCGGCAACGGCTGAACTGGTACGGCTGAACGCGGTGCGACCGATTGAGCCGCGCCGCGGGTCAGTAACTCGCCCACAACGACAGATAGCTGCCGCGCTGCGGCGCAGAGCCGGCGATGCTGCCGAGATCGAGCCAGCCCGCAACGAGCATGATGCGTCGATTCGGAGCCCAGGCGACGAATGCATCGAGGGCGGCGTCTTCACCGAAGGCGCTCAACGCATCCGCCTTGTCGCGATACTCCACGCCCACGAGCACGCGTTCATGCGGCCAGATGCCGAGGGATAACTCGGGCCTCCATGCGGCACCGCTTCGCGTCGGGCCGCCGAAGCCAAGCAGCCCATACTGATTTGCATCCGTGCGTCGCAGTGTTGCGTTGACGATCACGTCGCGATTCGCGAGCGCCGCGAAGTACAGCTTGGTGGCGGACACGTAGACTTCAGTCGCCGAGTCGCGCTTTGCGCCGACGGCAGTCGGGATGAAATCGAAGTCGCGCGTCTTCTTGTGCTGCAGGCCGACCGACAGCTGTGGCCACAGCCGATCCCCGTCGAAGATCGCATCGCCGGCCACGCGCAGCTTCATCCCGACGATATCCTGGCCGAGCGTGAGCCCGGGCACGACGCTGCCGGCGTCGAAGCGCTGCCGTGCGAAAGACAGCTCGACGCGGTTCCAGGCGCCGATCGACACCGCCGCGACGTCGAGTGAAAAGTCCTGCGTTTCCGCACGGCTCAGCGCGATTGTCGGGCTCCATTCGTCCTCGGTTCCGAGGCCACCGATCAGCGCCCAGGTGGCGAGGCCGGCCCCGGCGCCACCCTCTATCGAGGTCGTCGCACCCGTGAACGCGAGCCGGCTGCCGGCATTCGCGGCCAGCGGCGCGAGCCCGCACAGCAGCAGGGCGAAGAGCCCGTGACGCAGCGCGCAGTGAATTGTGAGGTGGGCGTGCATGATCCAGTTTCGACCATAACGGCCGTTTCAGTCCGCCGTCGCCAACGGAAAGGCCTTCATGTCGCAGACTGTGAAATCGCTCACGTTTGACCGCGCAGTGCTCGTCGCCAGCCTGGCCTTGGCTGCGCTGCTGCTGGGCTCGCCGCGCGCTGCTGCGGCGAGTTCACTGTATGACGAGCTCGGCGGCGAGCAGGGCATCGCGCGACTGTCCTCGATCTACGTCGACCAGCTGGCCAGCGCGGAGGCGACGCGCGACAGCTTCGCAGGCAGCAACCTCAAGCGCGTCAAGCATTACCTCTCACTGCAACTCTGCGATCTGGCAGGTGGGCCCTGCGATTACGACGGTGACTCGATGCAGGTCGTGCATGCGAACCTTGGCATCACGGAAGCGCAGTTTCACATCGCGGTGGACATGCTGCGTGCATTGCTGCGCGAACGCGGCGTGTCGCAGGGTGCGCGCAATCGACTGCTGAAACTGCTCGCGCCGATGAAGCGCGATGTGGTGAACGTGACGGTGACGGGCGCAGCGCCATGAGCCGTGCGGCATGGATCATGCGTCTGGGTGATGTCGCGATCGCCGCCCTCGCAGCGACGGTGTTCTCCAGCGTCGCGTCGGCCGCTGCGCTGACCGTCAACGTGCGCAGTCTTCAGGGGGCGCCGGTCAGTGATGCGGTCGTGTTCCTCGAGCCGGAACGAAGTGTCGCGGCGTCGGCGCCGGCGCGCGCCACGATCGATCAGCGCTCGCGGCAGTTCGTGCCGCGCGTGTCGGTGCTGCAACGCGGGACGGTCGTGCTCTTCCCGAACAGCGACAACGTGCGGCATCACGTCTACTCCTTCTCACCGGCCAAGACCTTCGATCTGCGCCTGTATGCCGGTACGACGGCCGAGCCCGTGACCTTCGATCAGGCCGGGCTCGTAGTACTCGGCTGCAACATCCACGACTCGATGATTGCCTATGTGGCGGTGGTCGATACCCCGTACTTCGGTCGAACCGATGCCAGCGGCTCGCTGCAGGTCAGCCTGCCTGCCGGCAGCTACCGGCTGCGGCTCTGGCATCCGGATCTGCTCCAGCCTGCAGCACCGGAGTCCGTGCTGATGACCGATGCGGCGCGAGCGCTGACTCTGACAGCCGCCATTGCGCCAGAGCCGACGGGCTCGGCGCCCTGGCCGCAGTAGCAGGCTGCTCGCCTTGACGCTGCGCGCCCGCATTACGGTGACCTTCGTCCTGCTGCTGGCGCTCGCGCTCGCGGTCACGCTCGGCATCGTCTCGGCGGCCAACGGCCAGAATGCGGAGCGTGAAGTGGGGCGGGAACTCGACGTCGGCGCCAGCGTGTTCCGTCGCATCCTCGACAGCAATCGACGGCAGCTCGAGCAGGCCGCCAACGTGCTGGCGCAGGACTTCGGCTTTCGCACGGCCATTGCAACCGGCGATATCGAGACGATCCGCTCTGCGCTCGAGAATCATGGCCAGCGGATCGGCGCCGGACTGGTCGTGCTCACGGATCTGGATGGCCGACCGATCACGGAGGCCAATGCAACCTCGATCGATTCCGCCGCGATGACGATGGCGGACGCGAGCGAACTGCCGGGAGCCGGAGGCGCGGGCATCGCGTTGCGACATGGGCGGGCCTACCAGGTCGTCAGTGTGACGGTGCGCAGTCCGCTGCCGATCGCACGCGTGCTGATGGGCTTCGAACTCGACCAGCCCGTTCTGAATGAAGTCGAAGGAATCCTCGGGCTCGACATCACGCTGGCCGTCCGCAATGGATCCGCCTGGCAGGCGCTCGGTACGACACTGACTGAAAGCCTGCTGCCTGCGGTGCTCGGCGCGCTGCCGCCGTCGGGGTCCGCGGGCAGACTCGAGCAGGTGGGAGACCTGGCCGTCCATGCCACCGAACTCACTCGCCAGACAGGCGGCCAGGTCGCGGTCGTCGCGATCCTGTCGCGTTCGGTCAGCGAGGTGCGTGCTGCGTTCGATCGGTTGACGCAGGTGCTGTGGGTCACGGCCGTGATCGGTCTGCTAGTCACGGCGCTCGCCGGCTATCTGCTCGCACGCGGCATCACGCGGCCGCTGTCGATGCTGACCGAGGCCGTCGACCGGATTCGTCGGGGCGAGTACAAGGTCGCCGTCGCGATCGAACGCGGCGACGAAGTCGGCGTGCTTGCGCGCGGCCTTCGGCAGATGCGCGAGGAAGTCGACGATCGTGATGCCGCGATCCGGCGGCTCGCGTTCGAAGACACGCTGACCGGCCTGCGCAACCGCACGGGGTTCGTCGCGGCGGTCGATCAGCAGCTTGCTCAGTCGGCAGCGACTTCAATCCCGCTGTACGTGGCGTTGATCAACCTGCGCCGCTTTCGCACGATCAACGAGTGTCTCGGTTATGCCGTCGGCGATCAGGTGCTGCGCCATGTCGCGCAGCGGCTGCCGGGTGCAGCAGGGGGAGCCACGATCGCTGCACGACTCACTGCCGACCAGTTTGCCGTGATGGCCGACAGTGACGTCATCGATCGCGAGCAGGCGATGGTCTGGGCACAGGCGCTGCTCGCGCGCCTGTCCCGCGCCGTGAACATCGAGGGCCAGAAGATCGACATCGCACCGGTCGTCGGAATCGCCGCGGCTCCCGACGACGCGACCGATGCAACCGAGCTGCTGCGCTGCGCCGACATGGCGGTGGATCTTGCGCGACGGCGCGGTGTGGGCGTTGCGGCCTACGGGCCCGAAATTCCGCAGCCCGGCCGCGACCAGCTGTCGCTGCTCGGTGAGCTGCAGCGGGCCGTGCGCGAGAACGAACTGCGGATTGCGCTGCAGCCGAAGCTCGATTTCGCGAGCGGTGCCGTGGCGGGTGCCGAGGTGCTGCTGCGCTGGCAGCATCCCGTGCGCGGTGCAGTCAGTCCCGCACAATTCATTCCGTTCGCCGAGCAGACCGGCGTCGTTCGTCATCTGACGCAGTGGGCGCTCGTGAACGCGACGCGACTCGCGGCGCAGATGCAGAGCGATGGCTTTGCCGTGCCGCTGTCCGTCAACATCAGTGCGGCCGATCTCGCGGATCCGCGGCTCGATTCGAAAGTCGCACAGGCGCTGGCCGATGCCGGTATTCCACCCGATGCGCTCACTCTCGAGGTGACGGAGTCCGGCTTCATCGACAATCCGCGCGAAGCGCTCGCCATGCTCGAGGCGCTGCGTGCCGTAGGCGTGCGGCTGTCGATCGACGATTTCGGCACCGGCTACTCGTCGCTCAGCTATCTCGCCCACATGCCGGTGGATGAGCTGAAGATCGACCAGAGTTTCGTGCGCAGACTGCACGAAGATCCGGCGCTGGTGGCCGTGGTCGGCTCCGCGATCGACATGGGGCATCGGCTCGGGCTGTCCGTCGTGGCGGAGGGGGTCGAGACTGCTGCGCATGCCGAGAAGCTGCGCGCGCTCGGCTGCGACATCGGTCAGGGCTACCTGTTCGCGAAGCCCATGCCTCCGGACGCATTCATCGAATGGCTGCGCGGCCGCGACATCCTGCGCAAGCCGACGCGGCGGGCCGCGCCGGGTGCCGCCGCAACGGCGGCCGCTGCGTCAGCCGAGAGCGCCCAGCACCTCGAGCGACACGCGCTCGGCTGATTCGAGCGCGCCTTCCATGCCGCGACTGCCGACCGAGGTGTGCTCGCCGGCGAAAAACATTCGTTGGTGCGGGTTCGCCACCGCCCGCTGGAATGCGGTGACCTGGCCGGGTTCATAGATCGCCCAGTCACCGGCTGAGAATGGGTCCGTGGTCCAGGAGTGGGAAGCCGCCACTTCGAGCTGGCCCTTCGACGCGGGTCGCAGCTTCGCGAATTCCTCGAGGATGAGCTTCCTGCCGCCTTCGACACCGAGCCGATCGATCCACTGACCGTTGGCGCCGCGGCACCAGACCGTGAGGCTGGTGACGTCGTTGTCCGTCTTGCCGAAGCGCTGCGCCAGCACCACACCGAGCGGGCCATTGGTCCACATCGATGGCGACAGGCCGTCCTGCTCCCAGAACGGCTTCCTGGCTATGAGATGGAATTGCGTGATCGGGATATAGCCGAGCGTCGTGATCGCACGGTGCTGCACGGGCTCCGGCAACGGGTCGATCGCGACATTGCGCAGCGTCGAGAAAGGCATCGTGCACACGATCGCCTTGGCTCGATAGCTCGTGCCATCCGAGCAGGTGACCTTGCCGCCCGATGCATTCACGTCGATCGCGACGATACGCTTGCCCTGCAGGATGTCGCCCTTGATGCGCTTGGCCATCGTGATCGGCAGCATCTGGTTGCCGCCCTTGAATGCGCCGACCAGCAGATCGGGCGGAATGCCCGGCGGCGTCGCGGGTGCCGCGCCCGCAACCGGTGTTCCGCCTGCTGCCGGTGCCGCGCCGCTCGAAGCGCCGGTGCGCGAAAAGCCCATCACCGCGCCGCGATTGACGTTCTGCCAGTAATCCGAAAAGGCCTGCGTCAGCAGCGAGACGTTGAACGACGTCGTCCCGTACGAGATGTTGGTGTCGTAGCCGAGCTTGATCATCGCATCGGTAGCGCCGTGCGAGGCGAGGAAGTCGTGCACGGAGATGTCGTGCTGCGCGTGTTTCGGGTTGTTCCAGTTCTCGAGATCCCGGAATGGCATGTGCTGGCGGAACATCGCATCCGACCAGCTCCAGGGCGGGAGCTTCTTCATTTCCGCGCTGAACGGATTGCGCGGGTGCGTCGGCCATTCCTTCAGCGGCACGTGTTGGCCGTCGAGGAACAGCTCCTGCCCTGCACGGTTCGCGAACAACCGCGGCGCGAGATTGACGATCTCGACGCCGTGCTTCTTCGCGGCGCCGATGCAGCGGCCGTAGGCGTTTGCGATCGTGTTGCCGCCCACTTCGGGATTCCCGGGCACGTCGAACAGCGTGTACATGCGACCGCCGATCCGCTTGCGGCCCTCGAGCATCAGGACTTTCAGGCCATTCTCTTCGAGGGTCAGTGCGGTCTCGACGCCGGATAGGCCGGCGCCGATCACGATCACATCAGGCTCTCCGTTGCCAGCGGCCCAGGCGCCGCGAGTCAGGCTGGCAGCGATGGCCGCGGCAGTGGTCGTGGCGACGAATTGGCGGCGATTGATCGACATGCGAGGTCTCCGGTGGGCCCTGTGCAGAGCTGCGCTAGGTTATGGGGTATCGCGCCGCGGTCGGCAATACAGGATTCAGCGGCCCGCCGCGGTTCGGACGGCTTCACCGGGCGTTGCGGCGCCGCGCGCCTTCGCGCCGACCATCCGCGCGAGCAGCCAGATCACTGCAGCGAGCAACGGCAGCGCGATGTAGTAGCCGCCCAGGATGCGGAACACCCGCGGAAAGTCCTGCCAGCCCCACTGGGAATAGAACGCGAGCACGATACCCACATACAGTCCCACCACCGTCCAGCACACGGCACGCTTCAGGCCGAGACCGAAAACCTGCGTGACGACGAAAACGCCGCCGAGCCCGAAGCCGAACATATGCCACATGCCATCGACGTTCATGAACGCGACGACCACGCCGTGCACCATGACCATCGCCTCGAGCGTCACCGTCCACCAGCGGTTCGTGTGCATCCGCGTGAACATCAGCGCGCCCTGCGTGAACAGCAGGAACATGTACAGGAAGCCGAGGGCATGACCCGAGGTGAACACCATCGGGTGATACCAGAAGGTGTAGATCGTGGCCCAGGCGAAGTAGTAGCCGTGATAGCGGCGTGCGACGCCGCCGGCCTCAGCGACGAAGCCGCCCCAGGGACGGCCGAAGACGATGCCACGCCGACGGTTCTCCATCAGGATCACGACCAGCAGCAGCAGGATCACCGACCACATCGCTGTCCATTCGGGCACGTCCTGCGCGAGGCCGTCGTAGAACGTGTGCGTCTGCACGAAGTGCAGCAGCACGAAGCCTGCCGTTGCGCCGAGCGCCAGCCAGTTGATCGGCTTCAACGTGCTCGTGTACGGCATTTTGCCGACGTCGGCCAGTCGCTGCGCGCGCCAGATCAGCGCCCACATCGTCACCTGGTGGGCTGCATAACCGATCCATGCCGTGGCACGGCTCCAGAAGGATGGCTCCGCGAGCTGCCACGGATAGATGCGGGGGGCTCCCGGCGCACGCTGCGCCAGCGTCCAGTCCGCGAGCGCGCCATTGGCGAGCCAGATCGCAGCACTGATCAAGAGGGAAACGCCGAGCGCCAGCGCCAGTGCAGGACCGACCCCAAGGCCAGCGGCAGGCGGGCGCGACGGCTCGTCTAGGGCAGCCGACACTGAAGGACTTTCCGCTCGGTGATCGAGCCGATCAGCATCTGGTTGTTCAGCACCGCGGCGACACTGCCGGCCGACATCTGTTCGCCTGCGTTCAGATACACCTGTTCTGCCTGCATCGAGCCGACGTCTTCATTCGGCGCGAGCTTCAGGATCTGCGTCGGTGCGGGGCTTCCGGCATCGCCGAAGTGACGGATCAACGCGAGCACCTTGGCATGCGCCGCGATCCACACCGTGCCGTCCGCATTCACGTTGAGGTTGTCCGGCGCGCTGCCGATGTCGACGTGACCCAGGAGCGCGAGATCACCCGAGGCCGCAGTGCGTGCGAACACGGCGATGCGATTGCCGGCTGTCTCGCTGACATAGACCCGACTGCCGTCGGGGCTCATCGCGATGCCTGCCGCGGACTTCAGCCCGCTCGCGGCGACGCGCATCGACTGGCCGTCGAAGTAGACGATCTTCGACAGCCCGCGCCGGAACAGCAGCTCCATGCCGCGTTCGATGCCGCTCATCGCGCCGCTGTCGTTCGCGACGTAGAACTGGCTCGGGCCCACGGCCAGGATCGCGTTGGGGCTGTGCAGCAGCGGATCGCGCACGCTGCGCAGCGCGTTGAAGCCGCCGTTGCTGCCCTGCTCGAAGATATCGATGATCTCCTCCGGTTCGCTGCCGGCCGCCAGCACTTGATGGTTGATCACGAACAGGCGCACGTTGCCGTCGCCGGCCCGATAGATCGACATGCCGTGTGGCCTGAATCCGTCGGGCGTGACGTTCAACGCAGGCCGCGGCCGCGGTGTGGGTACGTTCAGATCGAGCAGCATGACCGTGCCGGAGACCGGTCTTTTCTCCACCAGGCCGCGGCGATCGAGCCAGGAGAGGTAGGCCACGCCCCTTGCGCGATCGATCTGGATGTCTTCGGCGCTCGCCTCGAGCGGCAACGCCACGCAGCTGCCGTTGAAGCCGGCCTGCAGGGTCTTGAATTGCCCACCGTGACGCAGGAAATCGATGACGATGACCGCGACGACGAGCAACAGGGCCAGGACCGCGTAACCGATGCGTTTCAGCCAGATCATGCGACGTTGCTCATTTCACGAGGTGGTCCGGACTACAGGTTGCGATTGTAGCGCGCCGGCCGTACGCCACACTCACCGCTCAACGCTACCCAGCGCACCGGGAGATGGACATGTCGGAGCTGATCAGTCGCCGCCACCTGCTCAAGCGCGGCAGCGTTGCCGCCGTTGCGACCGCCGTTGGGGCAACGGCGCCTGGCGATGCCATCGCCGCGCGTCGCGAGACCATCGACCTGTCCAGTCCCGTCGGCAACGTCACGGCGTACCTCAAACTGCGCGCCAGCACGGTGACCCAGGACGTCTACTACTGGTTTACGGGCACGCTCGATCTCGCCGTGGCGGGCGAGCCGGTCAGGCCTATCGTGAGGGTGGAAAGCCTGATCCTGCGACGCACCGAGAAAGTGGGCGACCTCGCATGGAATGTCATCGACTGGGAGGCCGCGCTGTACCGCGACCTGCTCACCGGCGACTACCTCGAACCAGATGCCGAGATCCAGAATCCGCACACCGGCCGCAGCGTCCGGCCGCTGCACTATCGCGAAGGGCCGGTACGGTTCCGTTTCACCGAGAGCGAGCCGCGAATCATCGGCTCGCGTGACGTCATGCCGAACACCGGCAAACCGTTCGCCTATCCGTGGCGCATCGTGGCGGGCGATCTCTACATGACCAAGTCCAGCTACATTCGCGCGCCGAACTGGCTGCAGCCGGCAGACTGGCCGCTGGAATCGTCGGGCCCGCAGATCATCGTCGCCGCGCATTCGACGCTGAAGGCTCCCCTGGCCGAGATCGAGAATCCGCGTGTGGCGAGCGCGCGAACCGACTTCTTCTACACCGCCACGTCCGGTTGGCTGCCGTGGATGCTGATGGGCCAGACGCCGGGTCATGTGATCTGGGCCGAATCCGGCCGCAAGCTGATGAGCCTCGACGAAGCGCCTGCCGAGCAGGTGTCGATGCTACGCCGCGTGCATCCGCAATGGTTCGGCAGGCCGGAGCCCTGGCCGGAATTCACGAACATGTACCTGCAATACAAGGCCACACGAAAGCCTGCCTCGTCCTGACCCGGCCGCGCGTCAGTCGATCGCCGCCGCAGCGCGCAGCCCCTCGAACATTGCGGTGCGCAGCAGATAAGCGCGGGCGCGCGCCGGATCGGCGGCCGTGCGGCGCATGTCTTCCTGGCGTTCGACGCGCTTCGCCTCGTCCTTTTCCTCGAGCGTCTGCTTGTTCGCGATCGTCTGGGCCTGGAGATATCGCTCGGCCACGGCGCGACGTTGTCGGTCGTAGCGGTCGAGCAGCTCCGGCGCAGCGCGCCCGCGCCAGACCTCCGCCAGCTTCGCGGCGAGGTTGTGCGCATCGTGCAGGCCGAAGTTCAGGCCCATGCCGCCGAGCGGATTGTTGACGTGCGCGGCATCCCCGGCGAGCAGCACGCGCCCCGAGCGATAGCGCGCCGCCACCCGCTGGTGAACGGCGTAGAGGTTCGTGTGCACGATCTGCGCGTTGCGTGTCTCTGGCACGAGCCCTGCGAGGCGATCCGCCGCGCGTGCAAAATCCAGCAGCGTCGCTTCGGGCTCTTGCGGATTCGTCGGGAAGACGCAGCGCCACAGACCGCGACCGTCTTCGCCGGGGATCTTGAACGTCGCCGTCCATTCGACCGGATCCATCGTGTAGCTGCTGAACGCAAAGCCGAGCGGTTCGAAGTCGAAGGAGGTCGTGATCACGAGGAATCGCTCTGGCCAGGTAAAGCCACTGAAGTCGATGCCTTGCGACTTGCGCACGACGCTGCGGCCACCATCCGCGCCGATCAGCCAGCCGCCCCGTACCGTCGTCTCGCGTCCCGCCTCGCGCAGGGCCACGGTGACGCCGGACGCGTCCTGGTTCACGTCCATCACCTCGCAGTCCTGGCGGATCTCGGCAAGCGGGGAGGCGGCCACGCGCTTCTGCATCATCGCGACCAGCTTGTGCTGCTCGCACTGCAGCCGGTAGGGAAAGCGTGTGATATCGGAAAGCAGCGCCAGATCAAATTCTGCGATCACGCCCTCGCGCCGATCTCGCCACTGCCAGGTGCGCGCGATGATGCCCTGCTCTTGCAGATCCGCCGTGACCCCCGACGCCTCGAGCATCTCGAGGGACGGCGGGTGATAGGTGGCCGCGCGCGGATCCGAGTGCGGCGCCGCACCGCGCTCGAACAACACGACCGGTACCCCGAGCGCCGTCAGGAAGAGCGCGGAGGCCATGCCTGTGGGGCCGCCTCCGGCGATCAAGACGCGGCCGTCGTCGGTCATGGTCTCTTGATCCGTACGGAGCGCGGAGCGCAGCGGGCGATGCGTCTTCGCTCAAACAGGGCGCGTTCACGAACAGATACAACTGTACGCGGACGCCGTAAATCCATCCCTGGAGGCTCGGGCGCGACGTCCTGTCGCGCACGCCGCGAACAGTTGTATCTGTTCGTGCGCGCACCCCGCGTCGGTTGCGGCGCATCGTCCGCTGCGCTCGGCGCTGCGTGCGGCTCGCCGGTGCATGATCGCCGATCGCCGCGCCAGGGTTTGGGAACCGGAGTGAGGCGTTGGCGGTGCGTCAGCGCTCCGTCTCCACTCCGACTGGCGCGAACGAAGACGAGGAGGTTGATGCGGTGAGCGGCGGTGCGAATTCGTGTTCTCGGGGGCGTGCGCGACAGGACGTCGCGCCCGCAGCCTCCAGGGACGGATTCACGGCGGCCCCGAGAATACGAATTCACGCCGCAGATCGCCGCGACCACGAGCTGGTCTTCATTCGCACCACTCAAAACCGCTCGAGCACCGATCCACACCCATACACCCGGTCCTCGATGCCCGACCGCCGCAACGCGTCCCAATACGTGACGGCGTTGATCGCGAGCACGGGCTTGCGCAGCCATTGCTCGGCTTCGGCGCAAAGGTCGATTGCGGCAAGGTTGGTGCCGACCTGCACGATGGCGTCGATGTCGTCGCCATCGAGTTCGCGCAGCGCGGCGATCACCTGTTGCGGTGTGGTGTGCGCGATCATCACGGGCGACGCGCATTTCAGGCCGATCAGGCGCCGGATGTCGTAACCGGCTTCGGTGAAATACGTGCGCACCTGCTCATCGCCGCGTGGCTGGTGTGGCGTCAGCACGGCGATGCGCTTCGCACCCAGCTTCTGCAGCGCGTTGTGCGTCGCGGTGGAGCCCATCGACACACCGACGCCGGCGCGTTCGGTCAGTTCCGCCTGCAGCGCCTCGGCGGCCTTCACGCCGCCCCAGAACGCTTCGAGCGCCACGCCCATGATCACGTGGGTCGGCTGGCAGGTGATGACCTGATCGATGGCGGTGCGCATGCCGTTGCGCATCGATTCCACATGCTCGAGGAAGGCTTGCTCCGTCGTCAGCGGGCGCTCCTTGATGCTGATGCGGCCGATGTGGTTGGTCACGCCCCCTGGCCGAAGTCTCTCTGACTCGGGTTGGCAACTCGTATTGGTCGAGGGCACGACGATGGCGATTCGGCCGCGATTTCCAAGCTGGTCTGGCATCTTCGACGTGGCTCCGTGCGTCGTGGGCGGGTCAGATGGATTTGGTCGTGCCGCCGTCGATCGTCACGGCACTGCCGGTCATGTGGGCGGCGCGTTCGGATGCGAGGAACAGCACATGCTGCGCAACCTCATCGGCGGATCCGAGCCGCCGCAGCGCGGCGCGCGCGAGGTGCGGCGCTTCGACGGCTTCGACGCTGCTCCCGTCGCGTTCGGCGGCGGCCTGCATCAAGCGATCCCAGCGCGGCGAACGCACGGGTCCCGGATTCAGCGCATTGATGGCCACGCCATGGGGCCCAAGTTCTTCGGCGAGTCCGCGCACGATGGCAAGCAGCGCGGCATTCGCAGCCGCGCCGGGCAGCATGCGCGGATCGGGCTGGCGCCCGGAATTGCCGACGACCATGACGATGCGACCGGCCTTGCGGGCCACCATGCGCGGCGCGACGGCCCGCAGCAGCCGAATGCTGCCGAACAACTTGGCTTCGACATTGCTGCGCCACGCGTCGTCGTCGATTTCCCAGAACACGCCGCCCTGCGCGCTGCCGGCCGCGCTGATCAGAACATCGATCGGCCCCGCGTCGCGCTCGATCGTCGCGACCGCGGCATCCGTGGATTCGGCCGAAGCGAGATCGCAGGCAAAGGACTGCACGGACGCGGCGCCGCGCGCGACCAGCTGGCGCGTCAGTGCGTCGAGCGAGGCCGGCTCGCGGCCGAGCAGCGCAAGTCTTGCGCCCTCGGCGGCGAGAGCACGCGCGGTCGCGGCGCCAAGCAGTCCGCTCGCGCCGGCGATGGCGACGATCTTGTTGCGCAGCCCGAGATCCATGGCGCTCTCAACCGCCGGCGAGGCGCGCACGCGCGAGCGCGGCGCCAGCCCCGAGCGCGCGAAGTTTGGCGCGCGCGAGGTCGGCCGACAGCGGTGCCATGCCGCAGTTCGTGCAGGGCAGCAGTCGCTCGCGGTCCACATGCCGCGTCGCTTCGAGAATGTTGTGGGCGACCTCATCCGGAGTCTCGAGCTTGCCGGGCAGGACTTCGATTGCACCGACGAGCAGCTTCTTGTCTGGCAGCAACCGAAGCACGTCGTGCGGCACGCGGCTGCCGGCAAATTCGAGCGACACCTGCTGCACGGAGCTGGCGTTGATCCACGGGAAGATCGTCTCGTACTGGCGCCAGGCGTTGCCGAGCGTCTCCTTCCATTTGATGTTCGCCTCGATGCCGTAGCCATAGCAGATGTGAACAACCGTGGCGCACTTCAAACCTTGCATGGCGCGCTCCAGCGCCGGCAGGCCCCAGTCACGCACCTCATCGATGAACACGTTGAACGCAGGCTCGTCGAACTGGATCACGTTGGCGCCGGCGGCTTCGATCTCGAGCGCCTCGGCGTTCAGCAGTTCGGCGAATTTCATCGCCATGTCTGCGCGACGGCCGTAGAAGCCATCGGCGAGTGTGTCGCAGATGGTCATCGGGCCGGGCAGGGTGATCTTCAGGTCGCGGCCGGTGCGGGCGCGCATCCAGGCGGCGTCGGCGACGTGTACGGGGACGGGACGGCGCAACGCCGCGGTCACAGTGGGGACGTCAGCCTCGTAGCGATTGTTGCGGATGCCCATCCGCGTCTTGCGGTTCCAGTCGATGCCCTCGATGGACTCGAGGAAGCCATGCACGAAGTGCATGCGGAACTGTTCACCGTCACCGACGATGTCGATGCCGGCATCTTCCTGGGCGCGCAACCACTCGAGCGCGGCCCGCTCTTTGCCGCGCTGCAGCGCTTCGCCGGACAGGCGCCAGGGGGCCCACAGCCGTTCAGGCTCGGCGAGCCAGTCTGGTTTGGGGAGACTTCCAACGGTGGTGGTAGTAAACACCCGCGGATCGTAGCAACGACCCCGGAATCAGCCTGGCGCGGTCATGGTGCCGGTCGCCTGGCGGATTCGGCGCTCGATATAGCGCCGGGTTCTGGGTTCAGGAGCCCCTGCGAGGCAGGCTTTCACCTGCCTCGCGTTCCCTGGACTCAATCGATCGGCATCCTTGCCTGCAGCCTATCCGTGGCCGCGGTTCCTGGAGAGATGGCTAAACAGAATCTTCAGTTCGGGATCAGGACCGAATCGACGGCGATCACGGTGCCGTTGGCGGCGTCGTAATCACCCGTGACGCGGGCATCGCCGACGCGCAGGCGGCCACGTACCAGCTCGAACTTCACTTCGTCGCCCTCGAGCGTCGTCGTGCCGCGCGACCGCTTCATCTGCTCCTGCGAAAGCGCCTTGCCGGCGACGACGTGGTGCGTCAGGATCTGGACGAGCTTGTCCTTGTTCTCGGGCTTCAGCAGAGCCTCGAGTTCACCGGGCGGCAGCTTGGCGAAGGCGGCATCGGTCGGGGCGAAGATGGTGATCGGGCCCTGGGCCGTCAGCGCATCCTGCAGGCCGGCGGCTTCGATGGCGCGGGCGAGGGTGTTGAAGTTTCCCTGCTGCTTGGCGATCGACAGGACATCCTTGCCCTGTACATCGTATGAGTCAGCAGCCATGGCGGCCGAGCCGGCACCGAAAAGGGCCAGCGCGGCGGCTGTCTTGATCGCGGAAAAAACATTGAATTTCATAATCTTACTCTCCTGTTTGTTCCGGTCGGTGGCTCCCACCGGAACGATGAATCCTTGGTCTACGAGAGAGAGGATGACATCGGATTCAATCTCTGTCAAGCTTTTGTACAGGTTAAGGGTGTACAAGACATGAACAGACCAGCGGAACAGGCCCATTCAGGCAACCAGTTCTCCATCAAGGCCGTGGCCCAGGCCACCGGGCTGACGGTGGAGACCCTCAGAGCCTGGGAGCGCCGCTATGAAGTGGTTCGCACCAATCGCGATGCGTCAGGGCGGCGCACCTATAGCGCCTCGGATGTGGCGCGCCTGCGCCTTCTGCGCACCGCCACTGAACTCGGCCACACGATCAGCCGGCTGGCCGAACTCGGTAACGATGATCTCGCCAAGCTGGTCGCAGATTCGGGCGGCCATGCCCGCACCTCGCAGGCTCGCGGCCAGGCGTACGCGGAGCGCGCGCTGGATGCGGCGATGCACTCGGATCCGTCGGGCGTCGAGGAGGTGTTGACCTCGGCCATTGCGCTGCTGCCGCCGAATGAAGTCATTCATTCCGTCGTCGTGCCGCTGGTGCGCGAGGTCGGCGAGCGCTGGCATCGCGGCGAAGTGTCGATCGCACAGGAGCACATGGTCACGGACATCGTCCGCCGGCTGGTGATCTCCGCATCGCGAGGCTATCTGCGCGCCGACAACGGTCCCTCGCTGGTGCTCGCAACGTTGTCCGGCGAGCGTCATGAAATCGGCCTGCTGATGTGCAGCTGGCTCGCGGCCATGCGGCGCTATCACACCCACTATCTCGGCATCGACTGCCCGCCCGAAGAAATTGCACGTTTCGCACTCGAAGTCGATGCGAGCGCGGTGCTGGTATCGATCGTGATGCCGGAGAACTACGTGCCGGTGCTGCAGCAACTGCACGAACTCACCGCGGCGCTCAAAGGGCGTTGTGATGTCTGGGTCGGCGGCATGGCGGCGCGCACCATCCCTGCGTCGGACATCCCCGTTGGCTGCGTCGTGCTGCCGACGGCGCTGGATTTCGAACAGCGCCTCGATCTGATCGGCGTTGCCCACACCTGAGTCAGTGCCCCTGACACCGCCTTGACCTTCCCCCGCGCTTCGAACAGACTCCGGCGCGTCGAGGTGCTCTGCGATGCCGCGCAAGCGGTGGCGCAGAGTGAAACGGGAAGCCGGTGCGAGCCCTCAAGCTCCATTCCGGCACTGCCCCCGCAACGGTAAATGGGTGGCGAACGTCTTTCGGGCAGCGATGTCCGGTGAGGCAGTCGTCGCGAAAGGTCACGTAGCCACTGCGTCTGGGTGCAAAGCCACAGCGCGGGAAGGCGATCTTCCGCAAACCAAACCCATGAGTCCGGAGACCGGCCTCGGCGTAACCCTCAGTGATCGCGGCGGGCGACACGAACGGGGCGGAACGCGCGAGCGCCCGCTTCATTCGCGCTCCTGCATCGTCCACTGAGATCGTCAACAACAGGACGCGGGCGTGCGTCCTTTGGGGGATCTCTTGTACAACTTGCGTCGGTCCGCAGGGCTTATCGTCCTGCTTGGCTCCGTTTCTCCGCTTTGCGTTGCTGAATCCGCTGATCGATATCCGGAGCAGGTCGTCGTCACGGCCACGCGTTTCGCGGAACCACTCGAACAGACTCTCTCCTCAGTCAGCGTCATCACGCGTGCCGACATCCAGGCCAAGCAGTACCTGACGCTCGATGAAGCGCTCGCCACGGTGCCGGGCGTTTCGCTCAGTAACAACGGCGGCATCGGCAAGGGTACGTTCTTCTTCATTCGCGGCGCTGAGGCCGATCAGAACCTCGTGCTGGTCAATGGCGTACGTGTTGGTTCGACGACCCTCGGCACGACAGCCATTCAGGACATTCCGCTGGAGCAGATCGAGCGCATCGAAGTCGTGCGCGGGCCACGTTCTGCCATTTACGGTGCCGACGCGCTCGGCGGCGTCGTGCAGATCTTCACGCGGGGCGCCGGAGCGTCAGGCGCGGCTGGGTTGCGGCCGGAAGTGTCCGTGGGGACCGGCTCGCACGGCACCCATCGTGCCAGCGCGAATCTCGGCAGCCGCAGTGATCGCGGCTTCTGGCAGCTGGGCGCCAGCACGCTCGAGTCCGAAGGCACGAACGCGTGTCAGGGCTTCGGCTTTCCAGTGTTCGTCGGCTGCTTCACCGATGAACCCGATGCGGACGCCTATCGAAATCGTGCCGGTTCCTTCCGCGGCGGCTTGACGCTGGGCGAGGCGACCGCCGTCGAGGCCTTTGCAATGCTGACCCGCGGCCGCGTCGAATACGATGGCTCCTTCGGCAACGTCGCGGATTTCTCGCAGGCCAATGTCGGCGTGTCGCTGTCGCAACCGCTCGGTGCGCGCACCACGCTGCACGCGCAGATCGGCCGTGCGACGGATGACACGGAGAACTTCGACGGCGATGTGTCGATGTCGCGCTTCGATACGTCGCGCGATTCGGCATCGGTGCTGGTCGATACGAAGCTCGGTGACCGCACGGTCTTGTCGGCGGGCCTCGATCACCTGCGCGATCGGGTCACGAGTTCGACCAGCTATGTCGAGCGAGACCGGGCGGCCTACGGTGCTTTCGTGCAGTCGCAATGGACCTTCGGCGCACAGGAACTGCAGGCGAGCATTCGCCGCGACGACAACGAACAGTTCGGCGGCAAGACCACCGGCGCCGTGTCCTGGGGCCTCGAGATCACACCCGCGCTGCGCCTGACCCTCTCCGGCGGCACGGGCTTCAAGGCGCCGAGCTTCAATGAGCTGTATTTTCCGGGGTTTGGCAATCCCGAGCTCGGACCCGAGACATCCACGTCGTTCGAGTCGAGTCTGCGCTGGCGCGAAGGCGCGCGCCGCGCGACGCTCACGGCCTACCAGAACCGCATCGAAGACCTGATCGGCATCGATGCGGATTTCAATCCGGTCAACATCGACAGCACGCGGATCCGTGGTATCGAACTCGAGCTCGGCACGCAGTTTCGCGGCTGGGATCTCGGCGGCTCCGCCGAATGGCTCGATCCCCGCAATCGCAGCAATGGCGCAAACAACGGCAACCTTTTGCCACGGCGCGCACGTACGGTGCTGCGCGCGGATGTGTCGCGTGACGTCGGTGCCCTGCGCCTCGGCGCACGCCTGCACTACGCCGGCGAGCGCTTCGACAACCTCGCCAATACGCAGCGTCTCGGCGGCTACGCAACCGTGGACCTGCTCGCCGAATGGCGCATCCAGTCAGCATGGCGGCTGCTTGCCCGCGCCGAGAATCTGTTCGATCGCGACTTCGCGACGGCGGCGTACTTTCCGCAGGCTGGGCGCGAGTTCCACGTCACCCTGCGCTGGGTGCCGACGCCATGAGGCGCGAGATCGTGGCCGGTGTGCTGCTCGCGCTCGCGCTGTTTGCCACGCGCATGGAGCATTTCGGTACCCCCGTTTCGCTGCCCGACGCGTCGCTCGCGGTGTTCTTCTTCGCCGGCCTCTGGCTCGCACATCGCAGCGCTTTCGTATTGCTGCTCGGCGTCGCCGTGGCGACCGACTACTACGCGTTCGCGCGGTCGGGCGTCAGCGGCTCCTGCTTCACCCCGGCCTATCCGTTTCTTGCGCCGGCGTATGCCTGTCTTTGGGCGGTGGGCGAACGGGCGCGGGCCAGGGCGGCGAACGCCCTCGTTCTGCCGTTCGTTGGCGCGGTGCTCGCGATGGTGGGCGCGTTTGCGATCTCGAACCTCAGCTTCTTCGCATTCTCCGGGCAGTTCGCGGCGATGACGGTGACCGAGTACCTGCAGCGCACCCTGCGCTACGCGCCGTCTTATGTAGGCTACGCAGCCCTCTATGTCGCGCTCGGTCTGGCCCTGCGCACATTGCTTGTCAACCGAAGCGGAGCTGCGGCGTTGTCCACCCGGTAGTACCCTCGCCCCACTGGCGAGAGCACGTGGCGAGAGAAGGGCGGACATGAACCACTCGACAATCCTCGGATCGCGCTGGCGGCTCATCCTGGCCGGTGCCACTCTGGCGGTCCTCGCCGCCTGCGGAGGCGGTGGCGGTGATACGGGGGTCGTTCCACCACCACCTCCTCCACCGCCGCCGCCCGTGACGAAGGCCGAGGCCTTCCGCTTTCTGAACCAGGCGACGTTCGGCGCCACCGAAGCCGAAGCCACGCGATTGATTGCGCTGGGCGATTCCACCAACGCCTACTCCCGCTGGATCGATGCTGAAGTGGCGAAGCCCGCCGGCACCTTGCTGCCGCAGGTCGAGGCTGCCTTTGCGACCCTCTCCACGCAGCCGAACTTCAACCTGCAGCAGCTGAACGCGCCGCGGGTGGAGAAATGGTTCGAGAACACGCTGCGCGGTTCTGACCAGCTGCGACAGCGCGTGGCCTTTGCCCTGTCCGAAATACTGGTCGTATCCCAGGTCGGAGCGCTGCAGAACCTGCCGTTCGCTACCGCCGACTTCTACGACATGCTGGCGCGTGGCGCTTTCGGCAACTACCGTCAGTTGCTCGAGGATGTGACGCTGCATCCCGCGATGGGCGTGTATCTGTCGATGCTCGGCAACCAGAGAGCCGTCGCGGGCACGAATCTGCGCCCGGATGAAAACTACGCGCGCGAGACGATGCAGCTCTTTTCGATCGGGCTCGTCGAGCTGAACGTCGATGGCACGGTGCGGCGGGATACGCAGAACCAGCCGATCCCGACCTACGACCAGAACATCATCGAGGGATTCGCGCGGGTGTTCACCGGCTGGAAGTGGGCCTGCCCGAGCACCAATCCGAACTGCACGTTCGCGAACACGCGAGCGCAGAATACGCCGGTGGCGAACTACAACCAGATTCGCCCGATGCAGCTCTACCCGGACCAGCACGAGACGGGCACGAAACTCGTGCTGAACTACAGCGGCGTGACGCTGCCGAACGCAACGATACCGGCGGGCCAGACAGGCGCGCAGGATCTCGCGGCGGCGCTCGACAACATTTTCAATCATCCGAACGTGGGTCCCTTCATCGCGAAGCAGCTGATCCAGAAGCTGGTCACCAGCAATCCATCGCCCGCCTACGTGCAGCGCGTTGCCGAGCGCTTCAACAACGACGGCTCAGGTCGTCGTGGCAATCTCGAGGCGGTCGTGCGGGCAGTGCTGCTGGATGCGGACGCGCGCAGCTCGCCGACGGGCAATGCGGCTGCCACGGCCGGCAAGGTCAAGGAGTCGTTGCTGCGCCTGACGCAGTTCTGGCGCGCGTACGACGGCCGCGCCGCGAGCGGCCGGTATGGCGCTCAGCCGGTGAACTTTCCAGGCGGGGTGTCCTCGATCTTCGGCCAGGGTCCCGGGCAGTCGCCGTCTGTGTTCAACTTCTTCAGTCCTTCCTACGCGCCACCCGGCGAGATCGCCAACGGCAGCTTCGTGGCGCCTGAACTGCAGCTCGCGACGGAGTACCTGAACACACAGGTCACGAATTTCTTCTGGACGCAGGCCATCAATCGCACGACGGCCCAGACGGGCCTCGCCGCAGACACGATGTTCATCGATACCCGCGAAGAGCAGGCGCTCGTCGCGGACTCGGAGGCGTTGATCAACAAAGTGGCCGAGAAGCTGCTCGGTGGCGCGGCGCAGATGTCCGCGACGCTGAAGAGCGAAGCCAAGGCGCAGATCGATCGAACTGCGGCCGGCACGGCTGGCAACAACAATACCCGGGTGGCCGACGCGATCTACTTCGTCGTCACCTCACCCGAATTCGCGCTGCAGCGCTGAGGCCCACCACCATGAACCGACAACGCCGCAGATTCCTTCGCGCCGCCGCCGCTGGTGGTCTTGCCTACGCTTTCGGCCGGACGCCCGGCACCGTGCATGCACAGATGAGCGGTGGCGGAGGCTTCAGCGACTACAAGGCGATGGTCTGTCTGTTCCTGTTCGGTGGCAACGATTCCTGGAACATGGTGGTGCCGACCAGCGCTGCCGAGTACGACGCCTATTCGAACGCGCGTGGTGGTCCGCTCGGCGTCGGGTCCGGGCTCGCGGTGCCGCAGGCTTCATTGCTGCCGCTGACGCTGCAGACGCCGGATCCGAACGGCGCCACGTATGGCATGCACCCGAGCATGGGCGGCGTGCAGGAGCTGTTCAATGCCGGGCGCGCGGCAGTGGTCGCGAATGTCGGTCCGCTGATCAGGCCGACCACGAAGTCGCAGTACCAGACGGCCGCGACCACCGGCCATGCACTGCCGCCACAGCTGTTTTCGCATAACGACCAGCAGGATCAATGGCACAGCCTGCGTGGTCGCGCGATCGTGCGCTCCGGCTGGGCCGGGCGTGTTGCGGACGTGTTGAACTCCCAGCTCGGCGCGCAGCAGTTGCCGCTGAACGTATCGCTGTCGGGGCAGACCTTCTTCCAGGCCGGTGAAGTCGCCACGCCCTATGTCATGGGTGCGGCCGGTGCCAACGCCTTTGCCGGCTTCGGCACGGGCGGCACGCCACTCGCGCGCCGCACGGCGTTCGAGGCGATCGCGAACGCGAATTACGGCACGGTGTACGAACGTGGCTACGCCTCCGTGCAGCGGCGCGCTGTGCAGTATGCCGATCGCGTCAACGGTGCGATCACTGCCGCCCGCGACTTCACCGCGCTGCCGAACGCCGGTGTCACCTTGTCGCCGCTTGCAACCCAGCTGCGCACCGTGGCAAAGCTGATCGACGTGCGCAGCCGGCTGTCGATGTCACGGCAGATATTCTTCGTCTCCACGGGTGGCTTCGATACCCATGACGATCTCGCTGCAGACCAGCCCGGCCTGCTCGGCAACGTCAGCGCGTCGATCAAGTCCTTCTACGATGCGCTGACCGAGATCGGCATGGAGGGCAGTGTCACGCTGTTCACGCAGTCCGACTTCGGCCGGACGCTGACCTCGAACGGCGATGGTTCCGACCACGCCTGGGGCGGTGTGCAGCTCGTGGTGGGCGGCGCGGTCCGCGGCCAGAATCTGTATGGCCGCTACCCGCTGCTGACGATCAACGGGCCCGATGATGTCGGCGGCGGCCGGATGATCCCGTCCGTGTCGTCGGATCAATATGCCGGCACGATCGCGCGCTGGTTCGGCATCAACGATGCGAATCTGCCGCTGGTGGCTCCGAGCATCGGGAACTTCGCGCAGCAGGATCTGGGTTTCCTGATCTGACCGGCCGTTCGAGTGGTACGAGGAATACGTCCTCGTACAGCACACGAATCGCGCGTCTCGCCACCACCAGCTCTCTGGCGTTGAGGCCTGATTCTCGCGCGAGCGAATCGAGGAAGCGACCCACGGCTTCTGCCGCGCTGCGCGAGGCCAGGTGATCGGCGTTTTCGGGCCGGTTGTGGAATCGCAGGAAGGCCTCGATGTAGCCAAGGTACAGCGCCTGCGTGCGGATGCTGAGGTGCCTGCCGCGCATTCGCTCGACGGCCACCCCCATGATTCCCCGACCTGCTCGTATCACGCGCGCCCCACCTGCTGACAACGGCGCGCACGGTAGCGACTCGAAGCTGAACGACTCCTGAAGTCAGCGAAGGCTGGCTTTCAGTCCTGGCGGATCACGGCGCCCCGCGCCATCACGAAGCGCACCCGTTCCGTAGCCCGGATGTCATCGAGAGGATTGCCATCCATCGCGATGATGTCTGCGCTCTTGCCGACGGCCAGCTCGCGCACGGAACAGGATCTCCGATGGACCGACGGTGTTTGGTAGATTATCGCGCGTCGGCAATTCACGGAGAACAACATGCCCCTCGGCAAGCGCCTGCTCGCGGAATTCATCGGTACCTACTGGCTCGTGCTCGGCGGTTGCGGCAGCGCCGTCCTGGCAGCCGCTTTTCCCGAGGTCGGCATCGGTCTCGTCGGCGTGTCATTTGCGTTCGGCCTCACGGTGCTGACGATGGCCTACGCCATCGGCCACATCTCCGGCTGCCATCTGAATCCTGCCGTGTCGCTGGGGCTCGTCGTCGGCGGACGCTTCGCCGCGAAGGATCTGGGACCCTATGTGATCGCGCAGGTGATCGGCGCGGTCGCGGCTGCCGCGACACTGCTGTACATCGCGAGTGGCAAGCCTGGCTTCGAACTCGCGTCGGGACTCGCGTCTAACGGCTACGGTGAGCATTCGCCCGGCGGCTACTCGATGCTGTCCGGCCTCGTCACGGAAGTGGTGATGACGGCCATGTTCCTGCTGATCATCCTCGGCGCCACCGACAAGCGCGCTCCCGCGGGCTTCGCGCCGATCGCGATCGGCCTCGGCCTCACGCTGATCCACCTGATCAGCATTCCGGTCACGAACACCTCGGTGAATCCCGCGCGCAGCACGGGCCCCGCGTTGCTGGTCGGCGACTGGGCGGTCTCGCAGCTGTGGCTGTTCTGGGTCGCACCGCTCGCGGGCGCGGTGATCGGAGGCGTGGTCTATCGATTCCTGGCTGAGGACGCCAAATCGTGAGGATCGTCGCACGCGATGCACGCGAGGCTGGGCTGCGCCGCGGTCTGCGGTGGCTGACGATGGCGTTGGCGCTTGCCGCCGCGCCGCTGTCCGCGACCGCGCTGGATGACTACATCCGCCTGCAGACCGGCAGCTTCACCACCGCGCAGCAGGCCAAGCTCGATGCGCGCTACGAAACCGCCATCTGGCATATCGCCGAAATCTGGCCGGACAGTTCGCAGAGCGCGCGCTGGATCTACAGCGAGAGCTGGATGAAGGATGCGAAGGCACCCTACATGCAGCGTGTGTCGCGCGTCGCGCTGCAGCCCGATGGCAGCCTCGTCGCACAGCGCTACTCGATCACACAGCCTGAGCGCGTCGTCGGCGCCTGGCAGACGCCGTCGAAGTTCGCGGCGCTGACGCCCGCAGACCTCGTGGCCATGCCGGGCTGCGACGTCGTACTCACGCGCACCGGCGCGGAGCGCTTCGAAGGCGGGACGGTCGGCAGTCGCTGCGCGAACGCGTACAAGGGCTCGGCCTATGCCGTCTCGCAGGGCACGATCACGGCGGAGGGCATGACCAACTGGGATCGCGGTTTCGCCGCCAGCGGCGCGCAGACCTGGGGCCCGCTGTACGGCGGCTATCAGTTTCGCAGGCTCGACGCGCCGGCCGGCTGCGTGGACCCGGTGCGCATGCTGGTGTACGGCGACATCCAGGACCGCAAGGCCTTTGCGGCCTACGGTCGCGCGCTCGGCGTGTCGGGGTTGTACCCGAAGAACGGCGGCTACTACGAAGCCATTTCGCCGGCGCTCGAAGTCTTCGAGGGATCGCCACCACCCGGCCGAGGCGTGATCATCGCGCGATTTCCGTGCCTCGAGGCTGCGCAAAGCTTCTGGCGTTCACCGGAGTACGCCGAGATCCGAAAGCTGCGCGAAGGGCTCGCCACGTTCGAGGTGCTGGTGCTGCCCGCAACCCAGAAGCCGAAGTACCTGGCTGAATGAGCTGCGGGCGTGTGGGCCGATCCTAGAGGATGTAGCGGCTGACATCCTCGTCGCGCGCGAGCGCGCCGAGGTGTCCTTCGACGTAGGCGGCATCGACGGTCAGCGTGGTGCCGGCGCGGTCCGCCGCATCGAAGGACACGACCTCCAGCAGCCGCTCCATCACCGTGTGCAGGCGCCGCGCACCGATGTTCTCGGTGCGCTCGTTCACGTGGAACGCGATCTCGGCGATCTTGCGCACGCCGTCCTGGGTGAACTGCACGGTGAGGCCTTCGGTGGCAAGCAGCGCGATGTACTGCGTCGTCAGCGAGGCATCGGGCTCCGTCAGGATGCGGACGAAGTCTTCGACGCCGAGCGGTGCGAGCTCCACGCGGATCGGAAATCGGCCCTGCAGCTCCGGGATCAGGTCCGAAGGCTTGGCGATGTGGAACGCGCCGGAGGCGATGAACAGCACGTGATCGGTTTTCAGCGTGCCGTACTTCGTCGAGACGGTGCTGCCTTCGACCAGCGGCAGCAGGTCCCGCTGCACGCCCTCGCGTGACACATCGGCGCCGTAGCTTTCCTGGCGGCGGCAGACTTTGTCGATCTCGTCGATGAACACGATGCCGTTCTGCTCCGCATTGACGAGCGCGCGGGCGCGCAGCTCCTCTTCATTGATCAGCTTCGCGGCCTCTTCCTCGATCATCAGCTGCAGTGCTTCCTTGACCTTGACCTTGCGCGGCTTGCTGCGCCCCGCACCGAGGTTCTGGAACATCGACTGCAGCTGCTGCTGCATCTCTTCCATACCCGGCGGCGCCATGATTTCCATGCCGGCCGGCATCGCGCGCACTTCGATCTCGATCTCGCGATCGTCGAGCTGCTTCTCGCGCAGCATCTTGCGGAATTTCTGCCGCGTCTCGGCATCGCGCGGCTCGCTGGGTTCGTCGGTCGAGAAGCCGAGCTTGCGCGGCTTCGGCAGCAGGGCATCGAGCACGCGCTCCTCGGCCGCTTCCTCGGCGCGCGGGCGCACTTCGGCGATCGCTTCGTCGCGCGTCATCTTGACGGCTACGTCTGCGAGATCCTTGACGATGGATTCCACGTCGCGGCCCACATAGCCCACCTCGGTGAATTTGGTCGCCTCGACCTTCACGAACGGCGCGCGCGCCAGCTTCGCGAGGCGGCGTGCGATTTCGGTCTTGCCGCAGCCGGTCGGGCCGATCATCAGGATGTTCTTCGGCGTAACTTCCTGGCGCAGTGCGTCGGGCACCTGCATGCGGCGCCAGCGGTTGCGCAGCGCAATCGCGACGGCACGCTTCGCATCATTCTGGCCGACGATGTGCTTGTCGAGTTCGGCGACGATTTCCTTCGGCGTCAGCGCCCGTGCCGACTGCGGCGAGAGTTTCAGGACTGCGGCGTTCATGCGGCTCCGTTGGCGGGCAGCGCCTCGATGGTCAGGTTGCGGTTGGTGTAGATGCAGATGTCCGCCGCGATGTTCAGCGAACGCTCGACGATGCTGCGCGCATCGAGCTCGGTGTTCTCAAGCAGGGCCTGTGCCGCGGATTGCGCGAACGGGCCGCCGGAGCCGATCGCGACGAGATCATGCTCGGGCTCGATCACGTCACCGTTGCCGGAGATCACGAAAAGCTTGGTCGGATCGCCGACCAGCAGCAGCGCCTCGAGCCGGCGCAGGTAACGATCGGAGCGCCAATCCTTGGCGAGCTCGATCGCGGCGCGCGTGAGGTTGCCGTACTTCTCGAGCTTGCCCTCGAAGCGCTCGAACAGCGTGAACGCATCCGCGGTGCCGCCGGCGAAGCCGCCGATGACCTTGCCGCCACCGAGCAGGCGCACCTTGCGGGCATTGCCCTTCATTACGGTGTTGCCGAGCGTGACCTGGCCATCACCGCCGATCACGACGACGCCGTTGCGACGCACGCCGAGGATCGTCGTGCCGTGGGGATTGAAAGCTTCAGACATGGGGGTATCGCTACCGCTTCCTGCGGGCCCGGGGATGGGCTTTGTCGTAGATGCGGGCCAGGTGCTGGAAATCAAGGTGGGTGTAGACCTGGGTCGTGCCGATGTCCGCGTGCCCCAGCAGTTCCTGCACACCGCGAAGATCCTGACTGGATTCAAGGAGATGCGTGGCAAAAGAGTGCCGGAACAGGTGCGGATGCACATGCACGGGCAGGCCCTGTCGCCGCGCCCAGTAAGCCACCCGCTGCTGGATGGCCCGCTGGCCGAGGCGCCGACCGGTCTGGCCGACGAACAACGCGGTTTCGTCGATGGCCGCCAGCGCCGCGCGCTCGCGCTGCCAGCGGGCCAGCGCCTCACGCGCCATGCGGCCGACCGGCACGATGCGGGTGCGCCGGCCTTTGCCGGTGACGCGCACGGTTTCATCGCGCAGGTCCACATCGCCCTGGTCCAGCGACACCAGTTCGCTGAGCCGCAGGCCCGACGAATAGAACAGCTCCATCAGCGCGCGATCACGGATCGCGAGCGCATCCTCGGCGGGTATCTCGAGCAGTCGCCCGATCTGGTCCGCATCGAGTGTGTCCGGCAATCGGCGCGCGGCCTTGGGCGCGCGGATGTCGGTCGCCGGATTGGACTTCAGCACGCCTTCGCGGATCAGGAAATGGAAGAACGTGCGCACGGCCGACAGCAGCCGCTGCACGCTGCGCGGCCCGAGACCGCCCGCATGGCTGCGCGCCGCGAGCACGCGCACGTGCTGGCTGTCGACGCGACTCCAGTCCGAGAGCTTCTCGGTGTCGCAGTAGGCGACCAGTCTGAGCAGATCCTGGCCGTAGGCGCTCGCGGTGTGCGCCGACAGTCTGCGTTCACTGCCGAGGTGGCGCTGAAAGCGCGCGAGCCATTCGAGGGACTCGGGTGTCACGGTGTCAGCGGGCCCCCGGCCGCGGGGTTCATCGATAGCGCTTGATCGAATCGGCGATCAGTTCGCCCATGCGCGCGAGAAATTCCGTGCTCATGCCCGGATGAAAGCGGTTCGGGTCGTTGCTGCCGACCGCGAGCAGTCCGAACGGCGTCGCCGTGCCGGATGCCGGGCCGCCGGTGGCCGCCGCGGCGAGCAGTGGTACCATCGCGACGGAACCGATGCCGGCCGCATCGCCTCCGAACAGGAAATCGCGCTGCGTGTCGCGCACCTGGCCGCAGCGGGGCTTGCCGTTCTCGAACAGTGTTTCGAAGGTCTTCAGCGCCGGGTCGTCCGCTGCGGCGGTACGCAGGAAACGTTCCGGCACACCTTCGCGCTTCGCGGCATCGACGCTGCCGATAAGCAGCAGGCGTGAATTGAACGCATCGAAATCTTCGCGCATGGAGGCCTCGACCTGCACCAGCGTCGCGGCGAGCGTCGTGGCCGCGAGCAGGCGGCGCGCCAAGCGATGGATCTTGTCGGCGAGCTGATCGTTCGCGCGCGCGACGTGCACGAACTCGGCGAGCTTGGCCTCCACGCCGGCATGTCGCTCACGCAACACTTCCACCTGCCGCTCGACCAGCGAGACCGCCGAGCCGCGCACATGCGGCAGCTTCAGCTTCGCCAGCGCAGTCGGGTGCCGCTCGAAGAATTCCGGATGCTTGTCCAGATAGTCGGCGAGCTGCGCTTCGTCGACGGGGGGAGCTGCGGCGCCACGAGCGGGTACGGATGTCATGATTTGCGAGTGACCTCTGGAATGGAAGCGGAGGACGGGACTTCGACCTCACCTTCGAACGAAACGACCGCCGGGCCCTCGAGCCACAAGTGCTCACCGGGGCCTCCCCAGCGAACTTCGAGCTCGCCGCCGGGCAACTGCACCGTGACGTTCGCGGCGAGTCTGCCATCTTTGCGGCCGACTGCAACCGCGGCGCAGGCGCCGGTTCCGCAGGCGAGCGTCTCACCGACGCCGCGCTCGAACACGCGCAGCCAGATGTGCGCGGCATCGACGATCTGCATGAAGCCGACATTGACGCGATTCGGGAACGCGGGATGGCGTTCGAGCGCGGCGCCGAGCGCAGCGACCGGCGCGGCTGCGACATCGGCCACCGTCAACACCGCATGCGGATTGCCCATCGACACGGCGCCGAATTCCACGGCATGGCCGGCGATGTCGAGCCGGTACGACGGCGCTTCGGGCAGCGCGAGCGGCAGTGCGACGGGGGAGAAATTCGGGACGCCCATGTCAACCGAGACGATGCCGTCGCGCATCGCGCGGGCCGCGATCAGTCCCGACGGGCTGTCCATGATGATTTCGCCGGGCCGGGCGCGCCCCGTGCGGCGCAGCAACTCAGCGACGCAGCGCGCGCCGTTGCCACATTGCTCGACCTCGCCGCCATCGGCGTTGTAGATGCGATAGAAAACCTGTGTGCCGGCGCGACGCGGCGGTGTCAGCACCAGCGCCTGATCGAAGCCGATGCCGGTATGCCGATCCGCCAGTGCACGCAGCTGCGCTGCGTCCGGGATCGCGCCCTCGTTCGCCGCATCGAAGATGATGAAGTCGTTGCCGAGGCCATGCATTTTCGTGAAGTGCAGTCGCATGGGTGCGGGTTCAATACGTGCGCGGGGCGGTGCGCCACGCCGCGCGATCGCGCCAGATGCACCGATCCATGATGGTGAGGATGCCGGCCGCGCTCGCGCGCTCTGCCGCCGCTTCGTCGATGACGCCATCCTGCAGCCATAGTGCGGGCAGACCGAGGCGAATGCAGTCATCGACGATGGCGGCCACGTGTTCTGGGCGACGGAAGACATCGACGATATCCGGCTTCACGCCCGGGCCGAGCACGTCCGCGAGGTGCGCGAGATCCGTCACGCTGCGTTCGCCGAGTACTTCGGGCGCGCTCGGCGTGACAGGAACAATCCGATACCCGAGCCTCTGCATCGAGCGCGCGACGCCATGGCTCGGGCGTGACGGATCATTCGACAGCCCGACCACGGCAATCGTACGGGCACGCTGCAGCAGTGCGGTGATTGTCTCGGCATCGGGGTTGTGGAACATTGGCTTACTTTACCTGAGGACAGCATGTTTTCGGTCCGCATCGAACCCCACGGCCGCGAGATCTCCGTGCGCGCGGACCAGAACGTGCTGGATGCGGCGCTCGCCGCAGGCATCAACCTGCCGCACAGCTGCAAGTCCGGCCACTGCAGCTCCTGTCGCGCCACGCTGCGGCGCGGCGAATTTCATTATCCGCGCGGGCAGCCGGCGGGTCTCACGAGCGCGGAGGCGGCCGCCGGCCGCCTGCTGCTGTGCCAGGCGCAGCCGCGCTCGGATCTGGTCGTCGAAGTGCGAGCGATCGCGCGCGTGCCCGATGTCGAGATCAAGACGCTGCCCTGCCGCATCGAGCGCATGACGGCGCTCGCGCCGGACGTGCTGCAGGTGCTGCTGCGTCTGCCGGCCGTCGAAGCGCTGGAGTTCCGGCCTGGGCAGTATCTCGACGTGCTGCTGGAGGATGAACGGCGCCGCAGCTTCTCGATCGCGAGTCCGCCGCATGACAGCCGCCCGCTGGAGCTGCACGTGCGGCGCGCGCCGGGCGGCCAGTTCACGGCGAGGCTGTTCGATGAACTCAAGCCGGGCTCTCTGCTGCGCATCGAGGGCCCCGTCGGACAGTTCGCGTACCAGTCTGCGGCGATGCCCTTGCTGCTGGTCGCCGGCGGCACCGGCTTCGCGCCGATCAAGAGCATCCTGCGCCATCTGCTCGAAGCGGGGGATGCCGTGGACCGCGAGCGCCCGGTGCATCTGTTCTGGGGCGGCCGGAACGCCATCGATCTCTATGAAGACGAACTGGTGCGACGGTGGGCGGTTGCGCATCCTCGGTTTCAGTACACGGGCGTGCTGTCCGAAGCGAGCGCCCTGTCAGCGTCGCATCACCGTCTCGGCTGGGTACACGAGGCCGTGCTGCGGGAGTACGGCGAGCTGCCGCGTTGCGAAGCCTGGGTGGCGGGTCCGCCGGCCCTGATCGAGGCGGCGCGTGCCGGGTTCATGGCAGCCGGGCTGCCGGAGGATCGACTGCGGTTCGATTCTTTCGACTACGCGCCGGCCTGACAGGCCGTGCGCTGCACGCGCTGGGTGCGCGCGATCGCCGCGGTGTAGGTCATCACCATGGCGTCCGGCAGGATCTGTGCGAGGCCGATGGCGTGGCGATGCAGATACTCGGACATCGCGAGCGACATCTGCTTCAGATCTGCGAGCCAGGTGGCCTCCTCGGGCGCCGCATCCGCGAGGAGCGGCAGCAGCGCCGTGGCGATGGCGAGCTGAAGAGAGAGCCGGTCGCGATCCTGGCGCAGCAGGTCGTAGGCGGCGGGCAGGCTGCGAGCCACGCCCAGGATGTGGCCGTATTCACGCTCGACGAGCAGCGCCACGTGCAGCGGCAGTTCACCACTGACACCCTTGATGCCGCGGTAGTCGCGTGTCGGAAACAGCACTTCGAGCGGGGCCCAGGCGCGGGTGAGTTCGCAGATCCAGCGGCGGTTGGCAGCGCCGCAGTGCGGATGGGCGAGCACGGCTTCGACTCGGGCGAGCGTGGTGCTGCGCAGAGCTGCATCCGGTGCAATGTGGCGGCGCGCCGCTTCGGGCTGCGAGGCAGAAGCGATCCAGGCATCGAACTCGGATCGCGCCACTTCACGCGCGCGTGCTGCATCGAGACTTTCCGGTAGCACCATCACGAGACCTCTGCTTCGCTGTCTGCGCATCACACCGGCTTTTGTCTGCCGGTGCGGTGAAGGGGGTCACAGGGCGCGGGTGGCTGCGTCAAATACTGACCGCAATAGGTCAAATGGGTCGGTGCGCTGCCGCGCTCAGATGCCGAAACGGTCAGATCCGGAAGCGATCGCGCAACTCGGAGGCCATGCGACGGCTGACCGCGAGCCGAGCGTCGCAACCGCGCAGGCGCACGAAACACTGGCCGTCCGGATCGCGCTCGATGGCTGTCAGCCGTGCGACGTTGACGAGCGTATTGCGATGAATGCGCACCAGCGCCGAGCCGAACTCGTCCTCGAGGGACTTCAGGCTGTCTTCGATCAGCTCCTCGCCCGCTTCGTGCCGCACCGTGGTGTACTTCTGGTCCGCCTGGAAGAACAGCACGTTCTCGACGGGCACGAGTCGTGTGCCGTCGCGATGGCGGACTGCGATGTGCGTACGACGTTCGATATAGCGTGCGGCGAGCGCCGCCTGCGCGAGCTGCGGGCGGGTGAGCCGGCCGGCCTGCGCGATCGCGGCGGCGAGCTTCTCGCGGCGGATCGGCTTCAGCAGATACGCCACTGCCTGGGTCTCGAACGCGTTCAGGGCGTACTCGTCGAAAGCCGTCGTGAAGATGACGGCCGGCGGTTCCGGCAGGTCGGCGAGCCGCTGCGCCACCTGCAGTCCGTCGAGTCCGGGCATTCGAACATCGAGCAGCACGATGTCAGGTGTGAGGCGCAGCGCCGCATCCAGCGCTTCCTCGCCGTTGGTCGCCTCGCCGATGTATTTCGCGTCGGCGATTTCATCGACCAGCGCGCGCAGGCGCTCGCGGGCCGGGGCTTCATCGTCGACGATCAGGATGTGCTGCTGTGCCATGGGAGTGCGTCAGCTCTGGCGGGTGTAGGGAAATCGCAGCGTGACGATGTATTCGTCGTCGAAGCGACCGGCCTTGATCGTGGCGCGTGATCCGTACACCAGCTGCAGGCGCTCGCGGATGTTGGCGAGCGCGAGGCGATTGCCATCGCGCACGACCGCGCCGGCCGGCATCGGGTTGCGGACCACCACCGTGATCAGGTCGCCGTGCAGCTCGCCGTTTACCGTGACCGTGCCGCCGTCCGGGCGCGGTTCGATGCCGTGGTAGATCGCGTTCTCGAGGAGCGGCTGGATGACGAGGCTCGGCACGATCGCATCCTGCGGCAGCGCCGCGAGATTCCAGTCCACCTTGAGGCGGTCACCGATGCGCAGTTTCTCGATGCGTTCGTAGGTGGTGGCGACTTCGAGCTCGTCTTTCAGCGTGATCTGCGTGCGCTTGTCGGACAGGTTGGCGCGGAACAGGTCGGCGAGATCCTGCACGGCTTCCTCGGCCCGCACGGGATCCGTGCGCGTCAGCGAGGCGATCGTGTTCATGCTGTTGAACAGGAAGTGCGGACGGATGCGCGCCTGCAACGCATGCACGCGTGCCTGCGCCTGCATCTCGATGTTGCGGCGCCATTCGTGCGTGACGTAGAAATAGCGCAGCGTCACGCCGGTAACGATCAACGTGATGCCGACGTTCCTCGCGAGAAAGGGGGCGAGTTCGCGTGGAAACAGGGTGCGCAGTGCATCGGCACCGATCGTCTCGCTCTGGCCGAGCTGGAAGGTGACCAGCGAGATCAGCGCGACCAGCGCCGCCATGGCGATCGTCACCACCGCTGAACTGCGCGCGGCGCTGGCGGTGGCGAGTCGCTGGCGCATCGCGCACAGCAGCCCGGCAGCGGTGAGGCCGATCCACAGCAGGAACATCGAGGTGCGTGCAAGGTCTGTCCAGAACCCGAGCAGCCCGTTGCCGCGGGCGAGCGTCAGCGTCACGGCCGTGAGTTCGACGATCAGGACGACAGCGAGCACCGCCCGCGGCGCGCAGAAATCCGGCAGGTACAGCGAGGAGGCCGGCGCGGGTTCGGCGCCGCCCGCCGAGTTCGTTGCCGGGCCCGGCGCCGCGGGCCGGGTCATGGATCGAACAGCTCGTGCTTGAGCCGGTATACGGCCGAGATGTCCTCATCGCCATGGCCGCGCGCGATCAGCTGCGCATACTCGGCGAGCATGCTGTCCACCACGGGCAGCGCGACACCCTGCTGCGCGGCCATGTCGCGACAGATTTTAAGGTCCTTCTCGTGCAGGCGAACGCGAAAGCCCGCGGGATAGCTGCCCCGGATCATGTTCGGCGCGCGGTTCACGAAATACCAGGATGAACCCGCGCCCTTGCCGAGCGTTTCGACCAGCGGCTCGAGCGGCAGCCCCTGCGCGCGCGCGAACGCCATCGCTTCTGCAACCGCACGGATGATGCCCGCGCACATGATCTGATTGGTGGCTTTGGCGGCCTGCCCGGCACCGGTGGCGCCGAAATGCGTGATCGTGCGACCCATCGCCGCGAGCAGCGGCTGGGCGCGCGCGAACGCCGCGGCATCGCCGCCGCACATGATCGCGAGCGTGCCCTGACGCGCGCCCTCCACGCCGCCGCTGACCGGGCAGTCGAGGAAGTCGATGCCGCGGGCGCCGAGCAGGGCCGCGGCGCGGCGCGCCGTGTCGGCGCTGACGGTAGAGCAGTCGATGACCAGGGTGCCGCGCGCGAGCAACGGCGCCATGGCCGTGACGATCTCGAGCACGTCGGCATCGGCCGAGACGCAGAGTACGACCGCGTCCAGGTGCGCATCTGGCGGCGCACCGGATTGCGAACTGGCTAGCGCGGCGAGTGTCGGCAGCGCACTGCAGCCAAGCTCTGCGGCGAGGCTCGTGGCGCGTGCAGAGGTGCGATTCCAGACGGCCGAGAGCAGACCCGCCTTGTGAAGATTGCGGGCCATCGGCTCGCCCATGGCGCCGAGGCCGAGGAACGCGACGCGCATGACGGGCCTTGAATCAGCGCGGGGCGGAACCGCAGGCGGCATCGCGG
>ERZ795044.442-NODE-442-length-38443-cov-6.842294_pt1 | contig 38443 bp, 36 predicted proteins | sample MGYA00375128_ERZ795044 | MGnify/ENA primary metagenome ERZ795044 (study PRJEB30173, sample SAMN05720213) | anaerobic digester metagenome | isolation source: active sludge of municipal wastewater-treating anaerobic digesters | place: USA | collected 2014-12-22 ...
GAGGCAGTTCGCGTCCTCCTCGGCCCGGCTGCTCCGCCTCCTTGTGGAGCCGAAGGCCACGATCTTCGTCCCAAACTCCCCTCCCCGGACGGCGCGGAAAAACTCCGCGTCCCGCGGGTTGCTGCCCGGATTCCCGGCCTCGACATACGGGATGCCGATCGCGGCGAGCGCCTTCAAAATATTGAGCTTGTCCGCGACGGAGAAGCTGAGGTTTTCCCCCTGCGCGCCGTCCCGGAGCGTGGTGTCAAAAATCTCGATCTCTCTCATTCGCTCTCCCCTTCCGTCTTTTTCAGGCTTTGGTAATAGGCGCAAATCTCCTTGAGCACGCAGCGCTCGCACTGCGGCCGCCTCGCGACGCAGACCGCCCGGCCGTGGAGCACAAGGCGGTGGCAAAACATGTTGGATTCTGCCGGGTCGAGCACGGCGCGCAGCTCCGTCTCGCACTTGGCGGGGTCCTTCGTCGCGGTGAGGCCCAGCAGGTTTGTGATGCGGATGCAGTGGGTGTCGCAGACAACCGCGGGCTTCTTATAGACGTCGCCGACAACGAGGTTGGCGGTCTTTCTGCCGACGCCCGGCAGCTTCGTCAGCTCCTCCACCGTGTCCGGCACGACGCCGTTATATTCGTCGCGCAGCATCCGGCACATCTCCACGATGTCGTGCGATTTCGTCTTATAAAACCCGCAGGAGTAGATGATTTCGCCGATGTCGGACTCCTCCGCCTCGGCGAGCGCCCCTACGGTCGGATATTTATCAAACAGGACCGGCGTAATCAAGTTGACGCGCGCGTCCGTGCACTGGGCGGCGAGGCGCGTCGCGATCAAAAGCTCGTGCGGCTTTATGTAATCGAGCGAACACAGCGCGTCCGGGTATTCCTCTTTGAGCAGCGCGGTGGCTTTTTGGGCCTTCTCCAGATTCGTCATTTCTTATCCCTCTCCATGCGGTTGATCGCGGAAACCAAGGCGTTGACCGAGGCGGCCATGATGTCCCCGTGGAGGCCGATCCCCCAGATCGTCTCGCGGCCGCCGCTGCTGATGCCCACATAGGCCGCGGCCAGAGAGCTCGTGCCCTTCTCATCCTCCAAGGCGTGCTCGGAGTAGCTCGTCAGGTGGAACTGATAGCCGAGATTCTCCTTGAGCGCGTTCGCCACGGCGTTCAGGTGGCCGTTTCCCGTGGAGGAGAGCTCCCGCCGCTCTCCGTTTATCATCACAATGATGCGGGCGGCGATGCGCTTCTCCGGGAGGTTGGTGAAATACGCCTCCGTGATGTCCAGCGGGTCGAAGTAATTGACATATTCTTTCCGGAAGATCTCGAAGACCTGCTCGGGCAGCAGCTCTTTTTGAAGCTCGTCGGATGCGGATTTGACCGTCTTGCCGACGTCTGGCATCATCTTCGGCGGGAGGTGGTAGCCGTAATTTTGGGAGATCAGATAGCCGATGCCGCCCTTGCCGCTCTGGCTGTTGATGCGGATTACGCTGTCCTCAAGCTTCCGGCCGATGTCCTCCGGGTCGATCGGGAGATACGGGACGTTCCAGTGAGGGCTTCTGCCCTCTTTATACCATTCGATGCCCTTGGCGATCGCGTCCTGATGCGTCCCGGAAAAAGCCGTGAACACGAGCTCGCCGCTGTAAGGCTGACGGTCTGGGACCGACATGCCGGTGCTCTCCTCGCTCATGCGCACAAGCGTCGGCAGATCGGAGAGATCAAGCCCGGGGTCGACGCCCTGCGAATAGAGGTTGAGCGCGAGCGTGACGAGATCGACGTTGCCGGTCCGCTCGCCGTTGCCGAAGAGCGTCCCCTCCACGCGTTCGCCGCCGGCGAGCAGCCCCATCTCCGCGTCCGCGACGCCGCAGCCGCGGTCGTTGTGCGGGTGGAGGGAGAGGACGACGCCGTCCCGGTAGGGCAGGTTTTGGTTCATGTAGGCGATCTGGGCGCCGTAGACGTGCGGCATCGAGAGCGAGACCGTCGACGGCAGGTTGACGATCGCCTTTCGCTCCGGCGTGGGCCGCCAGACGTCCAGCACGGCGGTGCAGATTTCAAGCGCGAAGTCCGGCTCCGTGCCGGTGAAGGCCTCCGGCGAATACTCAAACCGGAGATTGCCCTCAAAATGCTCGGCCTCCCCTTGGATCCAGCGCGCGCCGTCTTGCGCGAGCGCCAGAACCTCCTCCTTGGTCTTATGAAAGACCTGCTCCCGGTGCGCGGCGGAGGTGGCGTTATAGAGGTGCACGACGACGTTTTTCGCCCCTTGGACACAGGCGAACGTCTTTTGGATCAGTTCCCGTTTCGCGGGCGTCAGCACCTGAATCCAGACGTCGTCGGGGATCAGATCTTCGTCGATCAGGCGGCGGATGAAGCGGTACTCCGTCTCCGAGGCGGCCGGAAAGCCCACCTCGATCTCCTTGAAGCCGATCTTCAGCAGAGACTCGAAGAAAATCCGCTTTTCGCTGATGCTCATCGGGACGACGAGCGCCTGATTGCCGTCGCGGAGGTCGACGCTGCACCAGTCCGGGGCCCTATCGAGATAGAGTTTCTCGGTCCAGCTCATGTCCGGACACTCCGGCGCGATAAAATTTCTCGTATATTTCTCAAAATTCTTCATACGATCTCCCCAAATCCCCTAAGATAGATATTCTAAGAATATCCGTTTTTTTGACAATGTCAAGGTTTCGCTTTTCTAAAGCGAAAAACCGCTCTTGCAAACGGCCCCGGAAAAAGATATAATGAATTCATCGACAGGAGGGGGTATTTTTATGGCGGAAATCACAATGAAGGTGGAAAACAACCGGAACGACGCCTGCGCGGTGCGCATGGCCGTCTTTGTCGCGGAACAGGGCTACCAAAACGAGTTTGACGACATCGACAATGTCGCCCGCTTCGCGACGATCTATTTCGGCGGCAAATGCGTCGGGGCCGGCCGCGTCTACCCGGATCCTAAGGGCGAGGAAGGCGCCTACCAGATCGGCCGGATCGCCGTGCTGAAGGAGTACCGGAAACACCGCCTCGGCGCCGCGGTCATCACCGCCCTTGAAGTCATCGCAAAATCCGAGGGCGCAAAGAAGATCAAGCTGCTCGCGCAGGAGTGCGCCGTCGGTTTCTATGAGAAATGCGGATACATAACATCCGACGCGCCCGTCACCTATGACGAGGGGCATCCCCACCACTGGATGGAAAAGGCCATCTAAAAACCGAAAGATAGCATAAGCGGCCGCGGCTCCGTACGGAGCCGCGGCCGTTTATTATGATGCCTAATTCAGTTCCTATGCCGGAGTCCTCCGCTCGCCGCGGAAAACGGAAACTCTTTGCGCCGTCTCCGGCCGCGGCCAACCGTTTTTGCGGGCGGCCCGAGATTTCAGGGATGGCGCCGGGGCGTTTTCCGGAAAAGTTCCCATCCGGGTTTTGGGCCTTCCGGGTCCCATTTTAAACGGTTCCGCGCCGCCTCCAAATTTATTATATTCTCGCGACGCCGGAATCCCTCGCCGCTTTCGCCACCGCAGCAGCCACCGCCTTGCAGACGCGCGGATCGAACGGGCGCGGGATGATATAGTCGGCGGAGAGCGCCTCCCCGACCAGCTCCGCCAGCGCGCGCGCGGCGGCGAGCTTCATCTCGTCGTTGATGTCGGAGGCGCGCACGTCGAGCGCCCCGCGGAAGATTCCGGGGAACGCCAGCACGTTGTTGATCTGGTTTTGCAGGTCGCTCCTGCCGGTCGCCGTGACCGCCGCGCCGTGCGCCTTGGCCTCCTCGGGAAAGATCTCCGGGACCGGGTTCGCGCAGGCGAAAACGATCGGGTCTCTGGCCATCGTCTCCACCATCTCCCCGGTCAGCGCGCCGGGCGCGGAGACGCCGATGAAGACGTCCGCGCCTCTGAGCGCGTCGGCAAGGGTGCCGGCGATACGGGCGGGGTTTGTGATTGCCGCGAGCTCGGCCTTCGCGGGGTTTAAATCCCCGCGGCCGGCGTAGATCGCGCCGCTGCGGTCGCAGACGACGCCCTCCTTGGCCCCCGCGCGGAGCAAAAGCTTTGTGATCGCGGTCCCGGCGGCGCCGGCCCCGTTGACGACAAGACGGATCTCCTCGAGCCGTTTCCCGACGATTTTCAGTGCGTTGACGAGCCCCGCGAGCGTGATGACCGCGGTGCCGTGCTGGTCGTCGTGAAAGATCGGGATGTCGCAGATCTCCTTGAGCCTGCGCTCGACCTCGAAGCAGCGCGGCGCGGAGATGTCCTCGAGGTTGATCCCGCCGAAGCTGCCCGCGAGCAGCGAAACGGTCCTCACGATGTCGTCCGGGTCCTTGGAGCGGACGCAGAGCGGGATCGCGTCCACGCCGCCGAATTCCTTAAAGAGCACGCATTTGCCCTCCATGACCGGCATCCCGGCCTCCGGCCCGATGTCGCCGAGGCCGAGCACGGCGGTGCCGTCGGTGACGACCGCGATCGTGTTCCAGCGGCCGGTCAGCTCGTAGCTCTTGGACGGGTCCTTTTGGATCTCAAGGCAGGGCGCGGCGACGCCCGGCGTATAGGCCAAAGACAGCGCCTCCGGCGAGTCGACGGCCACCTTGGAGCCGACCGTCAGCTTTCCGCGCCATTCGTAATGTGCTTTGAGGGATTCTTTCTGATAATCCAAAAAACTTACCTCCCGTTAAGGCCCCGGGCGGGATCGCCGCCGGAGATTTTTTATGAAATGGTTATTTCCATATGGCCGGGTTCCTCTGTGCCGATGTCGGCGACTGCCGATCCGGCCGTCTTGCCCGGCTTGGCAGGATGACGGAAACGGTCTCGCATGGGCGAGCCAAATTTTCGGATTAGTTCCGAGAGAGCTTGATGCTCAAACCATTTTATTCGGGTCTAAGGCCTCCATGGCCTCCTCTTTTTTCAGGAAACCGAGCGCCTCCGCGGCCTCGGCGAGCGTGCAGTTTTCCGCGAAGGCGCAGTGCGCGACCTTCGCCGCGTTCTCATAGCCGATCAGCGGGTTCAGGGCCGTGACGTTCATCAGCGAGCGGCGCAGATTCTCCGCCATCTTCTCCGCGTTCGGCCGGATGCCGCGGACGCAGTTTTTTTCAAAGGAACGCATCGCGTCGGCAAGCAGCCGCGCGGACTGGAGGAAATTGTAGATCGTGACCGGCAGGAACACGTTGAGCTGGAAGTTGCCCTGCGAGGCCGCGATCCCGACGGCCATGTCGTTCCCCATCACCTGCACGGAGACCATCGTGACCGCCTCGCACTGGGTGGGGTTGACTTTGCCCGGCATGATCGAGCTGCCCGGCTCGTTCGCGGGGATCGTGAGCTCGCCGAGCCCGCAGCGCGGCCCGGAGGCGAGCCAGCGGACGTCGTTCGCGATCTTCATCAGATCCGCCGCGAGGGCCTTCAGCGCCCCGTGTTCGGCCACAAAGGCGTCGAGGCTCGTCAGCGCGTGAAATTTATTTTCCGCCGTGACGAACGGAAGGCCGGTCAGCTTCGCCGTCTTTTCGGCCGCGAGGGCGTCAAATCCCTTCGGCGCGTTGAGCCCGGTGCCGACGGCCGTCCCGCCCAGCGGCAGCTCGTAGAGATCGGCAAGCCCCGCAAGGAGCATTCCGCGGTCTTTTTGCAGCATGACCCTCCAAGCGCCGACCTCCTGCGAAAAGCGGATCGGCACCGCGTCCTGAAGGTGCGTGCGGCCGACCGTAATTACGTCCGGGTACTCGTTTTCCAGCCGCAGAAAGGCGGACGCGAGCGCGTCCAGCGCGGGCAGCAGCTCCCCCGTGACCGACTGCGCCGCGGCGATCCGCATCGCGGTCGGGAACGCGTCGTTGGAGCTCTGGGAACGGTTGACGTCGTCGTTCGGGTGGAGGACCGCCCGTCCGGCAAGCTCGTTCCCGCGGCGCGCGATGACCTCGTTGAGGTTCATGTTCGTCTGGGTGCCGCTCCCGGTCTGCCAGACGCGCAGCGGGAATTCGCCTCCGAGCTTCCCCTCCAAGATCTCGTCGCAGACGGCGCAAATCAGCCCGCATTTCTCCTCATCCAAAACGGAAAGCCCGGCGTTTGCCTCCGCCGCGGCCTTTTTGAGCAGCGCGAAGGCGCGGATCACCTCCGCCGGCATCGTCTCCGTGCCGATCGCGAAATTCTGAAGGCTCCGCTGGGTCTGGGCGCCCCAATACTTTTCGTCCTCCACAAGCACTTCCCCAAGGGAATCGTGTTCTTTTCTGTACATCCCATGGCCTCCCGTCGGCGTCGGCCAGGCCTTTGTCTCCCGTTTAAAAAGGCCCCGCAGCGACATTCTGTGGGGCCTTCCGGTTGCAGTCGCGTGTTTTCTCCAAAAATCAGAGGGCGCTCCCGCGCCGGAAAACGCAGGCCGGCATTTATTCTGCTTTGGTATCTTCTTTGTTTTTACGGAACCTGTCCTTCATCCGCAGGTCGTTGTCGAGGATCTTTTTGCGGATCCGCACGCTCTTGGGCGTGATCTCGAGCAGCTCGTCGTCCTTGATAAACTCGATGGAGGCCTCGAGGCTCATGCGTTTGGGCGGCGTCAGGCGCAGGGCGTCGTCGGAGCCCGAGGCGCGCGTGTTCGTCAGGTGCTTCGTCTTGCAGATGTTGACGACGATGTCATCCGTCTTCGGCGATTCGCCGATGACCATGCCTTCGTAGACCGGCACGCCCGCCCCGATAAAGAGCTGGCCGCGCTCCTGCGCGTTATAAAGGCCGTAGGTGATCGAGACGCCCGTCTCGTAGGAAATCAGGCTCCCGCTGCTGCGGCGCTGAATATCGCCCTTGTAGGGCTGGTAGCCGTCAAAGATCGTGCTCATAATGCCCTCGCCGCGCGTCTCCGTCAGAAACTCGTTGCGGTAGCCGAAGAGCCCCCTCGCCGGGACGAGGAATTCCAGCCGCATACGGCTGTTGAACGGGGCCATTTTAATCAGCTCGCCCTTCCTTGTCCCCATCGCGGACATGACGGTGCCGACGCAGTCCTCCGGCAGGTCGATCGAGACGCGCTCGATCGGCTCGTAGAGCTTATTTTCAATCGTTTTATAGAGCACGCGCGGCGTGGAGACCGCAAACTCGTATCCCTCGCGGCGCATGGTTTCGATCAGGATCGAAAGGTGCATCTCTCCCCTGCCGCGGATGTTGAACTTATCCGTGGTGTCCGTATCCGAAACTTGGAGGGAGACGTCCTTCATAAGTTCTTTATAAAGGCGCTCGCGCAGCTGGCGGCTCGTGACAAACTTGCCCTCCCTGCCGGCGAACGGGCTGTCGTTGACGCAGAACGTCATCTCGACGGTCGGCTCGCTGATCTTGACGAAGGGCAGAGGCTCGACCGCCTCCGGCGCGCAGACCGTGTCGCCGATCGTGATGCCGGTGATGCCGCTGATGCAGACGATGTCGCCGACGCCCGCCTCGTCGCACGGGACGCGGGTCAGGCCCTCGATCTGGTAGAGGCTCACCACTTTTGATTTATAGGGCTGCTTTTGGTTGTGATAGTCGCAGACGACGATGTCTTCGTTGACATGGATCTTGCCGCGCTCGATGCGGCCGATGCCGATCCTGCCGACGTAGTCGTTGTAGTCGATGGAGGAGACGAGGGCCTGAAGCGGGCCGCTTTCGTCGCCCCCCGGCGCCGGGATATGGTCAAGGATCGTGTCAAAGAGCGGTTTCAGATCCCCGCCCCGCTGATACGGGTCAAAGGACGCGGTGCCCTCCCTGCCGGAGCAGAAGATCATAGGGCTGTCAAGCTGCTCCTCCGAGGCGTCCAGATCGAGCAGCAGCTCCAGAATCTCATCGCCGATCTCGCCCAGACGGGCGTCGGGCCGGTCGATCTTGTTGACGACGACGATGACCGGATGGCCGAGATCCAGCGCCCTTTGCAGGACGAATCTCGTCTGCGGCATCGGCCCCTCGGCGGCGTCAACCAGCAGGATGACGCCGTTGACCATCTTGAGCACGCGCTCGACTTCCCCGCCGAAATCCGCGTGTCCCGGAGTGTCGATGACGTTGATCTTCACGCCGTTGTAGTGAATCGAGGTGTTTTTCGCGAGGATGGTGATGCCGCGCTCCCGTTCCAGATCCCCGGAATCCATGACGCGGTCCTCGACCACCTGGTTTTCGCGGAACGTGCCGCTCTGTTTGAGCATCTCGTCCACAAGCGTGGTTTTACCGTGGTCGACGTGAGCGATGATGGCGACGTTCCTTAAATCTTCTCTTACCAAAAATTATTCTTCCTTCCGATTTCGGTATCAGTGCTCTGCGACAGGAAAAAACGGGCAGTCCTCCGGTTTTGGCCGGAAGAAATGCCCGCTGCATACAGAGCATAAAAGGCAAGCGCTCAGTCCGGTAATTCCTCCACGGGGAGGTCCAATCCCGCGAGCATCCGGCGCAGTTCGCCCAATTCTTCCGCGGTGAAGGTCAGTCCCTTCGCCATGCGGCTGTGATCGGGCGCCCACTCGCGGATGTCGTACTTCGGGTCGCGGTCGTTCCAGCTGACCATGTTGAGCTCTTTGGTCCAGCCCCGGGGGTTCTCGGAAATGACGCCGATTTCTTTTGTAATCTTATAAGTGATCTCCGGCATTGCAAATCCCTCCATTAGGTCTATATTATTATATTTTATGTTAAATATTATATGTTGCCTTTTTCTATAATGCAAGGTACTTTTGAAAAATTCCCATTCTTTTCTTTATTTTTTATACCCAAAGCGGCCTTTTTTCTCATTTTCAGGCAGGATCGCCCGTTTATCGGTACTTTTTCGTATACTGGAATGCACGGAGAAGAAGTTTTTGCCCGTGCAAATGATTTTCTGGAGAGTCTATTATGGATAATCTGTTCGAACAAACCCAGATGCCCTGCCCGCTCTGCAGAAGAGGCAGCCCGCAGGTGCTGGCGATGGCGTATGTGCCGATGCAAACTTGGGGAAATCTCTATGAACCGGAAAAGGCGCTGAGCCGGGCCACCCTTTTCGTCGATCTGGATCTCCCCTACCTTGGAAGGAAGATTTAGCGATGGATGAGAGAAACACCTTGCTCGCAAGGATCATGATCACGGATTTTGTGCTCCTCGAAACCGCCCTTTTCCTCGACACGCACCCCAACAATGAGGACGCACTCGCCTATTACAGGCAATATTTAAAGATGAGAAAAGAGGCCGCCGCGCAGTACGCGGAGAAATTCGCCATGCTGTCGCCGTTTGATCTCGGCGAGACCGGCAACTGGCAGTGGGTGGAAAGCCCTTGGCCTTGGGATATTGAGGAGGCCTGAAGCGTATGTGGATGTATCAGAAAAAATTGCAGTATCCGATCAAAATTCTAAACCCGGATCCGGGCCTCGCAAAGATCGTCATCACCCAGGTCGGGGGGACGGACGGTGAAACGGGAGCGGCCATGCGGTATCTCTCTCAGAGATACGCCATGCCGAATGATCAGGTGAGAGCGGTGCTGACCGATATCGGCACGGAGGAACTCGGCCATATGGAAATGGTCAGTACCATCGTACATCAACTGACGAGGAATCTCAAAATGTCGGAAATCGAAAACAGCGGCTTCGCGCCGTATTTTGTCGACCATACCGTCGGCATCTATCCGGTGGACGCGAGCGGCGTGCCGTTTAACGCGGCCACCTTCCAATCCGCCGGCGACCCCTTCGCCGATCTGCATGAAGACATGGCGGCCGAGCAAAAGGCAAGGCTCACCTACGACAACATTCTGAAACTGGCCGACGACCCCGACGTGCGGGACGTGATCGCGTTCCTGCGGCAGCGGGAAATTGTCCATTATCAGCGTTTCGGCGAGTGCCTTGAAAAGATCCGCGAGGGTCTAAACAGCAAAAACTACTATGCCTACAACCCGGCGTTCATCCCCAGGCCGGAAACGATGTAGCCAAAAAAGAGCGGAGATTGTGCCCCGCTCTTTTTTATATTTTTTAAAACGCCTGTATTGCTGTTTTGCTTTACAGGCATTTTTATATCTCTCTGTTTTTTGGGGGCGGATGTCTCCCCCGCGCAAAGCGCCGCCCATACGACCGCGTTACCGGATTTCGGCTTCCCGGCGGACTCTTTTCAGGCGATCCCCTGCTCTTTTTCCCGGGAAAACGCCCCGTTTTCCCAGCGGTTTCGCCAGTTCCCAAAGCGGTAATAGAGGAAATTCGCCGTGGAGGAGGCAAGCCAAGACGCCGGGTAGCAGATCCCGATGAGCCGGATGTCGTGCCAGAGCGGCATGACGGCAAGCATCAGGAAGACCCGCAGGCCGCAGTAAAACACAAGGTTAAACAGCATCGGCGGGGCGGTGTACCCTGCCCCGCGCAGCGAGCCCGCAATAGATACCTCAACGGCGTAGAACGCATAAAACGGCACGGAGACGGAGAGAAAGACGACCGCGGCGCCGACGGCATACGGCTCCTGCGTAAAGATCCGGATGAGCGGCTCCATCCCGATCCAGACAAGCCCGCTCAGCAGCAGCGCACCCCCGGACGTCAGCGCGGCGCAGGCTCTCGTGCTCCGGTAAGCGCGGGCGGGCTTGCCCGCGCCAAAGTTTTGCCCGGTGAAGGTGGAGAGGGCAAGCCCCACCGCCTCGATCGGCAGCAGGATAAAATTATTGATCTTGCTTCCGGCGCCGATCCCGGCCATCGCCCCGGAACCGAACGAGTTGATTTGCGTCTGCATAATCAGGTGGGCGAACTGCCCGATCACCATCTGCATCCCGGCCGGCACGCCGATCCGCAGGATCTGCTTCAAAGATTCGGCATGGAAGCGAAGTTTTCCGGGGAAAAGCCGCCACGCCTCGTCCGTCCGGAGCAGGCGGCGCAGGATCAGAAAAGCGGAGACGCTCTGGGAGAGGACGGTCGCCCATGCCGCGCCCGCGACGCCCTGATGGAAACCCGCGACAAACAGAAGATCGAGCGCCACGTTTAAGAGGCTCGAGACGACAAGATAATAAAACGGGCGCTTGGAGTCGCCGATCCCGCGCAGGATGCTCCCGCCGAGGTTATAAATCATGACCGGGACGGTGCCGATAAAATAGATCCGCAGATAGGTCACGCCGTAATCCATCACGTCCGCCGGCGTGTCGATGAGTCTCAGCATCCATGGGGAGATCCAGATTCCCACAAACGTCATCGCCGCGCCCGCGCAGAGGCAGAGCGCGATACAGGTGTGGACGGCTTTGGAAAGCCCTTCCCGATCCCCCGCTCCGGCGCGCTGGGAGATCAGGATGCCCGCGCCGACCCCGAGGCCGAGAAAAAAGCCGATGAGAATATTGACGACATAGCCCGTCTCGCTGACGGCGGCCAGCGCGCCCTCCCCGACGAAATTGCCGAGCACGGCCGCGTCGGCGATGTTGTACATCTGCTGAAAGAAGTTGCTGGCGAAGATCGGAAACGCAAACAGCAGCAGGCGTTTCACAATCGGCCCCTCCGTGATGGAACGGTCCATGGCGCTTTCTCCTTTCGGCAGGATCTTATATTCCGCATTTTATCCTAAAATCCGCGGCAGCGCAAGCAAGAATTCCCGGATTGACGGGCGGGCTGCAGTTTTTCCCGATAAAATATCCCCGGCCATATCCCGTTTCGATAGAGCCGGGGGGAAAACTTGCGGCGTTTCCGGGCCGCGGCCGATTTGCAAAAAGCACGCATCCCGCGCCGGAGAAAACGGCAAGCCATGTCTCCGGTTTTATTGTAAAGTGATTTGCCTTTCCACTAAGTAAACAGCCTTGGTCGGCCGATTTTAAGATAATACGCCAAAAACGCCGCGCCCGTCACCGACCAAGTCAGGCCGTAGCTGTAAGCGATCATCTCGATGGAGGGGTTCAGCCGGACAGCCGTATAGACCCATACGATCCGAAGTACGCAGATGCCGAGCACCGTGATCACCATCGGGGCAAATGCGTTGCCGGAGCCGCGGAGCGCGCCGGAGAGGATCTCGATGAACACCCACATGAAATAGAACGGCACCAGATGCCGCATGGCGCGGAAGCCGACCTCGAGGACGGCCGGGTCCGAAGTAAAAATGCCCAGCAGGATCTTCCCGTTAAAGAAAATCAGCGTGCTGAGGATCAGAGCGGTCGTCATCGTGATTTTGAAGCAGACCTTGATGCCCTGCTGCGCGCGCGCCTTGTTTCCCGCGCCGATGTTCTGGCCGACAAAGGTCAGAATCGTCACGCCGAAGGCGTTCATAATCATCCAGAACAGGCTGTCCGCCTTGCCGCAGGCCGTCCACCCCGCCACCGTGTCGGTGCCGAGGCTGTTGACGGAGGTCTGGATAAACAGGTTCGAGATCGAATACATGGAGGCTTGGATGCCGGAGGGCAGGCCGATCCGCAGGATATGCCGCAGTTCGGTCCCGTTGACGGCGATTTCCTTATAGCGGAAGCGGTAGGAATCGTCGAGGCGGCTAAGCGCGCGCATCACAAGCATGGCGCTGAGGGCCTGAGAGAGGATCGTCGCGAACGCGGCGCCCGCGACCTCCCAATGAAATACCCCGACAAAAAGCAGATCGAGCACGATATTGGCGGTGCAGCAGAAGATCAGGTAATAGAGCGGACGCCGCGAGTCGCCGAGGGCGCGCAGGATCCCGCTTCCCATATTATAAAGCATGCTCGGCAAAATGCCCGCGAAGATGATCTGCACATACTGGGTGGAATAGGTCATGATGTCGGCCGGGGTATCCATCCAGACCATCATCGGCTTGGAGACGGCGATCCCCGCGACCGTGATGCCCGCGCCGCTGATCAGCGCGAACGCGATGGTCGTCTGGATCGCGATATGTAGGTTTTGCGCGTTCTTCGCGCCGAAATACTGGGCGATCACGACCGTCGCGCCGGAGGACAGGCCGACAAAAAACTCCACCATCAGGTTGATGATCTGGGACGAGGAGCCGCCGACCGCGGCCAGCGCCTCCTTGCCCACAAAGTTGCCCACGACGATGGCGTCCACCGTGTTATAGAGCTGCTGAAAAAAGGCGCCGAGCAGGATCGGGAAAAAATAGGTCATCAGGCCCTTCCAGATCACGCCCTCCGTCAAATCCAGCCGTTTTCCCATTCCACCTCACCGCCTTCCTAAAACGAATCAAACATATTCCCGCCGTCTTTTCTTAAAAAAGCGGATAAAGGCATCCCCGCCGCCTTCTTAAAACAAGCAAAAAAGCGCGTGCTCATCCTCTTTTATAAAAGAAGCGAAACGAAGCGCGCTCGCTTTCTTTTTACCATAAGCAAAAGAGGGTGACTATCCTTTTTTGAAACGAGCGAAAGAAATTATAACAAAATTCGCAAAATAATACAAGACGGGGCCGCAAAAATATTCGCCCCTCATTCCCTTCTTTCTGAATCCTTCGGGGAAAAATCGGAAATACTTTAAAAAAGACCGGACGAAACGGAGGAACTTTATGAAACCGACGCCGAAAATTTTCACCATTCCGAATCTGATCTCCCTGCTGCGGCTGATCCTGATCCCGGGGATCGTGCTGCTCTATTTTTATGAGGAGAGCCCGCTGCCCGCCTTCGGGCTGCTGCTCTTTTCCACCGTCACCGACCTCGCAGACGGCAGGATCGCCCGAAAATATCACATGGTCAGCGACCTTGGAAAGACCCTCGACCCGATCGCGGACAAGGCCACGCTCGTCGCCGTGCTCGTCTGCCTGCTCTCCGTCTACCCGCCCATGCGGAAGCTGCTCTACCTTCTGGTTTTGAGAGAGATCTTTATGGGGATCGCCGGGACGGCCGCCTATCTTGAGACCGGGACCTTCTTCGGCGCCGGCTGGCACGGGAAGGCCGCGACCTTCCTCATCAACCTGACGCTGCTCGCGCACATGCTCCATAAGAGCATCCCCGCCGCCGTCACGGAGATTTCCATCGCGGCCTGCTCCGGCATGGCGGTGCTCTCCTTTCTCCTCTACTGCGCCCAATACGCGCGCGCGGTCGGCGCGCCGGCGCAAAAGAGGGAGCCCGGCGTCTGACCGCGCCCCAAAGCGGCGGAGATCCTCTTTCCCCCGGCGGCGGAACTCTTTTTTGGGGAGCCCGCCGCTTTTTTGCGGGAGCCCATGGGCGTCCGCGCTCGCCGGAGGGCGTCTCCGCCGGGGCCTTTTCCCCGCCGGTTTCGCGAAAAAGCCGGACCTTGCGCGCCGCGCGGGACAATCCCGCGGAAAGGCCGCCTCTTGCGCGATTGGCAAGATAATGCTTGCGAAAGATCTTTTTTTGGTGTAAACTAAATACAGAATTGGAACCGCCGAAAAGAGAGGAGCATTTCCATGAACGAACCTACGATTTCATTTTCTCTTCACGAGGACAAAGAAAAGGAGATCAAGGCCATCCTGACCACCGTTTATGATGCCCTGCGTCAGAAAGGCTACAATCCGATCAACCAGATTGTAGGATACATCCTTTCCGAGGACCCCACCTACATCACCACCCACAACAACGCCCGGAGCCTGATCCGCAAGATCGACCGCGACGAGCTGCTGCAGATCCTCGTAAAAAACTATCTCAACGACTAACGGAGGAAAACCCATGGCAGAAGAGAAAAAAGAATTTCTTATTTATAAAGGCCGCCCCCTCGTCCGCAGCAAAAACATTCTTTATTATGGGGACATGCGCGACGCCTACGTCGTGATGCTTCAGATTATGGAAACCAAGCCGGCCGGGGAGGAGGAGGCCGCGGGCCGCATCGTCATGCAGATGATCTCCACAAACCCCAAAGCCGACCCGAGCGAAATGGTCCTCAAGCGCAGCGAGCGCGTCGGCCTTTACAATTCGCTCGACCTCGCCGCCGCGTGGCTCGACCGGCAGCTCGGCCCCGTCGAAGAAGAATAACATCGGAGCCAAAAAATCCCCGGCAAAAGCTGGGGATTTTTTTGACGGAAATTTTTTCTTTGTTTGGGTTTTCGCAGAGCGTATAATGGCTTTGTATAAGTATGGTCTTCGGAGTCCGATCATGAAAAAACTGCTTGCCGCTCTGCTTGTTTTCCTCACAATATGCCTTTCGGGATGCGTAACCATCAACATCTATTATAATGGCGCGGAAAAAGAGCCGGAAAATGTTTCCTCCGCGCCCAGCGAAGGCTCCTCCGAAGAGGAATCTTCTTCCTCGGAGGAATCCGCCCCGTCCGGCTCGGAGAGCGGCGGGGAGGATTCGGAAGGCCCGCAGGAGGAGCCCTCCGGCGCCGAAAGCGGGGATGAACAGAAGCCCTACGACGCAAAATACGGGAAATCCGGCACGTTCGACTACGAGCAGTCCCTCAACACCGTCACGATCCAAGCCGGAGACGTCGTGCTGAAAAACAAGACCGTCTTAAAGCGCCTCTATGTCCGCAGCGGCTCGGTCACGCTCGAAAACTGCATCGTATCGGGGACTTTGATTTTCTCCGGCGGCGGGTCGCTCGTGCTCAAAAACTGCACGGTCGCGTCGGCCGAGGTAGAATCCGGGGAAAACGCCGTGCTCAAGCTCTCCGGCAGCAGGATCGACGCCCTTTCGCTCCGCGCCGACTGCGCGGTCGAGGCCTCCGGCGGCGGCAGCTCGGTCGGGAGCGTCACCGTCGCGAAAGCGGGCGTCTCCGCGACGGCGGACGCGCTCGCCGTCGGCTCCGCCGTGATGGAGGAGGCCGGGGTCTTCCGTCTGCAAAACGGGAGCTCCGTCGACGGGGCGGAGGTCTACGCCTCCTGTACCCTCTCCTCCGACAAGGACGCGGACTGCGTCTACAAAAAAGTCTCCGTCCTGCCCGGGCGCGGCTACGTTAAAATCAAACTTCGCGTCGAGGACGCCCGGATCGGCGAGCTTTACGTGGAGGAGTCGGTGTATCCGGAGCTCGTCGGCGAGGCGAAGATCGACGCCTACTCCGGCGACGGGAATATCTACACGAGCTGACGCCGGCCGCGGCTCTGATTGTTTTTTACGAAGAAGAACATCCGGTGCGGAAACCCAAACCCGTCTAATCCATCGCATTGTAAGCGCCAAAAACCGTGCCGTGCCGAAGCGTCCGCGATTCTTGTCCCTCCCGCGAGGGCCGCACCGGAGGCCGCACAAAAAGCAGTGCGTTTCGGATATCCCCCGCCGGGCCGGGATTTTCGCCTCATGATTTTTCCCGGCGATCTTCGCGGCCGCGTCCGCCATCCGGCCGTGACGGCCGGTTTTATGCAAAAAAAGAGCCCTCCGAAAGGAGGGCTCTTTTGAATGAAAAACCGATCAGTACATCTGGGGCGCGCCGCCGCCGGGCATCTTGCCCGCGGTGCCGGGTTCCTCCGGGATGTCGGTGACGAGGCTCTCGGTGGTCAGTACCATGGCCGCAACGGAGGCGGCGTTCTGGAGGGCGGAGCGGGAGACCTTGGCCGGGTCGACGACGCCGCTCTCGATCAGGTCGCAATATTCCTCGGTGAAGACGTTGAAGCCATAGCCGGTCTTGCGGCTGCGGTTGATTTTATCGATGACGACGGAACCGTCGAGCCCCGCGTTGATCGCGATCTGGCGGGTCGGCTCCTCGAGCGCCCGCAGGACGATCTGGACGCCGGTCTTCTCGTCCCCGTGGACGGTCGGAAGCAGCTTTTCGACCGCCGGGAGGATGTTGAGGAAGATGACGCCGCCGCCGGCGACGATGCCCTCTTCCACCGCGGCCTTGGTCGCGTTCAGGGCGTCCTCGATGCGCAGCTTCTTCTCCTTGGCCTCCGTCTCGGTCGCGGCGCCGCATTTGAGCACGGCAACGCCGCCGACGAGCTTGGCGAGGCGCTCCTGAAGCTTCTCGCGGTCGTAATCGCTGTGGGTGCTCTCGATGGAGTTCTTAATCGTGACGATGCGGCCCTTAATGGCGTCCTTGTTGCCGCCGCCGTCCACGATCAGAGTCGCGTCTTTGGTAACTTTGACTTTCTTGGCGGTGCCGAGGTGGCTGAGCTGGATGTCGGCGAGCGTCATGCCGATGTCCTCGGAAATCAGCGTCGCGCCGGTCAGCGCGGAGATATCGAGCAGCATCTCTTTTCTTCTGTCGCCGAAGCCCGGGCCCTTGACGCAGACGACGGAGAGCGTGCCGCGCAGTTTATTGAGAATCAGGTTGGTCAGCGCCTCGCCTTCGATGTCTTCGGCGATGATGAGCAGCGGCCTGCCGGAGCGCATGACCTGCTCGAGGCAGGGCACCATGTCCTGAAAGACGGCGATCTTCTTCTCATAGACCATAATATAAGGATCTTCGAGGACGGCTTCCATCTTCTCGGTATCCGTGACCATGTAGGGGGTCAGGTAGCCGCGGTCGAATTCCATGCCCTCAACGATCTCGATATACGTCTCGGCGGTCTTGCTGTCCTCGACGGTGATGATGCCGTCGGCGGAGACCTTCTCCATCGCGTCGGCGATCAGGTCGCCGATGAACTCGTCGCCGCAGGAGATCGTGGCGACGCGGGCGATGTCCTTGGAGCCGGTGACTTTCTTCGCGTTGGCGTGGATCGCTCCCACCGCGGCGTCGACGGCCTTCTGGATGCCGTGCTTGAGCAGCATCGGGTTGGCGCCGGCGGTGACGTTCTTCATGCCCTCGCGGACCAGCGCCTGCGCGAACAGCGTGGCCGTGGTCGTGCCGTCGCCCGCGGAATCGTTGGTTTTCGTGGCGACTTCCTTGACGATCTGGGCGCCCATATTTTCAAAAGGATCCGAGAGCGTGATGTCTTTCGCGATGGTGACGCCATCGTTGCAGATCATCGGGGTCCCGAATTTCTTATCGAGGACGACGTTGCGGCCCTTCGGTCCGAGCGTGATTTTGACCGTGTTGGCAAGCTGGTCGATGCCGGACTGAAGCGCCTTGCGCGCGTCGTCTCCGTATTTAATCTGTTTGGCCATAGTGATTCCCTCCAAATTCTATTTTTCCTTAAATGAAATCAAAAAGAGAAATTATTCCTCAACAATGGCAAGGATCTCGTTTTGAGATAAGATGATCAGTTCCTCGCCGTTGATCTTGACGGTCGTGCCCGCGTATTTGCTCATCAGAACGCGGTCCCCGGGTTTAAGCTCCATCTTGACTTCTTTTCCGTCAACCATGCCGCCCGGCCCAACCGCGACGACTTCGGCCACTTCCGGCTTCTCTTTCGCCGCGCCGGCGAGGTACAAGCCGCCTTTGGTCTGCTCTTCGGTTTCGATCATTTTGATCACGACTCTGTCGCCAAGGGGTTTCACGTTCATAAGAGTGCCTCCGTTATAAAAATTTATTTTGATGATAGTGTTAGCACTCCTTAATCCTGAGTGCCAGCATTATTTTAAACTATCCGTCCGTAAAAATCAAGACTTTTTTCTGAAATTTTCAAATTATTCACAGGTTTCCTTCCGTCTTTCCGGAATTTCGCGGGTTTCCGGCAGTTTTCGCGCGATCAAAAACTTGATCGGGACGCCCTGCTCGGAAAACATGCGCTCGTGCTCGGTCGGAAGGCTGCCCTCGTACCCGGAATGATGAAGGTCGCTGGTCTCGTAGGCGATCTCAAAGCCGGCCTCGGTGAAATAGCGCTTTGAGGCGCAAAAGAGATCGTCGTTGTCGGTCTTGAAGTGGATCTCTCCCCCGTCGCGCAGGAACGCCCGGTATTTCATCAGGAGGCCGGTGTGCGTCAGGCGCTTTTTATGGTCGTGAGCCTTCGGCCACGGGTTGCAGAAGTTGATGTAGATGCGCTCGCAGACGTCCTCCGGCGCGAAAACCTGCTCGATCAGCATGATCTCGTGGCTAAAAAGGAGCACGTTGTCCGGCTCCCTGCCCGCCTCGGCGTAAACTTGCTTGATGTTGCGCATGGCGAGCCCGAGCATCTCGCTCTTGATGTCGACGGCGAGGAAGTTGATTTCCGGGTGCGAGACCGCCATCCGCGCGACGAATCCGCCCTTGCCGCAGCCGAGCTCGAGCATCAGCGGCCGCTCTTCCGGGAAAGCCTGACGCCATTTCCCGCGATAGTCCTTCGGCTCGCCGACGCAGTTGTTCCACGCGGCGAGCTCCGGCCTCGCCCAAGGTTTCCTGCGTATCCTCATACCGTCGTCTCCTCGATGCCGTAGACCCGGCGGCCGTTTTCGCGCGCTTGGTCGATCAAGGTCTGCGCGTCCGTGCCGCGAAGCTCCGCCAAGCGCTCGGCGATCAGCGGGATCCGGCTGCTGTCGTTGCGAAGGCCGCGATACGGCAATGGCGAGAGATAGGGGCTGTCCGTTTCGAGCAGGATCCGGTCGTCCGGCACCGCCTTCGCGGCAAGCAGCAGCTTTTTCGCGTTTGGAAACGTGACGGAGCCCGTGAAACCGATGTAGAGCCCCAGCTTCACCAGCTCCTGTGCCATCTCGGCGGAGCCGGAATAGCAGTGGACAATCCCCCTCGGCCGGTATTTTTTCAGCAGCTCGTAGACGTCGCCGTGCGCCTCGCGGTCGTGGACGACCACCGGCAGGCGCAGATCGTTTGCGAGGGCGAGCTGCTCCTCAAAGACGCGGCGCTGGGTGTCCCTCGGGATGTCGTAATAATAATCGAGGCCGATCTCGCCGATCGCGACGACCTTTTTTGCCGCCGCATAGCCCGCGACCGCGGAGAGGTAGTCCCCGTTCCCATCCTCGACGGCGGCCTCGGGGTGGACGCCGACCGCCGCATAGAGAAACGCATAGCGGCGCGCGAGCTCGAGCACGGCTGCGCAGCTCTCAAGATCGCAGGCCGGGTTGACGATCAGGGAAATGCCGTGCTCAGGGCTTGCTTTGAGCACGGCATCCCGGTCCTCGTCAAATTTGTGGTCATCATAGTGCGCGTGGGTATCAAAAATCCCGTGATATGGCATGGTGTCTTCCCTTTTTTCGATGATCGTTTCCTGAGCCTCCCCGGATGCCCGGAAAAGCGCGGGGCGGCAGGGTTCCCTCGCGGGGATGTAAAAAAGCGAGTTGCCGCGGGTTCCGGCCGATGTCAGTGAAGCCTCGTCCCCACCGGGACGGCGTCGTCGACGAACGTGACGGCGATCGAGCCGTCCGCGCGCTCGCCGGCGACCAGCATGCCGCAGGAGTCCACGCCGCAGAGCGTGGCGGGCCTCAGGTTTGCGACAAGGATGATCTTCTTGCCGACGAGGTCCTCCGGCTCGTAAGATTGGGCGATGCCGGAGACGATCTGGCGCCCTTCGGCGCCGTCGTCGAGCTGGAGGCGCAGGAGCTTTTTCGCCTTCGGGATTTTTTCGGCGGAGAGGATTTTGGCAACGCGTAGCTCGATCTTGAAAAAGTCGTCGACCGTGATCTCCTGCGTCGGCGGATCGGCCGCCTTTTTGGGCTTCTCCTCCTCCTCCGGCTGCCGGGGAGCTTCGCCCGCCGGCGTCTGTGCGGCGTCAAGCTCGGCGATCTCCTTGGCGGCGTCGATGCGGGGAAACAGCGTCTCCCCGCGCGCGACGCTCACGTCGGCGGGCAGCGCGCCGAAACGATCGGCGCTCTCGTAGGTGCGGCAGCTTTCCGGCGCGCCGATCTGCTCGAAGATCTTCTCGGCGGTGACCGGCATGAACGGAGAGAGCAGGATCGTGCAGACGCGGACGGCCTCGAGCAGGTTATAGAGCACCGAGGCGAGGCGGTCCCGCTTCGCCGGGTCCTTCCCGAGCGCCCACGGCGCGGTCTCGTCGATATATTTGTTGGAGCGGGAGATCACTTTGAAAATTTCGACGAGCGCGTTTTGGAACGCGTAGACCTCCATCTGCTCCTCGTATTTTTGTTTCAGTTCCTTCGTCATGGCGATCAGCTCGCCGTCGGCCGGGTCGGCCTCCCTGCCCGCGGAGAGCGGGCCGCCGAAGTATTTCTCGGCCATCGCGACCGTGCGGGAGACGAGGTTGCCCAGATCGTTCGCGAGATCGCTGTTGATCCGGCTGATCAGGATTTCATTGGTAAAAACGCCGTCGCTGCCGAACGGGAATTCCCGCAGCAGGAAATAGCGCAGGGCGTCGCTGCCGTAGCGGTTGCACAGGATCACCGGATCGACGACGTTGCCCTTGGATTTGGACATCTTGCCCCCGTCGATCAGGAGCCACCCGTGGCCGTAGACGCGCTTCGGGAGCGGCAGATCGAGCGCCATCAGCATCGCGGGCCAGATGATTGTGTGGAAGCGGACGATCTCCTTGCCGACGAAGTGGACGTCCGCCGGCCAGTATGTTTCAAAATCATGATAGGTTTCGTTGCCGTAGCCGAGCGCGGTGATATAGTTTGAGAGCGCGTCGACCCAGACATAGACGACGTGCTTCGGGTCGAACTCAACCGGTACGCCCCAGTTAAAGCTCGTGCGCGAGACGCAGAGATCCTCGAGGCCGGGCCTAATGAAATTGTTGACCATCTCGTTGAGGCGGCTCGTCGGCAGCAGGAAATCGGGGTGTTCCTCATAATATTTAACAAGCTTATCGGAATAATCGGAGAGGCGGAAGAAATAGGCCTCCTCCTCGGCGTCGATGACGTCGCGCCCGCAGTCGGGGCACTTGCCGTCGACGAGCTGCGTCTCGGTCCAAAAGGACTCGCAGGGCGTGCAGTATTTGCCGCGGTAGGTACCCTTATAGATCGCGCCGCGGTCGTAAAGCTCTTTAAAAATCTTCTTAACGCTCTCGACGTGGTAATCGTCGGTGGTGCGGACGAAACGGTCGTTGGAGATGTTCATCAGTTTCCAGAGATCAAGGATTCCGGCAACGATATGGTCGACATACTGCTGCGGCGTGACGCCGGCGGCCTCGGCCTTCTGCTGGATCTTCTGTCCGTGCTCATCGGTCCCGGTCAGGAACATGACGTCGCAGCCCTGAAGCCGTTTGTAGCGCGCCATGACGTCGGCGGCGACGGTGCAATAGCTGTGGCCGATGTGGAGCTTGTCCGACGGATAATAGATCGGGGTCGTGATGTAAAATTTTTGCCTGTCCATTTCGTTGTCTCCTTACCAGAACATATTATTGCATCTCTTTGGCGGATTCGTTCATCTTGTTGATGAAGGTGTCCGCGTCCGTCTCGCCCTTGAATACGGAGACGAGGAGCGCCGCGAACTCGTCCGACAGCGTCTCGTTTTCGCCCGATTTGATCGCGAAATCGCCGGCGCAGACCCGTTCTCCCAAGGTGGCGTACGCCTGAAGACGGGAGCCCGTGACGCCGGACGCGGCGGCGAGGTCCGCCGCCTTGCGCACGGGAGTCACTTCGTCCAGCTTCTCCGCGCAGAGCGAGGCCGCGGCGTCGCTGTACTGGAAGATCAGGAATTTCTCCGCGAGATCCACCTGTTTTGCCTCGATCGGGATATACATCTCCGTGAAGGTGATGGCGGAGACCTTCTTATCGCCCGCGCCAAAGGTCGGATATCCGATGAAGCCCAGCTCGAAGGTCGGCTCCGCCACGACGGTCTCCGACTCCGCGGCGCTGCCGGAGCCCTCCTCCTCTTCCCGCTTCTCGCCGGAGAGTTTTGCGAGCAATTCGGAGTCCCCGCTGATAAACAGCACGTTTCCGGCCAAAAATGTATCTAAGGCCTCTTTCTCCGTCTTTGTGGAGCTGCCGGACGCCACCAGATAGCTCAGTTTGTCGATCTCGCTAAGGAACGTGCGCACGGCGGCGCTGTCCCACGCGCCCTCCGCATAGCGGAAGAGCTTCTCCGCCTCCTCCGTGCCGGCGAAAGAGGCGATGCCGGAGGCGAACATCCCGGTCAGGGTCCCCGTATCCCGGCCCGCGTAGGTGAACAGGCTGATCTTCTTCGCCTTGGCCAGATCGCCGAGGGCTACGAATTCCGCCCACGTCGACGGGACGGTCCAGCCGTTGCCCGTCATCAGGCTCTTGTTATAAATCAGGCCCTCCACCTCAAAAAAAACCGGGGCGAGGTAGGTCTCGCCGTCGTCGTAGGGCCTGCAGTGGATGTTGTCAAACGCGCCGTCGAGTAAGAGCGAGGAGGCCACCTGCTCGAGCGAGGTGATCGGATGCATCGCACGGTCCTTAACGAGCGCGGCCGTGACGCCGGTCTCCTCGTCGGAGGGCAGCACGACAAAATCCGGGGAATCGCCGGAGAGGATCCGGTCGCGCAGGACATAGCCCGCGTCCTTGCCGATATAGGCCTCCACCTTCACCCCCGCGTTCGCCGCCTCAAAAGCGTCGATCACGGCCTGCCAATAGTCCTCGTCGCCGCCGCGGTCGTGGATGACGACGTCGAGCGTCTGCGTATAGACGGGCTGCTCCTCCGTCTCCGAGGAGGGAGCCTCCTCCCCTGTCCCCTTTGCGGCGCATCCGGAAGAGAGCGCCAAAATCATCGCGAGAGAAAGAAGCGTCGAGATCGTTTTTCTCATAGAACCCTCCAAGGTCGAAAAAATACATTGTAATATTAGCATAAAGGATCAGATTAGTAAAACATTATTTCCATAATAGAGGAAGATTATTTCTATTGTGGTATTTTATGTGATCCGATATAATAAAAATAACCAAATCCGGAGGCGAAAATGTCGCGGCGGGCGCGCCCTCGGCCTCTTTGCGGTTTCCCATCCTCCCGGCGGGAGCGCCGCTCTATAAGAGCGGAGGGAGAAACTTCCCCGGTCCGCCGGGCTTATTAAATAAAAGAAGGTGCATTCCATGCTGTTTATCAATGAGGAAAATAACCCAAGCGTGCTGTCGGGAATCGCGGCCGCCGAGTCCCCGCAAAGTCTCCAGATCGACCTGATGCGCAAGCAGCTGCTCTGGATCAAGATCCTCACCGGCATGATGGCCGTTTTGATCCTGTTTCTCGTGGTCTCCATCACGTCCCTCTCCTCCAAGATCATGCAGACGATCGGGAGCTTCAATTCCGTGCTCTCGGACCTCGAGGTGATCACCACCGACCTCAAAGCCACGCTCGAGAGCACGGACCTGTCCGGCATGCTCACGAACGCGAACGGCATGATCGAGGAGGTCGGCGGCAACCTCACGAAGTCCGTCGAGGGAATCCAAGAGGCGCTGAAAAAAATCAACTCCATCGACTTCAAATCCCTCAACAGCGCGATCGCCGACCTGCAAAAGGTGGTTTCCCCGCTCGCAAAGCTCTTCAGCGGGAAGAGCACCTGACGGAGGCCCGCGCCGGAGTTTCCCGGCGCGGCGGCGTTCCCGATCGAAAAAACGGGGCTCCGGATCTCTCCGGGGCCCCGTTTTATGATGCTCCGGGGTTGTCCCCCATAAAACAGAGAAACCTACGCGTCTCTCTCGCACGGAAAAAGGAGTTCTCAGCGAGCCGGCGGATTCGATTATCGCCACCTTGCCGCGTCTCTCTCGCACGGAGAAAGGAGTTCATCTGCGCACGGCGGAGAAATCCCGGCGGACGCGCGGGTTTGCCGAAACGTTTGCCCTCCGCAAAACGGCCTCCCGGCCGCCGCTCAGAGCCCGAGGTAGGCGTTGAGCACGTCGATCCGGTTCGTTAGGACGCCGTCCGCGCCCATGCCGAAGATCCGGTCCATGTCCTCCTCCGTGTCGACGGTCCATGGATAGACGCGGACGCCGTGGGCGTGGAAATCGTCGATCAGCTCCTTCGTCATCGCCAGATGATAGGGGATGCTCATCGCGACGCCGTGCTTTTCGCAGTACTCCCCGTAGCCGAAAATCCAGTTGTCGAACGAGAAGACGACCGCCACGTCCGGGGCCATCTCCCGGAATTTCATGACGGAGTAGTGGTTGGCCGAATAGACGAGCGACGTCTCCCGCCGGCCGTACCGGTCGAGGATCTCCAAAACCTTTTCCTCGAGGCCGGGGTACGGGACGAAGCTGTTTTTGAGCTCGACAAACGTCTTGACCGGATTCCCGGCGATCAGATCGAAATACTCGCAAAGCGTCGGGATCTCCTGACGCGGGAGATCCGGCCGGGTGTAAGAGGCGCTAAAGCGCTTGAGCTCCGGCAAGGTAAAGTCCTTTACATATCCTTTCGCGTCGGTCGTGCGGCCAAATTCCTCGTCGTGATGGATCACGACCCCCCCGTCGGCGGAGAGCTGGACATCCAGCTCTATGGCGTCGGGGCGGTAGTCCAAGCTCTTTTCAAACGAAAGGAGCGTATTCTCGGGGTAAAGCCCCGCGAGCCCCCTGTGGGCGATCCGCGTCACTTCCCGCATACGTCTCTCCTTATGGCAAGGAAGCGGTCCGGATGGTTCGTGATGCCGATTTCGAGCCCAAGGCTCAGGCAGCGGCGCATATCCTCCGGGCTGTCGATGGTCCACGCGTTGATCTCAATGTGGTTGCTCCGCAGGTCCATCATGCTGTCGTGGTTCAGCGAGTTAAAGAACGGATGGTAGCACTCGGCTCCGCGGTTTCTCGTATACGCGCCGGGATGGACGAGCCAGCTCTCCTCCAAGAAGCCGACCTTCACGTCCGGGGCGAGCTCCTTGAAGCGGCAGACCGAGAAATGGTTGAAGGAGCTGATGATGACCTTTTGGCGCAGGCCGAACCGGTCGATCAGCGCGAGGGTCTTGCGCTCGATGTTCGGGTAGTCGTAGACGCCGGTCTTGAGCTCGATGTTGGTGACAAGGCCGGTGTCTTTCACAAGCTCAAAATACGCTTCCAAGGTCGAGGGATGGACGACGCCGTGCCGCCCGCCCGCGACGAAGCCGGCGTCCAGCGCCAGAAACTCCTCCGCCGAAAGGTCGCGGATCAGGTGGTCCTCCCCGCAGGTGCGCAGGGTGTTTTCGTCGTGCATGATCACGGCGACGCCGTCGGAGGTCAGGTGCACGTCGAGCTCGATGCCCTCCGCGCCGCATTCAATCGCCTTTTGGAAGGCAAGCATCGTGTTTTCCGGGTACTCGGCGGAGAAGCCGCGATGCGCAAAAATTTTTGTCATGGATGTTCCCGCTCCTTTCAAAAATCATACCGGAAAGCGAAACGCCTTCCGGTACGCCTCCCATATTTTACTCGGTTTACAGCTCGATGACAAGGGATTTGTCGATCGAGAGGTAAACTTCGTCCCCCTCCGCGTACTCCATCTCGCGCTCAAAGAGCACGTCGGAGTTGACGCGGACGCAGCCGCAGTTGGCCGCGAAGCGGATGATGTTGCCGTGGGAGATATGCCCGGCCACGGTGCCTTTCATATGATAGCATTCCTCGGCGTCCAGCGGGTGCTTGCTCATGACGACGATCTCCGGGCGGATGGCAACGTCCTTGCAGCAGAGCTTCTCGCCGCAGGCGGCGCCGAAACTCTCCGCGCTGAAGATGTTGTAGTTGCCGATGAAGGTCGCGGCGAACCTCGTCGCCGGCGCGGAATAGAGCTCGACCGGGCTGCCGGACTGCTCGATCCTGCCGTCGTTAAACAGATGGATCGTGTCGGACATGACCATCGCCTCGTCCTGATCGTGGGTGACGAAGATCGTGGTGATGTTGAGCTTCTGCTGGATGCGGCGGATCTCGATCTGGAGGTTGTGGCGCAGCAGGGCGTCGATGGCGGAGAGCGGCTCGTCCAGAAGCAAGACCTTCGGCTCGGTGACGATGGCCCGCGCCAAGGCGACGCGCTGCTGCTGGCCGCCGGAGAGCTGCATCGGGAACTGATTGATCTTCTCCGAGAGGCCGACGATGTCGAGGATGTTCTTGACCCGCTCGCCGACTTCCTCCTTCGGCGTCTTTTTCATCCGGAGGCCGAAGGCGACGTTGTCCGCGACGTCCATATTCGGAAACAGCGAGTACTGCTGGAAGACCATGCCGATGCCGCGCTCGCGGGCGTTCACGTCCGTGATGTCCTGCCCGTCGAGATAGACCCGGCCGCTGGTGACCTGCTCAAGGCCCGAGAGGCAGCGCAGCAGCGTCGATTTGCCGCAGCCGGACGGCCCCAGCAGCGTGACGAGCTGGCCCTTCTCCACGCCGAGGTTGATATCCTTCAAGACGTGGTTGCTGCCGAAACATTTATTCAAATCCTTAAATTCAATATAAGACATCCCCGTTATCTCCCCTCTTTTTGGATCTGTTCGAGCTTATTTTTGCTTTGGAAGTAAAGCACGAGCGCCGTGATCAGGAACGTCATCAGCATGATGACCACGAAAACGGCGGAGGCCTCGGTGCTCGAATGCTTCATCGTCTGATACAGGAACACCTGAACGTTGGTCACGGCGCTTCCGGAGAGGTTCCGGATGATGACATAATCGCCGAAAAGGATTCCGACCGCGAGGAGGGAGGAGACGGTGATGCCGGTGATGATGTTCGGCACGATGACCCGGAAAAACGCGTACAGCTTGCTGGCGCCGAGCATCTCGGCCGCCTCGAGCAGCATCGGCATGTTGACCGCGTGCATGCTGTTGCGGATCCCCTGATAGATGTAGGGTAGGATGATCACGCAGTATGTACCGAGCAGCATCACCATCCGGTTGCTCAGGAAGGTCCCGTTCTTGGCGTAGAGGGCCAAGATGGAGACGGAGAGGATGACGCCCTGAATGGTATAGGGGATCATGCAGAGGATCTGGACGTATTTTTCGAGGTGCGGAAAGTAGATCGTGACCACGAAGAGCGCCAGCAGCACCACGAGGATCGTCAGCACGATCGGGATGATGCAGATCAAAACCGTCTGGTAGATGGCTTTGAGGAAGGAGGCGTTGCCGAAGATCGTCGCGTAGTTTTTGAGGGAGAAGCCGTAGGGGATGATGCCCGTCCAGTTGTCGAAGATGGAGTAAACGAGCGTGGCGGCCAGCGGGATCAGAAGCCAGAGGATCACGCAGGTCATTACGATATTCGCGGAAAGCTTGCTCATCTTATTCATACCGCTCACCTCGCATTCCAGCGCGTGGTCGCTTTGATAATGTAATTATCAATCAGGATCGCCGCGCACATCAAGAGCATCATCACGACGGAGAGCGCCGCGCCGAGGTGCGGCTTCGAGGCGATGTCGCCGGTAAACATCGCGGAGATGTTGACCGGCAGAAGGCTGAAGTTGTTCATCAAGAGCGCGTAGGCGGTCGCGTAGGCGCACAGCGCGTTGGCAAACAGGACGCTGATCGTGCCGAAGATGCTCGGGATCAGCACCGGGATGCCGACTTTGAACCAGAACGTGCTGTTGCGGCCGCCGAGCAGGAGATTCGCCTCCTGCCACTCCCTGCGGATGCCGTTAAAAGCCGGGATCAGCAGCAGCGTGGAGAGCGGGATCTGGAAATATACATACATCAAAATTAGGCCCTTACTTGTGTAAAGGTCGAAATTCTGGATCCATTCGATTCCATAAACATTTGCGATCTGGCGCACGACGCCGGACGTCCCCAAAACGATCATGTAGGCAAACGCCAGCGGGACGCCCGCAAAGTTTGAGGTCATGTTGAGCACCGTCATAAAGGCGTTGCGGAAGCGGCCCCTCGAGGTGTGCGCGGCTTTCGCGCCCATAAACGCGACGAAAATCCCGATCGCGGTGGAGAGCAGCGTGATCTCAAGGCTGTTCGTAATGGCCTTTTTATAGCTCAGGGTGCTGAAAATCTTGGAGTAATTTTGCAGCGTAAAAAGGACGCTTTTATCCTCGTCAAGGCCGAAGCTGTCGAGGATCAGCATGGAAAGGGGCAAAAGCTCATAGAGAAACACGACAACAAGAAAAGGGAGCAGCACAAGCAGATAGATCTTTTTGTTCGTCATCTTTCTGACGGCCGCCGGAGCGTTATGTTCCATGGAGGTTCACCTCAATTTCAAGAAATGGGGCGTACTTTTGAGCACGCCCCATTTCCTATGGTACTTACGGGAAGCTTAGGCCCGCGGGCGAAATTCGGCTCAGCCCATCAGCGGGATGATGTTCTCGTTCCACCAAGCGGAGATGCCGGAGCAGACCTCTTTGTAATGCACGCCGTCGGAGATGCCGACCGCGTTGGCATAGGTCTCGGGCTGGAAGGTGGTGTCAATGATTTCCTGCGGAACCGCGACGTCGGTTCTGGTCGGGATGGCGCCCGCCTTGGCGAGGTTGATCTGGCCCTGATCGGAGAAGATGTACTCTCTGGCAAGGGCGGCGGCAAACGGGGTATCGGATTTGGAGTTGATGACGGAAGCGTATCCGACAAGGATCGCGCCGTCGGACGGGATGCCGACCGTGAAGCTGTAGTTCGGGGTCTGATCGCGGTAGCCCAGAACGTTGTAGGACCACGACACGCCGAGCTCGACTTCGCCGGCCTGAATTCTGGCAAGCAGGATGTCGCCGCTGTCGATACGGCCGGCTTCGGCCATCTCGGTCCAGAAGTCATACGCGGGCTGCAGGTTGTCGAGATCGCCGCCGAACGCGTAGGCGGTGGCAACGACGACGCCCTGTCCGGTGGCGCCGCCGACGACGTCGCCGATGGTCAGCTTATAGGTGCCGTTTTTGACGTCGGCCCAAGAGGTCGGGGCCGGGTCGGTCGTGATGTCGTTGTTATAAATAAATGCGGTGCAGCCGGTGTAGGCGATCATCCAGAGGCCCTCTTCGTCTTTCGCCCAATCCGGGACGGAATCCCAATAAGAGGTCTTATAGCTCTGGACAAGGCCCTCTTCCACGGCCTGCGTCGTGAAGGCAAGACCGACGTCGCCGATGTCTCTGGTCGCATCGTTGGCGAACATATTCAGCTCTTCGGCGGAGCTCATATCTTCGTCCGTATGCTCAATCCCATAGGTCTCGGTCAGGCCGACCCAGCTCTCGCCCCAGTTGGCCCAAGAATCCGGCATGCCGACGGATTCGACATGGCCCTCTTCCTGCGCTTTGGCGATGATTTCATCAAGCGTATAAGAGTTGAGATCTGTCGTTTCCTCTTCTCCCGCGTTTCCGGTGCATCCGACCAGAAGAAGGCTGAGGCAAGCGACAACAGCAATCAGTTTGAACACTGTGGTTTTACGCATGTTGTTCCTTCTCTCTAAAATTTTTGGGGTCCGCGGTTTCCGCTGCTCCCGGTGATATTATAACGAATAACTAATAATTTGTAAAGGGAAACTTATCCTTTTATAAGAATTGAATAAAGAATAGGAAAATCTTGCAAGATTAGAAAATGCCCGGGTTCCCGCCGCGATCGGTTGTAAAAACGTGTCGTTTCTGCTAAAATGGCGGTATCAGATTGACGGAGGTTTGGATTATGAAAGCATACGAGCGTCTATTAAAATACGTCTCCTACCCGACCGCCTCGGACGAGACGAGCGATACCTGCCCCAGCACCTCGGAACAAAACACGTTCGGCCTCGCCCTCTGCGAGGAGATGAAAGAGATCGGCATTGAGCAGGTGCGGATCGACGGCAACGGCTATGTCTACGGCACCGTTCCCGCCTCGCCGGGCAAGGATGACGCGCCGGTGGTCGGGTTCATCGCCCACATGGACGTGGTGCGGGAAGTCCCTTACTGGGGCATCCGGCCGAAGGTGGTCGATTATCAGGGCGGCGACGTGACGCTGAGCGAAGAGCTCGGCATTTTGCTCTCCCCGCGGGAGTTTCCGGAGATGAAGGCCTGCGTGGGCAGGCATCTGGTCGTCACGGACGGCACAACCCTGCTCGGCGCGGACGATAAGGCCGGCATCGCGGAGATCCTCACCGCCGCCGAGTCCCTGATCGGGCATCCGGAGATCCCCCATGGGAAGATTCAGATCGCCTTTACGCCGGACGAGGAGATCGGCCGGGGTGCGGACCGCTTCGATCTTACTTTTTTCGCCGCGGATTTCGCTTATACGATGGACGGCGGCGCTTTCGGCGGCGTGGAGTCCGAGACGTTTAATGCAGCCCACGCGCACATCAAAATTCATGGCCGCAGCGTCCATCCGGGCTCCGCGAAGAATGTGATGAAAAACGCCTCGCTGATCGCGATGGAATTTCACTCCCTGCTGCCCGCCTTAGAGCGCCCGGAAAACACGGAGGGCTACGAGGGCTATTATCATCTTATCCATTTAAATGGGGCGTGCGAGGAGGCCGGGATGGATTATATCTTGCGCGACCACGACGAAGCGAAGCTCGAGCGGAAGGTCGAAGTGATCCGCAAGGCCGCGGAGGAGATCAACCGCCGCTACGGGGCGGGCACCGCCGTCGCCGACACCGGCTACGATTATAAAAACATGCGCGTCGTCATCGAGCGGTACCCGCACCTGATCGACACCGCATATGAAGCCATCCGCGAGGTCGGCGGCGAGCCGGAATCCGTCGCGGTCCGGGGCGGGACGGACGGCTGCGTGCTCTCTTTTAAAGGGCTCCCCTGCCCGAATCTCGGCACCGGCGGCTACAACTTCCATGGGAAATACGAGTTTGCCTGCGTGGAGGAGATGGATCTCGCCGTGGAAACCATCCTCAAGATCGCGGAAAAATACGCGGATTTTAAGAAATAAGCCGCGCGGAGACGCCCGGATTTCGAAAATCGCCTCCGCCTAAAACGGCATGGGCATGACCGTTTACGGCCCTTCCCCGCCGCGTCGGCATAAAAAAGCACCGCTCTCCCGGCGATTGCCGGGAAGCGGTGCTTTTTTCATAAAACGGCGCGGGCAGCGGAGAATAATATCCCCGCTTTGCCACGCGGCGGGCGCGCCGGTTAGAGATGATAAAGCTCGGAAAACTTTTTCGTGAGATAGTCGACGTAATAATGCGGGTCGAACGGCGCGCCGCACACCATGCGGAACAGGCGCTCCGGGTCGTAGAGGCTCCCGAACCCGTAGATTTTCACGTTCAGCCAGTCCACCAGCGGCTTTAGGCTCCCGGAGGCGATCGCGGCGTCCACGTCCACGTCCTCTTTCATGGTTTCAAACATCTGCGCACCGTAGGCGCTGCCCAATGCGTAGGACGGGAAATACCCGACGCTGCCGCCGCTCCAGTGGGAATCCTGAAGGCAGCCGCGCGTGTCGTCCGGCACGTCGACGCCGAGGTATTCCTTGTAGAGTCGATTCCACTCCGCCGGAATGGAGCCATAGGAGAGCTCCCCGGCGAAGAGCTTCTTCTCGATCTCGTAACGGACCATGACGTGCAACGGATAGGTCAGCTCGTCGGCCTCGATGCGGATCAGCGAGGGCTCCGACCGGTTGATCATCTCATAGAATTGCCGCGGCGTGACCGTTGCGAAATTTTCCGGGAAAAGCTCTTGGATTTTTGGAAAAACCGCGTTAATAAACGGCTCGCTGCGGCCGATGATATTCTCGAAGAAACGGGACTGACTCTCGTGGATCCCCATGGAGACGCCGCCCGCCACCGCCGTGTAGCGGTGCTCATCCGAGCCGCCCAGCTCGTAAAGCGCGTGGCCGCCCTCGTGGATGACCGAATACATCGAGGCCGCGAAATTGTTTTCGTAATAATGGGTCGTGATCCGCACGTCCTCGTTGGTAAACTCCAGCGTGAACGGGTGCTCCGTCTCGCTGCAGTTGCAGTGCGAGAGGTCGATCCCCATAAAATCCATCAGGTAATTCGTGAGCTGCTTCTGCTTTTCGACCGGGTACACGCCGAGCAGCGGCGTATCGTCGATCCGCGACGCTTTCGCGATCTTTTGGATCAGCGGGACGATGCCCTCCCGCAGCACCGCGAAAAACCGGTCCGCCTTCTCCATCGTGAGCCCGCGCTCATAGAGATCGAGCTGCGTGTCGTAGGGCGCCTGATCCGGCTTATAATATTTCGCGAACCGAATGTTGTCGTCGAAAATCCGTTCGAGGTAGGGCCTAAACGCGGCGAAATCGTTCGCGGACTTCGCCTTGCGCCAAGCGGATTCCGCCTTGGAGAGCATCTTCTGGTAATCGACATACTCCTGCTGCGGGATGCTCTGGATATACGCCTGATCGCGCAGCAAGAGCTCCACTTCCCTCGCCTGATGGGCGGTCAGATCCTCCTTGTGGGCGCGGAGCCAGTTTAGCAGCCCGACCGTCTCCGGGCAGGTGGAGAGCAGATACTGAAACCCGGAGAGGACGCCCAGCGCCTCGGAGCGGCCCTCGACGGTGTCCGGCGGCGCGACGGTGAGGCTGTCCAGCTCGACGGCGGAACAGGCGTATTTATAGGCAAACAGCTGTTTTTGCAGCAGCGCGAGTTTCTCGAGATTCTCTTTCAGCTCGGGGGATTCCTCCATCTCGCGGCCTCCTTTTATAAAATCAATATGAATACTGTGCCCCGGCCGGGCCCGGATTATCAGCTTTTTTGCGGATAAAACCGACGGGCCTTCCGGCGCGCGCGGTTCCGGGGATCGGCCGCCGTCGGGGATTTTTCCGCCCATCGGCCGGGGTTCGACCGGCGATTTCCGTTTGGATTCCGGAGACAATCCCGCGCCCGCCGCCCTATCCCGTTTCGGAGGATCAGCCGCGGAAGATGACGTCCTCGCGTTTGGGGCCGTTGCAGACGATCTTGATCGGGACTTCGATCTCTTTTTCAATGAATTCGATATAGTCCCGGCACTCCTGCGGGAGCTCGCCGTATTTGCGGATGCCGCGGATGTCGCATTTCCAGCCGGGGAAAACTTTCAGAATGGGCTTCGCCTCGAGCAGGACCGGATAGGTCGGGAAGTCGCGCAGCGTTTCGCCCTTATACTCGTAGCCGACGCAGACCGGGATCTCGTCGAGATACCCCAGCGCGTCCACGACCGTGAAGGCGACGTCCGTCGCGCCCTGCACCAGACACCCGTAGCGGGTGGCCACGCAGTCGAACCACCCCATGCGGCGCGGGCGCCCGGTGGTGGCGCCGTATTCGCCCTTGTCGCCGCCGCGCTCGCGCAGCTCGCCCGCCTCGTCGCCGAAGATCTCGCTGACGAACGGGCCAGCGCCGACCGCGCTGGAATATGCCTTCACAACGGCGGTGACCCGGGCGATCATGGCCGGCGGCACGGAGACGCCGACCGCGCCGTATCCCGAAATCGTGTTGGAGGAGGTGGACATCGGGTAGATGCCGAAATCCGGGTCGCGCAGCGATCCGAGCTGGCCCTCGAGCAGGATGTTTTTGCCCTCGCGGAGGGCGTCGCGCATAAAGCGGACGGAGTCGCAGAGATACGGCTTCATGATCTCGGCGTACTCGGCGAGATCGTCCATGATTTGATCGAGGTCGTAAGGCTCCTTGTGATAGACGGCCTGCGCGATCTGATTTTTGAGCTCCAAAATCTCCGAAACCCTGTCGCGCAGGAAGTCGCGGTAATAGAGCGAGTCGACCGTGATCCCGATCTTGGCGTATTTATCGGAATAAAACGGGGCGATCCCGGATTTGGTGGAGCCGTAGGATCTCGCGCCGAGGCGCTCCTCCTCCCATTTGTCGAAATCGACGTGATAGGGCATCAGGATCTGCGCGCGGTTGGAGACGAGCACCTTCGGGTTGAAGCCCGAGGCGCGGACGTTTTCGATCTCTTTTTGGAATTTGCGGACGTCCAGCGCGACGCCGTTTCCGATGAGGTTTTCCGTCTTTTCATAGCAGGAGCCGGAAGGAAGAATGTGCAGGACAACCTTCCCTTTGTCGGTGATGATCGTATGGCCGGCGTTCGCTCCGCCTTGGAATCTCGCGACGACGTCCGCGTCCTGCGCGAACATGTCCGTGATCTTGCCTTTGCCTTCATCTCCCCAGTTCGCTCCAACGATTGCGTGTACCATAACTTTCTTCCTTTTCAAGATATTTTTTCATGGAAGCCGTTCGGTTTTCCCCATGAGCGGCCTCCGGTTAGGACCAAAAACGTTTTGGATCGGGCAATTCCCGCCCGGCTTAGAAAGGATCTTCGCCGCTCCCGGCGCGCGGAAGTTTCCCCCGCGCCGCCGCAAAAAGCCGATGCTTTTAGGAAAGGATTACACGCCGACCTCGTCCTTCATGCCGAGCAGCGCCCGGTTCGGCTCGATAACGGTCTTTCGCAGCTCGGCCACATACTCCTCCGTCTGTGCGGCCGCGAGGCCGGTGTATTTCTCCGGGAGCAGGCTCGCCTTGAGGCTCTCCTCGTCGAGGCCGAATCGGCTGTCCGCGGCGAGCGCGTCGAGCAGGTCGTTCTCCCCGCCTTCCTCCCGGATTTTGCGAAATTCCTCCATGGAATATGCGCGGATCGCCTCGTGCAGCTCCTGACGGTCCCCGCCTTTTTTCACGGCGTCCATCAGGATGTTTTCCGTCGCCATAAAAGGCAGCTCCCGCCGGACGCGCAGCGCGATCACCTTCGGAAACACGCGGAGCCCGCCCGCGATGTTGGCGACCAGATTCAGGATGCCGTCCGCCGCGAGAAAGCTCTCGGAGATCGCGAGGCGGCGGTTCGCGGAGTCGTCGAGCGTGCGCTCGAACCACTGCTCGGAGGCGGTCTGCGCCGGATTCAGCACCAGATTCGAAAGGTAGCGGCTGAGGCCCGCGCACCGCTCGCTGCGCATCGGGTTCTGCTTATAGGCCATCGCGGAGGAGCCCACCTGCTTGCCGCCGAAGGGCTCGCAAATCTCGCCGAAACTCTGCAAAAGGCGGATGTCGTTCGTAAATTTGTGCGCGCTCTGCGCGATTCCGGCGACGGCGGTCAAAATGCGGTAATCCTGCTTCCGCGGGTAGGTCTGGCCCGCGACGGGATAGGTCTTTTGGAAGCCCATTTTTTCGGCGATCATGCCGTCAAGCTCTTTTACTTTACCGGCGTCCCCGCCGAAAAGCTCAAGGAAAGAGGCCTGCGTCCCGGTCGTGCCCTTCGCGCCGAGGAGCTTGATTTTTTCGATCGCGCCGCAGATCTCCTCGTAATCCTCCGCGAAATCCTGCGCCCAGAGGCAGGCGCGCTTGCCGACCGTCGTGAGCTGGGCGGGCTGGCAGTGTGTGTAGGCGAGGCACGGCAGATCCTTCTCCCGCTCGGCGAAATCGGAGAGCAGGGCGACGACGTTGACGAGCTTTTTCTTCAAAATCTCAAGCCCGTCCCGCATGACGATCAGATCGGCGTTGTCCCCGACGTAGCACGAGGTGGCGCCGAGGTGGAGGATCGGCTTCGCCTCCGGGCACTGCAACCCGTAGGCCTGCACGTGGCTCATCACATCGTGGCGGATCTCGGCCTCGATCGCCTCGGCGTCCTCAAAGTTGATGTCGTCGAGGTGGCGGCGCATCTCGTCGAGCTGGCGGTTCGTGATCGGGAGGCCGAGCGCCTGCTCCGATTCCGCGAGCGCGAGCCAGAGCCGGCGCCACGTGGAAAATTTCTTCTGATCGGAGAAATTCCGTTTCATCTCCTCGCCGGCATACCGGTTTTCCAGCGGACTCTCATAGGAATCATGCATATCCATCACCCTTTCCATGCAAAAAAGAAAAAAAGAGCGCCGAAAATGGTGCTCTTATCTTGTCGGTTGGCGCTTATGGTTGTGGTCGTCCTTCCCGTAGTACCTGCTGCGCACCGCGGAAGGACTACAGGATTCGGTTCTTTTTGCGGAACTTTGGGGCTGCATCTTTCTTCGCTCCATCTATTTAAATAATGAAAAGAACACAATCATGGTATCATGTTCTGCCGGAAAAACAAGCCCGTTCCATATTTTTCTCCGTTTTATAGTAAATTACCCCTGCAAACTCGGCTCCAGTTAGGTATTATAGATAATCGCTATTTTGTCCTGATCTGTTTAGAATCCGGCGCTCCCGCCGCCCGCGCCTCTGTTTTTCGGGAGGCTTTGCCTCCCGTGCTCAACGGGAATGAATCAGTAAATACGCATGCTCACCATATTATCTTCGTTTTAATGGCCGTCTTTGCCGGACACAAACGGAAGCAGCCGCCGCAAGAAAACGTGGCGGCCCGCGCGATTTTTTTATGCCCGCGGTCGTTCGCGGTTTTCGCTTGCGCATGGCCCGCCGGCCGGCCCCGATTTGCGTGTTCCTCAGAGCGCGCCCTGGTGGTCGGGCGTATACCGTCGGCCTCCCCCTCGGGGGTATCATAGAAAGAATAAACTATGGCTCAACCTCCCCGCCGGAGGCCGAAGAGGGCCCACGGGGGAGCTGGTTCCCCCGTGAGACGCTTCGCGTCTTTTTTGGCAAAAAAACGCCTGCATTTTCCGCAGAAAATGCAGGCGCCTTTGGTGGGAGCGGGTGGGTTCGAACCACCGTAGTCGTCAGACAACAGATTTACAGTCTGCCCCCTTTAGCCACTTGGGTACGCTCCCCCATCTCTATTCTTTTCGTCGGAACGGTGGAGCTGGTGGACGGATTCGAACCCCCGACCTGCTGATTACAAATCAGCTGCTCTACCGACTGAGCTACACCAGCATCTCAGCGACGGGAATGATAATATCACAGAAAAACCGATTTGTCAACATCTTCCCCGGCAAAAAATCGAGCGGCCCCGCGCCGCGCTTTTTTCCGCTTCGGGCCGCCGCCTCGCAATCATCTGCATCAATAAAATCTTTGCATTGCAGGAAAAAATATGATAGTATTAAAAAAATATACATGGGAGGGACTGCGCTTGTTTTATTTGAATAAATTTGACAGCCATGTCCACAGCGACTGCTCTCCCGAGGGGCGTGATCCGGTGATGGCACTCTGTGAGCAGGCGGTCCGCAAAGGCCTCACCGGGATCGCTATCACCGACTGCTGCGACTTCGACCGATATGCGGAAAAACAGTTCGGCGAGCGCGTCAGGGCCTCCATTTACAGCGTATATAAGGCGAGGGCCGCTTTTGGCGACAGCCTGATCCTCTCCTGCGGCGTGGAGCTGAGCGAGCCTCTCGCCCAGCCCGAGCACGCGGAAAAAATCGTGGCGCTCCACCCCTTCGATCTCGTGCTCGCTTCTATAAAAACCTTCGCGGACGGCGGCAGGCCCTCCCGCATCAAGGAGTCCGAACTCTCGGAGCGGGAACTCTCCGCCCTCATCGCCGGCTATTTTGAGCGGGTGCGCCAAATGGTTCTTTGGGGCAAATTCGACGTGCTCTCCCAGCTCACCTTCCCCATGCGCTACCTTGCGCGCGCCGACGCGGAAGACGTCTTTCTGCGGCCCTGCGACGACCTGATCGAGGAGATCCTGCGCTTGGCGGCGCAAAAAGGGATCGCTCTGGAGATCAACACCTCCGCCCTGCGCGGACGGGCGCGCTCGGTGCAGCCCCCCGTGCGCTACGTCAGGCGCTTCCGTGAGCTCGGCGGCGAATTCGTCACCATCGGCTCCGGCGCGCATGAGGCCGAGACGCTCGGCGCCGACATCGCGGAGGGCATGGACTGCGCCCGCGAAGCGGGATACCGTTTTTTCACTCGTTATATAAACCGCCGGCCGCTGCCGACCGAACTGAAATAACATGCCGAAGGAGATTTTAATCATGAAAGATTTACTCAAACTTCTGGAAACAAACGCAAAGCTCACGGACTCCCAGCTCTCGGCCCTCTTGGATCTGCCGGAGGAGGAGATCCGGAAGGAGATTGAAGCGTACGAGAAGAGCCGCGTCATCCTCGGATATAACGCGCTGATCAACTGGGAAAAGATCGACGCGGACGACTGCACCGCCTACATCGAGGTGAAAGTGCGCCCCAAGCGCGACCGCGGCTACGAGGAGATCGCGGACGAGATCGCCCGCTTTGACGAGGTCGAGGCCGTCTGGCTGATGAGCAGCTCGAGCTATGACCTCGCCGTGGTCGTGCGCGGCCGGAATTTCCGCGAAGTCTCGATGTTTGTGGCAAAGCGTCTCGCCCCGCTGGATTCCGTCACCTCCACCGCGACCAACTTCGTGCTCCGCCGCTACAAGGAGCGCAACCTGCTGATCGAGGACCCGGAGAAGGACGAAAGGAGGCTCTACGGCCTTGATTGATTATAACGAC
>ERZ795044.444-NODE-444-length-38384-cov-6.625505_pt1 | contig 38384 bp, 34 predicted proteins | sample MGYA00375128_ERZ795044 | MGnify/ENA primary metagenome ERZ795044 (study PRJEB30173, sample SAMN05720213) | anaerobic digester metagenome | isolation source: active sludge of municipal wastewater-treating anaerobic digesters | place: USA | collected 2014-12-22 ...
TCCGACCTCGAGGTGCTCGAGAGAAGGATCTCCAAGGTCGAGAAGGAGTTTAAGGGCGGCAACCGCCAGTACGCCGACGAGCATGCGCTGCTGGGCCGCCTGCGCGCATTCATGGAGGCGGGCAATTCCGCCCGCGCCTTCCCGACAAACGACGACAAGGAGGAGGAGCTGGTCGCCTCGCTGCCGCTGCTCTCCGGCAAGCCGATCATCTACGCCGCCAACCTCGCCGAGGAGGATTTCTCCGCGGGATACGAAAATAATAAAAATTATCAGTCCGTAAAGACGATCGCGGCCGCCGAGCACGCCGCCGTGATGCCCATCTGCGCGAAGTTCGAGGAGGAGCTCTCCGGCATGGAGCCGGCGGACAAGAAGGAGTTCCTCGAGGAGCTGGGCTTTGAGGAATCCGGCCTCGACCGCATGATTAAGGAGAGCTACGCCCTGCTGGGGCTGATGAGCTTCCTCACCGCGGGGAAGAAGGAGGTCCGCGCCTGGACCATCAAGAAGGGCACCAAGGCCCCGCAGGCGGCCGGCGTGATCCACACCGACTTCGAGCGCGGCTTCATCCGCGCCGAGATCGTCAAATACGACGACCTGATGCGCGTGGGCTCGATGACCGCCGCCAAGGAGGAGGGCCTCATCCGCAGCGAGGGCAAGGAATATGTGATGCAGGACGGCGACATCGTGGTCTTCCGCTTCAACGTGTAACGAAAGACGACGGGAAAATGTGGAGAAAGGGAGGAATATCCAATGAAAGCACAAATCAATCTCATTACGATTTGGACAAACAATATCGATAAAATGAAAAATTTCTACAATCAAGTTCTCGGGTTTAGAATTGAAAACGAGCTTGATCATTACGTTGAATTTGAAAACGACGGAGTAAGATTTGCTGTCTGTGCGAGAGAAGTTATGGATGCGTATAGCGGCGAATATAAGAAAGAATCCGTTGGGCAGGGCTTTGAACTTGCTTTCCCATGCGAAAATCCCAACGATGTGGATGAATCGTTTAAGGAATTAGTCTCCAAAGGAGCCGTTTCCGTCCACGAGCCGCAAGATATGCCTTGGAATCAAAGAACCGCGCTATTTGCCGACCCGGATGGAAATATTCATGAAATTTTCGCGGAAATGAAATAGATCGCATGTTATGAAACACTGTTTTTAAACATCGCTTATATTAAAAAAGCCGCTTCGGAAAGGTTCCCGGGGCGGCTTTTTATAAATTAAGAACCAAAACCGCCGCGCGGTCAGGCTTTTTGATCGGTGATAATCGCAACGGGACAGTGGTCGCTGCCGAAATATTGTGTCAGGATCAGGCTGTCGACGATATGCGGCACGAACCGCTTTGAGCACAGGAAGTAGTCGATGCGCCACCCGGCGTTGTGCTCGCGGGCGCGGAAGCGGTAGCTCCACCACGAGTAGGCCCCGGCCTGCTCGGGATAGAGCAGGCGAAACGTGTCGACGAAGCCGGCGTCCAGCAGCTCAGTCATCTTCCCCCGCTCCTCGTCGGTGAAGCCCGCGCAGCCGCGGTTCGGGCCCGGGTTTTTGAGGTCGATCTCCTTGTGCGCGACGTTCATATCGCCGCAGACGATCACCGACTTCGCGCGGTCGAGGCTCGCGAGGTAGTCCCGGAAGCAGTCCTCCCAATCCATGCGGTAATCGAGACGCTCGAGCTCCTGCCGGGCGTTCGGCACATAGACGTCCACGAGGTAAAAATCCTCGTACTCCAGCGTGACGACGCGGCCCTCGTGGTCGTGGCGCTCGATGTCGATGCCGTAGAACACACAGAGTGGCTTATGCTTCGTGAAAATGGCCGTGCCGGAGTACCCCTTTTTATCCGCGCTGTTCCAATACTGGCAGTAGCCGGGCAGGTCGAGCTCGATCTGCCCGGGCTGGAGCTTTGTCTCCTGCAGGCAGAAAAAATCGGCGTCGATCTCCTGAAAGATCTCCGTGAAGCCCTTTCCCGCCAGCGCGCGCAGGCCGTTGACGTTCCACGATACAAATTTCATGCGACCGCCCCTTTCCGAAGCATTTTATGCTGCCCATATCCTACCCGATCCGGGGAAAAATTGCAAGCGCCGGTTTTCGGGCGTCCGCGCGGAGAGCGCCGCATCCCGGAAGCGGGCGAAAACCGGGGCCGAAATGCCCCGAAAACCGTCCCGGAGGAAGCCCGAAGCCCTTCCCCGGAAGCGGGCGGAAACCGGGGCCGGGGCGCTTTGGAAGCCGTTTCGGATGGAACCCGAAGCGCCTCACTCCGAAAGCGGACAAAAACCGGGGCCGCCCGTGAAACCCCCGGGCGCAAAAAAGTCCCGGGGCCGCCTTGCCTCGGGACTTTTCGATTTCTTCGATTATTTATGATAAAGCTTCCTCGTCTGATACTGCGGATCGCAGGTGAGCTGGATGCCGAGCTTGCGGAAGGTCTGGACGTCGACCTGAGAGAGAATGACCGTGGCGTGCGCCTGAGTGCCGCGCAGAGCGGAGAGCATTTCCATCGCCCTCTTGGCGGTGGGGTTCGTGGCGGCGCTGACAGAGAGGGCGACCAAGGTCTCGTCGCTGTGGAGGCGCGGGTTGTGGTTGCCGAGAATTTCGGTTTTGAGCATCTGCACCGGCTCGATGACCGAGCGGGCGATCAGGTCGATGCCGTCGTCGATGCCCGCGAGCACCTTGATCGCGTTGAGCAGGACGGAGGAGCTCGCGCCGAACAGGGCGCTCGTCTTTCCGGTGACGATGCGGCCGTCCGGCAGCTCGATCGCGGAGGCGGGCAGGCCCGTCAGCTCCGCCTTCTCCTTCGCCGCGACCGTGACCTTGCGGTCGTCGATATGGACGCCGGCCTTGTCCATCAGGAGCTCGATCTTATAGACCGGCTCGTCGCCGCACTTGCCTTGGCGCTTGTCGCAGAGGGCGGAATAATAGCGGCGGATGATCTCCTGCTTCGCGGCCGCGCAGACGATCTCGTCGTCGCTGATGCAGAAGCCCGCCATGTTGACGCCCATGTCGGTCGGGGACTTATACGGGCTCTCGCCGAGGATCGAGCGAAAGATCGCGTTGAGCAGCGGGAACACCTCGACGTCGCGGTTATAGTTGACGGCGGTCTTGCCGTAGACCTCGAGGTGAAAGGGATCGATCATGTTGACGTCGTCGAGATCGGCGGTGGCGGCCTCATAGGCGAGGTTGACCGGGTGCGCGAGCGGCAGGTTCCAGACCGGGAAAGTCTCGAATTTCGCGTAGCCGGCCTTGACGCCGCGCTTGTTCTCGTGGTAGAGCTGGGAGAGGCAGGTGGCCATCTTGCCGCTGCCGGGGCCCGGCGCCGTCACGACGACGAGCGGCCGGGAGGTCTCGATATATTCGTTCCGGCCGAGCCCCTCTTCGCTGACGATCAGGCGGACGTTGGCCGGGTAATTTTCAATCGGATAATGGAGGAAGGAGCGCACGCCGAGCTGGTCGAGCCGCTTGCGGAAGGCGTTCGCGGTGCTCTGGCCGTTATATTGGGCGATGACCACGCTGCTCACATCCAAGCCGATGGCCGAAAAAGCGTCGATCAGGCGCAGGACCTCCTGATCGTAGGTGATGCCGAGGTCACCGCGCACCTTGTTTTTTTCGATGTCGCCGGCGTTGATTACGATGACGATCTCCGCCTGATCCTTGAGCTCCGCCAACAGCCGGACCTTCGTATCCGGCTCAAATCCCGGCAGCACGCGGGAGGCGTGGTAATCGTCGAACAGCTTTCCCCCAAATTCCAGATAGAGCTTCCCGCCGAAAAATCGGATCCGCTCGCGGATCTTCTCGGACTGCATTTTGTAGTATTTGTCGCAATCGAATCCTGTTTTACTCATCTTCTCTTTCTCCATCTTTCTGAAAGTCGCGGGGGAGGCGGCGGGAACTTTCCGCCAAAGGGGATGACAAACGGGTGAAAACCGGCTATAATATGTCCAAACGGACATCTATTTCAAATAATACGCTGTTAAGTTTACCCCTATTTTATTTTCCCGTCAACCGATTTCCGGCTTTGTCGGAAAATATCGTTTCCTTGGAGGAAGCCTATGCTGAAAAAAATCATGGCCGTGCTGCTCGCCCTGCTGGTGACGGTGCCCGTCCTCTCCGGCTGCTCGACGGCCGAGAAAGTCGGCACTTGGATCCATAAGCTGACCGAGGGCGCCGGCGATATCATCCCGAACGACATCGAGTACCTGCTGGGGAATCTCTCCGGCGAAAAGGAAGAGACGACCGACCACCAGATCGTCTTTTCCACCGGGTACGTCAACATGCTCAAGAGCGGCAGCTACTTCATCAGCTACACCGCCGAGGACGGCACCGAGATCTCCTACGGCACCAACGGCATCCGCTGGGGCGTCTCCTACCCGATCGGCGGCGCCGCGGAGACGGCGCTCCCCCCGCCGGAGGAGTCCTCCGAAGCGGCTTCCGGCGAATCCACGGCTTCCGGCGAATCCACGGCCTCTGAAGAAGCCGCGGGGGAATCCGGCGAGGAAGCCGAGCCGGAGATCCCCACCGTCAACATCGTGCTGGAGGACGGCGTCTACTATCTGGTGGACGACGCCGCCGGCACCCTGACCACGGTCAACCCCGCCGATTACAAGGCCGCGCCATTTGCCATCGACGCCTCCGACCTCGCCTACAAGGCCGCCGGCGACAGGGAGCTCGACGGCGAGAGCCTCCGCTATGAGGAATACGAGGGCGCTGCGGGCACCGTGACGTTCTATTATTCCGGCAGCGATCTGGTCGCCATGGAGATCGACGAGGCCGAGACCAGCCTGCTGCTCCACGTCACGAGATTCAACAAATGGGTCGGAAACGGGCTCGTGAACCTGCCCTCCTCCTACAAAATCATCCGGGAATATACCGCGCCGTAACCGCGGCGCGCGGGGCGCATTCCGCCGCTTGACTGCGCAGAGCGCCGTTTTGCGGCAAAACCGCTTCAAAGCGGCGGAATTCAAGCCAAAACCGAAGCCTCCTCCCTGCCGGAAAGCGGAAACCCGCTTTCCGGTATTTTTTGCATAACCGCCCCGCAGGGCGCATAGGATGTCCAGAAAGGGAGTGAAAAAAATGCGGACAAGGTTTCTGATCGCGTTTTTCGGCTTGAGCATCGCATTTTTAATGCCGGCCGCGGCGGTGTGGTCCGGGTTTTTGAATCTGGGCGGGGGGGAGGCGCTTTCCTCGCTTCCGGAATCGGTTTCTTTTTCGCCCGGGGGACAGGACGCCTCCGGCGAGGAAACCGCCTCCGGGATGGAATCCCTCTCCGGCGCGGCGTCCGGGCCGGACGGGAGCGCGGAGGAGACCGGGCCGGAGGAGGTCGTCTTTCGCGTGCTGAGCGAGGATACCGGCGAGGTTTTGGAGCTCTCCGCTTCGGATTACGTCCTCGGCTCGCTCGCGGCGGAGATGCCCGCCTCCATGGAGCGGGACGCCCTGATCGCGCAGGGGGTCGCCTCCTATACGTTCGCGCGCTACATGGCGATGACCTACTATTGGCGGGAATACGACTTCGCCATCAACCCGGAGGCGCGGAGCATGTACCTGACCAAGGAGACCGCGAGGCAGGTCTACGGCGACAAGTTTGAGGAGAGCTGGGCCAAACTGACCGACGCCGCGGCGACCGCCATTCAATATGAGCTGCTTTATAACGGCGAGCCGGCGATGACCGTCTACCACGCCATCTCCGCCGGCAAGACGGAGAGCGCGCTCAACTGCTGGGGCAGCGAAGTGCCCTATCTCGTCTCCGTCGACAGCAGCGGCGACAAGGAGGCCGCCGATTATCAGACGACCGTGACGGTCGCCAAAGCGGACGCCCTGCGCCTGCTCAACGACGCCGGCGCGGGACTCACCGGCCTCTACCCCGACCAGTGGTTCGAGGGCGGGCGCTACTCCGAGGCGGGGTATCTGCTGAATGTCACCATCGGCAAGGTGGAATTCACCGGCGCGGACCTCCGCACGATGTTCGGTTTGCGTTCCGCCGCGTTCACCGTCGGCTATAAAGATAAGGCCTTCACCTTCACCGTCCGCGGGTACGGGCACGGGGTGGGGCTCTCCCAGATGGGTGCGCAGGCCATGGCCAAGGCGGGGGTGACCTTCGGGGATATTCTCGAATATTATTTCCCCGGAGCGGAGCTTGTCAAAGCCGAAGCCGCGTAGCCGCGGCGGCGGCCGCAAAACAAAAATCCCCATAAAAAGAGCTCCCCGAGCGGGAGCTTTTTCTATGGGGCGTCCGGGGTCACGCTTGATGCAGGCTTTGCAGGGCCTTGCGGAAAACCGGCGCCAAGAGCCACGCGGCGAAGACCGCCACCGCCGCGTTGAGCCCGGAGGTGACAAATTTGAGCCCGCAGGCCGCGACCGCGGCCATGAAGCCGCTGCCCTCCAGCAGCAGCGTGATCAGCGACTTCCCGAGGTGCAGGAAGAGATAGGTCCCCGCCCCGGACATGCAGGCGATCAGGTCCCGCTTCCGGCTCGGCTCCCCCGCATGGGACACCGCGCCGCAGACGAACGCCATGATAAAGAAAAACAGAAACGTAAACGGCGCCGAAGCGGTAAACGCGGGATCGGTCAGGTCGTAGAGCATCGAGCCGATGCCCGCCGCGAGGCCTCCCTTGGTCTTGCCGAACAAGAGCGCCCCCAGCAGGCAGATGATGTTTCCGGATTTGATCATCGTCGGGCCGGCCGGCGTCGGGATGGGCCCCACCTTGATAAACGCGGTGGCGACGAACACGAGCGCGGCGAGCACGCCGATCTCCGCGATCTCCCGGATCGAAAAACGCCTCTCCATGCTCCCCCTCCTCTCAAAAACAAACGAAATAAAATCGGATCTCTACCCGTTATTATATCCACGGCGGGCCGGACTGCAAACCGCGCCTCCCCGCCGCTCTTTTGATCCGTTTTGTATGGATTGATAAAGAATAACCGCGTCGGAGGCGGGCTCTTTTGCAGGTTTTATGCAAAAAGTCAGGTTTCCACCATGCCGCAAAAAACCGTTTCGGCAATTTGCACAAATTTTAAGGACTTCCCTCGAAGAGTTTATGCGAAGGGCAGAACTTTCGGTTTTTGGGCCGTTTTTTTGTTTTTATCGTTTAGAAAAGCGGACTTTGCCTTGAAAGAAAGCCGTTTTTTTTGTATAATGGCCTCGGTTTTTTCGGATAAATTTGTCTATCCGCGCATGATTTTTATGGAAAGGGAGTTTCACAAATGAACGTTGCCAACAAGAAGACCGTGAAGGACGTCGGCTTCGAGGGCAAAAAGGCCCTCGTCCGCTGCGATTTCAACGTCCCGCTCAAGGACGGCGTCATCACGAGCGACACGCGCATTGTCGCCGCCCTGCCGACGATCCGGTACCTGATGGAGAACGGCGCCGCCGTCATTCTCTGCTCCCACCTCGGCCGCCCGAAGGGCCAGTGGCTGCCGGAATTCTCCCTCGCCCCCGTCGCGAAACGCCTCTCCGAGCTGCTCGGCATCGACGTCCGTATGAGCAAGGATATTGTCGGGGAGGATGCTCACGCGATTTCCGATTCCATCAAGCCCGGCGAAGTCGCCCTTTTGGAGAACCTCCGCTATGAGAAGGCGGAGACCGACAACGACCCCGCCTTTGCCAAGGAGCTTGCCTCCCTTGCCGATATTTACGTCAACGACGCCTTCGGCACCGCCCACCGGGCGCACGCCTCCACCGCCGGCGTCGCCGATTACCTGCCCGCCGTCTGCGGATTCCTGATCCAAAAGGAGATCGAGGTTTTGGGCCGCGCCCTGAACGACCCGGTCCGCCCGTTTGTCGCGGTGCTCGGCGGCGCGAAGGTCTCCGACAAGATCGGCGTCATCGAGAGCCTGCTCGAGAAAGTCGATACCCTGATTATCGGCGGCGCCATGGCCTACACGTTTCAGAAGGCCAAGGGCGGCACGGTCGGCTCCTCCCCCTGCGAGGACGACAAGCTTGACCTCGCGCGGGAGATCCTCGCCAAGGCCGAAGAAAAGGGCGTCCGGCTGCTCTTGCCGGTCGACAACGTCGTCACCGAGGAATACGGCGCGGACGCCGCGTCTCAGACCGTCCCGTCCATGGCCATCCCGGACGGCTGGATGGGCATGGATATCGGCCCGGAAACCGTGGGCCTCTTCACCGAGGCGCTCAAGGGCGCGGGCACGGTCGTCTGGAACGGCCCGATGGGGGTCTTTGAGTTCGACGCGTTCGCGAAGGGCACCTATGCCCTCGCGCAGGCCGTCGCCGAGACCGGGGCCGTCTCCATCATCGGCGGCGGAGATTCCGTCGCGGCCGTCGTCAAGCTCGGCTTCGCCGACAGGATGACCCATATCTCCACCGGCGGCGGCGCCTCCCTCGAATTTTTGGAGGGCAAGGAGCTGCCGGGCATCGCCGCGCTGAACGAAAAATAAATTTTCTTTTGCCTACAAAAGAGCCGGGCGTCCCCGGATCCGCTAACAGCGCGCCCCGCCGCCCGCGGTAGATTCACCGGGCGGCAAGACGCCTCACGTGACCCCGGGCCGGGCCCCGCACACCAGAACCCGCTTCCCCGCGGGGGACCGCCGTGCTTTTCAGAATAAAAACGGTTCCCAAAACGACCGCAGGGCGCCGGGTCGCCCCCGCTCCGGACCGCCCGCCGGATTTTCCCTCACGCAAAAACGGGAGACGGGCGCTTCGCCCTCTTATAGAATAGAAAGGATTTAAACCTATGGATAAAACCAAACGGGCCGCCGTCATCGCCGGCAACTGGAAAATGAATAAAACCCGCGCGGAGGCACGGGCCCTGATCGAGGAGCTGATCCCGCTGGTGGGCGGCGCTCGCTGCGATGTCGTCGTCTGCGTCCCATACCTCGACCTCGAAACCGCCGTCTCCGCCACGAAAGGTACCGGCATCAAGGTCGGCGCGCAAAACTGCCACTGGGCGGACCACGGCGCGTTCACCGGCGAGGTCTCGGCCGCCATGCTCGCCGACGCCGGAGTGGAATACGCCATCATCGGGCACAGCGAGCGCCGGGCCTATTTCGGTGAGACCGACGGGACGGTCAACCAACGCGTCCATGCCGCGCTCGACGGCGGGCTTTCTGTGATCCTCTGCTGCGGCGAGCTGCTCGAGGACCGCGAGCAGGGCGTGACGGAGGAAGTGGTCGGCCGCCAAGTCAAGATCGCGCTCGGCGGCGTCACCGAAGAGGAACTCAAACGCGTCATCATCGCCTATGAGCCGGTTTGGGCCATCGGGACCGGGCGCACCGCCACCGCCGACCAAGCCGAGGAGGTCTGCGCCTATATCCGCGCGCTCGCCGCGAGGCTCTACGGCCGCGACGCGGCCGAGGCCCTGACCATCCAGTACGGCGGCAGCATGAACGCCGGCAACGCGGCCGAACTGCTCGGAAAACCCGACGTCGACGGCGGTCTGATCGGCGGGGCGTCCCTCAAGGCGCCGGACTTCGCCGCGATCGTCGCGGCGGCCTCCGAGGGCTGAACGCCGGAACCGGCTTTACGGCCTGCGGTCGCCCGCCGCCGCAGAAAGGATATTACATGAAACCTCTCGTCTTAATCATCCTCGACGGGTTCGGCGATAACCCCTCGGAGTACGGCAACGCGATCCGCGCCGCGAGGATGCCGAATTTTCGCAAAATCGAGGCCGCGTGCCCGCACACCCTGATCGGCGCGTCGGGCATGGATGTCGGCCTGCCGGAGGGGCAGATGGGCAACTCCGAGGTCGGCCACACCAACATCGGGGCCGGGCGCGTCGTCTACCAAGAGCTCACCCGGATCACCAAGGCCGTCGGGGACGGCGAGCTGCTCCAAAATAAGGCGCTCCGCCTCGCGATGGAGGAATGCCGCGACCGGGGCGCCGCCCTGCACCTGATAGGGCTCCTCTCCGACGGCGGCGTCCACAGCCACATCCGGCACCTGTTCGGCCTGCTCGACATGGCCAAAGCGCTCGGCCTCAAAAAAATCTACGTCCACTGCTTTCTGGACGGGCGGGATACGCCGCCGTCCTCCGGCAAGGGCTATGTGGAGGAGCTTGAGGCGAAACTCCGCGCCCTCGGCGTCGGCAGCATTGCCGACTGCGGCGGGCGCTATTACGGCATGGACCGCGACAAGCGCTGGGACCGCGTGAAGCGGCATTACGACACGTTCCTCTTCGGGGCGGGCGCGCGGTACGCCGACGCCGCGGAAGGCGTGCAGGCAAGCTATGATACCGGCGTCACCGACGAGTTCGTCCTGCCGTTCGTCTGCGACGAAAACGGCCGCATCAAGGACGGTGATTCCGTCATCTTCTTTAACTTCCGCCCCGACCGGGCGCGGGAGATGACCCGCGCGCTCTGCGACCCGGATTTCGACGGATTCGAGCGCCCCGCCGACCGCCCGGCCCTCCGTTTCGTCTGCATGACGCAGTACGACGCGACCATCCCGGGCGTGGACGTGGCGTTTCCCCCCGAGAATCTGGAAAACACGTTCGGGAGCTACGTCTCCGAGAAGGGGCTTTGCCAGCTCCGCATCGCCGAGACGGAAAAATACGCCCACGTCACCTTTTTCTTTAACGGCGGCGTGGAGACCCCCTACGAGAACGAAAGCCGCGACCTGATCCCCTCCCCCAAAGTCGCCACCTACGACCTGCAGCCGGAGATGAGCGCCTACCTCGTCACCGACAAGCTGCTCGAGGAGCTCGATTCCGGAAAATACGACGTCGTGATCCTCAACTACGCGAACTGCGACATGGTCGGGCACACCGGCGTCTTTGCGGCGGCGGTCAAAGCCTGCGAGGCCGTGGACGAGTGCCTCGGCAGGGTCATGGCGAAGGTGAAAAGCTTGGGCGGAGCGGCGCTCATCACCGCCGACCACGGCAACGCGGACACCATGCTCGCGCCGGACGGCACGCCCTTCACCGCGCACAGCACGAACCCCGTCCCGTTCCTTGTCTTTAACCACCCCTGCAAACTCCGGGAGGGGGGCCGCCTCGCGGACATCGCGCCGACGATGCTGGGGCTCCTTGGCCTGCCCAAGCCCGCCGAGATGACCGGGGAAAGCCTCATCATAGACTGATCTCTAAAGATATAAAGACGAAGCCCCGCGGCTTTTGCGCCGCGGGGCTTCGTTTCGTATATGGCGTCGCGGAAGGGCGGGCACCGGATTTCCCGGCGGGCGGGCTCTCCGCGCTTTGCCTCACGGACGGATTATAGAAAGGCGCGCCCTAAATTCCCCGGCGGGCGGGCTCTTCGCGCTTCGCCTCATGGATGGGTTACAGAAGGATGGGCCGCCCCTCCCGGTGCAGGATGCGCTGGACGGCGTATTTGCCCTGAATCGCCGCGCCGGGCAGGCCGCCGGGCGGGGAAAGCCACTGTCCGGCAAGGATCAGGTTCCCGATCCTTTGGATTTCCGCCGAGGGATACGGATTCTTCCGCGCGCGTTTGGTGAAGACGCAGGCTTGGTTGTAGCCCTGCCACGCGTTGCAGAACCGCTCATAGGTCACCGGCGTCCAAGCGTCGAGCAGCGTGATTTTCCCTGCATATTCCGGGAAACGCTCCTCGATTTTCTTCTCCAGAAGACCGGCAAGCTCGGCTTTTTCGGCTTCGTAGGCGGCTTGGTCGGCGGCGAGGTCCTTGAAATACCGGTAGGCCGACCGGTCGCAGCCCCAGAGCGCCTGAAGGATCTGTTTCCCCTCCGGCGCGAAGGACGGCTCGTAGGAATAGGTCTTCAGCGAGACGCGGCCGCCCATCCAGCTCTCCGTCCGGAGGTCGGAGACGTCGAGGTTCACCTCGCCGCAGAGCGGGTCCTCCGCCGCGTCCACGGCCCACGCCGCCTGAAACATGGAATAGATTTTATAATCTTCCGGCTTGGCGTAATATTCACGGAACATTTTGCCCATGTATTCCGTCCCAATCAGCTTCTCAAACAGATAAAACGGGTCCGCGGCCCAGATAAAGAAATCCGCCGCGACCTCCGCGCCGTCCGCGAGGCGGACGGAGACGACGTTTCCCTCCGCGAGCGCGGCCGATTCCACCGGCGCGCCGCAGCGCAGGACCCCGCCGAGCGACTCGAAACGCTTCGCCATGCGAAGGGCCATGGCCCTCGACCCGCCCGCCGGGACGCCGCCGTCCCCGGAGAGAAAATTGCCGTAGGTGATCGGGAAGCTGTGCGCCGGGGAATCCGCGGGGCAGAAATCCGAGAGCGCCGCGCGGATCAGAGGATGGCGAAACTTCGCGGCGAGATCGGCGGTGTCCATGCCCTTATATTTCCCCCAGAGCTTGAAGATCGGACCGCTCTCGCAAAGCAGTTTCAGGCCGTCGAGGCCCTTCATCAGCTCCGGGGGCATCTTCGCCGGGATCGCGACCTTTTTCGCGAGGCGGCAGTCGGCCATCAGATCCCGGATCGCCTTTCCGTCCTCCGGGGAGAGGGCCAGAAGCTCCGCCTCGGTTCTGTCCGCGTCGGCCCAGAGGCACAGACGCCGACCGTCTTTTTCCGAGGCATACATGAGGTCCCTGCGGCGGACTTCGACGTCCCCGAGCGCACCGGTGGTCTCCCAGATCTTATGAAGCTCGGTGCCGGGCGCAGTGCCGATCATCCAGTGGATACAGTTGTCGATGTGATACCCCTGCCGGTCCCAGCCGGTGCATTCGCCGCCGGGGATGGCGTTTTTTTCGAGGATTTCGGTCTCGAATCCGGCGAGGCGGGCATAGATCCCCGCCGTCAGGCCAGAGATTCCGCCGCCGATCACCGCGATCTTTTTCATGGTTTCCCTTCTCTTTTAAAGTCAGATTTTCTGATAGGGCTCCGCTTTTTTAATCAGGGCGGCGTCCACCATGGCGTCGAGCCTTGTGCCGTCATCGGTGAATTCCTCCGAGAGGATGCTGCCGCTCTCCCGGATCGCGGAGACGAGAGAACCCTCGCTGTACGGCACCAGTAAGGTCATGCGCACGCGGCTGGGCTTGAGCATGGCGGCGATCTTCTTTAGGAGTGCGTCGAGGCCCTCCCCGGTCGCCGCGGAGAATAGAACGCAGTCCTCCGGCAGGATCAGGTTCTCATGGGAGACGAGGTCGCATTTGTTGAGCACGTTGAGCACGGGGATCTTGTCGGCTTTTAGATCCCGGAGCAGCTCGCGGGTGACCTGCGTCTGCGCGTCCGCCTCCCCGGAGGAGATGTCGCAGACGTTGAGCAAAATGTCCGCCGAGGTGACCTCCTCTAACGTAGATTTGAACGCCTCCACAAGCTGGTGCGGCAGGCGTCGCACAAAGCCGACGGTGTCGATGAGCATCACGCTGCGCCCATCCGGCAGGGTGAGCGCGCGCGCGGTCGGGTCGAGCGTCGCGAAGAGCTGATCCTCCACAAGCACGCCGGCCGCGGTCAGGCGGTTGAGCAGCGTCGACTTGCCCGCGTTGGTGTAGCCGACGATGGCGGCTGTGACGACGCCCTCCTTTTTGCGGCGCGCCCGAATCAGCTCCCGGTTGGCCGAGAGGTGCGAGAGCTTCTCCTGAAGATACTGGATGCGGCGGCGGATATGGCGGCGGTCTGTCTCGAGCTTCGATTCGCCCGGGCCTCTGGTGCCGATGCCGCCGCCGAGCCGCGACATCGACTTGCCGAGCCCCTCGAGCCGCGGAAGCCGGTACTGGTACTGCGCGAGCTCCACCTGCAGTTTGCCGGCCCTCGTCTTGGCGCGGGAGGCGAAAATATCGAGAATCAGCATCGTGCGGTCGATGACGGCAATCTCCGAGGCTTTCTCAAGGTTGCGGATGTTGGCGGAGGTGAGCTCTTGATCGAAAATCAGCAGGTTCGCGCCGAGGTTTTCCGCCATCAGGCGAACCTCCGCGAGCTTGCCCCTGCCGATCACGGTCGCGCGGTCGTATTCCTGACGCTGCTGGACGATCTCGCCGACCACCTCGGCCCCGGCGCTCTCCGCGAGCCGCGCGAGCTCCGCGATCGACGCCTCGGCGTCCCATTCCCCGCAGTCGGCCGCGACCAGCAGCGCCCTCTGTACGGTATTTGTCTCCGATTCGTACATAAAAATCTCCTTATGAAAACACCGGAGAAACGGCTCCGCGCTCTCCGGTGTCGGTTTATTTGACGTAGGTGACGAGCTCCCCGAGCTCCTTGCGTTTTTTGGCCCCGGGCTTCCAGTCGTCCGCCGGGTAGCCGACGGCGAGAATCAAGGCGATCTTTTTCTCCGAGGAGATGCGAAAACGCTGCTTGAGCTTCTCCTCGTCCATCAGGCCGATGACGCAGGCGCCGAGACCCTCCTGTGCCGCTTCCAGCAAAAAGGCGTGGACCGCCATGCCGATGTCGAATTGCCGGAAATCCCTGCGCGCGGAGAAGGGCAGCGTTTTGATCGCCTCGGCGGACTCCTGCGTGACGAGGACAAAGGCCGGAACCCGGCCCGTCCAGCCGTTCATGTTGCCGATCTGCACGTTCGACGAGATAAAGGCGGCGGAGTCCGGGTCGTTGGCCACATAAAAGTGCCATGGCTGGGAATTCATCGCGGACGGGGAAAAACGCGCGGCGTTGATGCAGGAGACGATCTTTTTGTCCTCGACCGGCCTGTCGGCGTAGCTGCGGCAGCTCGATCTTTGCTCCAGCATGTTCATAAAATCGGTCATCACAAACCCATCCTTTCCGTATCTAAATCCACTCATAATCTACGCGTCCATTATACTACCGCGGCATGGATTCCGCAATGGTTCAGGCCGCGGGGCTTTGCAATTTTCTGAAACGCGCGACGCTCTGGAAGAAATCCTCGTGCGCGACGTTTCGCGGGTCGAATTTCACAAGCCGAAAGACGAAATTCATGATGTAGCCGACGGAGAGGATCTCGATCAGGGTGCCGAGCCCGATCGGGCCGCCGAGAAAATAGCCCGCGATCAGCACGACGCCATTCAAAATAGTGACCACCACGCCGATCTTCGCCTTGGGCAGGCGGCGGCCGATCGCAACCATCAGCGAATCCCTCGGCCCGCAGCAGAGCCCCGCGCCCATATAAAAGTACATGCCATAGCAGATGATAAACAGGCTGGCGACGGCGAGCGCCACGCCGCCGAGCACCGACTCCTGCTTGGGCACAAAGCCGATCCATGCGCAAAGGTCGATGCTCTTGCCGACCAGCAGCGCGTCCAGCAGCGAGCCGAAGCCCAGCCGCTCTTTGAGCAGCAGGTCGACGCCGAGGATCACGAGGCTGATGATCGTGCACGCGTCCCCGTAGGTGACGCCCCGGAACTGGTAGGAGACGCCCATGCTGAGCACGTCCCACGGCGCGAGGCCGACGTTCGCCTGAATGAAGAGATAGATGCCCACGGAGAAGATCTCGAGCCCGGCGATCGCCCGGAAGATCCGTTTAAAAAATTCTTTTTTTCGATCCAAATTTCTCCCCCAACCTTCCGCCGGCCCTGCGGCCGGCCAAGACTTCGCCGCGCCTCGCGGCCCTCCCTTACGGGAGCAGATATTCCGGCCGGACGAAGCGCGTCTCCGCGTCAAGCAGGTCGGAGTAATATAAGAGGCAGCCGGGGCTGTTTTGCGCGAGGATTTTTTTCTCGGCGTCGACCACGACTAAGGTGTGGTTGAAGGCGCCTCCGTCCGGCTCCCCGCTGCGGGAGCGCGTCTGGACGAGATCCCCGGCACGCAGCCCCGCGGCCCCTTTCGGGAACGAAGCTTTCAGCGCGCCGTTTCCGCCGCCGACATAGTTCCAGAAGCTGTTGACCCCTTCCCACGCGTCGCTGCCGCCGCCCGAGCCGGCGAACCACGCCGCCGTCATGTTGTCGTACGCGCCGACCGAGGGCTCCGCCCCCGCCGAAAATCCCCACCAGACGCACTGGGAGGCGTAGTTTTGGCAGTTGCCCATCCAGTCCCCGACGTCGTAGAAATCGGAGTTTTTCTCCATAAGGTATGTTTGCGCGTACCGGGCGGCGAGGGCGCCGTCGTAGGCCTTCGCGCCCGCCGGGGCCGGGACCGTTTCCGGCTCTTCGCAGGCGGCGAATTCCACCTTGAGCTCCGCAAGCGTCTCTTTATCCGAACGCTCGTCGAGCCCATCGGCCGAGCCGAACTTCCGCAGCGCGCCCGGGAAATAGTGATAGGCGACCTTCCAGACGCCGTCCTCTTTCCGCAAGAGGACGCTGTGCTGCGCGCCGGAGGCAAGGATCGGCGGGTAGGCCTCGCCCTCCTCGCCCTCCACGACAAAATGGAGCACGACGGCCTCCTCGTCTTCATCCGGGGCGAGCTTGCCGAGATGCCAGAGCCGCTCGTCCTCCACGTCATACTGCCCGATATAGGCGACCGCGTAGGGCTTTTTCTCCGTGTCCACAAAGCACAGGCCGCTTTCCGCCAAAAGGCGGCGGCGCTGTAATAGGGCCTCGGTCCAGAGCAGGATATACCGGATCTCCTGCTCCGACGTGTCGAGGATGGCGGTGAAATCGACGAGCTCGTTTTGGCAGTAGGAGAGATACATCTGCTCGAGATAGGCCTCGGCCGTCTCTTCCGCCGTCATATCCGCCTCCGGGCGATAGACGCCCCTTTGCGCCGCCTCGATCCGCGGGGCCTTCGCCCCGACCAAAACGGATTCCCCGGTGACGACCCTCGTCCCGGAGCAGCCGGCGAGCGTCAAAATCCCCAACAGCAAAGCGATCAGCCTTCTCACGCGGGCACCTTCCCAAACCAAAAATTTTTAAGAAAATGACGGCCGCCTCCGCGGGCCGGGTAAGAAAAGAGCCCCGTAACGCGTTCGCGGGGGCCCGGATTCATCTTTCAAAAAACATCTTGCGCAGCCGAAGCTGGCCGGTCTCCGCGTCCATCACGGAGATCCCGAGGAGCCTGCCGTCCCCGTCCTTGACGGCGACGTCGCCCTCCATCGGCTCCCAGCCGCGCTTTGCAAGATCCAGCGGCACGCCGTTGCAGTAGAGCCCGGCGTCCCGGTCGTTAAGAATCAGCTCCGGCAGCGAGGCGAAGATCCGCTCAAGCGGCAGCAGGGCGGCCTCCAATTTCTGCTCGGACGCGAGCCCCGCGATCGCGGAGAGGGTGTAGCAGTCATCCAAGGTGAAGCCGGCCGCCTGTGTCCTGCGCAGGGAGCTCATTGCCGCGCCGCACCCGAGCTTTGCGCCCATGTCGGCGATCAGGGTGCGGACATAGGTGCCCTTGCCGCAGGAGACGTCGATTCGCGCGGTCTGCTCCTCCCCGTTAAAAGCGAGAAGTTCAAGGGAATATACGACGATCTTTTTCGCCTCGCGCGGGATTTCCTCGCCGCGCCGCGCGGCTTTGTAAAGCGGGCTGCCGCCCACCTTGACCGCGGAATACATCGGGGGAAGCTGAAGCTGCTCCCCGATGAAGGAGCCCAATACGGCGCGGAATTCCTCCTCCGTCACATGGGACTCCGTCTGTTTGATCACTTTGCCGGTGACGTCCTCGGTATCGGTCGTAAGGCCGAAACGGACGCCGGCCTCATAACGCTTGTCCTCCTCGGGGAGGACCGCGCAGGCTTTTGTCGCGGAATCGAAGAAGAGCGGCAAAACGCCCGTCGCCATCGGGTCCAACGTCCCGGAATGGCCGATCTTCCTCGTATGTGACAGGCCGCGGAGCTTCGCCACCACATCAAACGAGGTGAAGCCCTCCGGCTTGTCGACCGGCAGAACGCCCGTCATGCCTTTCGTCCATCCTTTCGTATATAAAATCCCGGCCTTACGCCCGGGAGAGCTCTCTATTCCTGATAGTCGAGCGCGCGGCCCACCGCCGCTAAGATCTCCGCTTTCGCGAAATCCAAGCCCCCCTCGATGAAGCAGCCCGCCGCGCAGCGGTGCCCGCCGCCGCCCAGTTCGCTGCAGATGTCGGAGGCGTCGACCCGCTCGCTCGTGCGCAGCGAGATTTTGAAGCCGTTGTCCTTTTCGCGCAGCGTGATGCCGGCCTCCACGCCCTCGATCTGCCGCGGGATGGCGGCCACGCCCTCCAGCTCCGCGTCGAAGGCGCCGGTGCGCTCCATCATCTCCGTCGTGATCCAGACGAGCGCGCAGCGCTGGTCGAAATGGTACTCCACCGTGTTGAGCACCTCCTTCTCGATCGCGATGCGGGAGGGGGATTTCTGCTCGAACATGATGTAGTTGATCATCGCGTAGTCGCAGCCCGCCTCGAACATCCGGCCCGCGACATCGTGCGTGTGGGCGGTGGTGTTGGAGTAGCAAAAGCAGCCGGTATCCGTCGAGATGCCGGTGTAGATGCAGTCCGCGATCTGCTTCGTGAGCCGCGCCTCCGGGAACCCGGCGACGATGTCGGCCACGAGCTCGGCTGCGGCCGCGGCCCCCGCGCGCATGAACGTCTTTTCGGCGTAGAACTGGTTGGAGTTGTGGTGGTCGATGCAGAGGTCGATCTTGCTTTTGTAGGCCCTCATCGCGGAGCCCAAAAGCTGCTCGTCGGCCACGTCGACCGCGACGGTGAATTTCGGCTCGAACTCCTCCGGCTCATATTCCCGGCAGAGAAACGAGTACCGCTTAGGGAAGGCGTCGGCGCACTCCACGCGGGAGCGCTTGCCGAGCTGGCGCAGAAGATAATGGAGCGCGAATGCGGAGCCAAGGGTATCCCCATCCGGATTTTGGTGGCAGAGCAGGACGATATCGTCCATCCCCGCGAGTTCCCGGCAGCATTCCTCCAACCCGATCTGCATTTGCGCCCTTCTTTCTTTGAATCAAAATTAAAAATAAACGGTTTTGAAAGGGCCGCGTTATTCCTCGCCGATCTGGCGGAGGATCTTTTCGATATCGGCGCTGTGCGCGATGGAATCGTCCGCGATAAAGCGGAGTTCCGGCGACTTGCGCAGATCAAGCCGCCCGGAGAGTTCCTTCCGGATAAAGCCCTGCGCGTTTTTGAGCACCTTGACCGCGGCTTTCGCGGCGTCGAGCCCCTCCAGCGCGCTGAGGTAGACCTTGCAGCTGGAGGCGTCCCCGGAAAGCTCGATCCGGACGATGGACAGCATCCCTCCGGAGAGTCGGGGATCTTTCATATTGCGCAGAATATCCATCAGCTCCCGGCGGATATCCTCGCTCATTCGGTTTAGTTTATATCCTGCCATCGCTTCTCCTGTTCTCCGGCGCGATCGCGGCCCCGGCCCGCGCGGGCCTCGCCGGGATTTTGCGCCGCGAAACCGCGGGGGCTCCGGGTCCTCCGTTTTCTATTCTGATCCCGCCGGGGGTGTTTTATTTATTGTCCTTGGAGGAGGCTCCGGAGGCGTTATCCCGATACTGCTCGGTGATATAGGCCTCGAAGATGTCTCCCTCCTTGATGTCGTTAAATTTCGAGAGCGTCATGCCGCACTCGTAGCCGGTCGCGACCTCTTTGACGTCGTCCTTGAAGCGCCGCAGTCCGGCGAGCTTGTCTTCGGCGATCACGATGCCGTCGCGGACCACGCGGATCGTCGCGTTGCGCGCGATCTTGCCCTCGAGCACATAGCTGCCCGCGACCGTGCCGACGTTGCTGATCTTGAGGACCTGACGCACCTCCGCGCGGCCGAGTTCGACGTCGCGGAATTTTGGCGCGAGCATGCCGTTGAGCGCCGCCTGAATCTCCTCGATCGCGTCGTAGATGATCCGATAGAGGCGGATCTCCACGCCCTCGCGCTCCGCGTTGTCGCGGGCGGTCGGGTCGGGGCGGACGTTGAAGCCGACGATGATGGCGTTTGACGCCTGCGCGAGCATGACGTCGGACTCGTTGACCGCGCCGACGCCTCCGTGGATGACGTGGACGCGGACCTCCTCGTTGGAGAGCTTCTCGAGGGACTGCCGGACGGCCTCGACGGAGCCTTGGACGTCCGCCTTGACGATGATCGCAAGCTCTTTCATCTCGCCCTCGGCGATCTGGCTGAACAGGCTATCCAGCGTGACCTTCTGGTAGGCCTTAAACTGCTCCTGCTTCCCTTCGAAGACGCGCTGCTCGACAAGCTCCTTCGCGAGCTTCTCGTCCCGGACGGCGTTAAAGATGTCGCCGCCGGTCGGCGTGCTGTCGAGGCCGGTGATCTCCACCGGGATGGCCGGGCCGGCCTCCTCGACGCGGTTGCCCTTGTCGTCCGTCATGATGCGGATTTTGCCCACCGAGGTGCCCGCGATCACGACGTCGCCGACGTGAAGCGTGCCGTTTTGGATCAGCACCGTCGCGAGCGGACCGCGGCCCTTGTCGAGCCTCGACTCGATGACCGTGCCTCTGGCGAGGCGGTCGGGGTTGGCTTTAAGCTCCTTGACGTCCGCGACAAGCGTGATCATTTCGAGCAGGTTCGGGATATTTTGCCCGGTCTTTGCGGAGACGGGCACGCAGACGACGTCGCCGCCCCAAGCCTCCGGAACGAGCCCGTATTCGGTCAGGCTCTGCATGACTTTATCCACGTTGGCGCCGGGCTTGTCGATCTTGTTGATCGCGACGATGATCGAGATGCCGGCGGCCTTCGCGTGGTTGATGGCCTCGACGGTCTGCGGCATGATGCCGTCGTCCGCCGCGACGACCAGAATGGCGATATCCGTGCAGAGAGCGCCCCTCGCGCGCATGGCGGTGAAGGCCTCGTGGCCCGGGGTGTCGAGGAAGGTGACCCAGCGGCCGTCCGGCGTCTGCACGCGGGACGCGCCGATGTGCTGGGTGATGCCGCCCGCCTCGGTCGCGGTGACGTTGGTGTTGCGGATGCGGTCGAGGATCGAGGTCTTGCCGTGGTCGACGTGACCCATCACGCAGACGACCGGGTCCCTCGGCAGGAGGTTGCCGGCCTGATCCTCGCTGTCGTCGATCAGGCGGTCCTCGATGGTGACGACGACCTCGTGCTCGACCTTCGCGCCGATATCCATGGCGACCAGCGCGGCCGTGTCGTAGTCGATCACGTCGCTGATGGAGGCCATGACGCCGTTTTGCATCAGGCGCTTGATGATCTCGGTCGCCTGAATTTTAAGCTTCAGGGCAAGATCGCCGACGGTGATCTGCTCCGGAAGCGCGATCTCCAGTTTCTGGCGGCGTTGGCGCTCCATCTCAAGCTTTCGAAGCTTGAGCTGCTCCTGCTCGCGGCGGGATTGCTGCGGTTTGCCGCGCTGGGTGGAGCGCTGCGTCAGCTTCTGCTTATTCTGGAAATTATCTTTGACGATGGTGGCGGCCGGCGCGATCTGCTCGTATTTTTCGTTGTATTTATCGAGATTGACGCTGACGGCGCTCATATCGACATGGGCAGCCCCGGAGGCAAGGTGCTCGGCCGGCGGGAGGTTTGCCGGACGCGGCTTGCGCTCGATGGGTTTCTTCGGCTCTTTTTTGGCCGCCGGAGCGGGCCTTGGGCCGTCTTTGTTAAAACCGCCCGGCTGGCCGCCGAAGCCCGTCCTCGGCGGATACTGCGGACGGTCGCCGAAACGGCCTTGGCCGCCCTGCTGCGCGCCTTGGGCGCTCGGGGCAGCGCCCTGCGGGGCGCCCGGACGGTCGGTCCTCGGGTACTGGGGCCGGTCGCCGAAGCGGCCTTGCCCGCCCTGCTGGGTCTGGCCCTGCTGCGCGCCGCCCGATTGGGCGTAGCCCGGCTGTGCATTGCCTTGTTGCGCGTAGCCGGGACGGTCGTTTCTCTGGTAGGCGGGACGGTCGCCGTAGCGGCCCTGTCCGCCGCCCTGCTGGGTCTGGCCCTGCTGCGCGCCGCCCGATTGGGCGTAACCCGGCTGTGCGCCGCCTTGCTGCGCATTACCCTGCTGCGCGTAACCGGGGCGGTCGTTTCTCTGGTAGGCGGGACGGTCGCCGTAGCGGCCTTGGCCGCCCTGCTGGGGCTGGCCCTGCGAAGGCTGCTCGGTTCTCGGAGTCCGCGGTGAGCCGGCGGATTTGAAGGGATATTCCACCTTCTGCTCCGACCCCTGCGCCTGTTCCGAGCCCTGAGCCTGCTCTGTTTTGGGGGCCTGCTCCGCCTTCGGGGCGGATTCCGCCGGAGCTTTCTCCGCCGGAGTCCTCTCCGCCGCGATCTCCGGCGCCGCCTCACGAACCGGTTTCTGTTCCGGCTGGGGCGCAGGCTCCTGCGCCTTCGGTTTCGGAACCGGTTTCGGCTCAGCCGCCATCGCGAAATAGTCGTTGAAGCTCGAAACTTCGTGCAACTTGGTGTAGTGCTCGAAGACGAGATCCAATTCCTCTTCCGTCAACGCGGTCTGATTCTTTCTTGGCACAGGAGAACGGGCGGCGAGTACGTCGATAATCTCTTTCGGCGCCACCTTCAGGTCCTTGGCCACATCGCTGACCTTGTATTTCATTAACATCTATGCAGTTCCTCCCCAGTTTTCGCTGATTGCGCGGCGTCCAGCAGCTCTTTGATCTTTTCCGCAAATCCCTTGTCGCAGACGGCGATGACCCCCGCGCGTTTTGACAGGGCGCGCCCTATCCCGTCCATATCCATGGGCAATTTTCTGATCTCCGTTTTATGTTCTCCGGCGAGCTTGGCGGCTCCGCCGGAAGTGCGTTCCGAGCAGTCCTCCGCGATGAGCACGAGCGCGGCTCTCCCGGCATTGACGGCGTCCATGACGGCGTCGTAGCCGAGTTCGAGCCGGCCCGCCTTGCGGCAAAGGCCCAGAATCCCGCAGAGCCGGTCAGGCATTTTGCTCCAGCTCCTTCTCCATCGAGTCGTAGACCTCCGGCGGGATGGCGCAGGAAAACGCTTTTTCCAGCCTCTTTGCCTTGCGCGCCTTGCGCAGGCACTCGATATTCGGGCAGACGTATGCGCCGCGGCCGGGCTTGCGGCCCGTGGTGTCGAGGGAGATCTCCCCCTCCGGCGATCTGACCACCCGGATCAGCTCCCGCTTCGGCTTCATCTCGCCGCAGCCGGTGCACATCCGCATCGGTATCTTTTTCATCTTGTCGCTCCGCAGGCCCCGCGTCCGGCCCGGGATTTTCAAAATCCCCGCCGCCCGCGAAAAACCCATTCGTTTTATGATCTCCGCCGCCGGGCCCTCGCATGAAGATCCGGCGGGACGAACCCGATTGAAATCCCCGCTCCCCCGGTTTTTTCCGGGGCGCGGGCCTTTGCCCGTCTGTTCGGGCGGATTTTCATCTTTATTCTTTCCTGATACGAGAAAGAATCCGATCTCCCGCCGCCGCGGGAATTTTTTTCATCCCGCCGCGGTTCTTATTGCACAGCGAAGGCGAATTCCGGAGCTCCGGAACGGGCCCCGCCGGGTTATTCTTCTCCCCAGAAGCCCGATTCGGGCTTGATGTCGATCTTCCAGCCGGTGAGCCTCGCGGCGAGGCGGGCGTTTTGGCCCTTGTTGCCGATCGCGAGGGAGAGCTGTTCGTCCGGGACGGTCACCTTGCAGGCTCTGGCCCCGTCCGGATCCAAGAGGACGTTCAGGACTTTGGCCGGCGAAAGGGACGCGGCGATAAATTCGGCCGGGTCCTCGGAATATTGGATGACGTCGATCTTCTCGCCGCCGAGTTCGTCGACGATCTTGGCGACACGCGCGCCCCTCGGCCCGATGCAGGCCCCGACGGCGTCGACGTCCGAATCCTTGCTCCAGACGGCGAGCTTTGTCCTTGAGCCGGCCTCGCGGGAGACGGCCTTGATCTCGACGGTGCCCTCGTAGATCTCCGGGACCTCGAGCTCAAACAGGCGCTTGACGAGCCCCGGGTGCGTGCGGGAGATCATGACCTTCGGCCCGCGCTCGGAGGCGACAACCTCGACCACATAGACCTTGATCATCTCGCCGTTTACAAAACTCTCGCCGGGGATCTGCTCGGATTTTAACAGGAAGGCCTCGTTGTGGTCGATCTCGAGCGTCACGGAGCCGCGCACCGGGTCGGTGCTGAGGACTTGGGCCGCGATGATCTCATGCTCCCGGCTCTGGAATTCTTTGAGCACTTGGCCGCGCTCGGCCTCCCGGATGCCCTGCTTGATGACGTGCTTCGCGGTCTGGGCGGCGATCCGGCCGAAATCCTTCGTCTCGAGCGGGATCTCGACGACCACGCCCGGCGTCGCCCCGCTGTCATATTTCCGGGCGGCGTCCACATTGATCTCGTTGGCCGGGTCCTCGATCTCCTCCACGACGGTCTTGCGGATCGCGACATAGAAGACCTGCGCCTCCGGGTCGATCCGGCAGGCGACCTCCTCGGTGCCCGGGAAGTCCCGACGGACGGCGATCGCGATCGCGTTTTCGATTCTCTCGCAGAGGTAATCCACGGAGATGCCTTTTTCTTTTTCCAAGCACAAAAGCGCTTCAAAGAAATCCTGATTCATTCGTCCTGTCCTCCTATATCAAATCCCGGAAACGTCGGGGTCCCGATCAAAATCATAATACAGTTTGATAAACGCGGCGTCGGAGCGCGGAAACGCGAGGGTGGAACCGTCGTCAAGCGTCAGCGTGACGACGCCGTCTTGCAGCGCGGCCAGGACGCCGACGAACTCCCGCTCCTTGTAGCCCTCGGGCGGCCGGACGAAGCGCACGTCCACAAGCGAGCCGAGGTAGCGGCGCACGTGCTCCTCCGTCAGGAGCTTGCGCTCGATGCCCGGGGAGGACACCTCAAGGCAGTAATGCTGCTCGATGGGGTCCGCCTCGTCAAGCACCGGGTCGATCGCCCGGCTGAAATTCTCGCAGTCCTCGATCGTGAGCCCGTCTTTATCGATAAAAAAACGCAGATACCATTCGGAGCCTTCCTTTTCGAAGCGGACGTCCCAAAGCTCGAGGCCGAACTTTTCCGCCACCGGCAAGGCCAGTTCCCGGCATACCTGCGCAGTATTCCCGTGTTTTTTTTGTTCCGCCAAATCGGCACCTCCGGTCAAAATTTTCCCGTTCAACAGAAAAGAGCGGGCTTTCAGCTTCCCACTCTTCATCCTACCGTACTATCCTATTGTTGATAATAACATAGTCATTTTTAAATTGCAAGCGGTTTTTCATGCGCGAGCCGGAAAAAGCGGCTCTTTCTTGCAAAAAACGGCCGGAAACCGTCAGAGACGGAGCGCGCGGCATGCCATGCGCCCCGTGAAGCCGTGCGCGGCCCGTTCTTAGTTCCCGCATTCGATGCTGATCGCGTTAAACAGCGAGAGCAGCTCCCGGGTGGAGGTGTTCGCCTTCTCCTCCCCCGCCTGATCGAGGACGACCTTGCCCCGATCCATCATGAGCAGGCGGTCGCCGTACTCGGCGGCGTAGCGCAGGTTGTGGGTCACCATGATGGCGGTCAGCTTTTTCTCCCGGACGATCTGATTCGTCAGGCGCATGATGAGCTCCGCCGTCCGCGGGTCCAAGGCCGCCGTGTGCTCGTCAAGGATCAGGAAATCGAGCGGCGTCAGCGTGGACATCACGAGCGCCGCCGCCTGCCGCTGCCCGCCCGATAGGCTCTCGAGCTTCTCGTCCATCTTGTCCTCAAGCCCCAGCCCCAGCGCCGCCAGCTGCTCGCGGTAGAAATCCACGCGGGAGCGGTCCACGCCGAAGGAGAGGCCGAAGCGCCTGCCCTTGTTGTCCGCGAGGGACATATTTTCGAGCATGGTCAGCGAGGGACAGGTGCCCATCGCGGGATTCTGGTAGACGCGGCCGATATGGGCGTAGCGCTTAAAATCCCGGAGCCGGAGGATGCTCTCCCCGCCGATGAGCACGTCGCCGCGGTCGACCGGGATGCTGCCGCAAATGATATTGAGCATCGAGGTTTTGCCCGAGCCGTTGCTGCCGACCACGGAGACGAACTGCCCGTCCTCCACCGTCAGATTGAAATCCTCAAACAGGCACATCTCGGTCACGGAGCCGGGGTTATAGGTCTTATAAATATGGCGCAGTTCAAGCATGCTGCTTCCCCCCCGTCTTTTGCAGGTTCCCGAGCGTCAGGATCACCAAAAACAGCACGGCCGTGATCAGCTTGAGCAGGTTCGCCGGGAGCCCGGCGAGGATCGCGAGCTGGATGCACGCCTTATAAAGAACGCTGCCGGCGACCACGGCGGTCGTGCCCTTCACGAAGGACATCTTGCGGAAAACGGTCGTGCCGATGATGACGGCCGCGAGGCCGAACACGATCTGCCCGGTGCCCATCGTGGCCGAGAAGGAGCGCTGCTCCTGACAGACGACGCTGCCGCAGAGCGCCACCAAGGCGTTCGCGAGGACGAGCCCGATGATCTTGACGGAGCCCTTATCCTTGGCGAGCGTCGTCACCAGCGTCTCGTTGTCGCCGACGGCGCGCAGCAAAAGGCCGCTTTTCGTCTTAAAATAGAGGTCGAGCGCGAGCTTCAAGACTAAGGCCAGCAGGAACGAGACGATAAGTTTCCTGTAAAGCAGCTTCATCCCGCCAAACAGCGCCATGGTCGGCGCGGCGGTAAAAATGGTCTCCACGGCCCGCTCGACCGTCAGGTTCGAGCCCGCGATCTGGAGATTCAGCGAGAAGAGCGCCGTCATCGTGATGATGCCGGCCAAAAGGTCGCGCACGCCGAGGCGCACATGGATGAGGCCCGTCGCGAGGCCCGCCGCCGCCCCGACCGCGACGGCAAAGAGCAGCGTCAGGTAGGGGTCGGCCCCGCGGGTCAGCAGGACCGCCGTGACGGCAGCTCCCAGCGGGAAGCTGCCGTCCACGGTCAGATCGGGAAAGTCGAGAATTTTATAGGTGATAAAGACGCCGTAGGCCAGCAGCGCGTACAGGAAGCCCTGCGTCAAGGTGCCGGTCAAGAGCTCCAAAACGTTTTCCATCATGCGATCCCCATTCCAAAATTTGCGTTATGCCTCGGAGGACTCCACCGCCCGCTGGGCGATCTCGTCCGGCACGGTGAGGCTCATCTCGGCGAGCGCCGCGGAGTTGACGTAGATGCCGTACTCGGAGATGGTCTCGTAGGGCAGGGTTTCGCAGGTGGCCGCCCCGGTCAGGATCTTCGCGGCCATGATGCCGGTCTGGATGCCCAGCTGGTAGTAGTCGATGCCGGCGGCGGCGACGCAGCCCTTTTTGACCTGCTCCACCTCGGAGCCGTAGACCGGGATGCCCGCCTCGTTCGTCTTTTCGAGCATGGCCGCGAGCACGCCGACCACGTTGTTGTCGGTGAGGTTCGAGAAGCAGTCGACCCCTTTGGAGATCAGCGTGTCGACGGCCTGCGTGACCTCGGACTGCGCGGTGACGCCGATGGATTCGATCGTGAAGCCGTAATCCCCGGCTTTCTCCTCATATTCGGCGATCGCGGAGACGGAGTTGGGCTCGCTCGCGGTGTAGACGATGCCGATGACGTCGGCGTCCGGCTGCAAGGCGCGGATCAGGTCGAGCTGGGCATCCACGGGGAGCTTGTCGGAGGTGCCGGTGACGTTGCCGGAATCAAGCTTCGCCTTGACCGGGTCGGTGATCGCGGTGAAGATCACCGGGATGTCCTTATCCTCGGCGGCGGCGTAGCAGGCGGTCGCGGCCGGCGTCGCGATGGCGCACATCAGCGCCGCGTTTTCGGCGGAGAAGCTCTGAGCGATCTGGGTGGTGACGGCGTCGTCAAAGCCCGCGTTTTGGTAATCGATCGTAAAGTCCTCTGCGGTCAGCAGGCCGGAGTCGACGAGGCCCTGCAAAAACCCTTCGCGGCAGTTGTCGAGGGAGGCGTGCTCGCCGTACTGGCAGACGCCGATCAGATACGGGCCGGACGGGCCCTCGCTCTCGGTTTCGGAGGAGAGCTCCGCCCCGGAGGCGGGACCGCTCTCCGCGGGCTCGTTGCCGGGGGCGCAGGCCCCGAGCGTCAGGATCATGGCGGCGATCAGAAGGACAGAAAGTAACTTTTTCATGATAACGATCTCCTTTTTTAGTTAAACATTCATCGGTACGGATTCGGGCTGCTTTTTAGCCAAAGTCGCCATCGTCTGGTCTGTCTCATCGTAACGCCTCCTAAAAGAAAACAAAAAGCTCCCGTCCCAATCAAGGGACAGGAGCTTACTTCCTGCGGTACCACCCAAGTTGATGAAAAAATCATCCGCTCTTTCCCGCACATGACATGCGGTCCGCTCTGATAACGGGCGCGGAACCCGTCGGCTACTACTCGCTTGCGCTTTCGGCCGCCCTCATAAGTCCATTCACGATGACTTCCGCTGCCGCAATTTCACCGCCTGCGGCTCTCTGGGAGGGATCGATCAACGCTACTATTCTTACTCAACGGTTTGGGTATTCGGTTGTTAGGAGCATTATACGATCAAACGCCGCAAATGTCAACCGGAATTTTTGACGAATCGGCGCGGGAATCCGGCGCCGGTTTTCGGGAAAACGCCCGATTTCGCCGCGGAGAGGGCGGGGCGGTTTTCGCTCAGGAGAGCAGCACGCGATCCGTCTCGAGCCCGCTGCCCGAGACCTCCGCGAATTTGTCGAGCAGATCCTGTTTTGTGAGGCGCTTTTTCTCCTCCCCGGAGATGTCGAGGATAATTTTGCCCTCGTTCATCATGATGAGCCGGTTGCCGTGGCGGATGGCTTCCCGCATGTTATGGGTGATCATCAGCGTCGTCAGATGGTGCTCCTCCACGACGCGGTCGGTCAGGTCGAGCACCTTTTTGGCCGTGGCCGGGTCGAGCGCCGCCGTATGCTCGTCGAGCAGCAAAAGTTTCGGCTCCTTGATCGTCGCCATCAGCAGCGTCAGCGCCTGCCGCTGGCCGCCGGAGAGCAGGCCGACCTTGGCCGTCATCCGGTTCTCCAAGCCGAGGTCCAGCGCCTTGAGCTTCTCGTGGTACTCCTCCCGCTCCGCCCCGGTGATCCCGGCGCGCAGAGTCCTGTTGTTGCCGCGCCGGGCGGCCAAGGCGAGGTTTTCCTCGATCTGCATGGTGGGCGCGGTGCCCATCATCGGGTCTTGGAAGACGCGGCCGATATACTGGGCGCGCCGGTACTCCGCGAGGCCGGTGACGTCGACGCCGTCGATCAGGATGTTGCCCGCGTCCACCGGCCACACGCCGGCGATCGCGTTTAGAAGCGTGGACTTTCCCGCGCCGTTTCCGCCGATTACGGTGACGAAATCGCCGTCGCGGAGCGTCAGGGAGAGGCCGGCCAGCGCGACTTTCTCGTTGACGGTCCCGGGATTGAAGGTCTTGCAAAGACCGCTCACCTCAAGCACTATGGACACCTCTCTTTCTATATCTCTGCGCCCATTTGGCCTTCCAGTACGGGACCGAGAGGAAGACCGCCACGATCAGGGCCGTGATGAGCTTCAGATCGTTGGTGTTGAGCCCCAGCTTCAGGACGATCTGGATCACGATATAGTAGATGACCGCGCCGATGGAGACGCTGAGCAGCTTCAGGGAAAAATTGCGGAAGATTTTGCCGAACACGACCTCCCCGATGATGACCGCCGCGAGCCCGATCACGATGCCGCCGCGGCCCATGTTGATGTCGGCGGCGCCCTGATACTGCGCGAGCAGCCCGCCGGACACGGCCACGAGGCCGTTGGAGAGCATCAGGCCCAAGACGATGTTGGAATTGGTGTTGATGCCCTCGGCGCGGGACATCTCGGGATTCGCGCCGGTGGCGCGGATCGAGCAGCCGAGCTCGGTGCCGAAAAACCAGTAGAGCAGCGCGATCAGCACCGCCGTGAAGAGCAAAAGCAGCGGCAGCGGGTTCTCAAGCGTCAGGTCGCGCACATAGCGCTGAGAGACCAGCAGGTCGTATTTATCCACGCCGATCGGCTGATTGGCTTTGTTGTCCATGATGCGCAGGTTGACGGAATACAGCGCGAGCTGCGTCAGGATGCCGGAGAGGATCGCGGGGATCCCGCAGAGCGTGTGAAACAGGCCGGTCGCGAGCCCCGCCAGCAGCCCGGCGGCAAACGCGCATAAAAGCGCCGCCCACGCGGGATACCCCATGCGGATCAGCATGACGCAGACCGCGCCGCCCGCCGCGAGCGACCCGTCCACCGTCAGATCGGCCACGTCCAGCACGCGGAACGTCAGGAACACGCCGATCGCCATGATGCCCCAGACCACGCCCTGCGCCGCGGCGCCCGGCATGGCGTTGAACAAGGACAGAACGAAATTCATACCGTAATTCTCCCATCAGGTTGAAATGACATCGCCGGGATCTCCGCAAAAAGGAGCGAAAAAGAAATTCTCTTTCGCTCGCTTTTTGCGGTTTGTTTTAAAATCGCGTCATTCCTCGATCGCCACATAGTTCTCGGGGACCGCGATGCCGAGGGCCTCGCAGTTGGCCGCGTTGAATTTCTTGACGGCATTGGGCGCGAACCGCACCGGCATCGTGGAGATATCGGCCTCGCCCGTCAGGATCTGGACGGCCATCTCGCCGGTGGTGAAGCCGAGCTCGTAGTAATCGATGGAAAGAGTCACGACGCCGCAGCCCTTGCACAGCCCTTCCTCTCCGGCGACGACCGGGATCTTGGCGGGCAGGACGATGTTGGCGATCGCCTCGGTGTTGGAGGCGGCCGTGTTGTCGGTCGGGATATAGATGACGTCGGAGGCGTCGCAGGCCGCTTGGGTCACGGAGGCCACGTCGTTGGAATCCGTGAAGGCGAACGGCGTGCAGGTGAAGCCCATCTCCTCAAGGAGCCCGGTCATCTGGTCGACTTGGTACTGGGAGTTGGCCTCGGCGGAGCAGAAGAGCAGGCCGATGTTTTCCGCGTCGGGGAACAGCTCCTGAATCATGACCGCCTGCTGGTCGAGCGGGGCGAGATCGGAGGCGCCGGAGACGTTGCCGCCGACGGTGCCGGTCCAGTTGTCGATCTCGAGCGCGGTCGCGTAGTCGGTGATCGAGGTGCCGAGGATCGGGATCTCGCTGGTGGCGGAGGCCGCCGCTTGAAGCGGGGAGGTGGCGTTGGCGAGGATCAGATCCACGCTGCTGGAGACAAAGCCGTTGACGATCGTGCCGCAGGTGGCCGAATCGCCGGAGGCGTTTTGCAGGTCGAAGGTGACGCGGTCGCCCAGCGCCTCGGTCAGGGCGTCCTGAAAGCCCTGCGTGGCGGCGTCGAGCGCCGGATGCTGCACGAGCTGGCAGATGCCGACCACAAAGGTCTCTTCGGGGGTCTCTACGACGGAGGTTTCGGGCTCGCCGGCCACGGAGGTGGACTCCGGCTCGCCGGCTTCGGGGGATTCGCCGCAGGCGGCGAAGGACAGCGCCATGACCAGCGCCATCGCGATGCAGAGTAATTTTTTCATGTTCGTTTTCTCCTTTTATTTTGTGATTTTTGAAAATTCCTATACAAAAGCGGCCCCGTCCAAATTGACGGGGCCGCTCAGTATCCACAGCAGTTGAGCGCCGGTCGATTCAGACGTCTTTTGGCCGCAGGAACGCATAATAATAGTAATAATAGCGATGCGAAGCCAGACCCGCAAAAGAGCGAGCCCGCTTCGCAAAGGAATCGACGCGGGAGCATGCCGCGCCCACGGACATCGTATGGGTTCTCAAATCGGTTCTCATGGCGGCGGCTCCTTTCGTCCAAATTCTTTCACGCTTTGTTGTGTTATAGTTTAAACCGGTAAAGCCAAAAAGTCAAGCGCTTTTTGCGTACAAATCGCATAATCCTTTTGCTTTAAATTTGTGGGATCTTACAAAAACAGGGCGATCGGGTATGGATTCGACGCCGACCGTGGGCCGGACGACATCAAAACGGGCGGGACATGCCGCTCCCGCAAACAAAAAAACGCGGGCGCGAAGTTGTCCGCGGCCGCGTCTGATTTGATTTTTTTGGGGGGGCCGCCCGTCCGGGTTTCGCGCAGGCTGGGGAAAAACCTCCACGCGGTTTTTCCGGGCCGGGCTCACTCCACGGTGACGGATTTCGCGAGGTTGCGGGGCTTGTCGATGTCGCAGCCGTTCTCCTTCGCCACATAGTAGGCGAAGAGCTGCAGCGGCACGATCTCCGCGGCGGCGATGAAAAGCGGTTCGGCCCGGGGGACGAAGAGCGCCTCGTCCGCCTCGGAGAAGATGCGCCGGCTGTCCTCCATGGCGACGCCGAGCACCGTCGCGCCGCGCGCCTTGACCTCCTCGATGTTCGACATCATCTTATCGAACAGGCGCTCCTGACAGCACAGCGCGACGACCAGCCGCCCGCTGTCGACAAGCGCGATCGTGCCGTGTTTGAGCTCCCCGGCGGGGTAGGCCTCCGAATGGAGGTAAGAAATTTCCTTGAGTTTTAACGAGCCCTCAAGGCAGGCCGCGTAGTCGATGTTGCGCCCGATGAAAAACAGGGAGCCGCTGCCGTGGTAGCGCGCGGCAAGCTCCTGCACATGGGCGTTGAGGTCGATCGCGCGCTGGATCTGCGAGGGGATCTCATGGATGGCCTCCACGAGCTCGTCGTAGCGCTCCGGGCCGACCTTGCCGAGCTTCTCCGCCGCCCAGACCGCGATCAGGCAGAGCATGGCGAGCTGGGTGGTATAGCCCTTCGTTGTGGCGACGGCGATCTCCGGCCCGGCGTGGGTATAGAGCACGCGGTCGGCGAGCTTCGCGATCGTGCTGCCGACCACATTGACCACGGCGAGCGCGTAGGCGCCCATCGCTTTGCATTGGCGCAGCGCGGCGATGGTGTCCGCCGTCTCGCCGGACTGGGAGATGACGATCAGAAGCGTATGCGCGTCCACGATGGGCTCGCGGTAGCGCAGCTCGCTCGCGACGTCGATCTCCACCGGCAGGCGGCACAGGGACTCTATGACGTATTTCCCGACGACGCCGGCGTGATAGGCGGAGCCGCAGCCGGTGATCAGAATTTTATTAAATTTCCCGAAGTCCTCCGGCGTCATGTCGAAATCGTCGAGCGCGATCCTGCCGTCCTTGATCCGCGGCTCTATGGTCGATTTCACCGCGCCCGGCTGCTCCATGATCTCCTTGAGCATGAAGTGCTCGTAGCCGCCCTTTTCCGCGGCCTCGATGTTCCACACCACGCGGGTGACGGATTTCTTGACCGGCATGCCGGTGCGGTCGAAAACCGTTATGGTCTCCGGCGTCAGCTCGGCGAACTCGCCCTCCTCAAGATAGATCATGTTTTTCGTATGGGAGACGAGCGCCGTCACGTCCGAGGCGAAGAAATTCTCCCCGACGCCGAGGCCGAGGATCAGCGGGCAGCCCTCCTTGACCGCGTAGAGCCTGCCCGGCTCGTCGGCGCAGAGGAAGCCCAGCGCGTAGGAGCCTTGCAGCCGCGCGGCGGTCTTCATCACGGCGGCCTTGAAGTCGCCGGTATAATAATGGTCTAAAAGATAGGGGATGACCTCGGTGTCCGTGTCGCTGAGGAATTCGTAGCCCTTCTCCCGAAGCTCCTCGCGCAGGGCGGCAAAATTTTCGATGATGCCGTTTTGGATCACCGCGAACCTGCCGTCCTTCGAGAGATGAGGGTGCGCGTTTATATCCGTGGGGGCGCCGTGGGTCGCCCAGCGGGTGTGCGCGATGCCGCTCGCGCCGTGCAGATCCGCCCCGTCGTTCGTCTTTTCGCAGAGATTTTTGATGACGCCCGAGATTTTCACCATCCGGATCCCGCCGTCCGCCTGCACCGCGATCCCCGCGGAGTCATACCCGCGGTATTCGAGCCGTTTGAGGCCCTCCAGCAGGACCGGCGCGGCCTCTCTCGCGCCCGTAAAGCCGATAATTCCACACATGCCCGATGTCTCCTTTCCTCAGTCCGGTATGGCCGCCTCCCAAAAAGGCGGGCGCGGGGGACAACATCCCGCGCGAAACCGCGCGCTCTTCAAAGAAGAGCCGCCGCGAAACCCACGCCGCTTTCTTGCGCGGCCGTGGGGAACAGCGCCCGCCGCGGTCCCGTTTCACCGGCCCGGCAGCCGTTTCAAAACGCCCCGGCCGCCCCAACCGGCCGAATCGGAAAGCCCGCCTTTGGAGCTTCCCGCTTGCCGTCGGCCCGGCCAAAAAAGAATTGCGGGGCGTCCGGCCCCGCATTCCTTCGGATTCCCGAATCGGTTTTTAGTTTAAATCAATGAGCTTCGCGGTGATCCCGTCGATGCGGTTCAGTTCCCGGACCAGCCGCTCGACCTCCTCTTTTTCCCCGCAGGGCTGCAGGACGATCAGCCCGTCCCGCGCGCACGCGTCCTCGCTCGCCTCATGCAGGCCCAGACGCGCCTTGATCTTGCAGCCGTTCCTTGTGAGCGCCTGCTGTAAATTTAAAGAATTGCCCACCCTGTTGTCCATTCTGACGCCTATGACATAATACGAAAGCATCCGTTTTCCCTCTTTCTTTCCTTATTATTGCGTGACTCTTACTCCCACTCGCCGAGTTCAAAGTTTGTTTTAAATAATTCTGTTTAGATTCCGTGAAAGGTGCATAGGAAAAATGAAAGCACTCCAATCGCAGTCTGTTAAATCTTATCGTATTTAATCGTCAAAACTCCCATATGACCGGTTTTGGTTCATATTGCCCTTTTTTGCTAATATCTAACACCTCAAAAACTTCGGCTTTGCATCCCAGCAAAAGAGAAAACATTGCAAGACCCCGTACTTGGCTTTCTCGGAGTTTATCGTACGTATCTAATCTTTTTGACTCCGCAAAGCGAATTTCCGAACCGTCCGGCTTGTATATAAATAAATCCGGTTGCTCAACTTTTGCAAATCCTCTAACTGCTTTGTAAAGCGTCCGGGCGCTCTCATATTTTTCACGCCCCATATATTTTATGAGAATTTCCTCGGCCAAAGGGTATTTTCCCGGTTTACAGGCACCAAAGACATCAAAATCATGGTGAATCCATAAATAACCCGCCTCGGCAAAAAAGTTGCCGACCAAATATTCACCAAATCCTTTGGTGCCTGGAAGACCTTTGCAATATCGGTCCGGACAGTCTTCCCTTTTTCCACTTAGCCAATTATTATATTGGTTTCTCGTAAAAGTGACTACATTAACTGGGATTTCGATTTTGATTCCCATAATTCTCACTCCCACTCGATGGTTGCCGGGGGCTTGCTGGTGACGTCGTAGACCACGCGGTTGACGCCTTTGATCTCGTTGGTGATGCGGCGGGACGCGCAGAAAAGCGTCTCCATCGGGATCGGCGCGACCTCGGCGGTCATAAAATCCCTCGTCATGACCGCGCGCAGGGCGACCGTGTAGTCGTAAGTACGCCCGTCGCCCATGACGCCCACGGAGCGCATGTCGGTCAGCACCGCAAAATACTGCGCCGGTTTCACCGGGCATTTCCCGACCTCCTCGCGCCAGATCGCGTCGGCGCCGCGCAGGATCTCGAGCTTCTCCTTCGTCAGCTCGCCGAGGCAGCGCACGCCGAGGCCCGGACCCGGGAACGGCTGGCGCTCGGTCAGCGCGGGCGGAAGGCCGAGCTTCCGGCCTACGGCGCGGACCTCGTCCTTAAATAAACTCCTGAGCGGCTCGACCAGCCCGATGAAGCGCATCGTCTCCGGCAGGCCGCCGACGTTGTGATGGCTCTTGATTTTCGCGGAGCCGTCGACGCCCGACTCCACGATGTCCGGGTAGATCGTGCCCTGCGCGAGATATTTGACGTCGCCGAATTTCGCGGACTCCTCGTCGAAGACCTCCACGAAATGGCGGCCGATGATCTTGCGCTTCTCCTCCGGCTCGGTCACGTCCTTGAGCGCGCGGAGGAAACGCTCCTCTGCGTTGACGCGCACAAACATCAGGTCCCGCACGCAAAACGCGGCCTCCACCTCGTCGCCCTCGTCCTTGCGCATCAGGCCGTGATCGACAAAGATGCAGACGACCTGCCCCGGGATCGCCTTGCTTAACAAGGCGGCGGCGACGGCGGAATCGACGCCGCCGGAGAGGGCGAGCAGGACCTTCTCCTCCCCGACCTGCGCGCGGATGGCCTTGACCTGTTTTTCGATAAAATCGTCGACCGAGTAGTCGCCGGACGCGCCGCAGACCCCGAACAAAAAGTTGCGGATCATCTCGCTGCCGGAATCGGTGGCGTCGGTCTCCGGGTGAAATTGCAGGCAATAGAGCTTTTTTGCCTCGTCGGAGGCGGCGGCGTGCGGGCAGTCGGCAGATGAGGCGATCGTTTTGAACCCGTCCGGCAGCTTCATGATGCGGTCGTTATGGCTCATCAGGACGGTTTCGCAGGCCTCGACCCCCTCGAAGATCGGGGAGGCGGCGTCGAGGCGGATGCCCACTTTGCCAAATTCGCCGTTCTCCCCGGCGTCGACCTCGCCGCCGAGCGCCCTGCAAAGGTATTGCGCGCCATAGCAGATGCCGAGCACCGGGATGCCGAGCTGGAAGATCGCGCTGTCGCAGCCGGGGGCGTCCGGCGCGTAGACGCTGTTCGGCCCGCCGGTCAGGATGATGCCGATCGGGGAGGCCTCGCGGATGGCCCCGATGTCGGAGGTGCAGGGCCAGATCTCGGAATACACGCCGCATTCCCGGATCTTGCGCGCGATCAGTTCTTTATATTGGCCCCCGAAATCGAGGATCAGTGCCAACTGGTTTTTCATGCTGTTTTTTCCTCCCGTGCTCAAAAATAAAACGTCGTGCTCAAACCGGGAGCCGCGGTGCTCCCGGTGCTCATAATGAAAAAATATCGTTCCCGGCTCAAGCCACGCCGGAGAACGCCGAGTAACGGGCGCGAGCCTCCGTGCTCAGGAGCCGTACTGCTCGAGATATTCCTCGAGGCAGAGCCCCTGTGACATGATGACCTCCGCGGCGGCGGCGGGTTTCCGTGCTCAAGAGCCGTACTGCTCGAGATATTCCTCGAGGCAGAGCCCCTGTGACATGATGACCTCCGCGGCGGCGGCGGGTTTCCGTGCTCAGGAGCCGTACTGCTCGAGATATTCCTCGAGGCAGAGCCCCTGCGACATGATAATCCCGGCGGCCTCTTTGCCGACATAGCGGTAGTGCCACGGCTCGTAGGTGATGCCGGTGACGTCCTGCTTATCCTCCGGATAGCGCAGGATGAAGCCGTATTCCGCGCAGTGGGCGATCAGCCACTCGAACTCGTCGAATTTCTCGAAGTCGTGCTCAAGGTCGGCGTAATAGTCAAAATAGTCCGCGGAGACGATGTCCATGGCGAGCCCCGTGTGGTGCTCGCTCGTGCCGGGGGGCGCGACCCATTTGGCCGCCTCGGTCTTGGCCGCCGCCTCGCTATAACCGGCGTCGAGGTACTGCTGTACCTTTCTCTGATAGAGCTCCCGGGATTTCTCCACCGTGCGGTAGCCGGAGCAGACGCGCAGCGAGTAGCCGTCCTTGGCGGCCGCGGCGATCAGATCCTTGGCGGCCGCGGCCGCGAGCTTATTCATCTTGTAATCGCCCTGCACGGTCTCGAGATCCAGCGTATAATCGTCCGGAATGCGGTGCCACGGGTTGACCAAAATTAACAGGTTGTCGGAATCGCCCGACGTGGAGGCCGGGACGGTGTCCTCGCTCTCCGCCTCGGAAACCGCGTTCGGGGCGCTCTGTTGGCCTTGGCTGCCGGACGGTTCCGGTAAAGAAGATGTTTCCGGGACGGAAGAGGACTCCGGGATCTCCGGGGCCTCCGACGAATCCGCCGAGATCTCCATCTCGCCGCTTTGCTCCCCCTCTCCCGAAGCGGGCTCCTCCTTGCCGCCGCAGCCCGCCAGCAAAAGCAGCGCGAGCGCCAGCGCGAGGATCGCTTGGAACAATTTCATGGTTTCACTCTCGTTTCAAATCAAGATTCAGTATTCCTCGGCGATCAGACCGCCGAAAAAGGCGCTGCCGTAGGGATTCTCCGCGGTGAAATTCGCGGGATAATAGCTGCCGTAATGCGGGCGCGCCGGGTCGTCGCTGATTTTATAGAAATTGCCCTTCATCACGTGGCCCTTTTCGATATAGCTCTTTCCGCAGAGCTTTTCGGCCACGGCGAGCGGCAATGTGAAGTCGACGCACCAGTAGATGCCCTGAAGATCCTCGCCGGAAAAAATCCGGTGCGAGGCGCGGCGGGAGAGATCCTTCTCCGTGCCGCTTGTCTCGTCGATGAATTTGCAGATCACCTTCCCGCGGCGGTTGGCGGAAAACCAGAAATAGCGCCCCCCGCCGTCCTCCTCCGGAAACAGGGCGATCGCCGCCGCCGCGAGGCTGCGCTCGGAGGGGTTATTTTCAAAGCAGTAGACGCGGATATGGAGATCGTCCGGCGAAAAGCAGACCTTCGCCTGCGCGTAGGGCTTATAATCCGCCTGTTCCAGCGGATAATGGGTGATCTTGGCCGCCGGTAGGGAATCCCAGATCGGCTCGCCCGCGATCATGCTCACAGGAAACATCGTTTTTTCATCCTCTTTTTCCCGGGGGCCTTCCCGCCCCCGTTTGATACCTCTATTTTCATTTTGCGTTATTTCACAACGAATTTTGCCGCGAGGCCGCGCTTTTTGAGAAACCGGACCATCGCGAGCCCGAAGCCGCAGCAGGCAAGGTTCCCCGGCCGCGACCGAGAGGCCGGACAAAGAAAACCGCGCAGGCGGCGGAAACTCCCGCGTTATTTTACGACGAATTTTGCCGCGAGGCCGCGCTTTTCGAGAAACCGGACCATCGCGAGCCCGAAGCCGCAGCAGGCGAGGTTCCCCGGCCGCGACCGAGAGGCCGGATAAAGAAAACCACGCAGGCGGCGGAAACTCCCGCGTTATTTTACGACGAATTTTGCCGCGAGGCCGC
>ERZ795044.445-NODE-445-length-38261-cov-6.910642_pt1 | contig 38261 bp, 33 predicted proteins | sample MGYA00375128_ERZ795044 | MGnify/ENA primary metagenome ERZ795044 (study PRJEB30173, sample SAMN05720213) | anaerobic digester metagenome | isolation source: active sludge of municipal wastewater-treating anaerobic digesters | place: USA | collected 2014-12-22 ...
TCCTTCGTCTTCAAGTCATACAAATAATAATCACCGGAATTGGTATCGGAATAGACGTAATACAGACCAAGATTCCCGTCCTTGGTGAAGGATGTCGGAACTACGGCAGCACCAGGAAAGCTGGCCTGCATGCCACGCAGTACTTTCGCATAAGGATTTTCCGGATTGACGTATCGGTACTTCGGAATGCCATCCAGATAGCGAATGGCGTAAACACCACCGTCAAGCGGCGAAGACAAGGCGAATTCAGGATCTACCGTGTCATCCTTGAACAGCAATTTTCTTTCCTTCGTTACGGTATTGAACTCGTAAACGGCATCTGGACCCGTCTCTTCCTCGATCTTCAAATACGCAATCACGCCGTCGGCAGAGTAAGCGATGGGCTCGACGTTGAGGGAAGTTTGCTGTTGGTTGTTGATGACAGTCCAATCTTTGCTTTCGCTCTCGCGGTAATACATCGTGGTGTCGAGGAATTCGTTCAAGCTGGTCGCGAAACGCACGTCGCCTTTATTGTCGCTGTAGAAGTCAACGTTTTTCCCGGGCGCGCGAGTCGGCACTTCGGTCAGCTTGCCGGTATTCACGTTCATGCGGGCGACCTGGTATTCGTTCCAGGTATCGTTGAAAAGCAACACGAGCGCACGGTTATCGTCGTAACGCAGGGTGTCGAGAACAGCCAATACGTAGTAGCTGTCGAAATGCGTGCTGGGCGCCGAAAAATTATCCACCCGACCCTGACCACTGCCATCGGCATTCACTGAAAACACGCCTCGTGTTCCGCGCGGTGAACTGAGACGCCCCTGCTTTTTCGCAGCGGTAAACAGCACACGTTTGTCGTTCACCCAATCAAACCATTTCACGTGGGCTTTTTCTTCCAGTACGACCTTGCCAGTAACCGACAAATTGTCGCGACGAAGAATAACCAGAACGGTACGATTCTCTGCTGGCAGTGTTGCCGCCAGAAACTCCCCCGTGGGCGACAGCTTGATGTCCTCGAACTGATTCAATGCGAGGAATTTCTCGACCGGAATAGTCTCGACTGCTACCGCATTGCCAGAAATACCTATACCGCCGAGCATCAGGCAGAGGCTAAAAAATGTTGAACGCATAAATATATCCATTATTGATGGTTGCGAAAGACGGTACTTTGCCGATTGTTCGCGAGTGTCGGCATGATACGTGCTTTGACATCCAAAAACGAAAACGGCATCCATTGGATGCCGTTTTTGTGGTCTGTGTTCAGGATTTAATTTGCCTTGACCTGCTGGCCGCCAGAACCTATGTGTTTGTTCAGGAATCCGAGCAGTCGCTGGTAAAAATCGATCTGATTCTTGAGCAGAAAATTGCCGTGCCCCTCGCCATCGTAAATCACCATTTCGGATTGTTTTCCGGCTTTGAGCAAGGCAGCGTGCATCATTTCGGTATGTTTCGGTGCAGCACGCGCGTCTTCACGGCCTGCCGCGAGGTAAACCGGAGCCTTGATGCGATCAACCAATTTATTCGGCGAGATCGAATCGAGATCTTTATGACCCAGGGTTTCATCAAGAAAATTCTCGCCCGACTTTGATTCGGGAATATCACCCGTGTGGTACATCGCCGTCATGTCATAAACACCCACATTGCCGAATGCGCAGCGGTAAAGGTCCGGCTCTTTGGCAACCGCCATGATTGACGAATAACCGCCGTAGCTTGCACCGTACATGCAAATGCGATTTTTGTTTGCAATACCTTCACTGATTGCCCAGCGTGTGGCATCAGTCAAATCATCCTGCATGGTACGGCCCCATTGCTTGTAGCCCAGATGCATGAAGCTGCGTCCGTAGCCACCAGAACCACGGAAGTTGATTTGCAGTACCGCATAACCATTTGCAGCAAGAATCTGGACGTCCGGGTTATAACCCCAATCATCTTTCGGTCCAAACGGGCCGCCATGCGGGTTTACCACCAAGGGTAAATTCTTGCCGTTGCTACCCACGGGAACCGTCAAGAAACCACTGATCGGCGTACCGTCTCTCGCAATGAAATAAATCGGCTCCATTTTTGCCAGCATTTCCGGCTTGAACCAGGCATTCTTGCTGACCAGATATTCCAGCTTGTTCTTAGTCCGATCAAAAAGGTAAAAATCTCCTGGTACATTGTCGGCATAACCAATTACCAAGGCCAGATTGCCGTCGGCGGTGTAGGAAGTCGGCGACATAACCTGAGAGGGCAAAGTCTTTTGCAGACTAGCGTGCATCACCGCAAACGGATTTTCCGGATCGAAATAATCATAACGCGGCTTTCCATCGTCGTAAGCGATGCCGTACATGCCACCATCAACCGGGGACCTTAAATAACCGGCAGGATCAACATTGTCGTCTTTGCGTAACAAGCTCATTTTTTTTGTTGTATCGTCGAAGATGTAGACGCCGTTGGGGCCTTCTGCTTCTTCGGATTCAAGATAGACGATTTTACCATCGGCAGAAAACCCTGCCGATGTGACGGATTTTTCGGTAACGGCTTCATCATTGATCAGTTCCCAATCCGACTTGTCGTCCTTGCGATAATAGGTCTTGGAACGATTGTCACTGCCTGCACCGGTTACCAGTCTTACGTGACCCAATGGATCAGCAGCAAAACTGCCATTGCGAACGGGTGACTTCACGACCGTAATATATTTGCCGGTATTCACATTCATTTTGGCGACTTGACTGGTACCTCCCTCACCGCGAATGGTGACCAATACATAGTCATCCACTTTCAGCAGCGTGCTGAGGAGCGAGGCAGAAACAAATCGGCTGCCGCTGGCTGAAGAGCGGGCGCCGACCAGCGCATTGCCCTGTCCCTTGCCATCTGCATTGACACCATATATTTCGCCGAACGAGGTTGGCCTTTCCAGCTCACCGGCTTTTTCACCAATGGAGAACAAAATCCTGTTGGGATTCACCCAGTTAAAACCGACAACATAGGTGTCTTTGGGCAGTACGACTTTCCCGGTCAGTTTCATGTCGGACCGGCGCAGGATAACCAGACTTGAGCCGTCGTCTTTCGGAATGGTGGCGGCAAAATATTCGCCTGTCGGAGAAATGCTCATGGTTCCGAATACATCTCGCTTCAGGAACTGCTCCAACGGAATCGGTGCTTTCACTTGAGCATTTACATGGACCGGACTGAGGCCAAGCAATGCTATGGCCAGACCGGATAAAAATTTATTCATAAAAAACCCCTGTGTTGAAACGAAAATTAAACACCGCAAGCAAATTCGCCTGCTGATCATACAAAGCTATTTGCGCTTATGGCTGTGCCATTAGTTCTAGCTGCCGGATGCTGAATTCAGCAACATGAAATCAAACCATCTCCGCCAATACCTGATTCAAGCCCAGCCGCCAGTTAGGAAGTCGCATGCCGAAATCTGTTTCAAAACGGCTGCAATCCAGTCGTGAATACATGGGGCGCCGGGCCTTGGTGGGATATTCATTGCTCGGAATTCCCACCAACCTCGGAGCCTTATCAAGCACGCCTGCCGACAGAGCTTCCTGATAAATCGTCTGGGCAAATTGATGCCAGCTGCATTCCCCTTCAGCGGCAACATGCCAGGTACCACTGGCATCGAAATTCTTGCTGACGGCCAAAGCAGTTGCTGCTGCCAACCAGCGGGCCGGTGTCGGCGAACCGATCTGGTCATTGACGATTCTCAACTCGTCACGTTCTTTCGCCAATTTCAGCGCAGTACGCAGGAAATTCTGCCCGCGTGCGGCATAAAGCCATGCAGTTCGAAAGATGAAATGCGAGCAATCCGCTTCACGAATCGCCAGCTCGCCTGCGAGCTTTGTCTTGCCATACACGCTTACCGGTGCGGTCGGATCGTCTTCGCGAATCGGTCGCAACAAAGTACCGCTGAAAACATAATCGGTCGAGTAGTGAACCAATTTGCTTTTGTTTGCCTTGCAGGCCAGAGCGAGTTCGGCGACAGCATCCGCATTCACGCGTTGCGACAGGGCGGGCTCGTCTTCGGCGCGATCCACCTGGGTATGGGCAACGGCATTGAGCACAAGATCCGGTTTTTCATGCTGCACAAGCCGCTCCAGATCGCCCGGTTTTTCGAAATCGATTTTAGTGCAGGCATTCCCGCCCGGCAGCAGGCCGCTATAGGTGCAGGCAATAATTTCTCCGAGCGGTGCAAAAGCGCGGTGCAACTCGAATCCAACCTGACCATCTGCACCCAGTAACAAGATTTTCATGCTTCCACTCTTGGCAATTTTTCCGGCGCAATATCACATAAAAACGGGGCTTTGGCATCCTTGCCGGAAAGCAAAGGCTTGCCGACAGGCCAGTCGATGGCCAACTCGGCATCATCCCATCGCAGGCTGGCGTCACATTCGGGATCATACATTTCGGTACACAGGTAGCTGAAGAGTACGCGCTCGCTGAGCGCCAGGAAGCCATGCGCGAAACCGGGCGGAATCCAGAACTGGCGCTTATTGTCAGCCGAAAGAATTACCGATTCCCAGTGCCCGAACGTGGGGGAACCGCGTCGAATATCCACCGCAACATCGTACACCTCGCCTTCAAGCACATGGACCAGCTTCCCCTGTGGTTTTGGCCATTGATAATGCAGGCCACGCAGTACGCCGCGTGCCGACGAGGAAACATTGGATTGTGTGAATTCAAGATTCAATCCCAGGCCAGCAAAGACTTGCTTGTTCCATGTCTCGTAAAAAAAACCGCGTTCGTCGGCGAATACCTTTGGCTCCAGTACCAGACAACCAGGTAAACGGGTCTCTATCACTCTCATTCCGCCGCACCGTATTCGAGCAAGGCAAGCAGATATTGTCCGTAGCCATTCTTCGACAAGGGGGCCGCCAATTTTTTCAATTGGTCGGCATCGATCCAGTGATTGAAGTAGGCGATTTCCTCGGGACAGCAAACACGTAGTCCCTGGCGTTGTTCGATGGTTTCGATGAAGTTCGACGCCTGCAGCAGCGACTCGTGCGTACCGGTATCCAGCCAGGCATAACCTCGTCCCATTTTCTCGAGTCGCAGATTCGCCTGTTGCAGGTAAAGCCGGTTCAAATCGGTAATTTCCAGTTCACCCCGCGCGGATGGCTTCAATTGTGCGGCCAGCTCCGGCGCACGCCCATCATAAAAATACAGGCCGGTGACGGCGTAATGGGATCTCGGCTTTTCGGGTTTTTCCTCGAGACCAACCACATGCCCGGAATCGTCGAATTCCGCGACGCCGTAACGTTCCGGATCACGTACCCAGTAGCCGAATACGGTTGCGCCATCTATCTGCGCATCGGCCTTGCTCAGCAATAAATTAAGGCCTTGCCCGTGAAAAATATTATCGCCCAGTACCAGGCAGCATGGAGCGCCGGCAAGGAAATCCTTTGCGATCAACAAGGCCTGTGCAAGACCGTCAGGGGAGGCCTGCACGGCGTATTCGATCTTCATGCCCCATTGCGTGCCATCCCCCAGCAGGCGCTTGAACTGTTCCTGCTCGTGCGGTGTATTGATGACCAGCACTTCACGAATACCCGCCTGCATCAATACCGCGAGCGGATAGTAGATCATCGGTTTGTCGTACACCGGCAGGAGCTGTTTACTCACGGCCTGGGTAATGGGATATAGGCGCGTTCCGGATCCACCGGCGAGAATGATTCCCTTGCGTTTCATGCCGACACTCCCTGTCCAATTCGTTCCAGCCGGTAACTGCCGTCGAGCACATGCTTTACCCAGTCCTGGTGATCGAGATACCACTGCACGGTAAGTTCCATGCCCTGCTCGAAATTCACCGTCGGCTGCCAGGACAATTCTTTCCTGATTTTTGCAGCATCGATCGCATAGCGACGATCATGGCCGGGCCGGTCTTTCACGAACACCTTCTGGTTCGCATAAGATTCGCCATCGGCACGCGGGCGTCTGGAATCGAGTATCGAACAAATGGCATCCACGACGGCAATATTTTCACGCTCGGCATCACCACCAACGTTATAGGCTTCACCGATACGCCCCGCTTCCAGTACGCGCAAAATCGCGCTGCAATGGTCGCTGACATAAAGCCAGTCACGGACATTCCTGCCGTCACCGTAAATTGGCAATGGCGCGCCTTCCAATGCTTTTTGAATGACCAGTGGAATCAGTTTTTCCGGAAACTGGAAGGGGCCGTAATTATTCGAGCAATTGGTGGTCAAGGTCGGCAGCCCATAGGTGTGATGGAAAGCACGCACCAGATGATCGGAAGCTGCCTTGCTCGCGGCATAGGGCGAGTTGGGGGCAAACGCGGTTTGTTCGGTAAATGCTCCCGTATCGCCCAATGAGCCATACACTTCATCGGTCGATACATGCAGAAAACGAAAACGGTTTTGCATGTCACTGGCCAATGCTAGCCAATAATCGCGCGCACATTCCAGCAAATTCAGAGTGCCGACTACATTGGTTTGAATGAAGGCGGCAGGCCCGTCAATCGATCTGTCGACATGGCTTTCCGCGGCAAAGTTGACGATGGCATCCGGCTCGTAGCGATTCAGCAGCTCGGCCATCCTGCTCTTGTCGGCAATATCGGCACGGGTAAAAACATAAGCGGAATCCCGGGTAATGTTTTTCAGCGATTCCAGATTGCCCGCGTACGTCAATGCATCGACATTGAGGATGCGGTGACCCTTTGCCACCGCCATCTGGACGAAATTACTGCCGATAAAACCTGCACCGCCGGTCACCAATATATTCATGTCTGTTTTTTTGATATTGCCGCTTCGGTGGAGGTGGGGTCAGGAACGATGGGTATCACGGCTGGCTGTCGTGCAACGTTGATGATAGCTGCGCAAAGTTTCAAGAGCCCACTCGTGTTCGTATATTAAGGCATCCAGTTGCTGCGTGATATCGTCGAGCCGTTTTGCATGCACGCTTTCCTCAATTTTGCCTGCCAGCTTCGACAGGTGATCCAGCCCCATATTGGCACTGGTGGATTTCAGGCTGTGGCTCGCGCGATGGAGCGTTTCCATGTCCTTTTGCACCCAGGCGTTTTGCATCTGGCTTGCCAGCTCGGGCGCATTTTCAAAATAGAGTTTCAGCAGGCCTTCACGCAAATCCGGCTTGCCAGGCAATTTGATCATGGCCATTTGCTCAAGTCTGCTTTCATTGAAACGTTCGGAGGCGGCAGGCTTCACGTCGCGCAATGGTGTTTCCAGCATCCTGTCAAGTTGGCCAGGCAACACATGCTCCGGTTGATCGACCAGAATTTGCTCCTGCGGATTTTTCACCCAGCGATCGAGTTTTTCGAGAATCTGCTGGCTATTGAACGGCTTGCTAAGATAGTCATCCATGCCTTTGGCTATACACAGATCGCGATAACCGGAAGTGGCATGCGCGGTCAGTGCGATGATCGGCGTGTGTTTCATTCTCAAGGCCGGATTGGCTTCCATTTTGCGGATTTTTTCCGTGGCTTCAAAACCATCCATGCCCGGCATCTGGCAATCCATGAAAATGATATCGAACGCCGATTTCTTGGCTTCCTCAATCGCGGAAAACCCATCCGATGCCAGTGATACCTCGCACCCCATGTTCTGCAACAGCAGCGAGGCGAATTCCTGATTTACGGGATTGTCTTCGACCAACAGCACTTTGGTGCCTTCGTAGGAATTGGCAGCGTTTTCATCGCCCTCCTCCATTGCCGGCCTGTCTGAATTGATACGGACGAATTCCTGCAGGGTATTTCGCAAAGAAGATCGGTCAATCGGCTTCAGGATTCTCGCGAGCACATCCAGCTGCGATATTTCCATGGTGGCGTAAATGCTCGACGCAGGAGTCATTGCAATGACTTTGGGATGAATCGGAAAGACTCCCTGCTGTATGTCCTTGGCAAGAATGGCCGCATTGCTGTCGGGCAAGCTCCAGTCAAGCAAAACAAGATTGATCGCGAGCGGGTATTTTTCCGCAGTGGCGAGCACCAGCGTAGCTTCGTTCGAAGTTTGCACCAGCAAACTGGAGATTCGCCATTTTTGCAAAATGCGCTGCAACATGCCGCCCACACGCGGGTTGGACTCCACGATCAGCACGCGCATCGGAATTTCAAAAACAGGCTCGCCAACATCGATTTCTTCGTCTTGCGTGTTGGGGGCCTGCAGTTGCACCGTGACGTAGAAGCGGGAACCGCTGCCCATTTGGCCAATCATGCCGATACTGCCGCCCATCAATTCGGCGAGTTGCTTGGAAATTGCAAGGCCAAGGCCAGTACCGCCGAAACGGCGGGCCGTGGAACTATCGGCCTGCGCAAAGGCATCGAAGATGCGGGACTGGGCGTCATCACTGATGCCAATGCCGGTATCCATGACGTCGATCCGCAAGCCGTATTCGTTGTCGCTGTCCTGATTGTGCGAAACGATGACGCTGACGCAACCCTGCTCGGTAAACTTGATGGCATTGCTGACAAGATTATTGAGTATTTGCCTCAAGCGAATAGAGTCGCCGCGCACCCTGACCGGTACTTCTTCATCGATTTCCAGCGACAAGTCCAAACCCTTGCGGCCGGCGCGCTCGGCGAACAGGCCAATGGTGTCTTCCGCCAATTCCCACAGATCGTAATCCGCTTCTTCCAGGGTCAATTTGCCGGCTTCAATGCGCGACAAATCGAGGATGTCGTTCAATACTTCAAGCAAGGCATGCCCCGAACGCCACACGGTATCGGCCAATCGACGCTGATCCGGCTGCAGCTTTGACGCAAGCAGCAATTCCGTCATTCCGAGCACACCATTCATGGGTGTCCGGATTTCATGGCTCATATTGGCAAGAAACTGCGACTTGGCGCGATTGGCAGCCTCCGCGGTATCACGCGCCACTTCCAGCTCGTAGACGGTCCTCTGCAGGCTTTCGTTCGCCACCTCGACTTCCCGAGCACGTCTGTTGACCAAGGCTTCCAGTTGGTCCTGGTAGCCGTAGGAGCTCACCTCCCTTTCCTGCAAATGCGCAAGAAGATGGTTGAAGGCAATGGCGGTATCACCAATTTCATCCTTGCTCTGCACATCAACCCGTTCACTGAAATCAGTGGACGTCGTCACCAGTTTGATCTTTTCCAATACCGTTTGCAGGGGCTTGTGTACCAACTTCCGGGTACGCGAAGCGGTATAGATGCCGAACCAGACTGCAATCAGAAATCCCGCCAGTACCAGCCAGTAAAACCAGTAAGGTCGATCCTGCAATTCAATGTAATTCGCCGTAATTTCAAGACGGCCGATGACATCGTTCTTGATTTTGATGTCCTGGGTCGCCACAAGCTTGTCGGCCTGCTCGTATGCCTTGCTTCGATTGGCGGCCTGGGCTGGGATGACCAAACTGTCTTTTTCCCAGGTCACCTCGGACAGCACGCTGCCGTCTTTTCGATAAACCCGCGCATTCACAATATCGGGGTAGGCCATCACATTGAGCAAATATTCTTTCGCCATCTTTTCGTCATCGAAAAAGGTGGCCGGCGCGACGTTCAGGGCCATGATCCTGGCGATATCCTGGACATGCTTTTCTTCCTTGCTGCGGTCGGCGACAACCTCTGCGCTCAGGAGGGCTAGGCAAAACAGGAAAACCGCAATCATGCTGGCGGCAAGGACGCTTAGGCTCAATCTCCTAGCAACACTGCCCTTATCACCAAAGATGGAACTCAGCCGCATAATGTTTGTCCAGGACTCGCCGTTTCTGCCAAATCAATCGAAATTTTGTACACAGGCCAATTGCCGGAACGACCGTTAGCCTGTGAAAATAAGCCATTCGTTCAGATAGAAGCCGGTGTACGCTATCGCAACATGCTACAAATTGTTACATTAATCACTATTCTGACATCGCGAGTTGAAAAATAGTGGAAAACAAGCTATCCCCTCGCCCGCAAGTGGCTCATGTGGAAGACGATCCCAGCCATCGCTTATTGGTGGCTACTTTACTGGAAAGCGCCGGTTTTGAAGTTCACAGCTTTGCCGATACGGACAGTTTCCGTCGACATGTGCGCGGCAGTTCCGTCGATCTGGTGCTGCTCGACTGGATGTTGCCCGATGGCTGCGGCCTCGAATTGCTGGAATGGATTCGCGCATCGAACCAATCGAAGCTGCCGGTCATCCTGATCACCGGTCGCGAAACCGATGAAGATGTCGTTACCGGCCTGACTGCCGGTGCCGATGATTACATCGTCAAACCACCCCATCCGGCGCAATTGCTTGCCCGGATCAATGCCGTGATGCGTCGTTCGGGTTTTGCGGCACAGACCTCCAGCAATAACGAATTCGCCCCTTACTTCCTGCGTGAAGATTTGCGTGAGATCCACCTCAACAACGAACGCATTCCGACCACGGACCGGGAATTCGATCTAATGCAATATCTGTTCCGCCGTCGCGGCAATATCGTCAGCCGCGAAACCCTGCTCAAGCAGGTCTGGAACATGCAAGGTCTGGTGAGCTCGCGCACCGTTGACACCCATATCAGTCGCCTGCGCAAGAAGCTGGAATTGGAAGGCCAGCATGGCTGGACGCTTTCCGGCGTGTTCCAGCATGGTTACCGGCTCGAGCAGAATGCCGAGGCAATCAAGTCGGCCTGACAGCACGAAAATGTATTACCCCAAAACGGCGCCGAGGCGCCGTTTTTCATTGTCTAAAACAAGTCGAACTGGGGCGATGGTTTGCGAGGGGGAATAAACTTACCGGAATCAAGCGGACCTAGCCGCCCGAATCCGAGTCGCTTGTGGGCCTTGGCAAACCGTTGAGCAATCAGGTCTGCGAATGGCCCTTGCCCACGCATGCGGTTTCCGAAAGTACTGTCGTAATCCTTGCCGCCGTGCATCTGTTGCATCAGGCTCATCACATGGGCCGCACGTTCGGGATAATGCAGTTCCAGCCACTCGCGCCAGATTTGTTTCAACTCATGCGGCAGCCGAAGCAGCACATAACCCGCCGATGCCGCACCTGCTTCGCGGGCGGCTTCCAGAATATGCTCGAGATCGCGATCGGTAATCATCGGAATAACCGGCGCCACCAATACACCCACCGGCACACCGGCCTCATGCAAGGCTTGTATGGTCTTTAGCCGGGTATGCGGGGCGGAAGCTCTCGGTTCCAGTTTTGCCGATAATCTATTGTCCAGGCTTGTGACCGATAGATAGACGCTGACCAGATTCTGTTTTGCCATCGATGCGAGTAAATCAAGATCGCGGGTAATCAGCGAGCCCTTGGTAACAAAGCTCACGGGATGCCGGCATTCGGCCAATACTTCGAGTATTTCGCGGCTTACCTTGTAATCGCGTTCAATAGGTTGATAACTGTCGGTATTGATCCCGAGTGCAATCGGAGCAGGTGTATAGCCGGGCTTGGCCAATTCAATCCGAAGTTGCTCTGCGGCATTGGTCTTGGCAAACAACTTCGTTTCGAAATCCAGACCCGGCGACAATTCCAGATAGGCGTGGCTGGGCCGTGCAAAGCAGTAAACACAGCCATGTTCGCATCCCCGGTATGGATTCACCGACTGGCTGAAGCCGATATCGGGAGAATTATTGCGACTGATGATGCTCCTTGCACGTTCTTCACTTACCGTGGTCCGAAGCCGTTCCGGATCACCTTCCTTGTCATAAGCAGAACCCCAGCCATCATCCTCGCCAATGGCAATCGTCTTTTCGTAGCGACCCGCTACCCATGAGGCAGAGCCGCGCCCCTTGATAGGTGCCAGTGGTTTGCGTGTGTCGTCCATACGCTTAAGCTAATTCTTTCTTGTCGCAAAGCCTGCGACATGGGGACATCGGTAACAAACAAAAAAAGCCGCATCACAATCAAATGCGATGCGGCCTCGATTGAAGCGAACACATATCCGGTTCAGCCGATTACTCAGAACGGGATATCGTCTTCCGGGAACGGATCGTCATTGCGGGATGGAGGCATTTGATTGCTGCCGCCGCCACGTGATTCATTCGAACCGCCGCCGTATCCGCCACCACCGCCGCTACTGCGTGGAGCACCGCCACCCATTGGGCGCGAGCTGCCGCCACCGCCACCCTCACCGCCACTCATCTTGCCGCCGAGCATTTGCATGTCGTCTGCAAAAACGTCGGTGGTGTAGCGTTCAATACCGTTCTTGTCGGTGTACTTGTCGGTGCGCAGTCTTCCTTCAACGTAGACTTGACTGCCTTTTTTCAGGTATTCACCGGCAATTTCGGCCAGCTTGCCGAAAAATTTCACGCGGTGCCATTCGGTGCGTTCTTTTTGTTCGCCAGTAGCCTTGTCTTTCCATGACTCGGAAGTGGCAATGCTGATCGTGGTCATGGCGGAGCCCGACTGTGAATAGCGCACTTCCGGATCATTACCTAGATTGCCGACCAAAATTACTTTGTTGATACCGCGAGCCATGGGTTAATCCTTCTCTGGGAGTTCAAATACAGCTTAATTATAAGCCGAAGTGGCGGCTGTCGGGATTTACCTTCATTTTGAGTAAGAATTCCCCTAAAGCCTTTATAATTGACCCATGTCTGCTCAAATACTGAATCCGGCCCTGCCCGGCATCAAAGAAATCCAAGCCCTGACGGCCGATGAAATGGCCGCAGTGAACGATTTGATTCGCGATAGACTGAGTTCCGAAGTCGCGCTGATCAACCAGATTTCCGAGCACATCATTGCCGCCGGCGGCAAACGCCTGCGCCCCATGCTGGCCACCATTGCCTCCCGTGCCCTAGGTCATCAAGGCAACGAGCCGACGCAATTGGCGGCCATCATCGAATTCATCCACACCGCCACCTTGCTACATGACGACGTGGTGGACGAATCCAATCTGCGCCGTGGCCGCAAAACCGCCAATGCACTCTGGGGCAATGCGCCTAGTGTGCTGGTCGGCGACTTTTTGTATTCACGTGCATTCCAGTTGATGGTCGAACTGAACGACATGACCATCCAGCGCGTGCTGGCCGACGCCACCAATGCGATTGCCGAAGGTGAAGTCCTGCAACTGCTGCACGTCCATAACCCGGATACCGATGAACCCACATATTTGCGGGTCATCGAACGCAAGACAGCGATATTGTTCGCCGCAGCGACCCGTCTGGGTGCCTTGGTCGCAGGGGCTGATGCCGATACGCAACAACGTTTTTCCGATTACGGTTTGAATCTGGGCATGGCGTTTCAAATCGCCGACGATGTTCTGGATTACACCTCGGATGCGGAAACCCTCGGCAAGAATCTTGGCGATGATCTGGCCGAAGGCAAGGCGACCCTGCCGCTGATTCATGCGCTGTCACTGGCGGATGAAGCCGAAGCCGCGCAGCTGAGGAATATCATCGAAACCGGTGATGCGTCAGCGCTACCTTTCGTGATGAAGGCGATCAACACGCATCAAAGCGTCGCCTACAGCCATGCCCGCGCGGTGGAATTCGCGAAACGCGCCGAGCAAGCCATCAGCAAAGTGCCGCATAGCGAGTGGAAAGAAGCGATGCTGGGCTTGGCGCGTTACGCGATCGAACGCACGCACTAAATCATGTTTGTAGGAGGTCCCTTGGGCCCGGCAATCGCCCGCAAGCGGCCTCCTACAAAAACTAGAATTATTTCGATGCGGCAAAACGCTCGGCAAAGAAATTGCGCATCATCTTCATGCTGCGTTTGTAACTAGGCTCATGGTAAAGGCAGCCGGGTACCGTTCCGGTTTCATCGGGTTCGGCAAAACAATGCACCGCGCCACCAAAATTCACGAATTGCCAATCGGCTTTCGTCACCTGCATTTCTTTCTGGAAGTCGACAATGGATTCGGCCGATACGTATTTGTCGTCGCCGCCGTTCATTACCAAAACTGCCGTCTTGATATCGCCGGCCTTGGTCGCAGGCAGTTTGGTCGACAGATTCCCGTGAAATGTGGCAACACCGGCAATATTTGCACCGCTACGCGCCAGATCAAGCGCGACTGCCCCACCGAAACAGAAACCGATCGCGCCAATGTTTTTGGTATCCACCGGAGCTTTTTTTCCGGCTGCTTTGAATTGCGCCAAAGCCGTCGTGATGCGTGCGCGCAGTTCGGCAGGGTCGGCGTAAACACCGCCGGCGGCCTTGCCGGCTTCATCCGGGTTCTTCGGGCGCAGATCACGACCATACATGTCCACCAACAACACGACGTAATCTTTGCCGGCGATGGTTTTCGCCTTGCTGATCGCGCTATCGGTGATGCCGTACCAGTTGGGCACCATCAACAAACCCGGACGCGCCTTGTTGCTGGCATCATCCCAGACAAGATAGCCGTCAAAATTCTTTCCGCCATGCGCCCAGGATATTTTGTCGGCGCGCTGTGCGGCGACGGAAACGCTACTGATCAATAAAAGCGATAGAGCCAGTAAAATTCTCATGACGAACTCCGTTGGTTTTTGAAAGCGTGATTTATACGCAGGACAGCGTTACAGCCATGTGTACAGCTAGCTGACGCCCATGCCCGGAATGGCGCTGATCATGTCCGGATCAAAACCGGCCGCCTTGGCAAAATGTTTGCCGCGCTCGACATAATCCTTGTAACGCGGAAAGCTCGGTGCACCCGGCGACAACAAAATGGCGCCCTCGTTTTCAAGTACTTCGCGACCGATGCGAATCGCATCTTCGATTTCTTTCGCTTCCATTAGTACGAAATGCGACTTGTGCACGATCGGTTTCAAGCGTTCGAAAATGCGCGGGCCGTTTTGCCCCATCGTGATGACCAGCTTCGGCGGGTCCACCGCCATGCGGTCGGCGAAAGCGCCCCAATCCACGCCGCGGTCATAACCACCGACGATGATCGCCAGTTTCATGCCCTTCAGCGAATCCAGCGCGGCCATGCTGGCATGCGGCGTAGTGCTGATCGAATCGTTGATGAATTGCACGCCATCGCGGGCACCAAGATTCTGCAAGCGGTGCGGCAATATCTTGAACAGGTTGACGTTCGCGGCCAAGGGAACGGCATCGATGCCCAGCGCCTCAACGGCAGTCAATGCCGCGCAAAGATTGATCCGGTTGTGCAACCCCGGCAATGCAATCATGCGCAGGTCCATCACGAATTGTTCGCCGCGGAACAGCGAATTTTCCTCCACATGCCAGCCATCGGGATGATTGAAATAACGTACGCACATCGGATCAATCGCCAGACTGGCGAGACGTTGATCGGCGGCATTCAGCACGACCGTGCGGGCACCCGAGCTCAGGGCCAGCGACATTTTGTCATCGAAATAACGTTGCTCGCTGCCATGCCAGTCGAGATGTTCCGGAAAGAAATTCAGGATCACCGCCACTTCGGGGTCAAACACTTCGCGCGTCTGATAGCTTGACACCTCAATCGCCCAAAATTGCGGCGGCGGTTCGACATCGAGCAATTCGAGCAGCGGCAAACCGATATTGCCCGCCAGCGCGGTGCGGCGTCCCGCACTTCGAAGCAAATGTGCAATGAGTGCAGTGACAGTACTTTTGCCTTTGGTGCCGGTAACGCAAATAGTGCGCTCGTGCGGATGCTCGGCAAACCACAGTGAAGTACCGCCGATGAATTTGGTGCCGTGCAATGCGGCATCCACAGCGGGTGAAGAATAGGGACTGATGCCGGGTGATTTGATCACGTATTCGAAAGCCGCCAATTTGTCGCCATTGACTTCGGTTTCGACGTGGCAATTGGGATCTTCCATTTCCAGCAAGGCCGGTGCTTCGTGTTCATTGCAGAAAACCGTGATGTCCTGACGCGGCAAACGCCAACGCAACGCGGCAAGAGCGGCCCGGCCTTCCCGGCCATAGCCCCAAATCGCAACGCGCTTGTTTTCCAGGTCAGAAATTTTCACGCAATACACTCCAGACAGTCGAGGGAATGCCATGTTGCTCGTCCGCTTGCATCAAGGGTGCGATGGCCAATTCTTCGGCATTCAGCATCGGCTTTATTTCGCGCACGAACCGGGCAACGATAGCATCTTCCCGCCAACTGGCGCTGGCCGCCAACAGATTCATGGCCGCACGCGATTCCTTGCCCTCGCCCACGCATTCAAACGGTTTGTGGTCCTGATATTCCATCAAGGCATCGAAACCGGCAGTCTGCTCGGTTTCATCCAGTAAATTGCGGCCAAAAATATTCAGCAAGCGCGGCTTTGGCATGAACGGCGCCAGGGCCAGGAAAACGAAATGGCATTTCGGGCAGACACCACACCACCGCTGCGCCGGCTTCTCGCCCAGGATATGAAAATTGCGATTACAGGATGAAAAATGCGCGTCATAGCGATCAATATTCGCAAAGGCGCGCGCCACGGCCAATTCGGAAAACGGGCGCAGCAAGGAATAATAATTAAGATCCGACGCCACGTATTTTTTCACCTGCGCCGCAAATGCCTGTTCGAACACCCAGCCTTTCGACCACTGGTGATTCACTTCACCGGTGCCAGGAATAATGCTGCCGTAACTGGCGGAACGTTCGTTCGAAAACACGACTTGATTGGATTGGTTCAGCACTGCTGCCATCACCAAAATCGCGGAATTCACGGCAGTGACTGGGATATGTCCGTTCAACGCGCCCTGCTTGTTTATTTCGAACAATGCCAGCGGCAGCTTTCTTTCGATATTCAATAAAGGCAAGCCGGTACGCTCGGCGCAGGCCTTGATCAATGGCGAGCTGCCAATCCAGGTAACGGTTTGATTGATGCCCGCCGCGCGCAAAGCTTCGATGCTGACGAGAGAATCCTTGCCGCCGCCGATCGCGACCAAGGCATGTTGTTTCAGACCCGCGCTTCCGGCCACGGTCTGCGTTTCATCCGAATGCGGAAACTGGATCTTGCCGCGCAAATTCAAACCGTTTCGATACGCGAATTCACCGAGGCCATTTTCATAAACCGTTTGCAGGAATTGAGCGGTACCGGTATCGATATCTCCCGATTCAATCCGGATTTCCGGCGGTACCGCCGCCTTGTAATAGCTCACACCCGCAATCAGGTGCAGCAATTTCAAGGCTTGTTCCGCTGCAGTCTTTTGTTGCGAGTTCAAATTGAATGGCGCGCCCGGAAATTGCACGGTTTCAACCAGAGCTTCGCCATCATCGAAAGCGTAGGCCAATGAAGCGATACCGGTTTGCGCATCGAAATCATGCCGGACGAAACGGAAGGTTTTTATTTTTTCACGGACAAAACTAATCATTGATAATTTCCTCCTGCGGCAGTTCGCGCAGGTTATAGCGATTCGCCATCGCGTAGCCGTAGGCACCGGCATTTGCAATCAACACGATATCGTTTTCTGAAGTGGTATTCGGCAGGCAACGGCGGTGACCGAGCACATCGCTGCTTTCGCAAATGGGCCCGACCACTTCGACGATATCGCCATCGGGTTCGTCCAGTCGAGAAAGATTCACGATCTCGTGCCAGGCATCGTAGAGCGCAGGTCGCATCAGTGCATTCATGCCGGCATCAAGACCGACGCGGCGCACACCTTGTTTGGTATTGGTTTGTGTGACCTTGGCCAGCAGCACACCCGCCTGCGCCACCATGAAACGTCCTGGCTCGACCCAGAGTTGGTATTGAGGATACGCCGCTTTCAATTCCGCCAGTACGGCGTTGTAAGCCTGCAGATCAAATTCGGCATCATCGTGTTTATACGGAATCGCAATGCCGCCACCAACATCGATGCTCGACACCGTACCCAGGCGATCGGCAATCGCCGCAAGCTGCGAATAGACAGTTGCCCAATGCTGGGCATCGACGATGCCGCTACCGATATGCGAATGCAAGCCGATGACACGTGTGTTGAGTTTTTTTGCTTCGGCGTCAAAGCCGGGAACATCATTGATCGCCAGACCGAATTTGGCTTCCTTGCCGCCCGTTCTGACTTTCGCGTGATGCCCCTGGCCAAAGCCCGGATCAATTCGAAGAATAATGTTTTTATCGGCGAATACATCAGGCCACTGCTGGAGGCAGGTCACACTATCAATAGTGACATTCACTCCGCGCTCGAAAGCAAAAGCATATTCGGAACGCGGTGCAAAACTCGGCGTAAATAGAATATCGCCCGGTTTGATATTCGGAACCGATGCGAATACATGCTGCAACTCGGCCTGTGAGACGCACTCGAGGCCGAAACCTTCGGCATAAAGTGTTTGCAGGATTTGCGGATGCGAGTTTGCCTTGATCGCGTAGAAATGCCGATCAATCGCCGGCAGCGCTTTCAGGGCTTTTGCTTGGGCACGCACCGTGGGCAGATCATAGACATAGAGCGGCGTGTGCTTGACGGCCATGCCGATCAAGCGATCGCGCTTGGTTTGCCACCAGGTAACAATACGTTCCTTCTGTGCCGATTCGATTTGATTCCAGCTCGGGCCAAACACCTGCCCTTCGTCGACCGGCATCGCTCCGGAGGCAATGAGCAATGCATGCAGGGTCGGCATCAAATCATCGGCAAAGGCTTCATCGACCACGAAAGTCAGATTCAAATCATTGGAGCTTTGCGACAGAAGATGCACGCGTTCGCGCCCGAATTCGCTCCAGACATCGGTCAGCTTGTGCAGCAATGAACGCATGCCGCGACCAACCAGCGTAATCGCACTGCAAGGCGCGATGACTTTGACCCGGCACACTTCCGACAAATCGGCGCAGAGGGCGTCGAGCACATTGGAATTCACTAGATTGTCTGATGGATCCAGCGACACGGTCACGTTGGCTTCGGAAGACCCGATCAAATCCACCGACAAACCATGTTTCTTGAAACGCTCGAACACATCGGCTAGGAAACCGACTTGTTGCCACATGCCGATGGTTTCCATCGACACCAGCACGATGCCGCGGCGCGAACTGATCGCCTTGACGCCGGCGACCGAGGCGCTGCGGTCATCAATCACGGTGCCGAGCATGTCGGGACGTTCGGTATCGCGAATCCAGATCGGTACCCGCAAATCCCGACACGGATGGATACAACGCGGATGCAACACCTTCGCACCGGTGGAAGCGATTTCCTGCGCCTCCTCGTAATCGAGTTTCGATAGCAAACGCGCTTGCGGTACCGCGCGCGGGTTCGCGCTAAACATGCCCGGCACATCGGTCCAGATTTCGACGCGGCGTGCTTTCAGCAAAGCTCCAAAATAAGCGGCAGAAGTATCTGAGCCCCCGCGTCCGAGAATGGCAGTGTCGCCATCCGGATGACGCGCGATAAATCCCTGAGTGATGTACAAGTTTGCACCACCGGCAAACATCGGCTCGACATTGGCTGTCGTCTGGTAATCGCAGGAAACCGACAGACGTTGCGCCCAGGCAGTTTGGTGCGGCATCAAAACAGCTTTCAGACCATCGCGGGCATCGCACCAATGCACATCCATGCCTTGTGTACACAGGTAGGCAACACCCAATGTGGATGAAAGCAGTTCGCCTTGCGCCAAGACTTCAGCCTGCCAGGATAGCTCTGCCTGCACACGGCGCGGATCATCTGCCAATGCCTGCAATGTCTCGAAACGTTTCGACAGGACCTTATCGGCATCGATTTCCAATTCGGCACAAAAGCCACGGTGTTTTTCGACCAGGCCATCGACTAATGTCTGCACTGCCGTTCGATCAGCATATTGGTCGATAATGGACTGCAGCGTGTTGGTCACGCCAGACAAGGCCGAAACCACAACCAGCACGCGGACTTGTTCGTCTTGCATCCGTTTTCGCATCAACTGACCGATGATGTTCCAGCGATTGCGACGCGACACACTGGTGCCGCCGAATTTCAATACAATCCAGTCCGTGGGGTTCATTACGAATGACGCCTGCTTAAAGACAAACCAAAGGCCAAATAATAAACTATGAAGCCCCCCGTTGCTTATAATTTTTGGACCTGAAATGCCGCCAAGACGTTACTTGCAAGTTGATGTATTTTCCAAACGACCTGGCTGTGGCAACCCTCTGGCAGTCGTGCTTGATGCGGAGGGCCTGAGCAGCGAACAAATGCAGAAAATCGCGGCATGGACCAATCTGGTGGAAACCACCTTCGTGCTGCCGCCCAGCGAAGCCAATGCCGACTACCGCGTTCGCATCTTCACCCCGCAACGCGAGATACCGTTCGCGGGCCACCCCAGCCTTGGTACCGCGCATGCCTTGTTGGCATTGAAACTGGTCCGGGCACAAAAAGGCGAAATCATCCAGGAATGCGGTGCCGGCCTGATACCGATCCGGATCGAGACTTCGAAAAAATTCCGCCGCCGATTATTTTTCCGTGCCCCGGTGGTAAAAAACATCGAGGCGTTTGAGAGCGGTTTCGAACCTGCTGCTGCGGTTTTTTCAAAACTTGCACTTGGGGAGTTGGCACCAAGCTTGGTCGAAGGCGGCCGTAAATGGTGGATCGCCGAAATGCGCGATGAAAAATCCCTGCGAAGTTTGCAGCCTGATCATGCGGCCATTACCGCTATGTCGAAGGCCAGCGACAGCATGGGCTTGTGCGTTTTCTCACGCTGCAAGGATCAGGATTACCAATTGGCCGTGCGTGCATTTGCACCGGCTTTCGGCATCAAGGAAGACCCCGCCTCCGGCGCTGCCAATGCGACGATCGCAGCTTACTTGCTCGATAGCGGCACACTGCAAAGCATCGGCCACAATTACCGTGTGAGCCAGGGCCGCGAGATGGGACACGATGCCACTATTGATTTGCGTGCGGAAAAACAGGACGACATCTGGGTTGGCGGCGAATGCCAGACTGTGATCAATGCCACCATGAAATGGATCGACTGAAATGACCACGACAATGACCAGACGCTTTTTGCAATGTGATGTCTTCGCCGAATACGCCGGTGCCGGCAATGGATTGGCGGTGGTGCTGAACGGGGAAAACTTAAGTACCGAACAAATGCAGGCTTTCGCGAAATTCACCAATATGTCGGAAACCACTTTCGTACTACCAACAACAAAGGCAGAAGCGAGTTATCGCGTGCGAATTTTCACGCCGGTTTCCGAAATGCCGTTCGCCGGGCATCCGAGCGTCGGCACTGCCCATGCTGTTTTGGAATCGGGCCTGGTAAAAGCAGTCGATGGCAAACTCGTTCAGGAGTGTGCGGCTGGCTTGTTACCCATGACGGTTCAGGGTGATGGAAAAGATCGCTGCATTTCTGTTCGTGCACCGCGCGGGAAAATCATTCCGCACGATGCCGATGTTCAAACACTTTTGGATGCGGCGATAAAGAATATGACCTTGGGCCAATTGCCGCCGACCCTGATGAACAACGGACCGCAATGGTGGTGTGTTGAATTGGCCGATGAAACGGTGGTTCGTGAATTAAAACCCATGCTGCCGGAAATTGCCGCACTGACGCAGGGAAGCAATTCCGTCGGATTATCTGTGTTTGCGCGTTCGAACTCACCCGATTATCAACTGGTCGTAAGGGCCTTCTGCCCCGCCGACAGCATTCCCGAAGATCCTGTCACCGGTAGTGCCAATGCCGCCATTGCCGCTTTGATGCATGAAAGCAAGGCTTTCGGAAAGACCGGCAACACCTACACCGCAAGCCAGGGCCGTGAAGTCGGTCGCGACGGCCTCGTGCAAGTACGCGGTGATGATGATGGCGAAGTCTGGATTGGCGGAAAAACCCAGACCGTAATTGAAGGCAGTTTGAGTTGGGATTGATTCGCTCCAGTAGGATCGCCTTTAGACGCGCATACAAAAACAAAGGAGCCGACAGGCTCCTTTGTTTTTTATAAAGATACGAAAACCAATCAATAACGCGAATAATCGTTACCGCGGTCGCTGTAACCAATTTCATTGCCGTCCGCTTCCACATTAACGCGCACGCGGATATTGCTGCCCGGATGGTAGTCGGTTGTAGTGGTGTAAGTTTGGCCATGATATTCAAACGTGACGCGATAGCCGGTGACACGGGCATTGTCGTAACGGTTGTCGTAGCGGTCATGATCGTAACGATCTTGATAGCGTTCGTTGACATAGCGGTCGCGGCCATATCGATAATCACTGTTATTGTCATAGCGGTTGTTCTGATAACCGTAGCCGTAGTTGTCATCATTCACCATACGGCAACGTAACTGGCCATTCGGTTCAGTGTAGTAGCCATTACTGTAACGATCATTGCGGTAATCGTAGCGGCGATCGGAATAGCGATAGTCATCATGACGGTCATTTTGAATATCGCGTGCGATGGCATATCCAAGAACAGCGCCTACGGCCGTAGCTGCGCGTCGGCCATCGCCATCACCGACATGGTTACCGATGGCGGCACCCAATACACCGGCGAGAACCGCATTGGTGTTGTTGCCGAAACCATTGTTTCCATGACGGTAATTATCGTTATAACGGTTGCTGCTATAACGATTGCCGTAGCGATTATTTCCACGTGGCGAAACCACCCAGCATTCGCGGCGTGACTGCGAATAATCCTGGTCGATGATCGGATCAACGCTGATTACCCTTGCCGTGTCATAACGCACACCGTCGCTATTGTTAGCATAGGTATCGTTGTACACGTAGCCGGAACGGTAATTGCCTTGATTGTAATAATCGTCGGCGAAAACTGCGCCCGAGAGCGCGGTAGAGGCGAGTGCCAAGGCAGTCAGGGCAAGACGTTTCATATTCCACTCCAAACGCCGGATTGGCGTGGTGCGCACATTACGGCCCGGGAAATTAAATATTCCTGAATCAAGCGCTAGCGAAAAATCCCGTTCAGGAATGCGACAGCCTGCAATGCGCACTGCGCCGCAGTTTTGCCAAGCAGGGCGCCGACATGACTAGCTTCCGGCATATTGATAAACGATGCGTTCAGACTTTCGGCAAAATTTTGATTCAGCGAAAAAGGTACGTCGGAATCCTGTCCGGAAGCCATCATCAACATTGGACAGGAAGGCATGACAACATCAAAGCCTGCCATCGCGGCGTTGATCACGGCGCCGGATTCATCACGCCAATGTCGAAACGCATACAGGCAGGTCATGTCGTCGCAATCGAACAAGGCACGACGCGTGCCCTGCAAATTTGCATTTGATCGCCAGCGAATAATTGCAGGATATTTATCCCGTGTCGGCATCTGTGAATGCCAAGGCGCCGGCGGCATCGGATTGATCAACACGACGGCATCTGCCTGCCCGGCATTCATCAATGCCAATAAACCGCCAAGGCTGGCACCGACAATAATTTTCGGCGAGCTCATCAGTAATAAATTCTGTTGCACTTGCCGGCAATAATCTTCCAGCGAGGTATCCTGCAATCCATTCGCCGACGGCAATAAATCAGGCGCATGCCCCGTGAAGCCATGCGCCTGAAAAATACGCTTCCAGATATTCCATTCCCATCCGCCACCACCGGCGCCGTGCAGGAATAGCACTTCCGGTTTAGACAAGCGTGGCATCCATCGTCACTGGCACGGCCAAGGCGCGTGAAATCACGCAACCGGCTTTTGCCATATTGGCGATTTCGGTGAACTGTTCTGCGCTGATGCCCGGCACATCGCCGGATACAATCAGATGAACGCCGGAAACCGTAGGACCCGGGTCATTTCCCATTTCCATATTCACTTCGGCACGAGTTTCGATTTTGTTGGCCGTGAAGCCTGCTTTCCCCAGTACCAGCGACAAAGCCATGCTGAAGCAGCCTGCATGTGCGGCCGCCAGCAGTTCTTCCGGATTGGTGCCTTTTTCGTCGCCGAAGCGGGTCTTGAAAGAATAATTCTGATCGGCGAACAAGCCGCTTTGTGGTGTGCTCATCGCACCTTTACCACTCATCAGATCGCCTTCCCAACGTGCCGCCGCCACTCGTTTGAATCCCATGCATGTTCTCCTTCGAATCGGGGCTTTAGTGTAAACCCATTGACCTGTGCTTGCGGGAAGAGAAAACTACACCTCCGGCTCTGCCGGAATCGCCATGACCGACGCGCGACTCGGGGCCAGTCCCGCCCCCTGCCCTCCACGCCAGCCATGACGCCCTTCTACTGAAAAGGAGAATTGGCATCATGTCTTACATCACTACTCAAATCAGAAACATGGCCCTGGCAGGCCACCCAGGCACCGGCAAAACCACCTTATTCGAAGCCCTGCTGCATGCCGGTGGCGCAATACAAACGGCAGGCAGCATTGAACGCGGCACGACTGTCTCGGATTTTGATCCGATGGAAAAAGCCCGTGGGCATTCCCTGAATACAACACTGGCGTCCACCGATCATGCCGGCATTCATCTGAATATTTTTGATACTCCTGGCTATCCGGATTTCCGCGGCCCGACGCTCTCGGCGTTTTCCGCCGTCGAAACCGTCTGCATCGTGGTCAATGCTAGCAACGGCATCGAATACGGAACACGCCGCATGATGGAGGTCGCCAAGGCACGAAACCTGTCGCGGGTATTGGTCATCAACAAAATGGATGCCGATCCCGGAAAACTCGGCGCACTGGTCGATCAGCTCCGCGAAGAGTTCGGCAATGAATGTTTGCCGCTGAATTTGCCATCGCAAAACGGCAAGGCGGTAGTGGATTGTTTCTTCAAACCGGAAGGTGAGTCCGATATCGGCTCTGTCAGCGATTGGCATCAGAAAATTATTGACCAGGTGGTCGAAATCAATGAAACCGTCATGGGTCATTATCTCGAAGATGGCGAAGAAGGACTGTCCGGCGAAGAATTGCACGATGCATTCGAACAATGTCTGCGCGAAGGGCATTTGGTGCCGATCTGTTTTGTGTCGGCCCGCAGCGGTGCCGGGGTAAAAGAATTGCTCGATATCGCGGAGCGCCTGTTTCCGAATCCGTTTGAAGCCAATCCGCCGCCTTTCATGAAAGGCGATGAACCGCTTCTTGCCTTGCCCGACGCAAAGGCACACGTGATTGCCGATGTTTTCAAAATCGTGAACGATGCCTTTGTCGGGAAAATGAGCGTATTCCGCGTTTTCCAGGGCACGGTAAAAAAGGACACGCAATTATTCATCGACGATGGCAAAAAAGCCTTCAAGGTAGGTCATCTGTTCAAGCTCAAAGGCAAGGATCATGTCGAGATTGATTTCGCGATTCCCGGCGATATTGCCGCCGTCGCAAAAATCGAGGAAATCCATTTCGATGCCGTATTGCACGACTCACACGACGAAGACCATATCCATCTGAAACCAATCGATTTCCCCAAACCGATGTTTGGCCTTGCGATCGAAGCCGCCACCCGCGGACAGGAACAGAAACTTTCCACTGCCCTGCACAAGCTCGCGGAAGAAGACCCCTGTTTTCACATCGAACACAATCCCGAATTGAATGAAACCGTGATTCGCGGACTCGGAGAACTGCATCTGCGCGTGATGCTGGATCGCATGAAAGAAAGATTCGCGGTCGAAGTAAAATCGCGGCCGCCGCGTATTGCCTATCGCGAAACGATCAGCGTGAATGCGGACGGCCACCATCGCCATAAAAAACAAACAGGTGGTGCCGGGCAATTCGGCGAAGTGTTTTTGCGCATCGAACCGCTGGAACGCGGCACCGGTTTCGAATTTATCGACGCCATCAAGGGTGGCACCATTCCCGGGCAATATTTACCGGCCGTGGAAAAAGGCGTGCGACAGGTTTTGCACGGCGGTGCGATTGCCGGCTATGCGATCCAGGACGTACGGGTCACGGTTTACGATGGTAAATACCATGATGTCGATTCCAAGGAAATCGCCTTTGTCGCCGCGGGCAAAAAAGCATTCATTGATGCGATTGCAAAAGCGAAACCGCAAATACTCGAGCCCATCGTTGACCTGACGGTGTCGGCACCCGAGCAGCATATGGGCGACATTACCGGCGGACTGGCCTCGAAGCGTGCACGCATCAATGGCACCGATGCGGCGAGAAACGGCGAGATCATCATCAAGGCGCAAGTCCCCCTGTCGGAACTGACCAATTACGCCACCGAACTCAAGGGCGCTACTGCAGGCCGCGGCCGCTACGACATCGATTTCAGCCATTACGAACCGGTGCCGGGCAATGTGCAGAAGCAGTTGGTGGATTCCTACAAGCCGCATGCGGAAGAGGATTAATTAGTCAAAGTATCAGTCGCCCGCAAGCGACCTCCGACGCAGAGCGGCGCTTGCGGGCGACGAAAAACCTGCTGCATACTGCGTGGCAACAAAAACACACGGGTGAATTATGTCAGCAGGTTTTAAGCCAATGGTTGTTGCGGGTTTTTGTCTGCTGGCGCTAGGCGCCTGCGATTCAAAACAAGCGCCGGTGGAAGTTGTCGTAGAGAAACCAAAACCAGTAGAGCAAATCGCGGAAGCTGTCCCGCCAGTAGCTGCCGCGCCTGTTGAAAGCTTTTTGCTCGAAACCGCGGTTAAGGAAAGCGATACGCTCGAATCCCTTCGCAAGCAATACGGCGAAGCAAACGTGGTCAAAAGCGAATTGCCCGGCGCCGAAGGTGAAACGTCGCAAGGCTGGATGCTGTTCCCGAATGAACCGGAAAAGAAATTACTGATTTATCTGGATGAAAGCGATTCGCATCCCGGTTCGATTACCGCCAATGAATTGAACTCGAAATGGCATCTAGAGAACTCCATCAAGATGGGCACCGACATCAAGGCTCTGCAAGCACTGAACCAGAAGCCGTTTTCGTTTTTCGGTTTCTACTGGGATTACGGCGGCGTGATCAGCGACTGGAACGGCGGTGCGCTCGACAAGAAAGCGGCCGATGGCTCCCATATCGGCATCCATCTCTGCCCACCCGAAGATCCGAAGCTGCCCGACAATTATCTGAGTGGGGACGGTACCTTCCAAAGCGATGATCCTCTGGCGCAACAATTTCCGCCGGTTGTTTGCGAGATTGGCTTGTCTTTTCCGCAGCCGGAATAACGGGACATTCATGAAACAATTCACCATCACATTCGCCGCTGTCCTGCTTGCCGTTGCCATCGCGCTGATAGGTTATGACCACTTCATCCTGAAGCCACGTGCGGCTCAACAATCTGAAACAGTGCAAGTGGATTTGAATAGCGCACAGACGCAGGCGAAAAACATTGCGCGCGATCTGGATAGCGCCGTCGCGCAAACAATGAGCCATGCCAGCGAAACGATGAATACACAGGCCGGGGACATGCAACAGCGGGCATTGGTAGCCGATGCCATCGCTCGTGGTTCGATGTTCAAGACGGCATTGGCGGAATATTTCATGAGCAACGGCCAATGGCCCAATAGTCATGCCGAGTCAGGACTGGCAAAACCGGAGACTTATGCCGGTGGTGCGGTCAGCAGCATTTCAGTGGGAGAGAAGGGTGTTGTCATCATTGCGCTGAATGACAAGATCGAAGCAGGCGGCAAGATCAAATTGATACCGGAAGCCAACGAACAGAGCTATATCATCAATTGGCATTGCAGCAGCGAAGGTTCGGAAGCATTGAAACGCCATCTGCCTGAGTGTGGCAAATAGAATCAATACCGATGAAAGCAAAGACTGCCAAGGAAGCAAAACGGCTGGAAGATATTCCCAATATCGGAAAATCGATGGCGAATGATTTGCGCTCGATGGATATCCACGAACCGGAACAATTAATCGGGAAGGACCCGTACGCGCTTTACTACCGTATTGGCGAGATCATGGGTGTGCGCAATGATCCCTGCGTCTGCGACACCATGATTGCTGCGGTTCGTTTCATGGAAGGCAGCGAGGCGCTGCAATGGTGGCATTACACTGCGGAACGCAAACGAAAATTGAATGCCGGTTAAGCCCATAGGTGCGCCTGATCATCACGAATTTATTTCTGCGATTTCTACACGATTCCGACCATTTTTCTTCGCTGCATACAGGGCCTGATCCGCGCGGCGGAGTAAATCATCGAAGCTGCGGTCCGTTGGCTGACAAGTCGCCAAGCCGATGGAGACGGTAAGCGGAATGGACTTCCCTTCCACTTCAAGCACATTGTCTTGCACACCGGTACGCAAACGCTCCGCGGCGGCGAGGCTATGTTCGCGATCCGTCTGGTCAAACAACACGACAAATTCCTCACCGCCATGCCGGCCCAGCAAATCATTCTTGCGTCCGGCCTTTCCGAGCATGTCGGCAATATGCTTCAAGGCAAGATCACCGCTATCGTGGCCGTAGCGATCATTCACGCCCTTGAAATGATCCACGTCAATCACGGCAACCGACAATGCCTGCGATTGCCGTTGCGCCGAATGAAAGGCTCGCTCGCCGGCCGATGACACGGTTCGCCGGTTTGGCAGACCCGTCAAATAATCCGTCGAAGCTGCCAACTCCCATTGGCGACGGATTCTGTTTGAACACATCAATAGATAGGCTGTCGTGCCGATTACCGGAAGTATCGCAACCACCAATGGCGTCAGCGCATTCAACCAGGAAACACTGTCCAGCATGGTTTCCCCGGCTGCCGGCGAAAACAGGAAATAGAGCGCACGGAACAGCATGAACAAGCCGACCAGCAAAAAAATGACGGCGAGTACCGAACGACTGACCGAAGGTTCACGGACGGAAAAAATCTGCAATTGGCGCGTACTTGCGAAAAGCAAAATGACCATGGCCAAAGACACAATCACGATACGCATGTTCAGGTTTGGATTATGCGCCGTAAACCAATACACGGCCGCCACCGCAACCACGACTGGCAGCAGGAACAGCATGGACAATCGCTGACCGCAAAAAAGACTGACGGCCCGGAGGTTGGCAAACAAACCCAGCAACAGGAACGCATTGGCAAGCGGCAACACGAATCCCAAGGGTAATGCGTTCTGTACTGCCAGCAATACGCAGGCACCCGCCTGAAGCAAGGTGCCTACGCGCCAATTGAGCGCGCTTTGGCGAACATCTTCCGCCAATTCCTTGTGCATCAGGCCCAGCACACCGCCATTGAGCAGCATCATCAGGGTCGCGATCAGGATGGCAGTGCGTGGATCCAGGCTGAAGGAACTGGGCATATTCTCGGCTTGATACAGAGTCCGCCAAATGATGGCCTTTCGTGACGATACGGGCAAGCCATTCGTAGACCCGTTCAATTGACCAGAAGGCGATTCACGCCGATGATGGGCCATCCATCAACCTGGGGAGGACTTATGGATATCCGCTTTTTTGTTTCCGGCATCGTCATGGCCATTGCATCGCTGATGGCCGGTTTTCTGGTCCATGCGACCTTGCTGCATCCCGATTACGTCGCGTTATCCAGCATCTATCGTTCCGACGAAGAAGGCATGAATTTCTTTCACTGGATGCTTATCGCGCATGTGATGATCGGCTTTTCCCTGACCTGGATTTACCGGCAAGGCGTGCAAGCTGGGGGCTCGACCATCGGCCAGGGAGTTCGCTTCGGTATCGCGATCGCCTGCCTGATGACCATTCCCGGCTACCTGATTTATCTGGCAGTATTGAAAATACCGGCCGAGCTCGCCCACAAGCAAATGATGTACGACGTTCCGTTCGTTATTTTGCTCGGCGTATTGGTCGCCTTTCTCAACAAGAAAAAATGATTTGGAATATGTCGGGCCATTGGGCCCGGCATGATTATCTTTCCAGCAGCTTGCGCAAAAACGGCACCGTGATCTTTCGCTGTGCCGCCAGGCTTTCGCGATCCAGTTTATCGAGCAACGTGGTTAGCGTCAGCAAATCGCGGCCGACGCGCTTGAACATGTAATCGAGTACCGCATCATCGAGTTCCAAACCACGTTGCAAGGCGCGCTGCAGCAGGACGGAACGTCGGCCATCATCATCGAGGCTTTCAAGATTCAATCGCGTGCATTGACCGAGCCGGGACTGTAAATCCGGTATCAACAAGGACAAACCGTGCGGCGCATGCCGTGCGGCATATATCACCACCGTGCCGGCAACCCTTGCGCGATTATGGAAATGGAACAAAGCTGTTTCGTCTTCCTGATGGCCTGCACAGTGTTCCAAGCCATCGAGACAGATGATGTCGGCATTTTCCTGATCCGGCAAAACTTCCTGCAGACGGCCGGCGAACACGGTCAACGGAAAATACAGGGCGCGCCTTCCCTGCTTCTGCGCCAAGGCACAGGTCGCCAGCAGCAAATGGCTTTTGCCACTGCCTGCGGCTCCGGAGAGGTACAGCCATTCCTTCGATTCACCATTCGCAATCGTCTGCAACGCGGAAACACTGTCGCGACTTCCGACAAAGCCGTCAAAACCCTGGTCGTTGGAAAATTTCAGCGTCAGCGGAATTTGTGGACTCACACATCGATCCCGGCATTGATGCTTTCTTTTGATCCCTCACTTCCGGGTGTCAGGATCATGGGCCTTTCAGCACCGTACAAATTGCTCGTGGTGTATTGCTCATGCGCATAACGCAACAACACCATCACGACCGCCGTCACCGGCAAGGCAAGTAGTACGCCGAGGAAACCGAATAACTGGCCACCTGCCATGATCGAAAAGATCACGGCGACCGGATGCAGACCAATGCTGTCGCCGACCAGCCAGGGTGTCAGGAAAAAACTTTCCAGCGTTTGCCCGATCATGAAGACCGCAACGACCAGACCCAGATGCATCGGATCCATGCCTTGCACCAAGGCCGCAATCAGCGCGGCGGAAATACCGACAAACGCACCGAGGTAAGGAACGAAACTGACCAGACCGGCAATGAAACCGATCAGGAAACCGAACTCGACGCCGACAATCCACAGGCCCAGTGCGTAAACCATGCCAAGCACCAGCATCACACTGATCTGGCCGCGCATGAAATTGCCCAATACCGCATCGGATTCACGCGCGAGCTTCATGAAAGTCGGTTCAACCGGACGCGGAATCAATGACTGCAGACGCGCCAACATGTCTTGCCAATCACGCAGAAAATAGTACGTGACTACAGGAATCAAACTAATCGTTGCTACCCAACCGATAATCGCCAAACCGGATTTTGAAATTCCGCCAAGTACAGTGGCGGCAACGCCGCCGGCTTGTTGCCAGTGCCCCTTGATCAGATTCACCAATGACATCGGATCGACATATTGCTTGAGCGAAATACCAAACTTGGTTTCCAGCCACGGAATCACGGTATTGGTTGTCCATTCCGCCAAACGCGGCAACCACAAAATCAATTCCCGGATTTGTTCTTCCAGCAAGGGAATGATCAACACCAGCGACAGCACCAGAATCAAGGTCATCAAGATAAACACGATGATCACGGCCGTGTTGCGTGAACGTCCCGCCCGCTCGAGACGCAAAACCAGCGGATTACCCAGCCATGCCAGCAAGGCCGACAGAACGAACGGCGTAAGAATCGGCGACAACAACCAGATCAAGCCGCCGGCCAAAACCAGCAATGCCAGCCAGCGCCAACGGCGTTGATCACGCAACCATGTGTTATCAGTCATTCTTTTCTCCAGACACGCATGGCGCGACGGCCATAGCGAATAAAATAATCCAATCCGCTGGCAATCGTGAAAACAATCACCAGCCAAAACAGCGAATACAGAATCAGCGGATGCACGAAGGCATAAGCCTGGTCTGCCAGCAGCAAACCCACATAGACGATTTGGAAGAAAGTGGTGAGTTTGCTAACCCAGCTCGGTTTCGGCTTGAACGGGCCGATGGTTTTCCACCAGACCCAGGCACCGCTCACGATCACCACGTCCCTTCCAAGCACCAGCAAGCAGAGCCAGAATGGAATCGCCTGCTGCCAAGCCAGACCAACAAAACAAACCGACAACAATAACTTGTCAGCTATTGGATCGAGCAATCCACCCAGCGCGGTACGCCAGTCGAACTTCTTTGCCAGATATCCATCGATCGAATCGCTTAACCCAGCCAGCATCGCGATCCAGAATGAAACCAGTGCATTATCTTCGATCAGGAAATAAAGCAGCGGCAATGCCGCCACCATGCGTGCAAGGGTGATGGCATTGGGGATCTGCTTTACATTCATTGCCCGGTTTATTGCAGGATGAAACGCGGTACGGATTTGGTCTCGGTTTCCGGTTCTGCGTCATCATTGCTGTCGGCGGTGGCTTCAGCATCTGCACTGCGCAAGGTACCGCCCGACCCGATCAATGTGCGGAACCCCTTCAGGCCGACATTCATATCGAGTTCGAGCCTCAACAAATCCGGTGTTGCCTGCATCACCTGCACGCGTTTGACGATTGCCAGCTGCTGCAGATATCCCATCAGGCGGATGAAATCCTGGCTATCGTTCACGCCGATGACATCGATGCGATATTTACCCGCAGCACCTGTCGGCAGATACACCGCGTCGCGCTTGGCAATGGCATCGGCAGCACCATCGGCACCCGAGGCAATCACCTGACGCGGGTCGGCCTTCGTATCGACCCAGCGCGCGACCTCGGCACCATCCTGCGTCATCACCCATTGCGCCGACCAGCCACTAACGGAACGATAGACCTTGCCAACCACTTGCGTGTTGTTTTGGTAACGCGCGGTCAGCGGCTGCAGCGCAGCGGCATTCAATGCCCAGACCGAATTGGTTGCCGCGATTTCGACACTATTGCCGCTCGGCAACAGGAACCGCATGCCGCGTTCCAGACCGCGCACTGCCAGTGGTTTCACTACCGCCAACTGCTGCGACGTCACCAGACGCGGGCCACGGCCATCATCAATGGCGAGCCACAGAATCGGTTTAGGACGGGCGCCCGTCCAGTATTTCAGGCCGGCTGCGCCAATTAGGGCATCAACGGCTTCCGGATCAAAACTCACGGCCAACACGTTTTTATAGACCGGCATGCCACTGGCGGTATCGCCATCTTGCCGTGTGCTTGTTTCGGCAACCAGACTGCTGGCGGTCGGCATGGCGCGCCTGATCACGGTATTGCCGTTGGCTGCGGGATTGCCGGTCAATTTGACGATTACCTGCGCCAAGGCTTGCGCTGTCGCGATCCGCTTGGCGTTGTCGCCAAGGGTATCCATCACCGCTTCACCCCGATAGAGCGCTAGGTCGCGTACCGGTTTTGGCTTTACAGCGGGTTTAGTGGGGTCTGCCGCATTCAGCGCATCGGCAACGACGCCTTTGCCGGCCGATGAGGTGGTTGACCTTGTTTTTGTCGGGCTGGAAGCACTTTGCGCGAACACGCTTGCGCTGAAAACGGCCGCGAACATGAGGGAAAATAAGGCGATTTGGGCTTTGGGGGTCTTTTTCATGGCTACATGTTGCCGCAAGCAGGCAGGGCACGTCCAACTATGCGCTGTTAGAATAGGCACTTTCCCAGCGAATTATTTACCGTGACCGCCCAAACTCCCCTTACCTATCGTGACGCCGGTGTTGATATCGATGCCGGAAATGAAGTGGTTGAACGTATCAAACCTTTGGTGAAACGCACCTTCCGGCCCGAAGTGATGGGCGGCCTGGGCGGCTTTGGAGCCTTGTTCAACCTATCCGGCAAATATCGCGAACCGGTATTGGTCTCGGGTACGGACGGCGTCGGCACCAAACTGAAGCTGGCGCAACAATTGAACCGTCACGACAGCATCGGAATAGATCTGGTCGGCATGTGCGTGAATGACGTACTGGTGCAAGGTGCAGAGCCCTTGTTCTTTCTGGATTATTTCGCGACCGGCAAATTGCATGTTGATACGACAGTATCGGTCGTCGGCGGCATTGCGAAAGGTTGCGAACTGGCCGGTTGCGCCTTGATCGGTGGCGAAACCGCCGAAATGCCCGATATGTATCCGCCGGGTGAATACGATCTCGCCGGTTTCACCGTGGGCGCAGTGGAGAAATCCGAATTGCTCGATGGCAATGCCGTCCGCGAAGGCGACGTTCTGATTGGCATCGCGAGCAGTGGCCCGCATTCAAATGGCTATTCGCTGATCCGCAAAATTTACGATCGCGCTGGCCGGCCGGCAGATCTCGACATCGGCGGGGAAAAATTGATCGATGCACTGATGGCGCCGACCCGCATCTACGTCAAACCGATTTTGGCGATGTTGAAAGAACATGCGATTCACGCAATGGCGCATATTACCGGCGGCGGTTTGTCGGAAAACATCATCCGCGTGATTCCCGATGGTCTTGGCCTGGAAATCAAGGCCAGCAACTGGCCATTGCCGCCGGTATTCCAGTGGCTGCAGAAAGAAGGCCAGGTTCCGAACAATGAAATGTGGCGCACCTTCAACTGCGGCATCGGCTTCGTGCTGGTGATTGCAGCCGATGATGTTGAAAGCATCGGTGCGGCATTGGCATCGCATGACTTGGCCCATTGGACAATCGGTGCCGTGGTCAAAGCCGCAGGCGAAGAACGCACGCATATCACGGAATAAAACGTGACGCTCAATCCGATCAAAAAACTGTCACTGCTTTTTGCAGTGTCGGTTTTTGTCATAACCTGGATTCATCCCCGCTGGCCCTTGGAACAAGGTCTGCACAGTTCCCTGACCCTGGTCGGCCTGATATGGCTGGCATGGCACACGAAAAAATATTCGATGAAGAATTGGGATTTTTTTCTGGTCTGTTTTTTCATCTCGATCCACTGCATCGCCGCCCGCTGGCTCTACTCCAATGTTCCGTATGACGAGTGGTGCAAAACCTTTTTCAATTGGTCGCCGCAGCAGGCATTCGGTTTCGAGCGAAACCATTTCGATCGCCTGATCCATTTTCTTTACGGCATTTGTTTCATGCCGGCGGTCGCGAATTTCATCCGCATGAAAAACAATATCCGCATCGGTTCCGCACTAGCGATCGCCTTGATGCTGATCATGTGCAGCAGCCTGGTTTACGAATGGGCCGAATGGGCGATTGCCGTGATGCTGTCTCCCGAACAGGCCGAAGCCTATAACGGACAGCAAGGCGATGTCTGGGATGCGCATATGGATATGCTGCTGGCAACGCTCGGCGCCTTACTGACCATCCCATTTTTGAAAAAAACGAACGGCTGAAAATCGATGACTAGCCAGCCCCCGGATCCACATTCGAATCGACGATCGTTCCGCATTGCCATACTCGCCTCAGGGCGTGGAAGCAATTTGCAGGCCATTTATTCCGCCTGCAAAAACGGATATTTACACTCGAAAATCGTGGGAGTGTTTTCCGACAAGCCGCAGTCTGGTGCGATTGCCTTTGCCAAGCAACAACATATTGATTTCGCAGCGATAAAACCTGCCAAGTTCAGCTCGCGTGAAGCCTACGATGAACACCTATTCAGCCTGATTGAGGCTGTTCAGCCTGATCTCATCGTTTGTGCCGGATATTTGCGCCTCATATCCGCCCCTTCGGTAGAAAAAGTGCAAGCACGCATGATCAATATCCATCCTTCATTACTCCCTAAATTTCCGGGTCTGCATACCCATGCCCGCGCCTTGGAAGCGGGAGAAACATGGCATGGAGCCAGCGTACATTGCGTGATTCCGGAACTCGATGCAGGCCCGGTGCTGTCGCAGGTTTGTGTGGAAGTACAGCCGGATGATACCGATGAAATGCTTGAACAGCGCGTACTTGCCAGGGAACATGCCCTATTGGTTGAAACCATCGTGGCGCTGGAAAAGGGGCGCATACTTTTACAAGCGCCACCTGAAAAACCCTTGCAACTCGATAGCCTCAACGGCCTGCAGGACAAATCATGAAAAACATTGTTCTCGTTTTTGCATTATTGCTTCCGGGTTTCGCCGAGGCGATTGTTTCAGTACCTCAGGAAAAAACGGCAAATTCTGCTGTTCGCGCGAAAGCATTCACTGCCAACTACGTGGTGTTTCGCAACGGAAAAGATCTGGGTACCGCCACGATCAAATATGCCGATGCCGGGAACGGCCGCTGGGAGTTGTCCACCCACACGCTGGGCACCGGAATTGCGGCAATCGCAGGTGTCGAGCTCAACGAACGGTCCCTGATTCGCTGGAATGACGGAAAACCCGAAACCATCGACTACAACTTCAGCCAGAAGGCCGGCTGGAAAAACAAGCAGCGCAGTATTTCCGTGAATGCTCAGAACAGGACCATCCTCAGCCAGGACAAGGAAGACAGCTACACCCTCAAATACCAAGCGGGGGTACTGGATCGCCATGCCATTACCGTGGCCATCATGCAGGATTTATTGCAGGGCAAGCGCGGCGACCTGAGTTATCCGGTCGCAGATCGCGATGAAATGAATAACCAGCTATATCGCCTGGTCGGCAACGAAAAACTGGATACTGCGCTTGGCGTATTGAACAGCGTGAAAGTGCAACGCATTCGTGAAAATCCGAATGGCAAGACCACGACGCTCTGGCTTGCACCGGACCGGCAATTTGTTCCGTTGCGCATACAGCAGAAAGAAGGCAATGGCGACGTGATTGAAATGCGGATTACCGGCCTTCGCTGATTACTGCAAAAACAAGCCATCACTATTGAATAGCCGATGGCGCTTTTGTTTACACATTCGTGAACGAAACATCCTGTAACAACTTTTGAAAAGCATAGCCTTTTCCGCGCTGGCAATTCCCTGAAAAAAGGGAGAGCATGTCCTCATTAACCGGGCAATACCGTTAATGCTATTGATATTCGGAATGAATATCGCACAGGGGATAGCGCATATGTTCGATCATTCAGTCATCGTCAACTCGATCCGTATTGACCTCGCCAAAACGACACTACTCGCCTGCTGGCTAGTCTTGTCGAGTCTGGTTGCGAATCAGGCCCAGGCTGATGAAAATCCACTGGAAGTAAGGCTTTCCACCGAAAGCAAATCGGTAAAGGTCGATGACTCGACCGAAATCAACGTCTTCGTTTCCAGGGAAAAAATTCCCGCCGCCGAGGCAAGGCTGAGATGGACGCAGACCGAAGGTCCGGCCAATGCAAGCTTGTTCCCCGGCAAGGGCAAGACAAATGCCAAGGGAATCGGACAACTTCGCATTGTGGTGCACACACCCGGCCAATATAAATTCCAGGCCGAAGTCTGCGGTCAATCCGATAGCAAGACCTTCTGCGAAAACCCCGCCAAGGCCGGATTTGAACTGGAAGCGAATGCCCCCGTTCCCGTCGGCGCAGAAAAAATTATTTTCGGTGCCGCCATTGCCGCACCGCTGGTGACCGGAACTACTAACCTCCAGTCTGATCCCAAGATAAAATTTGCATCGCTCACCGCGCAGACATCCACCAACATCGCCGGTGCGGTCAATACGAACATTCCACTGAGCGCCGTCTACCTCTACGGTGGAACCGGTTTTACCGGCCAAAGCGTCAACTGGACAGTGACACCTGCCGCCACGCTATCGAGTAGCAACACGCCAGTCAGCAGCGATGACGGACTCGTCAGCACAAACTTTCAGGCGACTGCCTCGGGCACCTACTTCGTTACTGCTACCGGTACCTGCCCCGGCAATCTATCTTCCGATGTTTGCGCACCTCCCACGCAGAATTTTCGCATCCAGATCAATGCCCCTTCATTAGTCAATATCAGCGGCAATTCGCAATCGGCAGGACCCGGGCTCGCCTTGGTGGCGCCACTGGTGGTTCAAGCACAGAACGCAGGCGTGGGAACGCCCGGCGTCAACATCACATGGACGGTTGTTTCGGGGTCCGCAACATTGGGCTCGCCAAGCACAGTCAGCAACTCCGTCGGACTGGCCAGCAATACAGTTACGGTCGGCGCAACCGTTGGGCCGATTGTGATACGCGCAGAACGCAGCGACGCCGCATCAACCTTCGTTCTGTTCAATGTGAATGCGGTTGCCCCGCAATTAAACCGCGCATCACCGGCGACAGTTTCCGGAAGCAGTTCAGGCAGTTTCAATCTCACGACATTTTCGAATTTTGCCGGCATCGCGAATAACTCCGGACAAATTTACTGGACCAGCAACATTCCCGGACAAACCAGTTTCAGCAGCGCAAATACCGCGATTGATGCAGCAGGTCGCAGCAACGTCACCGTCACGACCAGCCAAGGCGGCAGCTATCTGATCACTGCCTGCTGGAATCTTGCCGGCAGCGGCTGCAGCGCCGGTGACCCGACCATTACCTACACGATCAACAGCAACTCGCTGCGAATTGTTTCGGGCAATAGCCAGGCATTACCGGTATCGCAAATCTCGGCACCGCTCGCCGTGCAATTATTATCGGGCGGGTTTGCCAACCCGCAAACGATTGCGTGGTCGGTTACTGGCCCCGCCACTTTAAGCAATGCCACGACAAGCACGGACGGGGCCGGCAATAGTTCAAACACGCTTACGTTTACCGGCGCCGGCAATGCCATTGCAACTGCAAAATGGCCATCGGTCGGCGGCACCGGCCAAGCCTTCGAGAGCGTCAGTTTTAATTTGACCTCAAGCGCGAATGCATACCGCATCACTCCGAATTCTTCGCTGAATGTCGCCGGCACGCTTGGCGTTCCAAGCAATCTAAGCGTTGATTACACATTCAACGGGGCTGCCGCTACGAGCCTGGTCACTCAATGGAGCATTGTCAGTGGCCCGGGCGGTGGAACATTGGGCAGCACTACGGCAACCGTGACCGGGAGCGCA
>ERZ795044.446-NODE-446-length-38250-cov-9.287603_pt1 | contig 38250 bp, 27 predicted proteins | sample MGYA00375128_ERZ795044 | MGnify/ENA primary metagenome ERZ795044 (study PRJEB30173, sample SAMN05720213) | anaerobic digester metagenome | isolation source: active sludge of municipal wastewater-treating anaerobic digesters | place: USA | collected 2014-12-22 ...
GACGACATCTGGTACTCCTTGCGATACGCCTCCCACAGCGACGCGTACAGCACGTTGGGGTTGTTGCGATCGATCGAGATGTCGATCGCCCCCGTCTTGTCGTCGCGGAAGAGCACGCGCTTCCACGTGGTGCCGCCGTCGGTGCTCTTGAAGACGCCGCGCTCCTCGCTCGGCACCGAGTACTTGCCGAAGGAGGCGACGTAGATGATGTCGGGGTTGGTCGGGTGGATGCGGATCTTGGAGATCCCGTGCGACTCCTTGAAGCCCACATGCGTCCACGTCTTGCCGGCATCGCGGCTGCGATACACGCCGTCGCCGGGCATGATGTTGCCGCGGATGCAGGTCTCGCCGGTGCCGATGAAGACGACGTCGGGGTTGCTCTCGCTCACCGCGACCGCGCCGACCGACGCCGCGGTGATGAGGCCATCGGTGACCGGCGTCCAGTTCTCACCGCTGTCGGTCGTCTTCCACAGGCCGCCGCCCACGGCGCCGAAGTACGCCTCGGTGGGGCGCCCCTTCACGCCGCTCGAGGCAATGGATCGTCCGCCGCGGTCGGGGCCGATGTTGCGCCAGCGGTAGCCGGCGCGCAGGGCGGAGTCGAGGGCGACCGCCGACGGGGCAGGTGCAACGCGCCCCCCGGACGTCGAGTCGGTGGCGAAGGGCAGCGACAGCGCTGCCACGGCCGGGGCAGAGAGGACGAGCAGCGAACGCAGCGAGAACATGGGCGGTACGGTTCGGGACGGGCTGGGTGACGTGCCGCGGCGCGCGACCGCCGGCACTCGGGCAACGCCCAGCGCGGCGGCAACGTTGGCGCGCGGCGCCCACGTAGGCAACCGCCCCGGCGCGCGCTACGTTATGCCGCTGCATCCCGCACCCTTTTCATGCCGTCGCCACGCCTCTCACCACCACCCGGACCTCGCGCACGCTTTCCAGGCGACGTGATGCTGCGCCTGTCGCGCGACCGGCTGGGCTTCTTTCGCGAGATGGTGCGCCGCAATGGCGACATCTCCAGCCTTCGCATCGGGTCGCAGCGCGTGGTGATGCTCACGCACCCGGACCATATCCGCGACGTCCTGGTGACTCACGGGCGGCAGTTCACCAAGGGGCGCGCGCTGGAGCGCGCCAAGCAGTTCGTGGGGGAGGGGATTCTCACCTCGGAAGGGGAGTTTCACCTTCGGCAGCGGCGACTGCTGCAGCCGGCCTTCCATCGCGCGCGACTCGAAGGCTACGCGCGGCAGATGTCCGAGTGGGCGGGGCGACTGCGCGACAGTTGGCAGGATGGCGCCAATGTGGATGTGAACGCCGAGATGATGCGGCTCACGCTCAACATCGTGGCGGCCACGCTGTTCAGCGCCGACGTGGATCGGGAGACGGAGGAGATCGCCGACGCGCTGACCGCGGCCTTCGACGCCTTCGATTTTGGCTACGGCCTTCTGACGCCAATCACCGATCGCCTCCCCACCCCCAAGCGGCAACGCTTCCTCAAGGGACGCGCGCGCCTCGACGCCACGATCTACCGCATGATTCGCGAGCGCCGTGCGTCGGGCGAAGATCGCGGCGACCTCCTCTCGATGCTTCTCCTGGCGACCGACGACGAAGGCGACGGCACGGGGATGACCGACACCCAGCTTCGCGACGAGGCGCTCACGCTCTTCGTGGCCGGGCACGAGACGACGGCCAACCTGCTCACGTGGACGTGGCTCCTCCTCGCCCGCAATCCGCGGGTCGAGGCGACGCTGCACGCCGAGGTGGATGCGGTCCTCGCCGACGGCCGCCTGCCGACGATGCACGACCTGCCCGCCCTCCCCTACACGCGGAATGTCCTCGCCGAGGCGATGCGCTTCTATCCCCCGGCGTACATCGTCGGGCGTCGTTCCATCGACACGTATTCGGTCGGGGGCTACACCTTCGCGCCGCGCACGGTCTTTCTCCTGCCGCAGTACCTGGTGCACCGCGACCCACGCTGGTGGCCCGACGCCGAGGCGTTCACCCCCGAGCGCTGGGCGGTGCCTGACGAGTCGCGACCGAAGTTCGCCTACTTCCCCTTCGGCGCGGGGACGCGCGTCTGCATCGGCGATCAGTTCGCGTGGATGGAGGGGACGCTGGCGCTGGCGACGCTGACCCGGCGTTGGCGCGTCCGCGTTCCGGGCCCCGATCCGATCCCCGACCCGATCATCACCCTGCGCCCGAAGGACGGGATGGCGGGGCGGTTGGAGCGACGGTAGGGGCGGAGCGCGCGCCTACCGCGAGACGCATCTATCCGCGGCGGCCGACCGTCGCACGTCCTAGGGCCCCTTTCCGCGCTCGCCGGGCAGCATCAGGTCGTGCAGGAAGAAGGCGGCCAGCTCGGCGCGACCGGCGAGCCCGGCCTTCTGATAGACGGCGACGGCGTGTTGCCGCACGGTCCGCTCGCTACGCCCGGTCGATCCGGCGATCTGCTTGTGGCCGTAGCCCTTCAAGAGCAGCAGGGCCACCTCACCCTCGGTTGGGGTGAGTCCCCAGGCGGCGAACTGCCGATCGATGGCCACCCCGAGCCCGGCGAGCGCGTCCTCGGCGCTGCGGCGCCATGCGTCGCGTTCCACCTGGCGCGCCGCGAGCGAGCGCTGCGTGGCGTCAAGCGAACGTCGGGCCCCTTCCAACTCGGTCGACGTACGGCGCCACTGCAGGGACAGCACCATGATAGTCGACAGGCTGAACAGGACCATCGACAGCTCGAACAGGACGTGGAGCGACAGAAAGGTCGCCGGCTTGTCCAGTATCAGGTCGACGGTCCCGCCCAAAGCGATCAGCGCCAGGATGGCGATGACCAGGAGTGGGAGACGAGACGGCGCCTGCTCGTCTGGCTCGAGCGGTTCGTCTTCGGCGTCCGCCAAGGGGTCGGCCAAGGGTGAGACGGGGGATTTCGGCACTCCGGCAAATGTCGGAGGGACACCTGCCCGCCGCAATCGCGTCACCTGTCGGATAGAGAGCGGAATGGGATCGGCCGCAGCTTGTACTCGAGCGATCGGAGCATCTCGATCGACGAGACGGACTTCGGACTGACCTCAATAGGAGAGAATCGCATGCAGTCTTTCATCCCCACTCCGCTTCATCCGGCGATCGTGCATCTCCCGATCGCGCTGTCGGTGCTCCTCCCCTTCTTCGCGATCGGTACCATGGTCGCCATCGGTCGCGGAGCGCGACCGCTCAAGGCCTGGGGGATCACCACCGCGCTCTTCGCCGCCCTCACGCTGTCGAGCTGGCTGGCGGTGGAGACGGGTGAACAGCAGACCGAGCGCGTGGAGCAGGTGATCGCGGAGGCCCCGATCGAGACGCACGAGGAGGCGGCCGAAGCGTTTCTGCTCTTCTCGCTGGGGGTCCTGGGGGTCGCCGCGGTGGGGCTGACGTCGGGGAAGCTGGGTACGGTGGCGCGTGTGGCGGGGACGGTCGGGGCGTTGGCGCTGGTCGGCGCCGGGTATCAGGTGGGGCACACGGGCGGAAAGCTCGTCTATCAGTACGGTGCTGCCTCGGCGTACACCGACGGGAACACCGTGGTGCGGGCGGGTGAGGTGACGACCGATCGCGCCACGACTAGCGACGACGACGATCGATAGCGGCGTCTTGCCCCCGGCCGACTGACTGGAGATCGAATGGTCGATCGGCGAAGTTGCCCGTGCTGAGTCGCACGGGCACTTCGTTTTTACGGGAGTTGGACATGGTGGATGGTCAGGTGCGGGCGACCCCCGCGAGCGGGGCGGCGGTACCGCCGGAGCGGCGTCGCGTCGCGATCGTCGGGGCGGGGATCATCGGGAGTTCGTGGGCGCTGGTCTTTGCGCGCGCGGGGTGGGAGGTGCGCGTCTTCGCCCGGCACGCCGAGGTACGGAAGTCGTTGCACGAGCGGGTGCGGCAGGCGGCGGCCGCCGCGCGCCCCATCGCACCGGACGTGGCCCCATCGGAGATCCTCTCGCGCATCGAGGTGAGCGTGTCGCTGGACGACGCGCTGCAGGGGGCGGAGTGGGTGCAGGAGTCGGTGGAAGAGGACGTGGAGGTGAAGGCCGCGCTCTTCGCCGACCTCGATCGACGGGCCGGGGCCGAGGCGATCCTGGCCAGCTCGACGTCGTCCATCGGGGCGTCGCGCTTTGCCGAGCAGCTCCCGGGGCGGGGGCGCGTGCTCGTCGCGCATCCGGCCACGCCGCCGCACCTGATCCCGGTCGTGGAGATGGTCCCGGCGCCCTTCACGAGCGAGGAGGCGGTGGCGCAGGCCTTTGCCACCATGCGCGCGGTGGGGCAGGTCCCGGTGCGGGTGAACCGCGAGCAGCCGGGCTTCGTGATGAACCGGCTGCAGGGGGCGCTGCTCACCGAGATGTTCAGCGTGATTCGCGACGGCGTCATGACGCCGGGTGACGTCGATGCCCTCATCCGTGACGGTTTCGGGTTGCGTTGGGCATGGTTAGGGCCGCTGCAGGGGGTCGACCTCAACGCCCCCGGCGGCATTGCCGACTATTTGGGGCGGTATGGCTTCATGTTCGACCAGATGGCGCGCGAGCGCGGGGCGCCGGCACCGGTCGTGACCCCGGAGATCGTCGCGACGCTCCAGGGGGCGATGCGGGCGGCGCTCCCGGTGGAGGAGCTGCCGACGCGCGTGGCCTGGCGCGATGCGCGCATGGCGGCGCTGCGCGCGTTGCGGGACTACATGCGTTAGGCGCGCTGACGGTGCGCTGATGGCGGGGCGCTGATGGCGGGGCGATGCGCGTCGCAGCCTGGGCCGCTGTCCGCCGATCGCTAACGCTGGCCGCGCGCGCCGACGTCGAGGCCGCCGGTGACACCGCGGCCTTCTGCCGCTGCCACCGCGGTCGTCGGCAACGAGAGGCAGAACTCGGTGCGTCCCGGCCTGGAGGATACCAGCTGCAACGTGCCGCCGTGCGCCTCGGCGATGCGCCGTGCAATGGCCAGGCCGAGCCCGGCCCCGCTGGTCTCGGTCGGTTCCACGCGCCCGCGCGCTGGGTCGCCGCGAAAGAAGCGCTCGAAGACACGCTCCTGCACCTCGGGGGCGATCCCCGGGCCGTCGTCGACCACGCGAATCTCGTAGCGCCCACCGCGCGCGTCGTCGTGCCGCGAGAGGGCGACCGAGACAGTCCCCCCACCCACCGAGAACTTGATCGCGTTGTCGAGCAGGTTGAGGAGCAGGCGCCCCAGGAGGTCGGCGTCGCCGTGAAACGGCGCGTCGACCACCGGGAGCAGCTCCACGCGCACGCCGCGCTGCTCGGCGAGCGGGCGCACGGCGCGTGTGACCGCGTGCACCACCTCGTCGAGGTAGAGGTCGCGATGCCGCGCTACCAGGTGCCCTGCATCGGCGCGCGCGAGGAGAAAGAGATCGTCGACGATGCGCGTGAGGCGCGCGGCCGCCTGCTGCATCACGCCCATCGACTCGCGATACTCCGCCTCGGAGCGTTGCGGGCGCGACAGCGTGACTTGCGCCTCGGTGTTGAGGATGGCCGCCGGGGTCCGCAATTCGTGCGAGGCATCAGCCATGAAGCGTCGCTGTTGTGCGAAGGCGCGCTCCAGGCGGTCGAGCAGCGAGTTGATGACCACGGCGAGCCCCCCGAGCTCGTCGTGTGGCGTGACGACGGGGAGGCGCTCGTGCAGGTTGGCGTCGGTGATGGCGGCGGCGCGCGCCCCCATGGCCCCAACGGGCGACAGCGAGCGGCGGGCCATGAAGTAGCCGCCGGCCGCGGCCGCGGCCAGCAGGAGCGGGATGGCCACGAGGAAGGCGCGACGGATGCGCGCCAGCACGTCCTCGATGTCGCGCAGCGAGGCGATCCCCGCCAGGAGCAACGGTTCGCCGCCGATGGTGACGCGGCGGGCGTGCACGCGCCAGGCCCCCGCCGTCGACTTCAGCGTGACCATTGCCGGTGCCTCGGCGCCGACGCCTGCCACAGCGGCGAGCGCGCGCGCCTCGTCGGCGTCCGGAGTCCCGGTACCGCGCGACACCGCGTCGTCGGCGGCACTCGACGCCAGCACGCGACCGTCGCGGTCGGCGATCACCACCTGCAATTGCGCGAAACGCACCTCATGCACCGTGGTACGCGCCGCCACGGCATTGCTTGGTGCCATGCGCCGCTCATTCGCCAGCTCGCGGGCAAACGCCGACAGGGCGTCCTCGACGAAGTGGTCGGTGCGGGTCAGGAGTGTGCGGTCGAAGACGACGTACGACACGATCGCGAAGGCCACCAGCGGGACGCCGAGAACGATCGTGAACCAGAGCGTGAGCCTCGCGCGCAGCGACGACGGCCACCAGCGCATGCTCACCCGCGCGTGCGCCCGGCGTCCGCGCGCTCCCCGTCGGCGTCCGCGCGCGCGCTCGGGTGCCCCGGCGGCACGTTGAGCATGAAGCCGGTCCCGCGCAGCGTCGCCACGAGCGGCGTCTCGTCGCCCTCCTCCAGCTTGCGGCGCAGGCGACTGGCGTAGACGTCGATGATGTTCGAATACGTGTTGCTCTTGTCCTCCCAGACGTGCTCCATCAACTCGGCGCGGCTCACCACACGTCCGGCGTGCCGCGCCAGGTGGTGCAGGAAGGTGAACTCCTTCGTGGTGAGCGGGATCTCGCGCGCGCCACGCCGCACCTGGTGGCGCGTGGTGTCGATCACCAGGTCGCCGATGATCAGCTCGGGGGAGAGCACGTCGCCGCGCCGCCGCGTGAGCGCCCGTAGGCGCGCCAGCAGTTCGCCGAAGTCGAACGGCTTGGTGAGGTAGTCGTCGGCGCCGGCATCGAGCCCCGTGATGCGCTGCTCTACGGCGTCGAGCGCGGTGAGCATGAGCACCGGGACGGAATTCTCCGCGGCGCGAATCGCTCGGCAGACGTCGAGTCCCGTCATCCCCGCCATGAGGATGTCGAGGATGACCACGTCGTATCGGTGCTCCCGGGCGAGGGCGAGCGCCTGCGTTCCGTCAGGCGCAAGATCGACGACGTACGACGCCTCGCGCAGCCCGCGGGCGACGGACTCTCGGAGCTGACGATCATCCTCGGCAAACAGGACGCGCACGGGAGCGAAGGGCGAAGGGCGGGATGACGGCACGCGGGGCACCGCAAGCGGTGCGAGACCGGGGGCGAGCGTCGCGTCCCGGATGATAGCGCGCGAATGCCCGGCGCCGCCCCTGGCGCGTCGGACGAACCTACCGCGGGGGGCGCACGGGTGCCCTCACGGGAGCGCCGTCACCCGCGGCGAGAAATCCACGGTGGGGGGAAAAAACAACGCGAGCGGCGCCGAAGAACCCGGACGCCGCTCGCGCGGATGAGGCAAGGGTCGTGGGGCTCGTACGGCCGCGACCTTGTGGGGAGCAACCGATGCGTCAGGCGCGGAGCGCGTGACGTACCGGCGAAGACAGCCTTAGGCGGCGATGCGCTTGATCTCGACCATGACGTGGCCGCGAGCGCTCACCGAGGGCCAGAACATGACGTTGGCGTCGGAGTCGGCGAGCTCGCAGGAGCCGAACATCTCACGGACGGCGCGGCGGGCAGCCTGCTCGGAGTCGAAGGTCGCGTGCGGGATTTCGTTGAGGCGGAGGGCGTACGACATGGTATGCGCTCGGAAGGAAAGTGGGACGCGAGGGGGCTTGTGAATCTTTTCACAAGTGTATCGCGTCCCTTTCCGGCGCGCTCGGACCCCCCCGCAGGGAGGGGGGCGACCGGATGGGGCGCCTCCCATCCGGTCGGGTAGGTTTTCCGGGAGTCGCCCGACGCGAGCGCCGGGAGCGCCCCACGGAGCTACTCGGTGGAGGGGCGATTCGGCCGACACCGCCCACCCGTTCCCCGCCCGCTCCCTCCCCCCTCCTCCCCCCTTTATCCCTCGATCGCGCGGCGAACCGCGAGCCGCAACGATTCGAGGGTGAACGGTTTGGGAAGGAAGGAGGCGTTGAGTGGGAGGGCGCCGCGCAACAGGAGCGCGTCGTTCGTGTAGCCCGACATGAACAGGACGGGAATCCGGCGGTCATCGCGCTCCAGCGAGCGCGCGAGCGCACCACCACCGATGCCCGGCATCTCGACATCGGTGAGGACGAGGGCCACATCGCGCCCGTCGGTCAGGAAGCGATACGCCTCCTCGGCGGAGCGTGCCTGCGCGACCTCGAAGCCATCCGCCGCGAGCATGCGCGCCGTCATCTGACGCACCGCGTCCTGGTCCTCGACGAGGACGATGCGGCCGCTGCTCGGCGATGCGGGGAGAATCGCGGCGATTCCCATAGGCGGGGTCGGCGCAGCGCTGGTACCGGGCACGAGCGTCGGCTCACCCGCCGAGGGGGCGGCGGGGAACTGCAGGCGAAAGATCGACCCCCTGCCCGGCGCGCTCTCGACGGCGACTTCACCGCCAGACTGTTCGACGATGCCGGCGACCGTGGCGAGGCCGAGTCCCGTCCCTTGTCCCATCTCCTTCGTGGTGAAGAAGGGCTCGAAGATGCGCGCGCGCGTGGCTTCATCCATTCCGATGCCCGAGTCGCGCACCTCGAGGACGGCCATGTGCTGATCGCCGACCCGTGCCTCGGAGGTGCGGATGGTGACAATGCCGCCGCGCGGCATGGCATCGCGCGCGTTCACGACGAGGTTGACGAGGACCTGTTCGAGCTGGTTTGGGTCGACGACGATGCTGGGCGTCGCGTCGCTGAGGCGGTCGACGATCTGCACGTTGTCGCCCACCAGGCGCCGCAGCATGACGAGCAGGTCGCGCACGACCGCGTTGACGTCGATGGTGCGCGCCTCCATGACCTGCTGTCGCGAGAAGGCCAGGAGCTGGCGCGTGAGGCGGGCGGCGCGCTGGGAGGCGTGGACGATCTCGATCGCCTCCTCGCGCCGCTCGTCGCTGGCCGGGAGCGTCTGCGCCAGCGATTCACCGCAGTTGAGGATGACGGTGAGCAGGTTGTTGAAGTCGTGGGCGACGCCCCCCGCCAGTCGCCCGACGGCTTCCATCTTTTGCGCCTGACGGAGGGCTTGCTCCTGCCGGCGCTGGTCGCTGATGTCGCGGGCAATGGTCGAGATGAACTCGACGCGTCCCGTCGCGTCCTTGTGCACGAGCAGGACCTGGGAGACCTGCACCGTGCTCCCGTCCACGCGCTGCAGTTCGCGCTCGAGCTCGAGGACGCCGACCCCCGCGGTGAGCGCGCGCACGTCGTGCTGGCGATGCAGCTCGGAGGGCGCGAGGAACTGCGCCGAGTTGAAGCGCTCCAGCGGCTCGTCGGGGGCGATGCCGAGGAGGCGTCGCCCCGCGGCGTTGAGGTACTGCAACCTGGCGTCGGGGGTGATGATCGAGACGAGGTCGGTCGTGGCCTCGAGGATGGTGACGAGTCGTTCACGCTCGCGGGCGGCGCGGCGCTCCCCGGCGACGGCGGCGCTCAGCGCGTTCAATCGCCGCCGGACAAGCACATAGATGAGCACGGCGCTGGCGATGACGTAGAACCATCCCTTGTACGTCTGGAGTCGTGTGAGCGCCTCCTGGTCCAGCACGATGGCCAGGACGACGGCGTCGGACCAGACGATCCAGAGGATCCCGAGCGCGGCGTATACCAGTGCGATCCACAGCGGCGACCAATCGACACGATCGGCTGGTGTTGATGCCCCGCGGGAAATGTCGTGCCCACCGTCGCCCGCCCCGCCTCCTCCCATGGTTTCCATGACCCGCCGGCCTAACGATCCGTTGGTGCGAGCGGTGCCAGGTCGACGGCGTCGACGGCGCGCGCGGCAATGGTGTCGAGTCGGGCGTCCTGGTTGATGCGAAGCGCCTTGAGGGCGCGGCGCGTGCGTCGATAGGCCATGTGTATGAAGACGCGCGCGCAATCCACCTCGTTGGCCACGCGCGTCACGTCTCCGTCGACCGCTTCCAGCTCCGAGGTCACGCGCGAGAGGGCGGCGATGCTCAGGTAGAGGTCGATGGCGGCGTTGGCCAGGCGCTCCTGCACGTATTGGCGCTCGATGATCGCCTTGCCGTGCTTTCGGAGGGCAGACTCGACCGCGCGCGCGAGGGCGTGGATCTGCGAGGCGACGAGCTCGGCTTCATCCTCGAAGGCGGGGTGCACCTTCGTGAAGTCGGGCTTGTTGAGCGTGCTCCGCGCGCGCCCGGCGAGGTACGACGAGATGGCTCCGAAGCCATTGATGGGGTCCTGCAGCGCCTTGCCGAGCGCCTTGAGCCGTTCGCCCGGCTGCTGCAACCCCATGAGGGCGATGAGGGCACGGAGGATCTCGTTGGTCCCCTCGAAGATGAGCATGATGCGTGAGTCGCGCACGCTCTGCTCGAAGGGGAACTCCTTGGAGTAGCCCATCCCGCCGGCGATCTGCAACCCTTCGTTGGAGGCGCGGTAGGCCATCTCGGAATTGTAGACCTTGCAGGCGGCGGTCTCGAGCGAGAAGTCGACGCCACCGCGGTCCACCATTCCCGCCGTCAGGAACCATGCGGCGTCGGCGGCATAACACTCGGCGGCGGCCAGGGCGATCTTGCGGCGCAGCATCTCGAACGAGGCGATGGGGCGCCCGAACTGTTCGCGCTGCCTGGCGTAGGCGATCGCCTCGTTCATGATCTGGCGCGTCCCGCGGGCCGAGCCGGCGGCGAGGCCGAGGCGTCCGGAGTTGAGGATCTCGAGGGCAATCTTGAAGCCCTGCCCCACGTCGCCCAAACGGTTGGCAACCGGAACGCGCACGTTATCGAAGATGACCGAGCGCGTGTCCGACGCCTTGATCCCCATCTTCTCCTCGAGCTTGCCGAGCGAGATGCCGGGGGTGTCGCGCTCGACGATGAAGGCCGTCACGCGCTCCTTCGGCTTCCCGTCCACGACGATCGGGACCTTGGCGAAGACGGTGAAGAGTCCGGCGTAGCCGGCGTTGGAGATCCAGATCTTCGTTCCGTTGAGGAGGTACTCGCTGCCATCGGCCGAGAGGGTCGCAGAGCACTTCATCGCCTGCGCGTCGGAACCCGAGCCTGGCTCGGTGAGGCAGAAGGCCGCGACCAGCTCGCCCGAGGCGCAGCGCGGGAGGTACTGCTGCTTCTGCTCCTCGGTGCCGAAGAGGGTGATCCCCTTGCAGCCGATCGACTGGTGGGCGCCGAAGTAGACGGCCAGCGCCGGATCGGTGGCGCCGATTTCGCCGAACACACGGTTGAAGACCGTGGCCGAGGCGCCGAAGCCGCCGTAGGCCTCCGGGATGTTGAGCCCCATCAGCCCTAACGCGTGGAATCCTTCGCGCATCGCATCCGGGAAGCGACCGTCGTGGTCGTGCTTCTTCATGTCGATGTGGTCCTTCGCGAAGGAGCGAAAGGCATCGAGGATGGCGTCGAGCGACTCCTTCTCGTCGGCGGAGAGCGTCGGGAAGGGGAAGACCATCTCCTCGCGGATCTCGCCGAGGAAGAGCCCCTTGATGAACGAGGGGTTCTCGTCGGGGGAGGCGAGGTGAGGGCGCGAGTCGGTCGGGGCGGAAGCGGTCATGGCGACAGCCAGGGGAGACGGGCGGGCGTGCGACGCGGACTGATGGCAGTCTACGGGGAAGGGGGGCGTGGCGCACGGGTGGGGCCGAGAACGGGGGCGCGAAACTGGGTAGCGCCGATTGGCGCACGCACACCGGCACAGCGTGGGGTCAGCGTCATCGAACCACCTGCTCGATGACACTGACCCCAACGCGCGCGAACCCGGCGCCGAGACGCTCCGCCGCCGCGCCCCGCGCCGCTACTGCCGCCCCACCACCCGCTTGGGCTTGAGCCCGTACCGCTCCATGCGCCGGTAGAGCGTACTGCGCGTGATCTGGAGCTTGGCCGCCGCCTCGGCCATCGTGCGCGACTCGCGCACCACCTGCATGAGGCGCGCGTCCTCGTCGTCGATGGGGGAGGACAAGTGATCGGTCGCCCCCGCCCACGCCTCGCGAATGGCGTGCGGCAGATGCTGCAGGGTGATACGCCCCCCACAACTGTTGAGCACGCGGCGAACGACCTGCTTGAGCTCCCTCACGTTCCCCGGCCAGTGATACGCCTGCATCGCGTCGTATACGTCTGCGTCGATCTCGAGTCGCAGACGTCCCATCTCGCGTGCCCCGGCCTCGAAGAAGCGCCGAGCATAGACGCGCACCTCGCCGCGCTCGAACGCGATTCCTTCACTGCCGCGCGGAAGCGGCCCGCCGGGGACGATGAAGCACCCGCCGACCACGGTGGGTCCCTGCCGCACGGGGAACCAGAGCGCCGAGCGGTCCGGTCCCAGCGAGAGCGGCGCCCCGGCCGGGTCGCTGGTCAGCACAAACGGCATCGTGCGCACGAGGTGCGCGCAGGCGTGCGCCGCATCGGCGGGGAACGCCGGGGAGTGTGTGAGCACGCGGCCGCCGCGGTCGATGGCCAGCACACTGTCACCCGGATAGCGGGCGACGAGGGCATGGAACGACTCGAGCATCAGGTATCGGCGCGCCAGTTCACGCGCGGCGAGTGTCTGCTCGATCGCGAGGCCCAACGCGAGGGCGAGACTGAGTGTGTGCGGATGTGCCTGCTCGCGGAAGCCGCTGATGTCGACGGCGCCGATCACGCGCAGCGTGGCGGGGTCACGCACGGGGACGGCGGCGCAATGCCACGCCTGCCACCGTTCGCAGAAGTGCTCGGCGCCGACGATGTGGGTCGGCGCTCCGGTCGCGAGTGCGGTTCCCGGGCCGTTCGTGCCGACGCGCGTCTCCGCCCAGTTGCCGCCGGGGGCAAAGTTGATCTCCGCCATCCGGTTGAGGGCGTGCGGATCGCCCTCGGCGGCGAGCATCGACCCCTCGGCGTCGAAGAGCGTCACGATGTGACCGTCGCCGGCAAACGTGCTCAACTGCTGGGCCACGGCCCGATGCGCGGTGCCGAACCAGTCGGATTCCTCGCACGTGACGGCGAGGGCCGACGGCTCCAGCGCGACGGGGGCCGAGGCAAGCGATGGGGCGACTTGGGCGGCGACACTGCGATGCCACGAGTCGCGCACGAGCGACCGTACCGAACGGTCGCCAACGACCTCGGCGCCCTCGTCCGGAAGGGGCCTGCGCGCCACGAACGCGCTCCACGACCGCGTGACGGCGCGCTGCGCCTCGTCAGCAACGGGGACCAACTCCATCTGCGACATCACACTCCGGTACTCAGCCTGAAATGGCGGATCCACGGTGCTGGAAATACCTGCCAGCGAGGGCACGCAGGCAAGCAGGGATTTACAGGATCACGACGCGACATTTGTCGCAGGGTGATTGTCGTGTCAATCAAGGCGATCGTAATGTGGCGCCACGTTCGAGGCCCTACCTACACCGACCGAGGCACAGATGGCGATCACAACCGACCCCGTCGCGAACGCGACGTTGCCCCGCTCCGCGGAGTCCTTCACGACGGCCGTCCCGATTCGTGCGCGCTACGAGAACTGGATTGGCGGCGAGTACTGTCCGCCGGCACGCGGGCAGTACTTCACGAACGTGTCGCCGTTGACCGGGCAGCCATTGAACGAGATCGCCCGTTCGACCCACGAGGACGTGGACCGGGCGCTGGACGCGGCCCACGCCGCCTTCGTGAGCTGGGGGACGACGTCGCCTGCGTACCGGGCGGTGATCCTGAACAAGATCGCCGACCGGATGGAGCAGCATCTCGAGACGCTGGCAGTGATCGAGACGATCGACAACGGCAAGCCGATTCGCGAGACGCGCGCGGCCGACCTTCCGCTCGCCATCGATCACTTCCGCTACTTCGCCGGCGTGTTGCGGGCGCAGGAAGGGAGCATCGGGGAGATCGATCACGACACGATCGCCTACCACTTCCACGAGCCGTTAGGCGTGGTGGGGCAGATCATCCCGTGGAACTTCCCGCTGCTCATGGCCACGTGGAAGCTTGCGCCCGCGCTGGCAGCCGGGAACTGCGTCGTGCTCAAGCCGGCGGAGCAGACGCCGGTGTCGATCATGGCCTTCATGGAGCTCATCGCCGACATCCTGCCGAGTGGCGTGGTGAACGTGGTGCAGGGCTTCGGAGTGGAGGCCGGGAAGCCGTTGGCCTCGTCGCCACGCATCGCCAAGATCGCCTTCACGGGGGAGACGACGACCGGGCGCCTCATCATGCAGTACGCGTCGGAGAACCTGATCCCCGTCACGTTGGAGCTCGGGGGGAAGTCGCCCAACATCTTCTTTGCCGACGTGCTGGACGCCGATGACGACTTCTTCGACAAGGCGCTCGAAGGATTCGCGATGTTCGCGCTCAACCAGGGCGAGGTGTGCACCTGTCCGTCGCGCGTGTTGGTGCAGGAGTCCATCTACGACCGCTTCATCGAGCGCGCCGTGGCCCGCACGAAGGCGATCGTGGAAGGGAACCCGCTCGATGCATCGACGATGATCGGCGCGCAGGCGTCGAACGACCAGCTCGAGAAGATCCTGAGCTACATCGCGATCGGGAAGCAGGAAGGGGCGCGCGTGCTCACGGGCGGCGCCCGCCGCGTGCACGAGGGCGAGCTGCAGGGCGGCTACTACGTGCAGCCGACGGTGTTCGAGGGGCACAACAAGATGCGGATCTTCCAGGAAGAGATCTTCGGCCCCGTGGTCTCGGTGACGAAGTTCAAGGACTTCGATGATGCGCTCGCCATCGCCAATGACACGTTGTACGGGCTGGGCGCTGGCGTGTGGAGCCGCGACATCAACACGGCATATCGCATGGGTCGCGGCATCAAGGCCGGGCGTGTGTGGACCAACTGCTATCACGCGTATCCCGCGCACGCGGCGTTTGGCGGCTACAAGCAGAGCGGGATCGGGCGTGAGAACCACAAGATGATGCTCAACCACTATCAGCAGACCAAGAACCTGCTGGTGAGCTACAGCCCCAAGAAGCTGGGCTTCTTCTGAGGTCGAGCCGGGTGATGAACGTCGAACGGGTAGGCATCACCCCGGAAGCGACGGCCGTGCTGCGCGCGTTGGAAGCGCAGCACGGCCCGCTCATGTTCCACCAATCCGGCGGATGCTGCGATGGGAGCGCGCCGATGTGCTATCCGCGTGGCGAGTTCCGTATCGGGGAGCGCGACGTGCATCTGGGTGACGTGGTCGGGACGCCGGTCTATATCGGCGGTCTGCAGTTCGAAGCGTGGCGCCACACCCAGCTGCTGATCGACGTGGTGCCGGGGCGCGGGGCGGGCTTTTCGCTCGAGGCGCCGTTAGGCATGCGCTTTCTCACGCGTTCGCGGGTCTTCGACGCGGCCGAGCAGGCGTGGCTGGATGCGTGCCCCGTGCCGCGTGGCGACCGCGGCGGATCGCCGCCGCCGCCCTAACTGCCCTGGGCGCCGACCGGTTGTGACGCTCGCCGCACGCGCTCGCACCGCACAACGGCGGCACGCGCACCGGACGCCCGTCCCTTGACGCCTCACCAGGTGTGGCATAGACTTGGCCTCACCTGGTGAGGTCAAACAATGCCACGATCGCCGAACGAACTCCTCCACGGCACGCTCGACGTGCTCATCCTCAAGTCGCTCGTCCTCGGCCCCCTGCACGGATACGAGATCTCGCGGCGCATCGAGTCGCGCTCGCGCGACACGTTCACCATCGAGGATGCGGCGCTCTACAAGGCGCTCTATCGCCTCGAGTCGGCCGGGGCGGTGGAGGCGGAGTGGGGGGTCTCCGAGTCCAACCGGCGCGCGAAGTTCTACCGCCTCACCCCCGCCGGACGACGCCAGCTGGCGGCCGAGGTGCGCACCTTCCGCGCCTACGCCGAGGCGGTGCTGCGCATCCTCGACGCGACCGAAGGGGCGTGACACCCATGCGACCAGGCGGACGCGACTCGGACCGCAGCTGGCGCCGTCTCCTGCGCTGGCCCACGCGCACGCAGGCGCAGATCGCGCGCGACGTGGACGACGAGCTGCGCTTCCACCTCGAAATGCGCGAACAGGAACTGCGATCGTATGGGCGCAGCGCCGACGAAGCGGCGCGCGAGGCCCGCGCGCGGTTCGGTGACGTCGACGCGGCCCGCCGCGCGCTGCGCCAGACGGAGCATCGCGCGCAGCGCCGGTCGCAATGGCGCGACGCGCTGGGGGCGCTGCGGGCGGACGTCGCGTACGCCGTGCGTCGCACGCTGCGCGCCCCGCTCTTCACGCTCACCACCGTCGCCACCCTCGGCGTTGGCATCGGGGCCACGGTGGCCCTCGCGAGCGTGATGCGACGGATGCTCATCGCTCCGCTCCCATATCCGGGCGTGGAGCGGCTCGTCGTCGTGAGCCTTGCCTCGCGCGATGGCTCGATTCGCGTCTCGATGAACCCCACCGTGCTCGAGGCGGCGCGCGAGGCAACGCCGTCGCTCGAACGCATCGAGACGATCGCCGCGGCGCGCAAGCGCACGGTGCGCGGAGGCGCTCCGGCGACGATCGACGTGGGGTTGGTGTCGCGAGGGCTGCTGCAGTTCCTGCACGTCGCGCCGGCGCTCGGACGGAGCTTTGCGCCTGACGAGGAAGGCACGGGCGGGGCCCCCGTCGCGATGCTTGCCTGGCACACCTGGCAGCGCGACTTCGGCGGGCGCGCGTCGGCCATTGGCGAGACGGTCACGCTCGACGGGCGCAGCTACGCCATCATCGGCGTGATGCCGCGCCTCTTCGATCCCTCGGTCTTCGCGCTTATCCCGCGTGCCGAGCTCTGGCTCCCGCACCTCCCGGCGCGCAGTGACAACTACCTCGCAGCCCTCGGCGTCCTGCGCCCCGGGGCGACGCTGGCGCAGGTCACGCGCGATGTCGCCGCCGCCAAGGCGCGCCTGGGTGAACGCGACCCGATGCGCTCGCTCGTCCCCATGATCGACCCGCTGCTCGATCGCGCCGGATCGGAGACACGGCGCGTGTTGAAGGTGATGCTGGCTGCCGTCCTCCTGGTGCTGGTGATCGGGTGCCTGAACGTCGCCAATCTGCTGTTGGCGCGCGGTGCGACGCGTGAGCGCGAGCTCTCCATTCGCACGGCGATCGGGGCGTCACGCGGGCGCATCATGCGGCAGCTTCTCACCGAAAGCGCCTGGTTGGCGCTCCTCGGCGCCGCTGCGGGGGCTGCCCTCGCGCGGGCCTTGCTCGCCCTGGCACGCGGGTGGCGCCCGGTGTCGTACGCGGCGGTCGACGACGTCCAGCTGGACGGGACGATGCTGGCATTGGCGGTACTGCTCGCCGCGTGCACCGCCGTCCTGTTCGGGCTCATTCCGGCGCTGGTGAACAGCCGCGGACTGGGGGGGACGCTGCACGGAGGCGCCCGCAGTGTGGGGCCGGGGCGCGCCGGCCAGCAGGTGCGTCGTTCGCTGGCCTTCCTGCAGGTCGCCGGATCGGTGGCGCTGGTGGTGGGTGGCGTCATCCTCGTGCAGTCGGCGTGGACGCTGTCGCGCATGCGATTGGGCTACGACGTTGCGCCGCTGCTCACTATCCAGCTGCAACGCGTACCGGGTATCGTCGACAGCGCTGCCATCGATGCACGCGTGGCGCCGGTGCTGGAGCGCGTGCGTGCGCATCCCGGTGTCGTGGCCGCGGCCCTGGCCGACGGCGCCCCCGGGGGGTTCGGCGGCTGCCTCTGCGAGATCCTCCGTGAGGGCGACGCGCCACCGGTGGCGTCACAGGAGCGCTTCGTGCTCACGCTGTCGGTCGACTCGGCCTACCTGCAGACCGTGGGGACGCGCCTCCTGGCCGGGCGTGTCATGGCGCGCGACACCGCGCTGCGCGAGGTGATGCTCACCGCCACGAGCGCCCGCCGCCTCTGGCCCGCCGGAGACGCTGTCGGCCGTCGGCTCCGCCTGACGCGGACCGATCCCCTGTTCACCGTCGTTGGGATCATCGAGGACCAGCGATCGGCGGAGGGATGGATTCCCGGCGACAGCATGACGGTGGTGCTCCCGCGACATGGCGCGGGCGACGGCGCCGTGCTCGTGGTGCGTGCGCGGGGTGACGTGGCCACGCTGCGCGCCGAGCTGGTGCGACTCATCGAGGAGGTGTCGCCAACGGTGCGGGTCGCGGAGGCGACGTCGCTGGACCACGACGTGGCCGAGGGGCGCGCGCCGCAGCGATTCGCGCGCATCCTCCTCGTGGCGTTTGCCTGTTGTGCCTTGCTCCTGGCGACACTCGGGCTGTACGGCGTGCTGTCGTTCGGCGTGGCGCAGCGCACGCGCGAGATCGGGGTGCGAATGGCCCTTGGCGCGAGCCGATCGGCGATCGTGCGCCTCGTGATGTCAGAGGGGATGCTGATCACGATCGCCGGCTGCCTGGTCGGGGGGGCGGTGGCGTGGAGCGGGCGCGGGCTCCTGCTCGCGATGCGCACGGGGGCCAGCGCGTCCGACGACGTGTGGGGGATGGCGATCGCCGTGTCGCTGGTCGCCGTGGCATCGGCGGCGGCGATGTGGGTTCCGACGCGGCGCGCGCTGCGGGTCGATCCGGCGACGGCGGTCGGGGCCGAGGTGTGAGCGATGGGGGGAGGCCAAGCGGGGGCAGCATCATCGAGAAGCTGGCTCGATGACGCTGCCCCCACTCAGGCGCTGACCTCAATCGGAGGCGGCTACCCGGCGATCGCCGCCTGCGCCGCCGCCAACCGCGCGATCGGCACCCTGAACGGCGAGCAACTCACGTAGTCCAGCCCCGCCCGGTGGAAGAACGCGACCGATTCGGGGTCACCGCCGTGCTCGCCGCAGACACCCACCTCGAGCGTCGGGCGCACGGACTTTCCCTTCTGAACCGCCGACTCCACCAGCAGCCCTACCCCCTTCTGGTCAATCGAGCGGAACGGGTCGTGCTCGTACATCCCGCGCTCCAGGTACTTGGGGAGGAAGTGGCCTGCGTCGTCACGCGAGAAGCCGAGCGTCATCTGGGTGAGGTCGTTGGTCCCGAACGAGAAGAACTCGGCCTGCTTGCCGATGCTGTCGGCGACGAGCGCCGCGCGCGGCGTCTCGATCATCGTGCCGACCATGTAGTGCAGCGACTCGCCGCGCTCGGCGAAGACCTGCGCGGCGACGGCGCGAATGACGGTGGCCTGTGCGTTGAACTCGCGCACGGTTCCCACCAACGGGACCATGATCTCGACCCGGGGGTCGAACCCCTTTCCCTTGGCGTCGAGCGCCGCCTCGAAGATGGCGCGCGCCTGCATCTCGGTGATCTCGGGATACGTGATGCCGAGCCGGCAGCCGCGGTGCCCGAGCATCGGGTTGAACTCGTGCAGCTCCTCGACGCGCATCTTGATCTTCCCTAACGAGACCTTCATGTCGGCGGCCATCACCTTCTGCCCGGCGTCGTCGTGCGGCACGAACTCGTGCAGCGGCGGGTCGAGGAGGCGGATGGTGACGGGGTGGCCGCTCATCTCGCGGAACAACCCTTCGAAGTCGCTGCGCTGCATCGGGAGGAGCTTGGCCAGCGCCTTGCGCCTGCCGGCCTCGTCGTCGGCGAGGATCATCTCGCGCACGGCGACGATGCGGTCGCCCTCGAAGAACATGTGCTCGGTGCGGCAGAGCCCGATGCCGGTGGCGCCGAAGGTGCGCGCCTGCGCGGCCTCGTCGGGGGTGTCGGCGTTGGTGCGCACCTCCAGGCGCTTGTACTTGTCCGTCAGCTGCATGAGTGCGCCGAAGTCCCCCGACAGCTCGGCGTCCCTGGTGGCGATCTGGCCGGCAAAGACCTCGCCGGTGGAACCATCGAGCGAGATCCACTCCCCTTCGGCGAACTCGGCGCCGTCGATGGTCATGGTGCGCGCCTTGTAGTCCACGTGCACGGCGCCGGCCCCCGACACGCAGCACTTCCCCATCCCGCGCGCCACCACGGCGGCGTGCGACGTCATGCCGCCGCGCGCCGTGAGGATCCCCTTGGCGACGTTCATGCCGCGCAGGTCCTCGGGGCTCGTCTCCTGCCTGACGAGGATCACCGACTTTCCCGCCTTGGCCCACTCCTCGGCCTCGTCGGCAAAGAAGACGATCTGCCCGCTCGCCGCCCCCGGTGACGCCGGGAGCCCGCGGGCGATGATGCGCGCGTCACGGCGTGACTTGTTGTCAAAGATGGGATGCAGGAGCTCGTTGAGGCGCTCGGGCGTCACGCGCCCCAGCGCGGTCTTCTCGTCGATCATCCCCTGCTGCAGCATCTCCATGGCAATGCGCACCATGGCGGCGCCGGTGCGCTTGCCGTTGCGCGTCTGCAGCATCCAGAGCTTCCCCTCCTGGATGGTGAACTCCAGGTCCTGCATGTCGCGGAAGTGGTTCTCCAGCGTGTGCTCGCAGGAAATGAGTGCCTCGTACAGCGCCGGCATCAGCTCCTCGAGCGACGGATACTTCGCCAGGCGCTCTGCCTCGCTCACGCGCGCCAACTCGGCCCAGCGGCGCGAACCGATGCGCGAGATCTGCTGCGGCGTGCGGATGCCGGCCACCACGTCCTCACCCTGCGCGTTCACCAGGAACTCGCCGTTGAACAGGTCCTCGCCCGTCCCCGCGTCGCGCGTGAAGGCGACGCCGGTGGCGCTGGTGCTCCCCAGGTTACCGAAGACCATCGCCTGCACGTTCACCGCCGTCCCCCACGACACCGGGATGTCGTTCAGCTCACGGTAGATGCGCGCCCGCTCGTTGTTCCAGCTCTCGAACACAGCGGCGACCGAGCCCCAGAGCTGCTCCCACGGGTCGGTGGGGAAGTCGCGCCCGATGCGGGCGCGGATGAGCGCCTTGAAGCGCGCCACCAGCTCCTTGAGGTCGTCGGCGTCGAGGTCGGTATCGAGTTCGACCCCCTTCTTCTCCTTCATCATGTCGATGAGGACCTCGAAGGGGTCGTGCTCTTCCTTGGACACCGGCTTGAGCCCCATCACCACGTCGCCGTACATCTGCACGAAGCGGCGGTACGAGTCCCAGGCAAAGCGCGGGTTGCCGGAGCGGGTCGCCAGCCCCTCCACCGCCTCGTCGTTGAGGCCGAGGTTGAGGATGGTGTCCATCATCCCCGGCATCGACGCCCGGGCGCCGGAGCGCACCGACAGGAGCAGCGGGTCGGCCGAGTTGCCGAAGGTGCGCCCCATCTCCTGCTCGACGAAGGCGACGCCCGCCTTGACCTCGGCCTCGATGAGGGCCAGGGCGGCGGCCTTGCCCTGCTCCGTGTAGATGGTGCACGCCTCGGTGCTGATGGTGAAGCCGGAGGGGACTGGAATCCCCAGGCGGCACATCTCGGCGAGGTTGGCCCCCTTGCCGCCGAGCAGGTTCTTCATGGAGGCGGCCCCCTCGGTGCGCGAGGTGCCGAAGACGTAGACGTACTTGGAAGTCGAGGGAGTGGAAGAGACGGCAGTCATGACGGACACCCTGGGTAGAGACCATTCCGAGCAGGCGCGTACGGCGCGCGAGTGGAGCGCAACAGCGCGCGCGCCACCTTGGAAGGAAGGGGGGATCCGACGCCCGGAGGCTGTCAGCGGTGTCCCGATGAATTGTGGTGTTGTTGGCGTACCTTTTCGCAGGCCGTTCCACCCTTCGCGCTAGCGCCGCGCCTCTCGATGGCGCGGGCGCTCGGTGAATCGAGGGGGGAGCGAACGCCGGCCAACACCGGCCCTCGACTGCTGCGTTATCATGTTGCCGACGTGCCTTCACGCCACGCAGGCACGTCGCGCCGAGTGTTCGTTACGCGCGCGTGCGCCACCGACGCCGTGTGTCCCTGTCCGTCCACCCTGCCACACCCGCTCCAGATGTCCACCGCACGTCTGCATGGCACCCGCCTCGCGCTGTCCGTGCTCGCTGTGAGTGCGAGCCTCCCGACCCTCGTCGCCGCGCAGCAGGGGCGAGCCGGAACGGCGCCCGCTGCGCCGGCCGTCACCGCCTTCGACACGAGCGTCTTCCAGGCGATCTCGTGGCGTAACATCGGGCCGTCGCGCGGAGGACGCGCGAACGCCATCGTCGGGATCCCGTCGCAGCCGCTGACGTACTTCGTCGGCTACACCGGGGGCGGGCTCTGGCGCACCGACAACGCCGGGCTGTCGTGGCGCAACATCTCCGACGGCTTCTTCAAGACGAGCACCATCGGCGCCATCGCGATCGCCCCGTCCGACCCCAACGTGATCTACGTGGGGAGCGGCGAGCATGCGATCCGCGGGCAGTCGTCGACCTACGGCGACGGCGTCTACAAGAGCACCGACCAGGGGAAGACGTGGGTCAACGTGGGGCTCGCCGCCACGCGCCAGATCTCGGCCGTGCGGGTGCATCCCAACAACCCTGACGTCGTCTATGTCGCGGCGCAGGGCGACCGATGGAAGGGGACGGCGGAGCGCGGGATCTACCGCTCGACCGACGGGGGCAAGACGTGGGTGCAGGTGCTCAAGGGGGAAAACGCGACCAGCGGCGCGGCGGGGCTGTCGATGGACCCGACCAACCCGCGCATCCTGTACGCGGCGATGTGGGACCACCAACGTACGCCGTGGATGGTGCGCTCCGGCGGTCCCGGGGGCGGGATCTGGAAGTCGACCGATGGCGGCGACAGCTGGAAGCGCCTCACCGAAGGGCTCCCCAAGCTGATCGGAAACCTCGACGTGGCGGTCTCGCCGGCGAATCCGGAACGAGTCTATGCGATCGTCGAGGCCGAAAAGGGAGGGTTGTACCGCAGCGACGACGCGGGGAAGAGCTGGCGCCTGCTGAGCGAGGATCGCCTGATCCAGACGCGCTCGTGGTACTACATGGATGTCATCGCCGACCCGCAGAACGCCGACGTGGTGTGGGTGATGAACGCGCCGGTGCTCAAGTCGATCGACGGCGGGCGGACGTTTGCGGTGGTGAACGCGATGCACGGCGACAACCACGGCTTCTGGATCAACCCGACCAACAGCAACTACGTGGCGAACGCCAACGACGGCGGCGGTTCGATCTCGTTGGATGGCGGGAAGAGCTGGAGCACGCAGGACAACCAGCCGACGGCGCAGTTCTACCACGTGACGGTCGACGACGACTTTCCGTACAAGCTCTACTCGGGACAGCAGGACAACTCGTCGGTGATCATCCAGTCGCGCTCCGACGGCTTCATGATCACCGAGCGCGAATGGAACAACGGTCCGGGGTGCGAGAGCGCCAACATCGGCGTGAGCGGGAAGCGCTCGCGGTATGTGTACGGGGGCTGCTACCAGGGGCTCATCGACGAGCTGGACCAGGAGAACGGGTTGTCGCGCGACATCATGGCGTACCCGGAGATGAACCTGACGGAGCCGACCGACAAGACGAAATACCGCTTCAACTGGACGGCACCCATCGTGGTGTCGATGCACGACGAGAACGTGATCTACCACGGCGGCAACGTGCTGCTGCGTTCGCGCGACCGCGGCCAGTCGTGGGCGCCGGCCTCGGGGGACCTGACGAAGAACGACAAGAGCCGTCAGGGGTGGGGCGGCGGCCCGATCACCAATGAAGGGGCGGGCGGCGAAGTGTACGGGACGATCTTCGTGATCGAGGAGTCGCCGCACGATGCGAAGACGATGTACGTGGGCACCGACGACGGCAACGTGCAGCTGACGAAGGACGGCGGGGCGACGTGGACCAACGTGACGCCGCCAACGGCGGGCGATGGGTTGGTGAACGAGCTCGAGGTGTCGCCGCACGACCCGGGCACGGTGTACGTGGCCTATCGCAAGGACCGCGTGGGCGACCCGGCGCCGTACATCTACCGCTCCACCGACTTCGGCAAGACGTGGACGACGCTGGTGAACGGGCTGCGCGCCGGCGAGCCGGTGCGCGTGGTGCGCGAGGATCCCGAGCGGAAGGGGCTGATGTACGCCGGGACCGAGACCACGGTCTACATCTCGTATGACGGCGGGGCCCGGTGGCAGCTCTTCGCCGGCAATCTTCCGGTTGTCCCGGTGACCGACCTCGAGGTGCGCCACGGCGACCTGATCGCCTCCACCGAAGGGCGCGCGTTCTGGATCCTCGATGACCTGTCGGTGATTCGCCAGCACGCCGATTCGCTGGCCTCGGCGGCGGCGCATCTCTACCAGCCGCGCACCGCGCTCCTGGTGGGCGGCGGTGGCGGCTTTGGTGGTGGCGCGGGTGCCAACATGGTGGGGCGCAACCCGCGCAGCGGCGCGGTGATCAACTATCGCCTCGCGTCGGCCCCGGACAGCGCGACGACCGTGCGCCTGGAGTTCCTCGACAGCAAGGGAGCGGTCGTGCGTTCCTACTCCAACAAGGAAGGGACGGGACCGTCGCGCCTCGCGCCCAAGGCTGGAGTCAACACCTTCGCCTGGGACCTGCGCCGCCCGGCGCCGACGACGTTGCCGGGGGTGCTGCTCTTTGGCGCCCCGGGGGCCGGAGCGCGCGTCCTGCCGGGGACGTACAGCGTGCGGCTGACGGTGGGGACCACGACGCGCACGCAGTCGTTCGAGGTGAAGCAGGATCCGCGGCGCGAGACGCCGATGCCGCAGCTGGTGGAGCGTGATTCGGTCGCCAACCTGCTGGTGACGCGCATTGGCGAGATCCACGATGCCGTGCTGCGGGTGCGCGACCTCAAGACGCAGGTGCAGGGCTTCGTGACGCGCACCAAGGAGGCCGACTCGGCCAAGGCCATCGGCGCGATGGGTGGGACGATCGTGAAGAAGCTGGAGACGGCCGACCCCAAGCTCACGACCAAGGCGCAGAACGGGCAGGACATCATCAACTACGCCAACGGGATCAACGGGCAGTACGGCTTCCTGCTGGGGCAGGTGGAAGGGAACCCCGTGTTGACGCAGGGGGTCAAAGAACGTCTGGCCGAGCTGGAGCGGCTGTGGCGGACGCTGCGGACCGAGGTGGAGACGATCGAGAACGTCGACATCGCGGCCTTCAACAAGCTCCTGCAGGCCAGCAAGGTCGAGGGGGTCATCGGGAAGAAGAAACCCGGGACCGTGATGTAGTTTTCAGCGGTGCCCCGAAATTCCGCTCCGCGGGTCCGGCACATCGGGCCCGCGTGTTCGGGGAGCCGCCTCGTCATTCGCCTCATTCCGTACGCCATGATGCAGTTTCGCACGCGCTCCCTCGTTCGCCGCGCCCGGCTGTCGGTCGGCGCTCGCGCCCTTCTCCCGCTGGCCGTCCTCGCCCTGGCGGCGCTGTCGGCCTGCGGCGACGACCCGTCCAGCCCGACCATCCCCGGGAAGATCTCGCGCGTCGGCGGCGACTCGCAGTCGGTGGTGGCCGGGACGGTGATGGCCAACCCGATGGTGGTGGAAGTGCTGGCGCAGAACGGCAAGCCACTCGCGGGGCAAACGGTCACCTGGTCGCTGGCCACGGGCGCGAGCGGGACGTTGCCGTCGTCGACCAGCATTACCGACGCGACCGGGCGGGCCTCGCTCGGCTTCACCGCCGGCACCGTGGCGGGAAAGGCGGAGATCACGGCGATCGTCGGGTCGCTCCAGGGGACGATCTTCCTGCAGCAGGTGGTGGCAGGGCCCGCGTCGCTCCTGGCCAAGTTCGCCGGTGACGGGACCGCCGGGCTGGCCGGGGCCGGGGTCCAGGTGGTGGTGAAGGTGACGGATGTCCACGGCAACGCCGTGTCGGGGGTGACAGTGTCGTGGGCCGCCGGCAGCAGCGGCGGGACGCTGAGCGACGCGACGAGCACGAGCGACAGCGCCGGGCTGGCCCGCGTGACGATCACCCTGGGGGCGAGTCCGGGGCTCTACACCGTGCGCGCGACGAGCGGGACGCTCCCCGCGGCGACGTTCAGTGTGACCGCGATCTAGGCTCACTGCCCGAGACGGGGCTGGAGCGTGCGGGGCGCAGCGAACCATCGCGGCGCCCCGCGATGCGTTGTGGGGGGATCGTCTCCGTCATGTGTCATATGGGCAGGGACCGGCGTATCCCCCACCGTCGGTACGATACCCGTTTCGGAGACTCCACCATGTTTCGCCCTGTTCGTTCCGCAGCCTTGATGGCCCTCCTGCTCGGCGCGGGGGCCTGCGCCGATTTCCTCGGCACCGGCGATTCGACGCCCACGGTGAGCCAGGCGTTGACCGCGGCCTTCACCACGGTGCCAGCCGAGTTCTCGAACAACACGTCCAGCTTTGGCGGCGACTCCGATGGCGTGCCGAGCTTGTGGCTTCCCGGCCCTGGTGGGCGCGCCTTCGGGCGCGAGGGGCTGATGGGTGGTGGCTTGGGTGATGCCTTTGCCGGGTCCATGTCGGCGGGGCGCGGCTTCGGTCATCACGGACCGTTCGGCGGGCGCTATGGTGGCGGTCGTACGTGCGATGGCACCTTCAGCGCCGGCACCGGATGGTTTGTCTGCACCCCGATCACGAAGAATGGCGTGACGGTGAACCAGCAGATGCAGTACAAGACGACCGCGGGCGTCGTGCAGTCGGCCTTTGACACCGCCAGCACCAACTCGGTGCAGGTCAAGACGAACGTGGCGGGGACGGTGAGCTACGTGCGCGACTCGTCCAAGGGACCGTCGTGGGGCGGCCGCAAGGGTCCCCCGCACATCGGGCGCCTGATCGGCGACAGCACGACGATCCTGACGGCCAACACGACGCTGGGACATACGAGCGACCGCACGGTGACGGGGCTGGCCTCGGGGAGCACGAAGCGCACGGTGGCCGGGACGTCGACCGGCGAGGAGTCGACCACCGGGACGTCGAGCAAGGGGAACTTCACCGCCCGGCGTGTGGCCGCCGACACGACCCGTGGGGTCGAGATCCCGATCGTCGATGGCAAGCCGACGTATCCGACCGCCGGCACCGTGATCCGCACGATGACCGCGACCGTGACGTTCGCCGGGGCGACGCCGATCACCGCCAGCCGCCGCGAGGTCATCACGTACGACGGCAGCGCCACGGCCAAGGTCGTGATCACGATCAACGGCGAAGTGAAGAACTGCACAATGGCGCTCCCGCGCGGGCGCCCGAGCTGCTCGTAACGCCACGGACGCCCCCGCCAGGCGCAATGCAAGGGCGGGGGCGAAGCTGGTGGTGATGCAGGTGATGCAGTGAGAACGATGCGTGCCAGTTTACCGCATCCGACCCCCCGCCGGCCGTTCCGGTGGGGGGTTCTGCGTGCCTAACGTCCCGGCCGCGGCTTCGCGGGGGCGCCCGTGGCCGCCCCGGGCCTGGGCGACGGCTTGGCCGTGGCCGGGAGCGCGGCGGCCGCCGACGGATCCACAACCTGCGCGAAGCGCTTCATGTTCTCGGTCATTGGGACGGCCTTGAGGCGCCAGCGATCGCGGATGCTGTTCCAGGGCCCGCCGGTGTAGGCGCGGGCGGCGCGGTAGCCGGCGGCGCGCACGGCCGAATCGCCGGCAGCCGCAAGGGCGCCGAACGGGTACGAGAAGTACTCGGTGGCCGTGGCGCCCAGCTTCGCCTGCAGCTGCTCGCGGCTCCCCGTGACCTCGGTGTGCATCTGCTTGGCGTCCTTCATCTTGTCCACGCGCACGTGCAGCGAGGTGTGCGAACCGATGGTGTGGCCCGCCTGCTGCAACTCCTTGAACTGTGCCCACGTGAAGTAGCGCGGGTTGCGGTCCATGGCGTGCGTGAAGGGGAAGAAGGTCGCGGTGAAGCCGAGCTTCTTGAGGACGGGGATGGCGTTGGTGTACTGGTTGAGGCGCCCGTCGTCGAAGGTGATGACGACGGCCTTGAGCGGGAGCGTGCGCTTGCCTTCCAGCGCTTCGACGAGCGCGGTGAACGAGACGACCGGGATCCCGTGCTCCTTGAGGTACTGCATCTGCGCCGCGAAGACCTCGGGGCGCATGGTGAGGTCGGCGCCGCGCACGCCGCGGGCGTCGGCCGACGACTGGATGTTGTGATAGACCAGGATGGGGACCCGCAGGGAGTCCGGCGGTACGGTGGGGGGCGAAGCGCGTTCCGCGTGGGAAGCGCGTTCCGTGCGGGAAGCGCGTTCCGTGCGGGAAGCGCGTTCCGTGCGGGCGACGGCGATTGAATCGGCGTCGGACGTGAGTGCATCGGCGGGGAGCGTCGCGGCGCCGAGCGTGAGAGCCAGAATGAAGGAGAGCATCGCGGGGAAAATAGCAGGACGCCACGCGCGACATTCATCCCCTCGGAGCCGGTCTCGAGTGGCTATCGAGAGTGGGGCGCCGAGCATAACGTTTCGGCGCGCCTCTCGAGGTTGGACGTGCTGCGGCGGGGGCGTGTTCCGGCGGTTGCGGGGGGCTCACTTTGTTTGTTGGGGTGGACTCCGGTGTTCGCCGGGGGGCTCACTTCGTTTGCTCGGGTGGACCCCAGCTTTCGCTGGGGTGCTCACTTCGTTCGCATCCTCATCGTCCTGACGACATGATTCGCGGAGCCGATCTCCTGTTGCGCTCGCTGGCCCAGTCCGGGGTCGAGCTCTGCCTGGCCAATCCGGGCACGTCCGAAATGCACCTGGTCGCGGCGCTGGACGCTGCTCCCTCGATTCGCGCGGTACTGACGCTGCACGAAGCGGTCGCGAGCGGCGCCGCCGATGGCTGGGGGCGCGTGACGGGGCGGCCGGCGAGTACGCTCCTGCACCTGGGGCCGGGGCTGGCCAACGCGCTGTCGAACCTGCACAACGCCCGGCGCGCGGCGACGCCGCTGGTGAACATCGTCGGCGACCACGCTACCTATCACCTGGCGAACGACCCGCCGCTGCACAGCGACATCGCGGCGCTCGCGGGAACCGTCTCGGCGTGGGTGCACGCCGTGCCGTCAGCCGCAACGATGGCGGCGGCGGGGGAGGATGCCGTGCGAGCGGCGATGGGGCCGCCGGGGGCGATTGCGACGCTCGTTGTCCCGGCGGACGCGGCGTGGGGGGAGGTCGAGGGGGCGGCGGGTGAGGCGGCGCTGCGCGCGAGCGTCGCATCGCGCTCGGCGCCGCGCACGGGGGCGCCCCCCGCGAGCGAGCGCGTGGAGGCGATTGCCCGGGTGCTCGCCTCGGGGGAGCCGACGGTGATCCTGCTGGGCGGGCGCGCGATGCAGGGCGGGAACCCCGAACGGGGCGGGCGCATCGCGGCGGCGTGCGGGGCCAAGCTCTGCAGCACCCCGTTCACCGCCAACATTCGGCGTGGAGCGGGGACGGTCGCCGTGGAGCGGCTGCCGTACTTCCCCGAGATGGTGCTGCAGCTCCTGGCGGGGGTGCGGCACCTCGTCCTCGTCGATGCGCCGCCGCCGGTCGCCTTCTTTGCGTATCCGGGGCTCCCGGGGTCGCTTGTCCCGGCCGAATGCACGGTCCACACCCTAGCCACCGGAGCTGACGACGTGACGGCGGCGCTGGATGCGCTGGTGCAGGCGACGGGGGCGGCGGCGACGGAGGCGGTGCGGGTGCCGCGGGCCGTGCCGCCGGTGGCGAGCGGCCCGCTCACCCCGGCCACCTTTGCGCAGACGTTCGCGGCGGTGCTCCCCGAGGATGCGATCGTCTGCGACGAGGCGATCACCAATCGCTTTCCGGCGCTGGTGGCGAGCGCCGGGGCGATGCCGCACGACTGGCTCGACATCACCGGCGGCTCGCTCGGCCTCGGGATCCCGATGGCGTTAGGCGCCGCACTCGCGGCGCCGGGACGGCGGGTCATCAACCTGCAGGCGGACGGGAGCGCGCTGTACACGCCGCAGGCGCTCTGGTCGCTGGCGCGCGAGGGGGTGGACGTGACGACGGTGATCCTGGCCAACCGGCGCTACCGGATCCTGGAGTACGAACTGCAGCGCCTGCAGCTCACGGGGGCGACGCGCGGCCGTTCCCTGACCGACCTGTCGCAGCCGCCGGTCGACTTCGTGCAGCTGGCGGGGGCGTTGGGGGTGCCGGCGGTGCAGGTGACGAGCGCGGAGTCGCTGGCGGAGGCGTTGCGGCGTTCGTTTGTCGCGCGTGGGCCGCAGGTGATCGAGGCGGTGCTGGGGGAGTAGGGGGGACGCATGCCGTGGCGCCCGGGGGCGCTGCGGCACCCTCAGGTGCTTCGCATCGAACGGCCGTGCGGCTTCGCGCCGCCTCACCGACCAGGCGAAGCGCGCCTCCCGAGTGTGGCGCCGTCGGCGCCCCGACCGCGCGAGCGCCGCCGCCGTGGGGCCGGCGCAGCTCCCGCCGCGCCCGCGCGAGGGAAACGCTGACTTCCACGCGCCGGCTCGGGCATTATATAACCGTTGAGTTATATACAGCACTCGGTGGCTGGAGGTGAAGCACATGAATACGCATTGGACGCTCGCGTCATGCCGTCTGGCGGCGATCGCCCTGATCGTGCTTCCCGTAGCAGCGTTCGCCCAAGCTGGTCCGGGGACACCGGGGGCGCTGAAACCACCTTCAGACCGCGCCCCCATCGCCCGCGCCGTGCAGGAAGTCGAGGCGCTCGACGCGCTGCGCTCCTCACTCGCGCGCACCTTCGCGGCCGGGGGCGTGGCCGCTACCGATTCCACCTTCGCCCAGGTCTGCAAACCCGTGAAGGGCGAGGCGATGCGCGTGGCGAAGGAGACCGGGTGGTCAATCGCGCAGCTCGCCGAACGCAATCGCAACCCGGACAACACGCTCGACGCCGAGGCGCGGCACGCGTTCCGGCAGTTCCAGCGCGATCCCGCGTTGGTGAGCCTCACCCGGCGCACCACCTACAAGGGAGTGGCTGGAACGCGATACCTCCGCCGCGTGGCGGTAGAGTCCTCGTGCCTGGCCTGCCACGGGGGGCGCGACACGCGCCCGGACTTCGTGAAGAAGAACTACCCTGCCGACAAGGCGTTCGGCTTTGCAGCCGGCGACCTGCGCGGCGTTTACTCGGTCTTCATCCCCGACTCGATTGGTCGGCGGTAAGGCCTACGGTGCGCCGGCCGCGGCTCCGGCGCTGGAGGGGAGTCATGCGCAGCACCTGGTATCTCCCGACGCTCGCTGTCGCGCTGCTGTCTGGCAGCTCGGCGGCCGGGGCGCAGGGATCGAGCGCCGACACCGCGCTCATCGCGCAGGGGAAGCAGCTGGTCACGACCGTGTGCGCAGCGTGCCACACCGAGCAGCCCCCACCCAAGCTGGCACCGCCGCTGGCGCACGTCTCACGTCGCTATCGGATGCAGCACAACGGCGATCGCGAGAAGGCACTGGCGCGCATCGTGGCGTGGATCAAGGCCCCGGCCAAGGACAAATCGCTGATGCCGGCGATGGCGATCGAGCGCTTCGGGCTCATGGCGCCACTTCCACTGCCTGACGAGCAGCTGCGTGCGGCCGCGGCCTACGTCTGGTCGCTCTCTGAAGGCGATTCGACGATGCGGGGGATGGGCGGGATGGAGGGGATGGGGGGCGGCAGGGGTGGCATGCAGCACGGTGGCGCCGGCCGAGATACGTCGAAGATGAAGGACACCACTGACGTGAATCGCCGGTAATCCCGCTAACGCGGGGACCGCGGGGCGCGTTAGGTGTACGATTGCACGTGCGTCCCGATGTCACGCGCGACCGGGCGCGACGACGGGCACAACGACTCACCGGAGGCAGACCTCATGGCATCGCTCGCGAAGACGGCACAGAAGGCCAAGAAGGCAGTGCTGAAGCAGGAGAAGGCGGTGGAGAAGGCCGTGTCCAAGTCCGTGGCCAAGGCGGGGAAGGGGGCCAAGTCGCTGGCGACCAAGGTGTCCGACAAGGTGACGGGGCGCGACAAGAAGAAGAAGGCGATCAAGAAGGCGGCGGTGGGCGTGGCCGTCGTGGCTGGGCTGGCTGCTGCTGGCGCCGCCGTGTTCAAGGCGCGTGGAAAGAAGCGGTAGGGCGTACGGGAGACGGGAGTGCGAGGGGCGGGCGCCGTTGGCGCCCGCCCCTCGCGGTTTTCGGCGCATGGGGCCAACATCCTCGCGCTTCCGCACGTACCCTCCAAGCCTGCACGCGACCGAACCTCCCGTCTCCCGTCTCCCGTCTCAAGCATGCCCTTCTCCCGTCGCGACTTCGTTCGCGCCTCCTCGGTCGCGGCCGCCGCGCTTGGCGTGTCGCACCTGTCACCGCGTGAGGCGTTCGCCCTCCCGTCGGACCTCTCGTCCGCGCCCATCCAGGATCCGGCCTTCAAGGCGCTCGCGATGCGCGCCCTCGAGGCGGCCAAGGGGGCGGGGGCCTCGTATGCCGACGTGCGCATCTCCCGGAATCGCACGCAGAACGTCTTCACGCGCGAGCGGCGGGTGCAGGGGGTCGTGGACAACGAGACCTTCGGCTTCGGCGTGCGCGTCCTGGTGAACGGGGCGTGGGGGTTTGCGGCCAGCAGCATGATCACCCCGGACGAGATCGTGCGGGTGGCCAAGCAGGCGGCCCGCCAGGCGCAAGCGTCGGGCTCGACGCAGCTCAAGCCGGTCATCCTCGCCCCTGGGCAGGCGCCGGTGACCGACGGGGTCTGGAAGTCGCCGATCAAGAAGGACCCGTTCGATGTCCCCATCGAGGAGAAGGTCGCATTGCTCCTGGCGGCTAACGAAGCAGCGCTCAAGGTGAAGGGGGCGCGCTTCTGCACCTCGTCGATGTTCTTCCTGCGCGAGGAAAAGACCTACGCCAACACCGACGGGACGTACACGGTGCAGACGGTGTATCGCGCCCAGCCGTCGCTGAACGTGACGGCGGTGTCCACGGACTTCACCGACTTCCAGACGCGCCAGTCGACCGACATTCAGCCCAAGGGGTTGGGCTACGAGCACGTGACCGACGCCAACCTGGTGGTGAATGCCGCCAAGTGGGCCGAGCAGGCGGTCGAGAAGCTCTCGGCCAAGCCGGTCGACGTCGGGCGCTACGACCTGGTGCTGCACCCCACGCACTTGTGGCTGACGGTGCATGAGGCGTGCGCGCACCCGACGGAGCTCGACCGCGCGCTGGGCTACGAGGCCAATTACGCCGGGACGTCGTTTGCCGCCCCGCCGGACAAGACGTTAGGCAAGCTCAAGTTCGGCTCGCCGCTGATGAACGTGCGCGGCGATCGCTCGCAGGCGGGTTCGCTCTCGGCGTGCGGCTGGGACGACGAGGGGCAGAAGCCTGAGGACTTCCTGATCGTCGACAAGGGGATCCTGGTGAACTACCACGCGATCACCCGCATGCAGGCGCCGTTCCTGGAGTGGTGGTCCAAGCAGCAGGGAAAGCCGGTCAAGTCGCAGGGGTGCTCGTACTCGCAGAGCTGGGCCGACGTGCAGTTCGAGCGCATGCCCAACGTGTCGCTGATGCCGGGGACGACGGAGCGCTCGTTCGAGGACATCATCGCCGCCACTGACAAGGGGATCGCGATCGTGGGCGACGGCTCGTTCTCGATCGACCAGCAGCGCTACAACGCGCAGTTTGGCGGTCAGCTCTTCTATGAGATCAAGGGAGGGAAGGTCGTTGGCATGCTGAAGGACGTGGCGTACCAGATTCGCACGCCGGAGTTCTGGGCGGCGATGGACATGATCGGCGGGCCCAAGAGCTACGAACTGTGCGGCGCCTTTGGCGACGCCAAGGGGCAGCCTTCGCAATCGAACGCCGTGTCGCACGGGTGCGTCCCCACGCGTCATCGGCAGATCAACGTGATCAACACCGGGAGGCAGGGATGAGCGCGCCGCGTTCGCTGTACGTCGAGGGGGCGCCGATCCTCTCGCGTGATGAGGCGCAGGCGCTGGCCAAGCGCGTCCTGTACTTCGCCACGGCCGATTCCACCCGCGTCACGATCCGCAGCGCGGCGCGCGCCAACTCGCGCTTCGCGGTGAACCAGATTTCCACGGCCGGCGACAACGTCGATACGGTGATCACCGTGCTCTCGTCGTTTGGCAAGCGGAGCGCGACGGCCACGACCAACAAGCTCGACGACGCGGCGCTGCAGCAGGTAGTGGCCAATTCCGAGAACCTCGCGCGCCTGTCGCCGGAGGACCCGGAAGCGCTCCCCGAGCTGGGGCCGCAGCAGTACGCCGAGTCGACGGGGTGGAGCGAGGCGACCGCGCTGCTCGATCCGGTGGCGCGGGCTGCCGCGATCCAGACGATCACCGAGCCGGCGCGCGCGGCGGGGCTCATCTCGACCGGGTACATCGAGTCGCGCGGGACGGCGCTGGCCATCGCCAACAGCAAGGGATTGTTTGCCTACTCACGCACCACCGAAGCCGTGCTCACGACCACCGTGCGCACGCCGGACGGGCAGGGGTCCGGCTGGGGAGGCTCGGCGCACTGGGATTGGTCGAAGATCGACGCCAGGGCGTTAGGCGGGACGGCCATCCAGAAGGCGCGCGCGTCGCAGAACGCGGTGGCGATCGAACCCGGGCGTTACACCGTGGTGCTCGAGCCCACCGCCGTGGGGAACCTCGTGCAGCTGTTGGCCGGGGCGATGAACGCGCGCAACGCCGATGAAGGCCGGTCGTTCTTCACCAAGGCGGGCGGCGGGAACAAGATCGGGATGAAGGTGATGGACGAACGCGTCACGATCTTCAGCGATCCGCTCGATCCTGACATCGGGACCAACACCTTCTCTGGCGATGGCCTCCCGACCAACCGCACGGTGTGGATCGAGAACGGGATCGTGAAGAACCTCGCCTACGATCGCTACTGGGCGCAGAAGCAGGGGAAGGAGCCCAACACCGGCGGTGGTGGCGGCGGCTTCGGGGGCGGTGGCGGCTTTGGCGGCGGCGCCGGCCTCAAGATGAACGGGGGCGATCAGTCGCTCGACGACCTCATCGCCGGAACCGAACGCGGAATCCTCGTCACGCGCTTCTGGTACATTCGCCCGGTCGACCCGCGCACGGTGCTCTACACCGGGCTCACGCGCGACGGGACGTTCCTCATCGAGAAGGGGAAGATCACGAAGGCGGTGAAGAACTTCCGCTTCAACGAGTCGCCGATCTTCATGCTCAACAACCTCGAGGCGATGTCGCGCGCGATTCGGGTGAGCGCGAGCGAAAGCGGCAACACGGGGCAGGCGATCGTCGTCCCGGCGATTCGCACGCGCGAGTTCTCGTTCACGAGCTTGAGCGACGCGGTGTAGCGCGTCGCGCGGGCGGTGGTCCACGCACAGCGCCCGGCTCGACGCCGGGCGCTGTGTCGTATCAGTCAATCAACGGGGACCGCGCGGCGCGTCGCCGAACGCAACGCGCCGGGCGCGCGATGGCAGTGCGCTCGCAGCGCTTCAACGGCGCATTCATGGCGCGTCCGCTGTGCGCGGACTTGGTACTCGCCCTCTGGTGATGCGTAAGCCGTGCGTCAGGGACGCGCGATGACGACCGAGCACCGTGGTCATGGCGCCGACCTGGCGATACGAGGGCGTATCCACGGATCCTTCCGGAGCGAAGTCATGCACGGCGCAACGCCGTTTACCGATACGAGTACGGTTGGGCACTTCATCAGGGGGCGTCGGGACGAGGGGAGTGGACCTCGACGAGCTCCCGTCTTCAACCCCGCGACCGGGACCATCGCGCGCCACGTCGCGCTCGCGACGGAAGACGACGTCTCGGCTGCCGTCGCCGCGGCACGTGAGGCCTGGCCGTCATGGGCGGACACGTCACCGATCCGGCGCGCCCGAATCCTCACGCGCTATCTCGCGCTCCTGAACGCGCATCGTGACGAACTGGCGGCGATGATCACCGCCGAGCACGGCAAGGTCTTCGCCGACGCCCAGGGCGAGGTCACGCGCGGCATCGAGATCGTGGAGTTCGCGTGTGGCATTCCCCAGCTGCTCAAGGGCGACTTCACCGAACAGGTCTCCACCGGGATCGACAACTGGGTCGTGCGGCAACCGCTGGGGGTCGTGGCCGGGATCACGCCGTTCAACTTCCCGGTGATGGTTCCGATGTGGATGTTCCCGGTGGCCATCGCGTGCGGGAACACCTTCGTGCTCAAGCCCAGCGAGCGTGATCCCTCGCCCTCGGTTCGGATGGCGGAACTGCTCGCCGAGGCGGGGCTCCCCGACGGGATCTTCAACGTGGTGCAGGGCGACAAGGTCGCGGTCGATGCACTCCTAGCGCACGACGACGTGCGCGCGGTGAGCTTCGTGGGGTCGACGCCGATCGCGCGCTACATCTACGAAACCGGGGCGCATCACGGGAAGCGCGTGCAGGCGCTGGGCGGGGCAAAGAACCATATGGTCGTCCTCCCCGACGCCGACGTAAAGCAGGCGGTGGATGGCCTCATCGGCGCCGCGTATGGCTCGGCGGGTGAGCGTTGCATGGCGATCAGCGTCGCGGTGCTCGTGGGGAGCGCGGGCGATGCGATCGTCCCGCTGCTTGCCGAGCGGGCACGGGCGCTGCGCATCGGCGACGGGATGCAGGCCGAGGCAGACATGGGCCCCATCGTGACCGACGACGCGCGGCGGCGCATCGAGGGGTACATCGACGTCGGCGTGCAGGAAGGGGCCACGCTGGTGGTGGATGGGCGCGGCTACACGGTGGCCGAGGCGCCACAGGGCTTCTTTACCGGCGGCACGCTGTTCGATCACGTGACGCCGACGATGCGCATCTACCGCGAGGAGATCTTTGGCCCGGTGCTCTGCTGCGTGCGCGTCCCCGACCTGGCGAGCGCCATCGCCCTCGTGAACGCACACGAGTACGGCAACGGCGTGGCGGTCTACACGCGCGACGGCAACGCGGCACGCGAGTTTGCGCGGCGCATCGAAGTGGGGATGGTGGGTGTGAACGTCCCGATCCCGGTTCCGATGGCGTGGCATGGCTTCGGGGGCTGGAAGCGCTCGCTCTTCGGCGACATGCACGCGTACGGTGAGGAAGGGGTGCGCTTCTACACGCGCCAGAAATCGATTATGCAGCGGTGGCCCGAGACGATCGGGAGCGGGGCCGACTTCATCATGCCGACGGCAAAGTAGGGGACCGATGAGCGAACAGTTGCAGGTGACGGGAGCGCGCTTCGTGGCCGAGTGCCTGGCGCGTTATGGCGTCACGCACCTCTTCTACGTGGACGCCATCCTGCGCCGGGCGATGGTGGACATGGAGGCGCTGGGGATCCGTCGCGTCGTGACGCACAGCGAGAAGGCTGCGGCCTACATGGCCGACGGCTATGCCCGCGTGAGCGGACGCGCCGGCGTCTGCGCGGCGCAGTCGGTGGGGGCGGCGAATCTCGCGGCGGGGTTGCAGGACGCGTGGCTGGCGTGCGCCCCGGTGGTCGCGCTCACGGGGAAGAAGCCGCCGATGTTCCAGCATCGCAACGCGTACCAGGAGATCGATCACTGGCCGATGTTCCAGCCCGTGACCAAGTACAACGTCGACGTGGTGGAGCCCAAGCAGCTGCCCCACCTCATGCGCGAGGCGTTTCGCGTGGCGACGACGGGGAGGCCGGGGCCGGTCCACCTGGACCTCGTGGGGCGCGAGGCTCGCGAGCTGGAGGTGGCGACGGGGCTCCCGGCGCCGATCGTGGAGGGGCGCTACCTCAGTGTCCCGCCGTTCCGGCCGGCGCCCGATCCGTCGAGCATCGCCGAGGCCGCCGATGCCATCCGCCAGGCGCAACGCCCGATCCTCGTGGCCGGAGGCGGCGTGCGCATCTCGGGTGCGGCCGCCGCGCTCGTGGCGCTGGCGGAGCGATGCGGGATTCCGGTGGCCACCTCGGTGAACGGCAAGGGGACAATCGACGAGACGCACGCACTGAGCGTCGGCGTCGTGGGGTCGTACTCGGCGTGGTGCGCCAATCGCGCCGTACATGAGGCCGACTTGGTGATCTATGTCGGATCCGCCACCGGTGACCAAACGACGCACAACTGGCAGGTACCGGCCGTTGGGACGCGCGTGGTGCAGCTGGACATCGATCCGGCGGAGCTGGGGCGCAGCTATCCGGGGACGATTGGCGTGGTGGGCGACGCGCGCGTGTCGCTCGAGGCGCTGACCCAGGCACTGACGCCGTCGGAGGGGAACGTCGAGTGGCTGGCGCGCACGCGCCAGCTCGTGGCGGACTGCGAAGCGGAGTATGCGCCGCGGCGTGCCTCCGGCGAGTCGCCCATCCGTCCGGAGCGCATCTGCCAGGAGCTCACGACGCTCCTGCCTGACGACGCGATCCTGGTATCGGACACCGGCTACTCGGCGATCTGGGTGGCGACGATGGTGAAGCTGCGCTCGCCGCGCCAGACCTTCATTCGTGCGGCGGGATCGCTCGGGTGGGGCTTCCCGGCGGCGTTAGGCGCCAAGTGCGCTGCCCCCGATCGTCCCGTCATCTGCTTTACTGGCGACGGGGGGTTCTGGTACCACTTCGCCGAGTTGGAGACGGCGCGCCGGCATGGCATCAACACGGTCACCGTCGTCAACAACAACAACGGCTTCAGCCAGGGGATTCCGGATGTGATGCGCCAGTATGGCGACCGGCCGGGCAACCCCGAAGAGCTCTGGCGCTTCGAGGACGTGAGCTTCGCGCAGCTTGCTCGAGACATGGGATGCTGGGGCGAGCGTGTCGAGTCGCCCGATCGCATCGCCCCGGCGATTGCCGAGGCACTCGCCTGCGGCAAACCGGCGGTGGTAGAGGTGATGACGCACGTCTCGGCGCGCGCCCCCGA
>ERZ795044.454-NODE-454-length-38028-cov-8.368920_pt1 | contig 38028 bp, 28 predicted proteins | sample MGYA00375128_ERZ795044 | MGnify/ENA primary metagenome ERZ795044 (study PRJEB30173, sample SAMN05720213) | anaerobic digester metagenome | isolation source: active sludge of municipal wastewater-treating anaerobic digesters | place: USA | collected 2014-12-22 ...
CGGGCGGTCCCATCCGTGTTGACCGTCGATGCGCGCTCCGGTAGTATTGCGGCCTTCCAGACGGCCTCGAGCATAACGACGGTAGGCGACTCGGCACACGATGCGCATTGGCGTGACGTTGGACACAGGGCCTAACGCAGAGGGCGCGCTCATCGAGCGGGCACTCGAGTCGATGGGCGAGGTGACCTTCCTCCCCGCGGACGACCAGCTCCCGTCTCGGCTCGACGCGGCGCGGCCCGACATCGTCCTCAACCTCGCCCGTGGGGCGGGGGCCCCCGAGCGACGGCTGCACGTCCCCGCCTTCCTCGAGTACTTCGCCATTCCGTTCAGTGGGAGCGACTCGGTCACGCACGCCACCTGTGTGGCGCGCGGGCGCATGAAGTCGACGCTCGCATCGCACGGCGTCCCGACGGCGAGCTATGCCATCGTCCACTCGCTCACCCAGCTCGCCCCGTACGCGCGCCGTGCCTTTCCGTTCGCCGTGCGGCGCGATCGCGGGGTGTCGTCGTGCTTTGCCACACTCATCGCCCACGACTTCGACGAGTTGGAGTCGATCGTCGCGGAGCTGCTGAGCGCATCGAGCGAACCGATCCTGATCGAGCGTTTCCTCCCCGGCGAGTCGTTCGTGTGCGGCATCCTGGGCAACGGTGACAGCGCCGTGATGCTTCCCGCGCTTGGGGTCTCCAACGATCCCTTCGCCCCCGCCGTCACGGCGAGCACGGCGATCCCGCTGAGTGCCGACGGGCTGGCGGAGGAGGTGGAGGCGATCGCGTTGCGCGCCTTTCACGCCCTGGGGTGCCGCGACGTGGCCCGCGTGGACATTCGCCTCTCGGACACCGGCGTCCCCAACGTGTGCGCCGTCGATCCGATTCCGGCGCTCGCGGTCGCTGGTGACGGAGGGCTGCTGACCGCCGCGCGCGCCGCAGGGCTGGCCGACGAGGAGTTGGTCCAGCGTTGCCTGCTCCTGGCGGCAGAGCGCGTCGGGCTCGCGATCCCGAGCGCGCCGCTGCTGGCGCGACTGGCGCGGCGTACGCCAGCGTCCGGGGCGCGCATTCGACGCGTGGCGTCCTGACGCGCCGGCCCGTTCAGGGGCGCTCGCGCACCGTTCCGTAGCGGGGCAACACCGTCCGTCCCACGCGTCTGGACAGGCGACTGCATGAGCGGACAAGTTGGAGCACGCCCCCGTTCCCCAACCCCGCACAGCACATGACCCCACGATCCGTCATGCGGCGCCTCCTCCTGGGAGTGGCGCTGGCGTCCGTTGTCTCCGGAGGGTGCGCGACTGGTAGTGGCGGTCGTGGTAGCGCCGGCCAGGGGCGGCAGTCGGACGTCATCTATGGCAGCGAAATCGCCAAGTCGAGCGCGCTCAACGCGTACGACGCGGTGCGCCTGTTGCGTCCGGCCTTCCTCGCGGGACGCGGCCCGACCACGCTCCTGCGTCCGCGCGAGAGCAGCGTGTCGCCCGTGGTGTACCTCGACAACCAGCGGTACGGCGATTCGTCAACGCTGCGCAACATCCCGATCGACGGGATCGTCGAGATTCGCTTCGTCGGCGCCACACAGGCACAAATGCGCTGGGGGATGGACCACCCGGCGGGGGCGATCCTCGTGCTCACCGGGGCCGCGCGCCGCGTCCCCTGAGCGAGCGTCCGGCGCGAAGCGTCGTGCTGGCGGCGTGACGGTTCGAAGTTCGCCGGCCGTCGACGCCTAAACGTCGCGTGCCCGAGGTGCGAGAGCGCGAGAGTCCTAGAGGTCGACCGGGGGGGAATGCTGGTCGACCAACTCCCGCAAGCGGGCGCAGACGAGGGCGACATCGTGCCCGATGCGCTCGACCAGCGAGACGAGCGGTGCGTTCGGCCCCGCCTGCGCGGCGGCATCGAGCTCGCGGGCGAGCCGGGTGAGCGCCACGGCGCCTAACGTGGCGGCCGACCCCTGCAGGGCGTGTGCCCCGTTGGCCACCGCATCGGCGTCGCCCGACTCCGCGGCGGCGCGCAGCGTCGCTAGGCGGCGCGGGGCATCGTCGATGAAGAGGTCGACGAGGGCCTGCACGAACTCTTCCCCTCCCTCGCCGTAGGTGTCGCGCAGTCGCTCGATGACGGCGATGTCCACCGCGGGTTCCCCCTGCCGGATCTCCACGGCGGTCCAGCGCTCCACCACCTCGCGCAGGTCGTCAAACACGAGCGGCTTGGCGACGTGGTCGTCCATCCCCGATTCCATCGCGCGGTCACGATCCTCGCGGCGAGCGCTGGCCGTGAGGGCGACGATCGGGAGGCGCGGCGCACCGGTGGCCCGCTCCGCGGCACGGATGGCGCGCGTCGCGGCATATCCGTCCATGTCGGGCATCATGCAGTCCATCAGCACCAGGTCGTACGGCTGTTCGGCCACCCGGCGCACGGCGTCGGCGCCGTCAGCTGCCACGTCGGAGGCACAGCCCAGCTTGCGCAGCATCCCGACCGCCACCAGCTGGTTCACGGCGTTGTCGTCGACGACGAGGATGCGGCGGGTGACGGGGAGCGCCTCGCCATGCCGCGCCTGGGCCCCCCGTCGCGACTCGTCGGCGGCGGACTCGCGCGCGCCCCCCTGCCTGGGCGCCGGCTCTGCCGGGGCGACGGCGGCCACGAGATGCGACGGGCGCAGCGGCAGGGCCAGGATGCTCGAGAAGCCCGCTTCGCGGAGCGAGGCGCTGCTCATGCGCTGCGCAAGCGGCACGATGGCCACGACGGTGTGCAGCCCGGGGAGGGCGCCACGAATGGTCGCGGCGTCGCCTTCCAGCGCCACCGTCGAGGCGCGCCCGCCGACCACGACCGCGGCGAACGTCTGCCCCGGATGCGCCGCGACGATCCCGGGGATGTTGGCCGCGCTCTCCGTCAGGTGCACGACGTAGCCGGCCGCCTCGAGCAGGGGGCGCAACATCCCCGCGCGCTCGCCATCGGGCTCGACGACGATCGCGGCACCACGCGCGAGCTGGAGCCCGACCGAGGGGAGCGCCTTGCCCACCGTCATGCGCAGCGTCACCCAGAAGGTCGACCCCTTGCCCTCGGTGCTGCTCACCCCCGCGCTTCCCCCCATCGCCTCGGCCAGTCGTCGCGTGATGGCGAGCCCGAGCCCCGTGCCACCGAACTTGCGCGTCGTCGAGCTGTCGCCCTGCGAGAAGCTCTGGAAGAGCTGGGGGACCACGTCGGCGCGAATCCCCGGACCGGTGTCGTGGACCGCCAGCCGGATGAGCGACTCGTTCCCCGACCGCTCCAGGCACTCGGCCTCGACGACCACGCGCCCCTGGCTCGTGAACTTGATGGCGTTGCCCACGAGGTTCACGAGGATCTGTCGCACGCGCCCCGCGTCGCCATCGAGCAGGCGCGGGCACCCCGGTGTCATGCGCACGAGCGCGTCGATTTCCTTCTCCTCGGCGCGCGCGCCGAGCAGCTCGAGCACATCCTCGATGGTGTGACCGAGGTCGAAGGGGGCGTGCTCGAACTCGAGGCGTCCCGCCTCGATCTTGGACAGGTCGAGAATGTCGTTGATGATCGTGAGCAGCGCCTCGCCGGAGGCGGCGATCGTGCGCACGATGTCGCGTTGCTCGTCGGTGAGGAGCGTATCGAGCAAGAGCTGCGTCATGCCGAGCACGCCGTTCATCGGCGTCCGGATCTCGTGGCTCATGTTGGCCAGGAACTCGGACTTCACTCGGCTCGCCGACTCGGCGGCTTCCTTGGCTTGCAGGAGGGCGCGTTCGGCGGCGCGACGCGCCTCGAACTGGCCGAGCTTCGAGGCCACGTCGTCGACGAGCTTGAGCACCTCCTCGTCCAGCGGCTGCTCGAGGCGACTCTGCAATTCGATGACACCGCGCACCACGCCGCCCACGCGTACGGGGACGCCAAAGACCGACGCAATCCCGGCGCGCTGCGCGGCGGGGGCGCGCGGGCACTGCGCCGCCCGCATCTCGCGGACGTCCTCGACCCAGAGCGGGCGCTCGTTGCTCCACACCTGTCCGGCGAGCCCGATGGAGCGTTCGAAGCGCGCGGCGCGGGTGGCGGTGGCGAGTTCGGCGAGCGTCGGTTCCTCGGCGGCGACGAGCGCGAGGCACTCGAGCGTGCGTTCGTCGCCGGCGTCCCACCAGAGGGCGATCATGTCCCACCCGATGACGTCAAACAGCGACTGCAGGACGGTGGGGGCGGCGGCGCGCAGCGTGGGGGCGTGCTCCAGCGCCTGCGTGGTCGACGTCTGCGACCCCATGCGACGGTTGGCTTCGCGCAGCTCGGCGCGCTGTTCCGAGAGCTTGGCGGCGAGCTTGCGCACGTCGCTCAGCGCCGCATTCTGCGACATCACCAGCTGCAAGAGGTCGACGACCGGGTCGTGCAGCGCGAAATCGGAGATGTTGAGCCCGTACGCCTTGATCGCCGCCGTGTCGGTGAGCCAGGGCGAGCCAAGGAAGAGGACCGCCTCCTCGCCCGGCACGTGCGACATCTGCCCGCGCAGCTGCATCCCCGACGCCTTGTGCACCAGGAGCCAGAGCAGCCCGGTGTTCTTGACCAACGATCCGAAGCTGAGCGGGACGTGCGGGCGCTCGACGGTGAAGGCGTCCTCGACCGCTACGCCCGGGCGCACGTCGGGGCAGACGCGCCGCAGCGACTTGCCCACCTGCAGGACGGCAAGGTCGGGCCCGATTGCGACGTGAAACGGGAAGGCCGACGCGAACTGCTCGGCCGGGAGCCCGATGTGGAATGTTGCGCTGACGCCGGAACGAGACTCGGGCACCGCTACCTGTTAGTTATCCAGCTCGATGTGTGCGTGCCCCTTCTCCTCCCTGTGAAGATCGGCAACTTTGGGGGAGTTCTTGACCGACAAAGTGCTGGTGGGATGCCTGTGGATGACGTGAATCGCACGGACGCGCGGCGACGTGCGGTCGGAGGGGCCACGGTGCGTGTCGCGACGGTCGCGGCGCGTGTCGCGACGGTCGCGGCGCGGCTGGTGCTCGCGCTGCTCGGAGGCGTGGCGGCCTGCAGTGACGACCCCGGCTCTCCGGTCGATCCCACACCGCCCGGGGTCACCGCGGTCGAGGTCGTCCCGGCCACGGCGTGGATCCCGATCGGATCGACACTGCCGCTGACGGGAACGGCGCGCGATGCCACGGGCGGGGCGGTCTCCGGGGTCACCCTCCGGTGGGAAAGCAGCGCCCCGTCGATCGCCACCGTCTCGGCGGCCGGTGCCGTGCAGGGGGTCGGCGCCGGGACGGCGCGCGTCACGGCGAGCGCCGGAACGCTCCGGTCCACCTCCGAGATCACCGTGGTCGGGACCACGGTCCGCGTCCCCACGTTCGGGGTCGAACGCGAGGGGGTCACCGACGTCTCGTTGCTCGGCGTCTGGAGCGACCCCACCACGAGCGACGGCTTCGCCGTGGGGCAGGCCGGGGTCATCCTGCAGGGGAACGGGGGGAACTGGCGCCTGGTCAACACCGGCTCGCCGGAGACGTTCGTGGGGGTGTGGGGCTCGTCGGCGCGCGACGTCTTTGCCGTGGGGACCGCAGGGGCAATCTGGCACTACGACGGGACGTCCTGGCTCCCGATGCCGAGCCCGACCAGCGAAACGCTGCTCGACGTCTTCGGCTTCGGGGCGAACGAGGTGTACGCGGCCGGAACCGACGGCACCATCCTGCGATTCGACGGCCGCGACTGGCAGGCGATTTCGAGCCGGCGCGGCTGGGAGCTCTGGGCGATCTGGGGGACGTCGCCGAGCGACATGTGGTTCTCGGGACAGAACGGCGTCATCATCCGCTACGACGGTGCGCAGTTCGTCCCGGTCTCCTCGCCCACCGAGGACGCGCTCTTCGGGCTGTGGGGGAGTAGCAGCAGCGACGTGTGGGCGGTGGGGATCAACGGCCGCACGCTGCACTACGACGGCGTGCGCTGGGAGGCGCGCGCCGCGACGACACGTCGCAACCTGTTCGGCGTGTGGGGGCGCGCGGCCAACGACGTCTTCGCCGTCGGCAATACCGGGGCGGTGGTGCACTTCGACGGGCAGGGCTGGCGCGAGCTGCCGAACACGGGGACGGGGCAGAACCTGCGCGGGGTGTGGGGCGACGGCGTCGGCGGCGTACTGCTCGCCGGGTGGGATGGCACCGTGCTGCGCGGCACCGTGGCCGCCGGGTGGCGCCCCGAGACTACGTCACCGGCACTCACCTCCATTTGGGGGCCGGGCGACGGGACGCTCTACGCGGTGGGCGGCGGCGGGGCGGTCCTGCGACGCACCTTGCAGCTCGGGTGGCGCGTGATGGATGCCCCGCCGTCGCAGCCGCTGTACGGCGTGCATGGGGCGTCGCCCACGCAGGTGTACGCCGTGGGAGACACGGGGACGCTCATGCGCTACGACGGGGCGCAGTGGCGGAGCGAAACGAGCGGTCACTTCACGCTGCTGCGTTCCGTGTGGGCCGCGGATCCCACGCACCTGTTCATCGTCGGCGAGCGCGGCGTGATCCTCAACTCCAGCGGGAACGGCACCTGGAGCACGATGACCAGCGGGACCACGGCCTTCCTTCGGCACGTGTGGGGGCTGTCGGCGACCGACGTCTACACCGTGGGCGATTCCGGGTTGGTGATGCGCTACGACGGCACGCAGTGGCGTTCGATGCCGACGCCGACCAAGCGCCTGCTGCGTGCCGTGTGGGGGACGAGCGGGCGCGACCTGTTCGCCGTGGGCGACTCGGCCACGATCCTGCGCTACGATGGCGTGCGGTGGTACGGCATGGCGAGCCCGGTGCAGAAGACGCTGCGCCACGTGTGGGGGACGGGGCCGACCGACGTGTACGCGTTAGGCGAGGACGGCACGCTCCTCCGCTTCGACGGCGTGGCGTGGACCTCGCTCGCCTCGCCCACCACGCGGTACTTGTTGCAGCTGTGGGCGGAACCGGGCCAGGGGCGACTCTTCGCGGTGGGGCTGCTCACGACCATCCTGCGCGGGGAGCGGAACTAGGGGCGCCGTGCCCCAGCGGCGCCGCGCTCCACGGCGCCCTGCCCCAGGGCGCCGTGCCCCACGCGCGCCGTGCCCTAGGGCGCCGACGGCAGCGCGATGGTGAACGTCGATCCGCTCCCCTCGACGCTCGTCGCCTCGAGCCGTGCGCCGAGCAGTTGGCAGATCGCCCGCGAGATCGCCAGCCCGAGGCCGGTTCCGCCATAAGTGCGCGCGGTGGACACGTCGACCTGCTCGAAGGCGTCGAAGATGGCGTCGAGCCGCTCGGCGGGGATCCCGACCCCGGTATCGATCACCGAGATCCGCGTCGGACGCTGCTGATCGTCGGCCTCCACCCGCACGACGACGCTCCCGGCATGCGTGAACTTGAGGGCGTTGCCGACGAGGTTGATGATCACCTGCCGGAGTTGACCCGCATCGGTGAGGACCGGGCGCAGGACGGGCGGGAGCTCGAGGCGCAGCTCGACCCGGTCGCCGCGCGCGTTGCCCTCGAGCAAGGCGACGGTCTCGCGCACCAGCCCCCCCACGTCGGTCGGCGCGAGCACCACCTCCATGCGTCCCGCCTCGATCTTGGAGAGGTCGAGGATGCTGTTGATGAGCGTCAGCAGGTGCGCCCCGTTCTGGTGCACGCGCTCGAGATACAGGCGATCGCGATCGTGGAGCGGGGCGTGCGGACGGCGCAGCACCTGCTGGCTGAAGCCGATGATGCTGTTGAGCGGCGTGCGCAGTTCATGCGACATCCGGGCAAGGAACTCGCTCTTGATGCGACTCGCCGCGTTGGCCGCGTCGCGCGCCTGCTCCAGCGAGGTGCGAATCTCCTTCTGCTCCGTGATGTCGGTGAGGAGGACGACGCTCCCGCCGTCGCGCGTACGCGCGATTGCACGGCGCATCATGAACGGCCCGACCTCTTCCTCGAAGACGCCCCCCTCGCCACGATGCCGCTCGAGCATCCGCGCGAGCCAGACGGCCGCCGGTTCTCCCGTCCCCGGGTGACGCCCGTCCCGCACCACGTACCCCAGCAACGCGGCCAGCGTCATCCCGAGGGATACCGGGGCCGATGTCGGCCGTAGGCGCGCGAAGCTCGGGTTGAATGCGATGAGGCGCTCGTCGGCGTCGAACATCGCCATGCCGGAATCGAGCGCCCCGATGGCGTCGAGCAGGCGCTCGCGCTCGCGGCGGACCGCGGCTTCTGCCTGCAGACGGTCGGAGATTTCGCGGATGGTCGCCAGCGCACCCGTGATCTCCCCCGAATCCAGGTCGCGAATGGGGGTGACCACGGTCTCGACATGCCAGACGGCCGAGGACCAGGGAAAGGTGTAGTCGCGAGCGCTGAAGAACGGCTCACCATCGCGCAGCAGTCGCTCGAATCTCGCCCTTCGTGCCTCGGCCTCCGCCAGCGGCATGACGTCATCGAGGTGCAGGCCGAGCGCGGCCGAGCGCGGGATGCCGGACCACTCGTGCATCGTGGGATTCCACTCCGTCACGCGCAGCGAACGATCGAACGCCACGATGCCATCCGCATTGGCCGCGACGAGCGACGCCGCGAACGCGCGCTCGGCCTTGAGTTGCTGCTCGCGCGCCCGCAGCTCGGTGATGTCGTGCTGGATGCCGACCCATCCGGTGAGCGTCCCGTCGGCGTCGCGCATCGGCGTGACGTGCACGATCATCCAGAGCGGCGTGCCATCACGCCGATGGTTGACGATCGTCCCGCTGTAGGGCTGGCCAGCTGCAAGGGCCTCGCGAATCACCACGCGGGCATCGGGGAGCGAGTACGGCCCCCTTAGCACCGCGCCCGGGGTGCGCCCTGCCACCTCAATCAGCGTCCACCCCGTGATGCGCTGCCAGGCCGCGTTGACCCACACGATGCACCCGGCCGCGTCGGTCATCACGACCCCTTCGTTCGTCTGCTCCGCGATCGCCGAGAGTCGCGCCAGGCGGTGGGCCGTTTCGCGCTCGCGCGTGATGTCACGCAGCGTCCCTACACCGCCGATGCGCCTCCCGTGCGCATCGTACAAGGGGCGATACGTGGCGTCGACGATCGCCGTGCGCCCGGTCGAGCGCGAGGTGATCTCGCGCGCCGGCAGCGAGACCGTTTCGCCGCGCAGTGCGGCGTCGTACGCGTCCCTCAGCCACGAACGGGCAAGTGCCGGAAAGCACTCGTCGAGCGTGCGCCCGATGACCTCGGTGCTCGGCACGCCGTAGAGGAGCTCCATCGCCGGATTCCACAGCGTGAAGCGACGCCACTCGTCGAACGTGACGATTCCGTCGTTGGCGCCGGCCACGATCGCCTGCGCCAGCTCCTGCGCGGCCGATCGCCCCCCTGACTCATCGCCCAGCAGGGCAGTCACCTCCCCTGCAGGCGACGCGAAGTCGGGGCCAGACGGGACGGCAGGGGGCATGAACGATGGCGGTGGTCGGCGCTGATGAGACGAGCGAGTCACGGCGTCACGATGTCCCGCGCGCGACGACCCTGATGCTAGGAGAGTCGCCAGCTCGAGACGCTCGCTGACACGGAGTATCGGCGCCTCGGATTGGCGCGTTGAGTCACCAAATCCTGCATTTGGCTTCGGCATTCCCCGCCGTTCCCTGAGGGACGTCGCAGGTAGCGCTTGACGAGGTAGCGCTTGACGTCGATCGCCCGTCCGGGGATGCTTGGCCCATCCGCTCTACCCTGCGAACGCCATGGCGCGCACTTGGATTCGCCCGCGGCCCGCAGCGCCACAGGCTGCCCCCCTCGCTCCCCACCGATGCCGTTCAGTCGCCCTGCCACGCGAAGCGGCATCGCCGCCGTCGCACTCGTCCTCGTCGCCTGCGCCAGCGCCGGTGGTCGTGCCACGTCGCCCACCTGGGAGGCGTTCGCCGTGCGATTCGCCAGCATTCCGCGTTTCCCGGTGCGCGCGCTCATCGCCGGGAGCGATACATCACGACGACTCGACATCGCGATGATGGTCTGGCCGCTGCGGGCGCCTAACGGCGACCTGGTCCTGGTCGATGCCGGTTTCACGCGCGAGAAGTTCGTCACGCAGTGGAAGCCCGCGGCGTACGTCACCCCCGACTCGGCGCTCCGGCGCGCCGGCTTCGATCCCGCGCGGGTGACCGACATCATCGTGACCCACATCCACTGGGATCATGCCGACGGCGTGGAGCGCTTCCCCAACGCGCGCGTCTGGCTCCAGCGCGCCGAGTTCGAGTACTACGTCGGCGCCGACGGTTCGGCGAAGGACCGGGCGATCGACCCGGAGGTGGCAGCGATGTACCGCCGGCTGTTCGATGCTGGTCGCATTCGCTTTGCCGAAGGCGACAGCAGCGAGATTCGCCCGGGGGTGCGCGTGTACCTCGGCGGCAAGCACACCTTCGCCTCGCAGTACGTGAGCGCACAGACGGCCGAGGGGCGCGTGGTGATCGCCTCGGACAATGCGTATCTGTACGAGAACCTCGAACGGCGACGCCCCATCGCGCAGACGCTCGACTCGCTCTCGAACCTGGCGGCGCAGTCGCGCATGCAGCGTCTCGCCACGACGCCGCGCCTCGTTGTCCCGGGGCATGATCCGGCCGTCTTCGACCGCCTCCCGGCGGCCGGCAACGGCAGCGTGGCCATTCGTTAGGCGTGCGTGTGCGGCAAGGCAGGAAACGGGACGGCCCGGGCAATCGCCCGGGCCGTCCTGGTCTCACGGGTGAGGCGGAGCGAGGCGACTACGCCTCTTCTTCCTCCTCCTTCTTCGCCTTGGCGGCCTCGTTCACCACCTTCTGCGCGGCCTCGTGCGGCATCTGCTCGTAGCCGTGGAAGCGCCGCTTGTACATGGCGTGTCCGTGCGTCAGCGAGCTGAGGTCGGTGGCGTACAGGTGCAACTCGGCCTGCGGCACGTGCGCCTTCACGGTCGTCAGCCCCGCCGCCGGCGAATCGGAGCCGAGGATGTGGCCACGACGACCCGAGAGGTCACCCATCACGTCGCCCAGGTAGCGATCGGGGGTCGTGATCTCCACGTGGTCGAGCGGCTCGAGCAGGATCGGCTTGCACTTGGGTGCCACGGCCTTGAAGCCGAGGATCCCGGCCATCTTGAACGACATTTCGTTCGAGTCGACCGAGTGGTACGAGCCGTCGTACAGCTCGACCTCGAAGTCCACCAGCGGATAGCCGGCCAGGATGCCGCGTGCTGACGCCTCCTGGATCCCGCGATCGATCGCCGGCCTGAAGCCCGACGGAATGACGCCGCCCACGATCTTGTCGACGAAGTGATAGCCATCGCCACGTGGGCGCGGCGCCATGCGAATCCAGCAATCGCCAAACTGTCCGCGGCCGCCGGACTGCTTCTTGTGACGCCCCTGGCCGTCCCCCGTGCCCGTGAGCGTCTCGCGGTAGGCAATGCGCGGGCGCGTCAGCTCGGCCGCGACGTTGTACTTGCGGCGCAACTTGGCCAGCGACACGTCGAGGTGACGCTCCCCCAACCCGGCGATGATGGTCTCGTGCGTTTCGGGGTTGTAGTGCGTCTCGAACGTCGGATCCTCGTCGTGCAACCGGTGCAATCCCTGTTGCAGCTTCTCCTCGTCGTTGCGCGTGGCGGCATGCACCGCGAAGTGCACGACCGGCTCGGGGAAGTCGATCTGGAAGAGGCGAACGGGGTGTTCCTTCGTGGACAGCGTGTCGTTGGTGTGCGTGTTCTTGAGCTTGGCCACGCAGCCGATGTCGCCGGCGTGCAGCACCGGAACCTCGATGCGCTCCTTCCCCTGCCCCACGCACAGGTGCCCCATCTTCTCGACGCCGTCGCGCGTGGCGTTGAAGACGTCCTGTCCGTTGGCCACCTGGCCGGAGAAGATGCGGAAGAACGACACCTCGCCCACGTGCGGCTCGGAGTGCGTCTTGAAGACGAGCGCGGCGAACGGGTTGGTGTCGACCGCGTGGATCTCGACGGTGTGATCGCCCTCGGCCCCCTTGAAGCCGTGCAGCTCTTCCATCTCATAGGCCGATGGCATCAACTGCACGAGTTCGGTCAGCATCGCCTGGATACCGATCACGTGCTCGGCCGACACCGCGAAGAGCGGGAAGAGATCCATCCGCTTCATCGCTTCCTTCATCCCGTTGATCGCCTCGTCGCGCCCGATCTCCGCGCCTTCCAGATAGCGCTCGAGCAAGGTGTCGTCGGTGGCCGAGATGGCTTCGATGAGCTCCTGGTAGTACTTGTCGAAGGTCTCCTTCTGGTCGGCCGGGATGTCGGCTTCGGTGTAGTCGCTCGCCTTGGAACCGGCCGTGTAGAGGTACGCCTTGCGGGTGAAGAGGTTGATCACGCCGCGGAAGGTGGCGCCGCTCCCGATGGGGATTTCGACCGGGACGACCTTGCTGGTGAGACGCTCCTTGACCTGCTGGTAGACGCGATCGAAGTCGGCGTGCTCCTTGTCCATCATCGAGACGACGAAGAGGACCGGGTCGCCGCGCGAGACGGCTTCATGGAACGTCTTTTCGGTCCCCACCTCGACGCCACCCTGCGCGCTCACGACGCTGATCACGCCGTCGGCGGCCGCGACACCGGCGATCGCGTCGCCGTGGAAGTCGAGGTACCCCGGGGTGTCGATCAGGTTGATCTTGGTGTCCATCCACTCGGCGTATGCGCAGCCCAAGCTGATGGAGTAGCCCCGCTCGGTCTCCTCGGGGGTATGGTCGGTGAGGGTCGTTCCCTCCTTGATGGTGCCGTGCCGTTTACTTGATCCGGACACGAAAGCCAGGGCGTCGACCAAGGTGGTCTTGCCGCTGGCTCCGTGTCCGACTACCGCCACATTTCGGATGTCCGTCGCGCGATACTCACGCATTCGATGATTCTCCCATGGTGGGATGGTGACATGGGGGGACGCTGGTATCCGTGTAGGGGTCCGTCAAGAAGAGAACGCCCGATTGCCAAGGGCGTGCACGGGCACATGGGGTGCGGCGCGTAGACGCGGCGCGGTCGGGACGGCGCGTGCCGGAAACGCATGCGGGCCGCCCCCTGGGGAGCGGCCCGCATGACACAGCTCGGACGAAAGAGGATCGTCGTTCAGTCTCCTTGGTCGTGGTCGAGACCATCGGCGTGCCGATAGCTGTCGAGGAGCGCATCGAGGCGCGCCCCGGCCCCGGCCGGGATGATGGCGTGTGGAGCCAGCGAGAAGCTGATCGCGCGGTGCGTCCCTTCGGGCCAGTCGGGCATCACGAGCCCAGCCACCAGCCGTCGAATGGCCGCCCCGCACTCCGCCAGGAGGAGCTCGGCGGTGTCCTGCAGGACCGCGAACGGGATGGCCAGATCGCTCGTGACAAGATGTCCCGTCGATTCATCTCGCCACGCGGCGTCTCCCACGGCGCCGCGCTCCGGCCACAAGGCCACGTGTCGGATCGTGTCCAAACGCTCGCTGGGCTCACGATGTGCTTCGACCGCTGCCGCCAAGGCGAGGGCCAGCGACTCGGGTGTGGCGTCTCCGAAGAGAGTGACCACGTCCCGCGAGGGGCGCTCAGAGTTGAGCGGTGACGGCACGGAGTTCACGTGCGCAAGCACCGTCGAGTGTTCGGGGCGATCCTCGAGCATTACGAGGACGTCCATCACCCCTCCTTCTCGCAAATACGCTTCGCGGAGCTGCGGGCCGATGTGTCCGTCAGCACCTGCGAAGCGGGGTTCCTTCATCAACAAGGACCCCCGGAGTGCGCGATCGGCCACACCCGGAACATGACGATCCGATTACGTGACCGTTCCTTGACGTACTCCCGATGACCCGGGATCAGTCGCGACTGCGCACACCAACCACTCCCGCAATGAACGCACCAGCGAGGAGCGTGAGAAGAAAGGCAGTTTGTGCCGTGCTCAAACCGGCGAACGCGGCGGCACCCAACGCCCCGGGAACGACCGTCCCTGCGAGGGCGCCGAGGAAGAGGACGAAGAGCAGGGCGCCGGCGGGGAGGGCGAGACCGCGGAGTTGTGTCGCGACGACGCTGAAGCAGACGCCCCACAGCGTCATCCACAGCAGGTGCGACATGACGCCGAGCGAGACGGCGACGCCGCCGACCGGAGTGGCGAGGCGCCAGGACCCGAGAAGGGCGCGCCCCCCCATCTCGAAGGGGAGCGTCGCCGCCCCATGGCGCAGGCCGAGCCCGATCAGCGCACCAGCGGTTGCGGCGGCGCCGATGAGCCCGATGGAAATCCCGTGGCGAATTCGATTGGCAAGCACATGCGAAAGGAAGACGGGAAGCAGCCGACACTCAAGGGGGCCCACCCATCACCGATTCGCACGCAAACCACCGTCGGCATGAACGCTCGGCAAGGCAGGGAGAACCCATGCTTGCCGAGTTTGGGACCCGACGTTATCAGTCGTTACATATGGAACACACCACATCTTCGCAGCAGGCAAAGATCCTCGTCATCGAGGATCGTCGAGAAGTGCTCGACGTCCTGCAGCGCACGCTGAGCGACAACGGGTTCACCGTCGTCACGGCGGTGGACGGCGATGAGGGACTGCAGGCGGCGCTCGACCAACAGCCGCACCTCATCATCCTCGACATCGGGCTCCCCAAACGAAACGGGTTGTCGGTCGCGCGCGAGTTGCGCGCCCGCGCCTTCACCGCCCCGGTCCTGATGCTCACCGCGCGCGACACGGTGACGGACAAGGTGCAGGGGTTCGAGGCGGGGGCCGATGACTACCTCGCCAAGCCCTTCGACTACGACGAACTGCTGGCGCGCGTACGCGCCCTCCTGCGCCGTTCGTCGATGCGGGATGAGGCGACGCTCATGAAAGTGGGCGACCTCACGCTCAACCCGCTCTCGCGCGAAGTCATGCGCGGCGACCGCGTGATTGCGCTCACACAAAAGGAGTACGCCCTCCTCGAGTACCTGATGCGACACGCGGGGATGCCGGTGTCGCGCGAGCAGATCTCGGAACACGTCTGGAAGCAGGAGTTCGACCCCACGACCAACATCGTGGACGTCTACATCAACTACCTGCGCAAGAAGATCGACCACGACGCCGACAAGGCGCTGGTGCAGACCGTGCGCGGGGTCGGCTACCGACTCGCCTCGGAGTAGGCGGCGCGCAACACCCTGACGACGACGCCGCCACCGACGCGGCCGACCGCGCACGACACCGTTCGCGCACGACGCGCCCCGCCAAGTCCGGCGGGGCGTTTCAGTTTTCTCCCGTGAGGTACCGAGACTCGCCAAGGCAGGACTGTGATTCACGTCGCACTCTCCCCTGGCCTCCTTCGGCATGTCCCTCCGGAATCGCGCACTCACCCTGTCCGCCACGCTCGCGTCGCTGTCCACGCTTGCCCCAGTGACGGCACACGGGCAATCCACCGTCGCCACGAACACCCTCATGGCGTCGTCGTACGTCTTTCGCGGCGTGACCCTCACGAACGTCCCCACCGCTCAGCCCAAGCTCGCAATCTCCGCCCCGTCGGCCGGGGGGACGCTGAGCGCCTGGGTGGCCGGCAACGTGGAGTTTGCCATCCCCAGCGGGGCCAACACCCTCTCCGAGGGCGGCGGCGTGGCCGGGGTCAACGAGATCGACCTCGTCGCGCAGTACGCGCACAAGGCGGGGCCGGCGCTGCTCTCCGTGGGTGCCACGCGTTACGAGTACAGCGGGCACAATCGCGTCCTCACGACGTCGTACAACACCACCGAGATCTTCCTGGGCTCACGCCTCGACAACGTGTGGGGGACGCCCTCGATCACCGCCAACTGGGACGTGCAGACGATCCACGGCGTGTATGTCGAGGCAGCGGCCGCGCATAGCGTCCCGCTCGGTCGGTTTGCCCCGGTCGTCGGGATCGTCGCGGGCTACACCGCGGGACAGGAGGCGCGCGGCGCGACCGACCAGTACTACTCGTTCACGCAGAAGGGGCTCACGCACGTCGACATCAGCGCGTCGACCACCATCGCCGTGGCCGCCATGGCCATCGCCCCGGCGGTGCACCTGCAGCTCTCTCCGCCTGGCCAGAACACGCGTGCCGTCGGCGCACTCGCGCGCAACGCGGATCGCGGCGCCAAGCTCTGGTTCGGCTTCGACCTCGGGTGGGCGCACGCGTTCGACAAGCGCTGAGCCGCTCGAGCGGCGCCCCTCGGCGCCCCACCTCGCTCGGCGCTGAGCGACCGAAACAGACAGACGCTGTTCAGCGCCGACTGGCGTTGAGCAGCGTTTCGCATTGTGGTGACGTGCGGAGGTGAAGGGCGACGCGCCACGCGTGCGCGGCCGACCGGCTAGAACAGGGCGTCGTCGGCCGAGTCGCCGCCGCCCACGGGGGCGGAGGCCTTTTCCAGTTCGGCGAGCGCGTCGTAGCCACCGAGATCGGCGCCCGCCTCCTCCGCACGCAGCCCCACGAAGAAGGTGTCGCCGTTCGCGGTGGAGAACCACGCCGAAGAGTCCCACCGCCCGGCCGCGTCGAAGTTGTAGCGCTGGCTGATTTCGGGGAGCGAGATGTGGAGGTCGAAGTCGCGCTCGAGGAGGGCGGCACGAGCGCGCCCGCCGATGGTGTTGCTCAACTCCCCGAAGACATCCAGTCCGCCGCTTTCGAGCGTCGCGTCGCGGCGCAGCACCTTGGCCGCCAGGCGCTCGGCATCGGTCCGGTTGCAGGCGATGACGACCTCCACGCGGCTGTCGCCCCCGGTGAGGGTGATGCGCCCCGAGATGCCGTCGGTGATGGTGAGGCCCTCGGAGGACAGCGTCGTCACGTCCTGCCCCGACATCACGCCTAACGTCTGGCGCGTGGCGGTCACCATCCACTTCGGCGCCTCCTCTTGCAGGTGACGGCGAAGCTTGTCGACCGGCGACGCCCCGGCCAGCAGCGTGCGTCGCAGCTCGGCCATGAAGGTCTCGGGGACGAAGGAGCGCTTGATGACGCCGGCGAAGTGACGCGCCTTCTCATGCGGCACCAGCTCGCTGTCGGTCACCAGCCAGAACGAGGGAATGCCCGTGCGGGACTCGATCGACAGCTTGCTGATGAGGTTCACCACCTGCGTCTCGGAGACCATCGGGAGCCCTTCGGCCACGAGGATCGTCGTCGGCTTGAGCTCCGACTCCTGGAAGACGCGCAACGCGTGCGCCCCGGAGATGGCCTGCGAGATGACGAAGTCGCCCTCGAGCAGCGGGATGGCAAACTGCCGGAAGTTGGGATCCGAATCGACCACGAGGAGCGATGTCTGCCCCTCGGCCCCCTGTCGCTGGCGCCAGCCGGCGTGCTGCGAGATGACGCGGCGAAAGCGCTCGTGCACCTCCCCAGGGCGCAGCGGCTTGAGGATGTAGTCGGCGATCCCCAGCGAGACCAGGCGCGTGATGTCATCCTTGTCCTTCACGGACGACATGCAGACGATCGGCAGCATGCTATGCGTGCGTGACGAACGCACCGCTTCGACGACCGCCAGGCCGTCGAGCAGCGGCATCTGGATGTCGGTGAAGAGGAAGTCGGGATCGTGACGCTCGATCATCTCGAGGGCCTCGACGCCATTGTTGGCCTCGAGGATCTCGTCTGACATGTGCGTCAGGATGCGCTTGAGGATCTCGCGGGTGACGAGATCGTCTTCGGCCACCAGAATCTTCATGCAAACCGTTGGGATGAGGCGGCGCTCATGCGCCGCCGGAGAACCCTTGCCCAAGTATCGGCAAGTTGTCACCGAGGCCCCACCATTCCCCCCGTCGGGCCTTCACCCGGCGGGGCCGCCCCCACCCTACCGGTGCGACGGCGCGCCACTCGCCGCGTTCAACGACGCCTGCGCGATCGCCTCGAGCGGGAGGATCTGCTCTACCGCTCCGGTCGCGATCGCTTCCCGCGGCATCCCGAAGACGACACAGGTCGCCTCGTCCTGCGCGATCGTCCGCGCCCCGGCGTCGTGCATGAGCTTCATCCCGCGCGCCCCGTCGTTCCCCATTCCGGTGAGCATGACCGCCACCGCGTTGGGCCCCAGCGCGCGCGCCGCGGACTCGAAGAGCACGTCGACCGACGGGCGATGCCGGTTGACCGGGTCCTCGACCACCACCTCGACGCGGTACTCGGCCCCGCTGCGGCGAATGCGCATGTGCTTGCTCCCCGGGGCAATGAGTGCGAGCCCGGGCATCACGCGGTCGCCGTCCTGCGCCTCACGCACCTGGATACGACAGAGTTCGTTGAGGCGATCGGCGAACGACTTGGTGAACTTCTCCGGCATGTGCTGCACGATCACGATCCCCGGCGCGTCGGCCGGGAGTGCCGTGAGGAGGACGCGCAGCGCCTCGGTGCCGCCCGTCGACGCGCCGACACAGACCACACGATGCGTGGCCTCGGCGAACGACGCCCCCTTCCATTGCACTTCGGCCGCCCGAGGGGCGAGCGACGCCCCGCCCGACGACGTGTGCGCGCGACGCGACACGCGCGCGCGCGCCGCCGCCTTCACCTTGAGGATGATCTCGTCGCCGAGGGCCGACGTCCCCGCCGCAAGATCGAGTTTGGGTTTGGTGACGAAGTCGACCGCGCCGAGTTCGAGCGCCCGAATCGTGGTGTTGCACCCGCGCTCGGTGAGCGACGAGACCATCACCACGGGCATCGGGCGGTTCTGCATCAGCTTGTCGAGGAAGGTCAGCCCGTCCATGCGCGGCATCTCGACGTCGAGGGTGAGGACGTCGACCTCCATGTCCTTGATCTTGCGCCACGCCGAGATGGGATCGGGGGCCGTCCCCACCACCTGCACCGCGGGATCGGTCGACAGGATGCTGGAGAGCACCTGTCGCATGAGCGCGCTGTCGTCGATGATGAAGACCCGGGTACGCCTGGCGACCGTCATGCGAGTTCCGTCGTGCGGGAGCGGGATACAGACATCGGTTAGAAGAGTTCGATGTCGCCTTCGTCGAGCGACTGCTGCTGCACCACCTTGCGATCCCACTGGCCGAGCTGCATGCGCAGCTCGGCGAGTCGTTCCTCCACCGCGAGAAACTCGGCGTAGCTCATCCCGACCATGTCCTCGCGCACCGCCGTGCGCAGGAGCGAGGCATCGCGGGCGAAGTTGCCGAGCCAGTCGATGCGCTTGTCCACGTGCTGCAGGAGCTGGTTGGCCATGTCCTCGAACTGGAGGCTTTGCACGACCAGCATCGCCCCCTTGGAGATCTCGCCGGCCAGTTCCTCGATCTCGCGCGCGATAGGGGCGTCGGTCTCGGCCCGCAGGCGCCCCGCCAGCTCGCCCTGTTCGCGCGCCTGCCGCACCATGAGCTGGAAGGCCTGGCTCAGCTTCCCGGTAGCATCGCCCAGCATGTTCCGGAGCTGCTGCAGGTCGAAGAGCGTCGACCCGAATTGCGACTCCAGCGACTCGGCAACCGCCAGATGCAAGACGGAGAGGCGTTCGCGAATCTGTTCGGGGGTGAGCGGCGCGGCGGCCGGTACAACGGGGGTGGACATCGGTAACGGGTTGGGGGCTCAGAAGAGGATGTTGTCGAGGTCCTGGACGATGGCCGGGACCTCGAGCGAGCGACGCGTGTTGCGCGCCTCCTCACGCACGACCTCGCGCATGAGTTCCTGCTGCAGCGCCCGCACGCGCACCTTGGCGGTGTCGGTGTGCAGGCGTACCTCGAGCGGTTGCACCCCGCCCAGTTGCTCGGCATCGATCGGGATGCGTTCCGCCGCCAGGAAGCGGCGGATGAACTCGACGTTCCGCGTCCCGACGTCGGCGCTCGACTTCAACGCGGCAATCACGCTCGCGCCACCGAACACCTTGGCCCGAAGGCGCGAGCGATCGCCCCCGGCCTTCATGATCTCGTTGATGAGCAGCTCCATCGCGTGCACGCCGTACCGGGCGGGACGCGTCTCGTGGAAGCCATCGGGGAGCATGAAGTGGTTCATTCCCCCGACCTTGAGTATCGGGTCGTAGAGGCACGCCGCCACGCACGATCCGAGCACCGTGCGAACCTCGGCCCCGGTCCTCGACACGTGCAGCCCACCGGCCTCGATGCGCACGACCTCGTGCGTGGGGACGACGCGCGGCGGCGGGGCCAGGTGGCGCACGGGCGGCGACGCAGGCGCCGACGCAGCGCGCGCGCCACGCCGGCGATAGATCGTCTTCCCGACCGGCTCGTACAGGTCACCCAGCCAATTCAGGTTCTCCGAGTGCCCGAGGATGAGGTATCCGCCAGGCGCAAGGCGTTCGGCGAAGCGGCGGAACAGGCGCTCCTGCGTTTCGCGATTGAAGTAGATGACGACGTTGCGGCAGAAGATGACGTCGAAGGCGTCGCCCCCGGGCCAGTTCCCCTCCACCAGGTTCACGCGGCGAAAGTCGATCATGCGCTGCAACTCGGGACGCACCTTGAACCACCCCGCGTTGCTCCCCTCGCCGCGACGGAAGTGCGCGCGAAGCGCCGCCTCGTCGATGGAGGCGACGCGCTCGGCGGTGTACAGCCCCGCCCGCGCCGTGGTCAGCACTTGCGTGTCGATGTCGCTCGCGAGGATGGACGCCGAGGCACGCGCCTCACGCACCGTCATGGCGATCGAGTACGGCTCCTCGCCGGTGGAACAGGCCGCGCTCCAGATGCGCAGGGCGCGCGACGGGTCGGCGCCGATCACCTCGTGTCGCAGGAAGTCGAAATGGTGCTGCTCGCGGAAGAAGGCCGTCTTGTTCGTCGTGATGCAGTTGACGAACTCCAGCCGTTCCTTGCCGTCGGCGTCGCGCTCGCGCAGCAACTCGACGTACTCGCGGTAGCTGCGCATGCCGTGGTGGCGGAGACGCTTGGCCAGCCGCCCCTCCACGAGCGAGCGCTTCTGCTCGTTGAGGTGGATTCCGGCCTCGCGCATGATGAGGTCGCGGAGGAACGCGAAGTCGCGCTCCCCCAGCGTCACCGTCGCCGCGACGGCCTCACCAGCCCGTTCCTCCACATCCACGGTTGCGGCCACGGTCGCCTAGAAGTCGACGAAGCCGTCGCCGCCGCTCCCCGCCCCCATGAACGACTCGTCGTCGTCCGTGGCCTCGCGCGCCGCCGGGGCAGCAGCCGCCGGCGCCTTCGCCGTGCGGCGCTTCATCGCCCGCGACGGTGCGGCCGTCTCGGCGCCGCCAAGGAAGGACTGATCGTCGCGCGAGAGCTTGAACCACGAGACCATTTGCTCCAGGTCGGTCGCCTGTGTGGCCAGCGTTCCGGCGGTCGCCGACAACTCCTCCGTCTGTGCCGCGTTCTGCTGCGTGATCTGGTCCATCTGCGAGACCGCGCGATTGACCTCCTCGATCCCGACGCTCTGCTCGCGGCTGGCGGCGGCGATCTCGGCGACGATGTCCGTCACGCGCTTCACGCCGGTCACGATCTCGTCCAGCGTCTGCCCCGACTGGTTCACCAACGTGGTGCCATGATTCACCTTTTCCGTCGACTCGGAGATGAGCCCCTTGATCTCCTTGGCCGCCGAGGCGCTGCGTGCCGCGAGGCTGCGCACTTCGCTCGCCACGACCGCGAAGCCGCGCCCCTGCGCGCCGGCCCTTGCCGCTTCCACCGCCGCATTGAGCGCCAACAGGTTGGTCTGGAAGGCGATCTCGTCGATGGTCGTGATGATGTCGGCGATCTTGCGCGACGACGCGTTGATGGCCCCCATGGCGTCGACCGCATCGCCGGTGACGCGTCCCCCCTTTTCTGCCACCCCGCGCGCGCTCCCCGCCAGCTGGCTCGCCTGGCTCGCGTTCTCGGCGTTGTGCTTGACCGTCGCGGTGATCTCTTCCATCGAGGCGGCGGTCTCTTCCAAGCTCGAGGCCTGCGACTGCGCCGCCGACGAAATGTCGTCGGCCACCGCCGAGAGCTCGCGGGCTGCACGGGTCACCGTGGTGGCCGAGCGTCGCATCCCCGTCGCGATCTGCGTCAACTTGCTGAGGAAGCCGTTGAACGACACCGCCATCTCGCCCAGTTCATCGTTCGACTTGATGTTGAGCTGCTGCGTGAGGTCGCCCGTTTCCGCGACGTGTCCGAGGACGCGCACCGCTTCCTGGATCGGCTGCACGATGGTGCGGGCAAAGGCGAGCGCGGCGAGGATGATGAGCACCGCGGCGATCGTCCCGATCACGAGGACGGTGTTGCGCAGCGAGGTCGCGGCGGCGAGTGCTTCAGCGCGGTCCTGGTACAGGACCACTCCCCATCCGAGCCCGGCGAAGCCCAGGGCGCCGACCGACTTCGCGTAGCCCGAGACGTGTGGTTCTCCCGTGCCCGGCTCCAGCTCCTCCAGCGCCCCACTCTTCCCCTCGAGCAGCTGACGAGCAGACTCCCACCCGACCTTGGCCAGGTTGCGTTCAAGTACGCCCGCGCCGCTGTCGGCCGCGATCACGAGCCCGTCCTTGTTCACGACGGTCGTGCGCACGGAGACCGCCCCGGTGGCCGCCATCTCCTTTTCACTCGCCGCGACGATTTCGCCGACGATGCGCGTCATGGAGGCGCGGTTCGACCAGACGCCAATCACACGACCGTTAGGGTCACGGATCGGGGCGCTGAAGACGATGACTTCACCGGCTCCCCCTAGGATCTCCTTCACCACCGGATCGCTGGAGGCGTCGACGATGTGCGTCGTCCCCTGGGCAAGGCGCCCCGAGACGGCTTCCTCGAACCAGGACACGCCCTTGACGGTCCGTCCCAGCAGCGCGGCCGAGTTGATCGGCTTGCCGTCCTTGTCGACGTTGTTGACGGCGACCACGCGCCCATCGGCATCGGCAATGACCATCAGGTCATAGATCCCGTACGTCCGCGTGTAGAAGTTGGCGGCATCGATCCGTTGTCCCTGCGTCCCGCGCGCCAGGGGATTGCCGGCAAAGGCCTGTACGTCGCCGTACCGCTCGAAGAGGTTGCGATCGATCTTGTCGATCACCGACCCGGCATTCAAGGAGAGGCGCTCCTTGGCGTCGTGGATGAGCATGTCACGGCTGCGCGCATACTCCATCCACCCCACGACCGTCATGGGGACGAGCCCCATGACGAGGAAGGCGGCGAGCATCTTGCTTCGCAGGCTGCGAAACGCGAATCGAGCGAGCATGGTGGTGTCCTTGTGGATGTCAGGCAAGGTGGCGATGAGACGACGAGGTCAGGCGACGGCGGCGAGGGCAGCCACGTCGGCGCCAACGATCCGGTCGATGTCGAGCAGGGCGATGAGGCGCTCGCCCACCTGCGCGAGGCCGCGGACGTACGCGCCACCCAGCGACGTGGCGAGTTCGGGGGTGGGCTGCACCGATTCGGCCGGGATGTCGACGACATCCTCCACCGCATCGACCACGAGGCCCACGATCTTCGTCCCCACGGTCGCGATGATGAAGACGGTGAACTTGTCGTACTCGCGCTCGGGGAGCGCGAACTTGGTGCGCAAGTCGACGATGGGGACAACGGCACCACGCAGGTTGGTCACCCCCTTCACGTGCGGCGGGGTGTTCGGCATGCGGGTCACCCCGCTGTGCCCCTTGATCTCCTGCACCTTGAGGATCTCCAGCCCGTACTCCTCACCACCGAGGATGAAGGTGAGGTACTGGTTGGCGTCGATCGCGAGGTCGAGATCGGTATCGAGCCCGGCGTGGGTCATGAGACGAAGTCCTCGTCAGGTGCCTGGTGCGCGCCGACAGCCGCAAGGGCCGCGACGTCGCCGAGGGCACGGCGGTTGGTGGCGATGCGAAACAGCTCCTGCACATCGGTGATGAGCGAGATGCGCCCATCGCCGAGGATGGTGGCCCCCATGATGGCGTCCAGCTTTCGGAAGTTGGTCTCGAGGTTCTTGATCACGACCTGCTGCTGCCCCACGACCTCGTCGACGAGGACGCCGAAGCGACGCTCCTCGGTTTCCAGCACGACGATGATTCCCTGCGAGGGCTCGACGACGCCCTCCGGGTGGTTGAAGAGGGCGTGCAACCGGACGAAGGGGATGGATTCGCCGCGCACGACAAGGACCTCACCCTGCCCGAGGATGGCGCGCACATCACGCGGCCCCGGGCGCAACGACGCGACGACCGAGAGCAGCGGGACGACGTAGGCCGTCCCCCCGACCTTGACCACCAGTCCGTCGAGGATCGCCAGCGTCAACGGGAGGCGCAGGCGGAAGCGCGAGCCGTGCCCCGCCTCGGACTGAATGGTGACCGACCCGTTCATCGCCTCGACGTTGCGCTTCACGACGTCCATGCCCACCCCGCGCCCGGAGACGTCGCTCACGACGGCCGCCGTGGAGAAGCCGGGGAGGAAGATCAGGTTGTAGGTGTCCTCGGCGGAGAGCAGCTCGTCGGCGCGCACGAGGCCATTGGCGATTGCCTTGTCGCGAATGCGGGCCGCGTCGAGTCCCTTGCCGTCATCCACGATGTCGATGACGACGTTCCCGCCTTCGTGCGCGGCGCGGAGCGTGACAGTCCCTTCCTCGCGCTTGCCCGCGGCGCGGCGCGCCTCGGGGAGTTCGAGCCCGTGATCGATCGCATTGCGCACCAGGTGCGTCAGCGGGTCACCCAGGCGCTCGATCATCCCCTTGTCGAGCTCCGTCTCTTCGCCTTCCATCACCAGGCGCACGCGCTTGCCGAGCTGCGACGACAGGTCGTGCACCAGGCGCGGGAAGCGGTTGAAGACCGTCCCGACCGGGAGCATGCGCACCGACATCACGCGCTCTTGCAGCTCGCGGGTATTGCGGTCGAGCGCCCCGAGGGCGTCCTGCAGGGCCGCGAGCGACCCGTCATGGAAGTTGGCGACGATCTCGTTGACCATCGCCTGCGCGATCACGAGCTCGCCCACCAAGTCGACCAGGGCATCCACCTTGTCGATGGGGACGCGGATCGATGCCAGCTCGGGGGCCGCCACGGCTCGCCGTTCGCCCCCTCGCCGCCGCTCCGCCGACGCGGGCGCGGCGGTGCCGTCAGCAGCAACCGGCGCCGGCTCGACGGCCGATGCGGACGCCGCGTCGTCTTGCGTCGCCACGTCCCCGGCCGGCACCAGGTCGCGAATCTCGTAGTGGCAGTCGTCCTCGATGAAGAGGAACGCCTCCTCGATGAGCTCGCGCGTCGCGGTGGTGTGCAGGCGAATCGTCCACGCCAGGTAGCACTGCTCGGGGTCCAGCTCGTCCAGCGACGGGAGGCGGCTGCTGTCGCACGTGACGTCCGAGCGCTCGCCCAACCCGACCAACTCACGAACGACGAGGAGCGGGTCCTGCCCCGTCAGGAAGAGCGATGGGTGCGGGACGAAGCGCACTTCCACGTCGCGTCCGGCGGCGCGAGCCAGCGGCGTCGCGGCCACCGGTGCGGCGTGGGCGCTCGCCTCCGCCCCCGCCCCGGTGAGCGTCGCCAACGCCGCCGTGGCCTTGCGCGTGTCCACGGCGCCCGCGTCATCGACCCTGGAGGCATCCACCAACGCGCGCAGGGTGTCCGACGACGTGAGCAGGGCGGCGATCGCCGCCTCCGTCACGGGGAATTCGCCGCTGCGCATGCGATCGAGCAGGCTCTCCAGCGTGTGCGTGAAGGCCGCCACGTGCTGGAAGCCAAGCGACGCCGCCGCCCCCTTGATGGAGTGCGCCGAGCGGAAGATGGCGTTGAGCTGCTCCGGATCGTTGGCACCCGGGACGAGGGCCAGCAGCCCCGACTCCATCGAGAGGAGGTGCTCGCCCGCCTCCTCGAAGAAGGTCGCACGGAACTGCGACAGGTCCAACGACATGCGCGGGGGCCGCCGACTGTTACGGAACGACCTTCGCGATCACCTTCAGGAGCATCTCGGGATTGAAGGGCTTCACCAGCCACCCGGTCGCCCCGGCCGCCTTGGCCTGCTCCTTCATGGACTGCTGCGACTCGGTGGTCAGCATCAGGATGGGAACGCCCTTGCAGCTGTCGATGGCCCGGACGTGCTTGATGAAGGTCAACCCGTCCATCACCGGCATGTTCAGGTCGGAGATGATGAGGTCCACCGACTTGCCGGACAGGGCATCGAGCCCCTCCTGACCGTTGCCTGCGGTGACGGCCTCGAAGCCGGCCTCCTTGAGCGAGTACGAGACCATCTCACGCATCGTGGTGGAATCGTCGACGACCAATGCAGTCTTGCCCATCTGTGAAATGCGTTAGGGTTGAACATCGCGCCGCCCTCGACGCGTCGTCGTACCGAACTCTCCCCGCCAGCGCCCCAGGACCCAGGCGACGTCCCCGCGACGCCGCATCGTGCTCAGCAGACCGGGGTGATCCCGACGCAGCGGAACCGCCACACGTGCTCCTCCGGCACCCGCTCGACCCGAACGCCCGCGCCACCCCGTTGCCCGAGCGCCACCAGCAGCTGCAACGCCGCGGCGTCGCACTGCGTGAGCCCCTCGCAGTCCACCACGACCTCGCCATCCGCGGGCAAGGCCCGAAGCTGCGAGGCGAGCTGCGTCACGGTGCGAACCGTCGCGCTGCCGCTGAGGGGGAATCGGTGCGTGGGCATGGAGTCGACGTCGTGCCGGCGTGAACAGTTGCCGTGCTCGGAAGTGTCGGCGCGGTACCTGAGGTTCATGAGCGGCAATCGAGCACCTGCCTTCGGCCCCGGCGTTAACAGCCTCCGAAACGCCCCGTCCAACGGCGCACCTCGATACCGATGGAGCCTGACGCGTGCCGCTGCCGCCCGTCCGCCACGCCTTCCGTGCCGTCCTGCTGGCAGGGATGATGGCCTGTGCCGGGGGGCCGCCGTCGCCCACCTTCGTCGAACCGGTCCGAAGCGTCGGCCAACGCGAGCTCAGCGTCGACCAACAGGCGCGGCACGCCCTCAACCGACTCGCCTTTGGCCCTCGTCCGGGCGACGTGGCGCGGGTCACCGCGATGGGGGTCGATCGCTGGATCGCCCAGCAGCTCACGCCCACGCGACTGGACGACTCGGCCATGGACCGGGTGCTGGCGCCTTACGCGACGCTCGATGCCACCGCCGGCGAGCTCCTGCGCGACTACCCACCGCCGGCCGCGCTGCTCGCCCGTCAGCGCCTGCGCGACGGGAACACCACGATGAACGGCGCCGACTCGCTCGCGCTGCGCCAATCGGCGCGGAAGAGCCGGCAGTTCGTCGCCGAGCTCCTGTCGGCGCGCGTCGCGCGCGCCGTCGCAAGCGAACGCCAGCTGCAGGAAGTGATGACCGACTTCTGGCTCAACCATTTCTCGGTCTTCGTCGGCCAGCACCAGCTGCGCTACACGCTCCCCGAATACGAACGCACCACCATTCGGCCGCACACCCTGGGACGCTTCCGCGACCTCCTTGATGCGGTCGCGAAGAGCCCGGCCATGCTGACGTACCTCGACAACGCGCAGAGCGTGGCCGACAGCGGCCGCCCGACGCTTGCCTCACGCGGCAATGCCGGGCGTGGTGACGCCCGACGTCGTCGCCAGGTGCAAACCGCGGTCGATCGCCGGCGCGCCACCATGGGCGGCGTGCTGCGCGAGTCCGTGGCCGCGGGACAGGGACGCCGCCCCCGTGGACTCAACGAGAACTATGCCCGCGAGCTGCTGGAGCTGCACACGCTGGGAGTAGATGGCGGCTACACGCAGCAGGACATCATCGAAGTCGCGCGCGCCCTCACCGGGTGGACGGTTCGCCCGCCACGCACCGGCGAGCCCACCTTCTGGTTCAATGGCGCCGCGCACGATGCCGGGGAGAAGCGCATCCTCGGAACGCGCCTGGCCGCGGGGCGCGGGATCGAGGACGGGGAACAGGTGCTCGACCTCGTGGCCCGCCACCCCTCGACCGCGCGCTTCATCGCCCGCAAGCTCGCCGTCCGTTTCGTGAGCGACTCGCCCCCGGGCGCGCTGGTGGAGAGAGCGGCCGACACGTTCCGCCGCAGCGACGGCGACATCCGCGAGGTCGTGCGGACGATCGTCACATCGCCGGAGTTCTTCTCGCACCAGGCCTATCGCGCCAAGGTCAAGTCGCCGTTCGAAGTCGTGGTGAGCGCCGCGCGCGTCGTCGGCGGCCAAGCCGACACGTCGGCACTCTCGTCGCTCGCCGTCGCGCGCCTGGGACAGCCACTCTATGGACATCAGGCACCCAATGGGTGGCCCGAGACCGGCGCGGCATGGATGAACACGGGTGCGATCTTGTCGCGCATCAACTTCGGCCTCGCGGTGGCGTCGAGCCGACTCCCGGGGGCGAGGCTCAGCGAGTGGCCGCCCTATGCGACGCTGCGTGCGGCGCCACGGGAGGCACAGGTGGCGGGGGTGATCGAGGCGTTCCTCGGCGGCGAGGCGTCGCGCGAGACACGCGAGATCCTGATGTCCGGGGAGAATCCGCTGCTCGCTCGGGGGGCGGCGCCGGCCGGGGGGGAGGGCGGCGACGCGCGCCCCGTCACCCCCCGGCGCCTCGCCGGACTGGACCAGATCGTCGGATTGGCGTTAGGCAGTCCGGAGTTCCAGCGCCGTTAGGCTTCCGGGTCGCCACCGGCCGACCGATCGGGCGTCTCGTCCCACGCGCGCCCGTCCACCTCCCCTCTCCCGTCTCGATTCGGAGTCCCGCCATGCAACGACGCGTCTTCGTGAAGTCCGGCGCCCTCGCCCTGGTCACCCTGGGGCTCTCGCCGAGTTTCCTGCGCCGCTCCGCCTTCGCCGCCGAGCTATCGCGCGCCAAGACGGGAAAGGTCCTCGTCTGCCTCTTCCAGCGCGGCGCCGCCGACGCCCTCAACGTCGTCGTCCCGCACGGCGAGCGCGCCTACTACGCGCTCCGCCCCACCATCGCCATCCCGCGCCCCTCGCGCGCGAACGATGCGAGCGCGCTCGACCTCGATGGATTCTTCGGGCTCCATCCGGCGCTCGGCTCGCTCCAACGACTGTATGCTGACGGGCTCCTCGCGCCGATCCATGCCGTCGGGAGCCCCAGCGCCACGCGTTCGCACTTCGACGCGCAGGACTACATGGAATCGGGGACGCCCGACCGCAAGTCGACCCACGATGGGTGGCTCAACCGCTATCTCGCGGTCGCCGGGACGTGCGAGGCGTGCACCGGGGGGGCATCCCCGGGGGGCGCGATCGCCCCCGCCTCGCCCTTTCGCGCCGTCGCGATGACGGCCCAGACGCCACGCATCCTCGAGGGGCCGGCCCCGGCCGTCGCCATGTCGTCGTTAGGCGACTTCAGCGTGCGCGCCACCGGCTCGTCGGCCGCGCGGCTCGAGGCGCTCTATCGCACGGGCTCGGCCGACGTCGTCCACGCCTCGGGGAGCGAGATGTTCGAGGCGGTGAAGATGCTGCGCAGCGCCAACCCGCAGCGGTATCGCAGCGAGCACGGCGCCGATTACCCGCGCTCCCCCTTCGGCCAGCGCCTGCGCGAGATCGCCCAGCTCATCAAGGCGGGGATGGGACTCGAGATCGCTTTCGCCGACGTCGGCGGATGGGACACGCACGTGAACCAGGGGGGCGGGACCGGTCAGCTGGCCGCGCGCCTGCGCGACTTTGGCGACAGCATCGCCGCCTTCGTCACCGACCTGGGTGATCGCATGGACGACGTCGCGATCCTCACGATGTCGGAGTTCGGACGCATGGCGCGCCAGAACGGGACGGGTGGCACCGACCACGGGCATGCCGGCGCGATGTTCGTCATCGGTTCGCGGGTGCAGGGGCGCACGGTGCACGGCCGCTGGCCCGGGCTGGAGCGCGAGCAGCTCTACGAGGGGCGCGACCTCGCGCTCACCACCGACTTCCGGGCCGTCTTCTCGGAGCTGCTCACGCAGCATATGGGAGCGACCGACCTGTCGTCGGTCTTCCCGGGTTACGAGCCCGGGGCGGCAGGCTGGCCGGGAGTGCTCCGCCGCGCCTGACGCAGGTGACGCGGTGCCGCGCCGTCACGCCCCGGTCAGCTGGTACGCCGCGACCTGTTCGGGGGTGAGGTTGCTCCCGCACAGGATCGTCGCCACGCGCATCCCGCGAAAGCGCGGCGCATCGGCGAGCAACGCCGCGACGCCGACGGCGCCGGCCGGCTCCACCACGAGTCCCAGGTGCGCAAACAAGAGGCGCATGGCCTCGAGCGTCACCGCGTCGGGCACCAGGACCATGTCGTCGACGATCTCCTGCAGGTCGCCGACCGCCTCGGGGATGGGGACGCGCACCGCGATCCCGTCGGCGATCGTATCGGCACGCTCGGTCTCGAGCGGCTGACGGGCGCGCCAGCTGCGTTCCATCGACGGCGCCGCTTCGGCGCAGACGCCGATGATGCGCGTCGCGGGGGCGTGCGCCTTGAGCCAGGTCGCGACGCCACCGAGCAGTGCCCCGTTGCCTAACGGGACGACGACCGCATCGAACGGCTCGGGCCAGGCCGCCAGCTCTACGGCGATCGACCCGGCCCCTTCGGAGATGGCGACCTCGCGCCCGTCCTCGACGAAGAAGGCGCCCTGCTCCGCCGCCCACGACTTCGCCGCCGCCTTGGCGGCGTCGAAGTCGCGCCCCACCTGGCGCACCGTGGCCCCGAAGGCGCGCATGCGCGCCACCTTGAGCGGGTTGGCGACCTCCGAGGCGAAGACATCGAGCCGCTGCCCCACGCGGCGCGCCGCGAAGGCCATCCCCTGCCCGAAGTTTCCCGCCGACGCGCAGACGAGCGGCACTGTCGGGTCGCCGAGCTCGCGCACGAAGAAGTCGGCCCCGCGCCCCTTGAACGAGCGAATCGGGTTGACCGTCTCGACCTTGACCACGAGGTCGACGCCCAGGCGTTCGCCTAACGACTCCGGGCGATACTGCGGCGACTGCCGGAAGACCGGGTCGATCTCCCGGGCGGCGCGGGCGATGGCATCGAGGGAAATGCGGGACATGCGAACCACGGAAGACGGGAAGACGGGAAGACGGGAAGACGGGAAGACGAGATGGGAAAGCTAACGGCCGCTGGAGGCGTGCACCGCCCCCACTCGTCTTCCCGTCTTCCCGTCTTCCCGTCTTCCGCCCTACAGGCGCCTGCGGATCATGCGCCGGAAGAGGTCCGCGAGCTTCTCGCCCACCTCGCTCTCGACGTCGCGCATCCACTCGTCGTCGTCGTGCGCCATCTCGCAGGAGGACTCCGTGGGCTCGGTCCCGGGCTTGAACCACTCGCGGCGGCGGGAGTCGCACCACTCCTCGGCCAGGAGTCCGGTCGCGGGGTCGATCTCGCGGGCGATGAGCCCGTCGGGGGCCTTCCAGGCGGCGGTGTTGGCGCGCTCCTTCCAGCCGCGGCGATAGAAGTCGGCCCACGCCGGCGCTGCGTAGCGCCCGCCGTTGGCCGCGTCGCCTAACGTGTGCGGCGTGTCGTAGCCGAACCAGACCCCCGCCACCATCGTCGGCGTGTAGCCCACGAACCAGACGTCGGTCCCGTTGTTGGTCGTCCCGGTCTTCCCGGCCACCGGCCCGGTGATCCCCGCCGCGCGCACGGCACGACCGGTCCCTTCGTCGACCACCGAACGCAGCATGGAGGTGAGCTGGAAGGCATCGCGCGGGTCCATCACCGGCGACGTCGTCACCACCGAGGCCCACAGGAGGCTCTTGTCCGACCGCTCGATGCGGCGCACCAGGCGCGGGGTCACGCGCAGCCCCCCGTTGGCAAAGGGCGCGTAGGCCGCCACCAGTTCGAGCGGCGTCACCTCCACCGCGCCTAACGCGATGGAGGGCACCGCCTGCAGCCGGCTCGCGATCCCGTTCTGGCGCGCCCGGTCGGCCACCCGCCCCTCGCCCACCGCGCGCGACACCCGCACCGTCGCCGCGTTGGCCGACTGCGCCAGCGCCTGGCGCAGCGTGACTCGCCCGCGGTACTCATCGCCGTAGTTGGCCGGCGTCCAGGTGTCGCGCCCCGTCTCGACCGAGACCGGATCGTCGTCGACGATGGTGGCCGGCGTGAAGCCGGCGGTCAACGCCGCGGCATACACGAACGGCTTGAACGCCGACCCCGGCTGCCGCTTCGCTGCGATGGCCCGGTTGAAGCCACCACGCTCGTAGCGGCGCCCGCCGACGAGCGCGCGAATGTCACCCGTGCGCGGATCGAGGGCGACCAGCGCCCCCTGCAGGCGACGATGATCCTCACCCTCCCACGTCCACGACGTCTCACCCTCGATACGATCGGCGTGCGTGCGCACGGCGCGTTCCGCCGACTGCTGGGCGGTGAGGTCGAGCGTGGTGTGCACCGTCAGCTCCGACATCCGCTCGCCGGACACGCGCAGCACCGAATCCACCGCCGCCCGTACCGCGTCCAGGGCGTACGACTCGTTGGGCTGCGCCGGCGACCACTCCCGGCGGGCGATCTCCAGCGGCTCGGCGCGCGCCGCGACCATCCCGATCTCGTCGAGGTACCCCTCCTCGCGCATCAGGCGCAACACGAGGTCGCGCCGATCCTGCGCCCGCGCGCGGTTGCGCCGCGGGGTGTAGAGCGACGGGCCCTTGGGGAGCGCCGCCAGCATCGCCCCTTCGGCGATCGTCACCTCGTCGATGTGCTTCCCGAACAGGTCGCGGCTCGCCCCCTCCACGCCGTACACCCCGTTGCCGAGGTAGATGACGTTGAGGTAGCGCGCGAGGATCTCGTCCTTGGTGAGGTGACGCTCGAGCAGGCGCGCCAGGCGCAACTCGATGAGCTTTCGGCCTAACGAGCGTTGCAGCGCCTCCCGTTCCGCCATGAACGTGTTGCGCGCCACCTGCATCGTGATCGTGCTGAACCCCTCCCGCACGTCGAGCGAACGCACGTTGCGCGTGACGGCACGGGCAAAGCCGCGCCAGTCGATCCCCTCGTGCGCGGCGAAACGGCGATCCTCGGTGGCGATGAAGGCCTGCCGCACGTGCTCAGGGACGCGCGTGAGCGGGACGTTGACACGCTTGACCAGCGTCAGCCGCCCGATCAGGCGCCCGTTGCGGTCGAGCACCCGCCCACCCTCGGGCGGCTGGAACGCCTTGATCGCGGCCGGCGTGGGGCAGCCATTGAAGCCGCAGCTGTACACCCACGCATCGAAGACCACCGCCCCCACCACCAGGGTGCCGACGACGAGCGAGGCGCGCCAATGCCGGCGCAGGTCGGCGCCGAGTGGCACGAGCGGGTCGCGGCGAAAGGCCGCACGAAGCGACTGCCAGCGCGCGACGAGCGAGGCGCGGAGCGACATGGAGTCTCGGGGGGAGGGACGTCTGCGTCTTTAGATACGTCACCCCCCACCGAAGGTTTCTCGGCTCGTCCCTCAGACCGCTAGAACTTCCACCCCTTGAGCGCCTTGAGCGCCGTATCGAGTGCCTGCCGTTGCGAAGGCTCGGTCGCCCGCTCGAGCAGCGACTCGTACGAGGCGACGGCCAGGTCGAGCATGTCGTAGTCCTGCTCGTTCCCTGCCACGCCGGTGGCGTTGTCGGCGACGTTGGCCAGGGCGAGGTCGTCGCCGGGGAAGCGTGCCACCACCTGTTGCCAGCGACCGACGCGTTGGCGCGGATCGGACTCGGCCAGCGCCCACAGGTGCCATGCACCGCGATTGGCCGGGTCGGCGGCGATCGCGCGGCTGGCGAGCCCGGCGACCACGTCGGGGCCGAGCCCGAGGAGCCAGTACGCGTTGGCCAGCATCACCAGAGCGCGCGCGTTGTCCGGCTGCGCCTCCACCACCGCCTCGTACAGGGGGGCGACGATCTCCGGATCGTCCTTGTACGGTTCGGCGGCCACGATCACCGCATCGGGGGTGGCCGCACGAGCGAGCGACTCCAGGTGCTGCTTCAGGTGCGCGATGTTGCCGTGGACGCGATATTCCGCGACAGCAGTGGCGAGTTCGCTGGAGAATCCGGAGCTGGGAGCGGTCATGGGCGAAAGGTACGCGGGGAGGTTCGCGCGCGCATGAGGACGCCGCTGACGACGAGCGCGGCTGTCACAACGCCGCAGGCCAGTGCCGATGTTCCGTTGCGCCTGGTCTGCATTTCCACCGACATCCAGGCGTCGGCGGCGCTGCAGACGACCGTCGCAACGCTCCTCCCGACGGCGCGCGTCGACGCTGCTGACACGTCGATCGTGCGCAGCACGCCGGATGCCGACTGCGTCATCCTTGCAGTGGGGCGCCTCTATTCGATGGCCCTCTCGCTCGTGCGCGAGCTCAGGGCGCGCGGCTACGAGGGGCCGATCATTCTCGTCGTGGAGTCACCGTCCGCCGTCGCGCGCGACGAATCGTCGCGACTCGGCGTGGAAGCCGTGCTCGCCGAGTCGGAGGTCGCGCTCCAACTCCCCGATGCGTTAGGGCGGGTGATGGCGACCGCGGCGGCGCAGCAGGCGTCGCCACGCGCCGCGGCCATCGTGGCCTCGCTGCATCGACTCCGCGCGCTGGTGGCCGCCGGCGAGATCGCCGCGGGGCTGCAGCACCGGCTGAACAATCCGCTCGCCGCGCTGCTCGCCGAGGCACAGCTGCTGGAGCTCGAGCCGCTCACGCCCGAGCATCTGGCGTCCGTGCAGCGCATGGTGGAGCTGTGCCGCCGGGTGATCGAGGTGTCGCGGGCCATCGAGGGGATCGGTGGCGCCCCCGTTTCGTAAGGGTGTGTTGCGCGCTCGGGGGTCGGACGGTCAGTAGGGGCGGGAGGGAAGTCGCGGCTCGCGCTGCTTGCGCGAATCGCGGACCCGTGCGATACTCTTGGCATCCGCAGGCGAGACACGGTTTCGCCCGCAGGTGCTGCGTCGCATCGGCTGCTTCAGTCGCCCGGCTCCTCGCCGGGACAGTGGCCAGAAGTGATCGCGAAGATGGGAAAGTGGTTGTCGGCCACGCGTGAGTCTTCCGCGCCGTTCGATGACAACGCGGTCCGTGCGATGCTTCGCACGAGTCGTCCCTCTCAGCTCGAAAGCCGGACTCCCGCTCCGCCAGCGCTGTGCGCTTCACGCGCATCGTGCACCCCGATCGAATTCGTCAGGCACCAGTCCCAAGTTGCGATGCCGCGCGGCCGTGCCGCTGGCTCGCCCGTTCACCCCCACACCAATCCGCTGCATGACCGAACGTCGACGCCCCTTTCGTCGCGGCCGGCGACCGTCCAACAAGCGCCAGCAAAACGCCGAGCCGTACGCCGAACCCAATCCCTATCGTGATGGTGACGCCGACGGCGCACCTGGCGAAGGCGGCGGAGCGGACGGCGGCGACGGCGCACCACCGTCGCGCGAAGTGCGCGAAATCCGCGGCGCCTCGGGCGATGACAGCGGCACTCGGGCAGACGCACCGCCACGCGGTGGTGACGAGGGTGGCGCCTACTATGACGGACCGCCTCCCCGCGAGGCGCAACCGGGCAACGAACGTCAGCCGGGCAACGAACGCCAGCCGGGCAACGAGCGCCAACCAGGCAACGAGCGACAGCCGCGCCAGGACTTCCAGCGCCGCGATGACGACAGCGGCGGCAACCGCGGCGGCCGGCGCAATCGCCGGCGCCATGGCCGCGGCAAGCGGGAAGGCCAGCCGCCTCCTCCACAACTGCCGGTCGTAGCGGACGGCGAGACGGTCGGCTGGTTCGATGCCTCGCGCGACGGCGGCTTCATTCGCCGCGCGGCGAACAGCTACCTCGCCGACCACGGCGACGCATGGATCCCGCCGCAGGTCGTGCGCCAGTACACGCTGCGCCGCGGCGACCTCCTCGCGGCCACGACCGGGCGCGACAATCGCGGGCGCAACGTCGTCATCGACCTGACGCAGCTCAACGGCGTTCCGGTGGCCGACCTCGTGCGCCGCCCCGACTTCGGGTCGCTCACCGCAACATACCCCGAACGCCGCCTAACGCTGGAGACCGGTCGCCCGGCCAAGGGAGGGCCCGAGCTCACCCGTCGCGCCATCGACCTTGTCGCTCCGGTGGGCTACGGTCAGCGCGCCCTCATCGTCGCCCCGGCACGCGCCGGCAAGACGATGCTCCTGCACGCCATCACCGAAGGGATCGCGATCAATCACCCCAACGCGGTCCTGCTCATCCTCCTCGTCGACGAACGTCCCGAGGAAGTGAGCGAGGCGATCTCGTGGGGCGTGGGCGAAGTCATCGCCTCGAGCTTCGATCAGCCCGCCCCGCGCCACGTCGAAGTGTGCGAGATGGTGCTCGAGCACTCGCGCCGCATGGTGGAGATGGGGAAGGACGTCGTCATCGTCCTCGACTCGCTCACCCGCATGGCCCGCGCGCACAACACCGCCGAGCGTGGCTCCGGCCGCACGATGTCCGGCGGTCTCGACACCAGCGCCATGGCCAAGCCCAAGGCGTTCTTCGGCTCCGCCCGCGCCGTGCACCCCAAGGACGGCGGCGGCTCCCTCACGATCATCGCCACCGCGCTCGTCGAGACCGGCTCGCGCATGGACGACGTGATCTTCGAGGAGTTCAAGGGGACCGGCAACTGCGAGATCAAGCTCGAACGCTCGCTCGCCGAGAAGCGCATCTTCCCCGCCTTCGACATCGCGACCAGTGGCACCCGTCGCGAGGAGAAGCTCTACAAGGAAGGACAGCTCGACGCGATCTACACGCTCCGCCGCGGGCTGCAACAGATGCCGCCGCAAAGCGCGATGGAGTGGTTGATCAAGCGGATCGCGGCGACCACGAACAACGACGCGTTGCTCGCGGGGCTCTAGGGGAGGACGGGAAGACGGGAAGACGAGGGACAGCAAGAACCCTGGGGGTGTCGGCACGCGAGTGCTGGCACCCCCAGGGTCGTTATCTCGTCTTCTCGTCTTCTCGTCTTCCCGTCTTCCCGTCTTCTATCTACACGCCGAAGCCCCGCACCCCGACCGTCGCCGATCCGGGCGACACCAGTCGTGATACACGCCGGCCACTTCGCCATGCGCGTAGTGCACGATCTGCTCGTCCTCCCGCTCGAACGCCTTGCGGCAGAAGGAGCAAACGGCGCGCGCCGACTCTCGCACGGACTCCGTCTCGCGAGCCGTCACTCGTCGTCCCGTGGTCCCGTCTTCCCGTCTTCCTCCAACGCGAGCGAGACCGAGTTCATGCAGAAGCGCATCCCGGTCGGCTTGGGCCCGTCGTTGAAGACGTGTCCGAGGTGCGCGTGGCAGCGCGAGCAGAGCGCCTCCACGCGAATCATGCCGTGGGTGTAGTCGGTCTCCGTCGTGACGGCGTCAGGGGCCACCGGCGCGTAGAAGCTCGGCCACCCGGTCCCGGAATCGAACTTGGTCTCGGACGAGAAGAGCGGTTGGTCGCACGCTGCGCACTTGTAGACGCCGCGGGTCTTGGTGTTCCAGTACTTCCCGGTGAAGGCGCGCTCGGTCCCCTTGTCCCGCATCACGCGATACTGCTCCGGCGTGAGCGTCGCCTCCCACTCGGCGTCGCTCTTGTCGAGCCGGTCTCGGTCGTTGCTGCTGCGGTCGCTCATCGAGTGTCCATCCTGTCGTGGGTCCGGTCGTGGTCCGATGATCTCGGTGTCGTGACACCAGTGGTCGTCAGGTGCAGCGGCGCGAGCGCCGGTGCGGCGTAGCGCACGCTTCCGTGTACGTTGCCGACCACCGCTCGGCGCACCACTCAGCGCGTGCCGTCGATCGCGCCGGCGACTCCGGCCCGGCGCGGGTCGCCGCCGCCACGGATACGCGGGCCGTCGATCATGACGGCCGAGCCGTAGCCCATGCGGAGTTCGCCCTTGAGCGAGACGACGTCAAATCGATAGCCGATCGCCCGGAGCGCGGCAATCGCGTCGGGGGAGAAGCCATCCTCGATGTCGATCACCGACTCGCGCCCCCCCGGCCCTGAACGCTGCCCGGGGAGAAAGCGCGGGAGTTCCAGCGCTCGCTGCGGCCCCAACCCCAGGTCGATTGTCCCGACGATCACCTGATAGACGGCGGAGTTGATCCAGGCGTTCCCGGCAGCGCCAACGGCGAACCAGGGGCGCTTGGCCGCGCCGGTCCCGTGGAAGGCGATGGAGGGGGCCAGGGTGCTGCCGTGGCGCGCAAACGGAAGTCGCGCCCCGTATTGGCTGGGGTCGGTGCCGTAGGAGGTCAGCTTGTCGTTGTAGAGGAAGCCGAGCCCCGGCGTGACGTAGAAGTTCCCTCCCCACGTCCCCAGCGTCTGCGTGACCGCGACGAGGTTTCCGTCGGCGTCGCCGACCGTGAAGGCGGTGGTCCCCTGCGGGCGGCACGGGCTTCCGTCGGCATGGTCGAGCCCCGCGCACTCATCGCGTCCGGCGGTGGTCGCGTACGCACCAGGGGGCGTGGCGTCGCCGGCCGCGCCGGAGGTGCCGTCGGTGCCTAACGACTTGCCGCCGGCGGGCGACGCGCACTGCAGCGTG
>ERZ795044.455-NODE-455-length-38014-cov-41.146421_pt1 | contig 38014 bp, 29 predicted proteins | sample MGYA00375128_ERZ795044 | MGnify/ENA primary metagenome ERZ795044 (study PRJEB30173, sample SAMN05720213) | anaerobic digester metagenome | isolation source: active sludge of municipal wastewater-treating anaerobic digesters | place: USA | collected 2014-12-22 ...
AACCACCACCCAGCCCCAAACCCACGTCATTCCGGGCTTGACCCGGAATCCAGCCCGCGCGGCATAACGGCAAAACGGGGATAAAGTCTATCCGCCATCGATGAACTTGAGCTGTTTTCCCGAAAGTGAAACCGGTGTTTTTATTGCCCGCAGAAAAAGCTTGCCAAAATACGGGGCTGGCTGAAAGTGGAAACAGCCTTGATAAAGTTACGGATTCTGTCCTGGCAAGAGCCTTTCACGAGGCACAAAACGCTATTATCTGTATGCCTGACATACAGATATGATATGTCAATAGCCGTGAAGCCGCTTGTGGAGAGGCTTTGAGCCTGTTTTCCGCGAACCTGCCTTTTCGACCTTCATTTCAGGCCCGGGTCAGAGGAGGTTCACGGAAATGGGGTCCCAAACCCGCTCTGCATAAGGGCTAAAATCGAGGCTCTTGAAATGACCTCCCTCGCCGGGAGGGGTTGAGACATTTGGAAAACCTTCCAGATTTTCCATGGAGGAGTCCAATCCTTGAAATGACCTCCCTCGCCGGGAGGGGTTGAGACGAGCAGTTCTTTCACGAACTGAACGAGTAGCTTTCTTGAAATGACCTCCCTCGCCGGGAGGGGTTGAGACTTAGCCAAGGTGTTATAGACTTTCATTTCTGAAGCCCGCTTGAAATGACCTCCCTCGCCGGGAGGGGTTGAGACTCACGCCCGTTTGTGAGCGTCACTGTCTCGACATCCGACTTGAAATGACCTCCCTCGCCGGGAGGGGTTGAGACCTTTTTTGCTTTCTTGCAAACTCTCTTGTAAAGACTTGAAATGACCTCCCTCGCCGGGAGGGGTTGAGACTAATATGCCGGAGAAATCAAACCCAGATTCAGCATATTTCCTTGAAATGACCTCCCTCGCCGGGAGGGGTTGAGACACACAACATATCGACACGTCCATCCGTATCAATACTTGAAATGACCTCCCTCGCCGGGAGGGGTTGAGACTTACCGGCAATATTAACAGTGGTCCAAGTTCTTGAAACTTGAAATGACCTCCCTCGCCGGGAGGGGTTGAGCCAGGATTGGACGTGGAGAATCCGGATTCCGGTACCCGCGTCCGGTGCATTTCCTTGGAAAACAGGGCGGTAGAAGCTTTACCCCATCCCATTCACATCCTTACCGCCTCCCCTTAAGTTCCCACTGAGCCATCGGGAAGTCAGTGAAAAGTGAATGGGATGTGAAAGGGATGGGGCAAACGGGGTTAACAAGCCAGGCGACGGCACACCACCAACCGGGGCTACGAAGCAGAAACAGCTTGACGGATATGCAACTCCATCCCAAGTGTAAACCAAGACTTCAAAGAGGAGGCCATCCCGATGAACGGTTCCGGCGAGAACACGCAGCGCAACTGGCTGCGCCTCGATTTTGAGGTGATCCGTCCGATCACCCGGCTGGAATATTTCCAGGGTGTGTATTGGAGCGCCATGCTCCGGGACTGGCTAAGACCATATTTTGACCGCGAGCTTTCCGAACTGGGCATCTATCCGGTGCCGGGGCAAAATGGGTTCCGGGACCTGTATCCCGGCGAAACTGTCTGCCTGGAACTCAGCGTGCCCCGCCAGCATCTGGCCCGGGTTGTGGATATGCTGGAGGATGAACTGGGAGGCATTGCCAGGGCCGTTTTCCCCGACCCCAGGCTGCATTTTCTGCCCGGAGCCAGCCTGAAGCTGATTTCCTATGCCAATCTGCCTGACGGGGAGGGCCTGGAGCCGGCGTCGCCGGAAAGCTGCGCGGCGGAAGCGGCTGAATTGGCCGGCGCGGCCAGCCTGGACCTGGTGTTTTACTGCCCCCTGCGCCTTAAACCGGGTGGGGAAAGCAAGGGGGATTTCCGCTTTCTGGATCCGCTCGGGCTGGAAACGGAGGTATTCTGGCAGGCCTTCTGCCGGGAACTGGAAATCACTCCCGGGGATGCGGAACTTCCCAAAATCACGGGCCGGGGCCTCATCTGGCTTGATGTTCCCTATTCCAAAACCCTGGGCGGGCTTTTGGGCGGAGTCACCCTGGCCGGCCCTGTGCCGCAACTCCTGCTGGCTGCCCTTCTCTGGGGCCAGTACAGGGGCATCGGCAAAAACCGGGGCCTGGGCTTCGGTTTTTTCACTGTGGGCGGCAGCAGGCTGGACCGGGCGCGCAAGGCCAACCCGCGCCGGGCGAGCTTTTTGGCGCGGGCCGCCTCCCTGGGCAACCTCTGCTCCACCCTCGAGGAGATGAATTCCGGCTCCCCCGGCCCGGACAACCTGGCCCGGGAAGACCTGCTGGAGGCGGGCAAGCCCTATCTGCTCAACGCCCGCAAGATGCTGCTGAAAGGAAGCCTCAGCCCCGGCGAGACCCTCAGCTTTTACAAGCGAAGCTCCAGCGGAAAATACAGGGTGATAAGCATTTCCAACATCCACGAGCGCCACCTGCTTCTGGCCCTGCTGAGGCAAATCGAACTGCCCCTGGACAGGCTCATCGGCAAGGAATGCTATTCCTACCGCCGGGGCAAGAGTTACCATCAGGCGGCGGAACAGGCCCGCAAATACTTCTCCGCAGGCTTTGCCAAAGGACTGAAAAGCGACATCAGCTCTTTCTTCGACTCCATCCCCAGGCAGAGCCTGCGCCTCCTTCTGGAAGGACTTTTTGGCGCGGACCCCACGGCATGTCTGATTTCCTCATACATGCTGGGCTCGGGACTGGGCATCCCGCAGGGAAATCCGCTCTCGCCCCTGCTCTCCAACCTCTATTTGATTCCCTTCGACCGCGAATTGGGCAGGCAGGGCTGGCATCTGGTGCGCTATGCCGACGATTTTTGCCTCTTTGCCAATCACCCCCACGACCTGTTTCTGGATGCCGAAGCAGTGGAGGGAATCCTTGCCAAACTGGGGCTGAAACTCTCCAGGGACAAGACCCTGAGCTTCACCGTCAAGGACAGCCTGGATTTCCTGGGCTACCGGGTGGGAAGGGAGGATTTTGGCAAGCTGAAGCAGCCCCGTGACCCTGAACTCGAAAGCCACGGAATTCCCGCCTTCCAGGACGATTTTGCCCGGGGCAGGCCGCTGTATCTGACCTTCCGGGAAACCCATGTGACCAGCGAGGGGAACTGCATTGCCCTCCAAACGGGGGACGGCATCCGCAGACACTCCTGGAAAGAAATATCCCGAATTGTGGTGATCGGCAAACCAAGGGTCTCGGCTGGTGTTATCCAACAAGCCCTCATCCGGAAAAAACCGGTGGTGTTCATGACCGTGATGGGCAGGCAACTGGGAGGTTTTGCCCACAACAGCAGGTCCTACGCGCCGGCACAGGTGTTCAATTCGCCGGATATGTCCTGGCAGGATTTCCAACTGGACTACATCCGCTCCCTGGTTGCAGCCAAAATCCACAATCAAAGGACGCTTTTGCAGAGCAAAGGCATCAGCGAGCCCCGGCTGAGGGAACTGGAGGCGTCGTTGACCGAATGTGCCGACCCGGAGGTCCTGCGCGGGAAGGAAGGAGCCGCGTCGGTCGTTTACTGGCGTCATTTCCGCGAACTGGTGAAGCCGCTGGACTTTCCCCGCCGCAGCTACCATCCACCGGAAGGGCCGGTGAACGCCATGCTGTCCCTGGGCTACACCATCCTCTACTTCCGGATGGCTGAAAGCCTGTCGGCAGCGATGCTTAATCCCTGGGAAGGAATTTTCCATTCACCCAGGGGCCTGCATTACGCTCTGGCTTCAGACATGATCGAACCTTACCGCTTTCTGGTGGACCGGGTGGTGCTGTCCCTGATCCACAACCGTCAGATAGGCCCCGATGACTTCATCTCTGAGCAGGAAGGCTCCGCCCCGCGACTGTCTTCAGCCGCCATGAAAAGCTACATCCACCGCTATGAGCTTACCATGCGCAACGAGGTGAAGATCGGAGATTTGACCCTAAGCTGGGCCCTGCAAATCGACCGCGCCCCCTTCCAACTGATGCGCAGCCTACGCCTGGGCTTGCCGTTCAAACCCTTTCGGATGTGCTGAATGCACTACGTAATCGCCTTTGACGTTTCTGACAACAAGGTGCGCCGCCACCTTACCAAAATCCTCCTCGGAAAGGGCATCCGCATCCAGGAATCAGTATTCGCCGTGAACCTGAAAACCCACGAACTAAAATCCGTGGCCCGCAAACTGGAAAAAACCCTGGACGAAAAAGGGGTCATCCATATCTTCACCGTCTGCGGCACCTGCGCCAAAAAATCACTTGCCATAAACAGGCAGGTGGAATATTATATCACTGATTGAGGTCCAAAGGTCCGTTGCGAACAAGGCGATAATGACGCCAGGCAAGAGAGGATGAAAGGATCGCTGTCAAACAAGTGTAATGACCTGCCCCGCAGGGGGCAGGGGTTCGCTTTAAGATGCTGCAAGCCAGCACGTTGCAATGCCTCATAGCCGTGAAGCCGCTTGTGGAGAGGCTTTGAGCCTGTTTTCCGCGAACCTGCCTTTTCGACCTTCATTTCAGGCCCGGGTCAGAGGAGGTTCACGGAAATGGGGTCCCAAACCCGCTCTGCTAAAGGGCTAAAATCGAGGCTTATCTTGAAATGACCTCCCTTGACGGGAGGGGGATGATTCACGCAATAGAGAAGTTGGAGAAAATCAGGGAAAAGAAAAACCGCCGCGGAGCGACGGTTTAAGAGGACAGGAAAATCAGCAGGCCCATTCAGGGGCTGGCAGGGGTTGGGGTTCCGTGCACAATGCCAAGATATTCTTTCATGCAGACCCTTTCCAGGGGCAGCCAGCCAGCATCCGTGATTCCGGCGATGGATTTAGTGAGGTTGAAAAACTTGCTTGTGTTCAGGACCCTTTGTTCGAAGTCTGCCAGAGTGTTCCAGTCAGAGTCCCCTAAAGCCAGCAACGCCGCGTCAAGCTTATCTTTGGCAATGCCCAGGAAATCCATAATTGAGCCGATGAGTTGTGGATCGCGGGGGATGGGTTTGCCGCTATGGATGAGGTCATTTCTGAGATTGGTTATTTTCTGGTAGTGCGGATTGGGTTCAAAACTCCTTCCTGAATCCCCTTTTTTCTTTTTGCTGGGCTCGTAAAGCAAATCACCGTATTGGGGCAGGAACTGCACAGCTTCGGGGACCTCAAAGGCGTTCCAGACCTCGTTGAATTTGGCCACCACCGCTTCATTTTCAAATAGGACCACGCTGCCTTTGCCCCTCAAACGGGGTAAGTAATCGGAAAGGATGGTGTTTTTTATCAACTTATAGCCGTGATGAAGCTTGTTTTCAGGCAGGTCGAGCAAACCCAACAAGGCGGCCTCGGTCAGGCATTTCAACCAAACCAAAAGGCTGTTGTAGTCATTTCGATAGAGGGCGGTCATGATGAGGGTGAAGAAGTTTGAGAACCAGTTTTGTGGATCTGATTGTTTCGCTTCCAGTGAAAGGAACAGCGTTTCCATTGCCGCGATCTCACTGTCCCCGAAATATCCCGGTTTGGCTGCGCGGGCTTCTACAAAGAGATGTTTCACCATCATCCAGTCCATCTCCAAAGCCGCTCTGTTCATGGACGAGTGCAATTCCAGGAACATGTCCTGAGGGTTGATTAGATTCAGATGGCCGCTGTCCGCGGAGGCGTAGAGGTGGACCATGTCCGGTCGAGGAATAAGACTGGAGAGCACCTTGGCAAGGGATTTGTTCAGGTTGGGAAATCCTCCATAGGAGCAGAGATAGAGGGTTGAGGAACCCAACTCTGCCATATATTGCTTCAGCAGGGCCAGAAACTCAAAATCAAAGAAGTCGGCCCGGTTGATGTCGAAACGGCTCAGGTCCCCCGGGGAGGGATTATCCGGCAGTGGAGGCAGGCTGTCAAAGTAACCGGCCGAACCCAGTTTGAGGATGGTGATTTCGCCTATGTGCAGGGGCAGCAGGCCGGGATGGCCTGAAAGAAGTTTTTTTGCCAGTTGCGCGGCAGCGTGAGTGAAGTCCCCTTCCGCCTGTTCCCTGAATCTGTCAGCTTTGCTTTTAAGGACCATCGGATCAGCAGAAGAAACCAGCGCTTGATCCAAAGCCTCAGCCAGGCGTTCCATGGCTGCCTCTCTCCAGGTGGCAATCAGGAAAAGCCTGTCGATCAGAGTTACACCGCGCGCAGCAAGGTCACTCAGGGCCTTGTGCAGCTTTGGCAGCGAGATGACATCCGGCGGGCTGGACAGCTTCTCACCCTTTTTAGCTTCGGGAAAACCGTCATCCAGAGTGAAAGGCATGGATGTCAGGTCCGGCTTGGAAAAGTCCTCCTGGTTGAAGGGTATCCTGAGTTTCTCCGATTTGTGAACGAATTGAACATCAGCCAGCCCGATCTGGGCAAAAAGGACTACCGGCATCAGTCCTCCGTGGCCGTGCGGTGCAGAGCCTCAAAGAACCTCTGGCTCCATTTTCTTTCTTGTAGAATTGTACCGGTGAATCCAGCTATCCTGGCCAAGGGCGCAAAAAAATCGTTGGACAGGCAGGCGGATTCAAATTCAATGATTTTATCCAGGTTGTTGTCTTGAAGATTTGCAATCGCTCTGGCTATGTCTTTAGGATTGATTCGCATGAATGTTAACAAGTCTTGCGTGTCCTTTGGATAAACAGGCCTGCCTTTGTGCAGGAGGTCATTGCGGATATTGACAAGCCTTTGCCACTCCAAACTATCTTCCAGCGTATTCGGGTTCACAAAGATGCTGATGTAATCCTCAAAAGCCTTCCTCAGTTTTTCCTCATCCACTTTGCGGCTCAGGATGAAGAGATGGATCGACGTATTCTCTTTTTTCCCTTGGGCATCGGGGAAGTGAATTACCCTCTCTTCCTTTACCTGTATCTTTTCCCAGAGAATGCCCTGCTGGTCTTTAAGCAGCTTCATATAAGACGATACCGCCATGCTTTTCATCCAGACGATGACTTCATTCATGTTCATGGAGTAAAGACTCCTGAAAATCAGGGCCGCAAACCCTTCGAACCATCCTGCATGGGAAGCGCTATAATTCATGGCTTTTCTGATCAAAGCGTTTAATCTGTCGAAGTGGTCGGAATCAGCACGGCCTTGGTTTGAATTCTGGATTCTTTCACAATAATACAGAGCTGTTCCCCAATCAAGCCGCAAAACGTTGTCATTCATTTTCTTCAGCCAGGTCAGAAACCTACCCTGAAGCCGGTTGTCAATCTGGTAACTCAGGTACTCGCTGGTGAAGATGCGTTCATAAGTCGCGTAATTCACGGCGCTTTGCAGAACATTGTCCAAAGCACGCTGCATCATGGGCATGCCTCCGGAATGCGTGCCCAGATAGATGCGGGAATTCTCAAGACTTCCAAAATGTGGCTTTAGCGCTTCATACAATTCATACTCGAAGAAATCCAGGGTGTTGATGTCGGCTTTGCCAAGCACTTCCACACCGGCTTTTTTTCCGGAATCTAATTTCAGGATGGGGTCGAATGAGCCATACAGACCCAGATCCAGCACCCAGACATTATCTATGGAAATCCCCAACATGGGGATGTTGCCGGCTTTGATCCGTCTCTGCATGAAATGAGCGGTTATGCTGGTCGCGTCATTCCTGGCGTGATACAGGATCCCATCTTCCAGATAGTCAGCCAACTCCACCCACTTTGGATCTTTTTCTATTTCCTCTATCTTCGCGTCCCAAGCATTTTTTATCTCCTCAAGCTTGGGCAATACCTTGGAGCGGTTGGTGGCGATCAGGAACAAGCCATCAATCTTGGTTATCCCTTTTTCATTCAAATACTCCAAAGTTTTACAAAAGATTGGAAATGTGATGCCTGTGCGGAACTGGCGTTCCAGCCTTTCATCTCTTTTTGGTTCCTTGAATGATTCGGAGAGGTAAACTGAGATGCTGTCCTGTTCTTGGGGATCCAATTCTGCAACCTTGATGGGCTTTCTCCTCTTGCCAACCGAAATCTCATAAGTGCCCTGCAGGTCGCGATTCCCTATTGTGAAGAATAGATATCTTTTCATCGGGATTTCTCCATCCCCATTTTGCCTTGATACCACAAAATCTTCGACTTCCGGACGCGGATGTTCTTGGCCATGCTGCCTCCTTTCAACTTCGTCGTTTCTTCAAGTCATCGTTTTTCAACCTGGTGTGCCAGGAATATATCTCCCCATTATTATCGGCTGGATAACTGCGGGGCTTGTCATGGACAAGCAGGAGTTGCCTCAGACTATTACTGATGGCCGGATATTTCTTGAAACTCAGAAATACCAGTTGCAGCGCTCCCGTTTTAACATCGGTCTTTACCGCATACATTTCATCACTTCCATTTTTCCGGTCAACCGTGATCTTAACCGCCCCCATGCCGTTATTCTTCCCATACCCGATCTGATGGCAAAGCAAGTCTTTTATCTGATCAGGCTCGACCTTATCTGGAGGAGTGTTTTGACCCAGACAGAGTGCAAAATAAAGAAGATTTAACTCTTTGGCTGTCAAATTCTCATAACTGACCCTGAATGTAAAGGTGGGGTAGCTGTTTTTGGTGGGGTACAGCACTTTGACCAGCTTTACGGTTTTATCCACCCCTTTCTCATGCTCATTATCGTTGTAGGGAGTGGTTTTTGTTTTGTAGTACATCTTTCGTCCGCTTAACCTGGGTGGATTTTTTGTATAGTCCGGTCTGGCAGGGTCGCCATAAGTGACCATGGGCTCGCTGCCGTTCTGCCTAAGATAGAATTCATAGGAAGAGGGTTTCGGGGAACCGGGACGGGGCAGCCACTTCTCAACCTTCACGTCTCCGGAACCCTCTTGGTGAACTGCATAGCTGAAGTGCACCTTGCCGGATTTTGAGCGGTGTTCGTAGGGTATGTCTTTGTTTTCGTAGGAATAGCCGAACATTTCTTCAATCAGGTTTACTTTGCCAGAAGACAGGGCGTTCTGGTTATACTCCTGATAATCCTTTGTGAAATCACGCAGGGAGCGGGAGTAGGCCCAACGATAGCGGAAGTGTTTACCGAAAGTGAGAACCTCATTACTACCAGATTTGTATTCGAAGAAGACCAGGTCACCCTTTTTAATCTTGTATTCAGCCCTGATGTTGCTCAGTATTTCATTCTTGATCCCCTTTATCCTGTCAGCCATGGGGTGGTCTGTGAAGTGCCCGGTTGTGTCATTGGCCAATACATTTAGCTGGGTTTCTTCATAGTTCTTAACTGTCTCCGTGGAAACAAGATAGGTTTGGGACTCAAGTTCTGGCGGCTCTCCAGACCCTTTGGTTCTGACCCCGAATGCTTTATGGGACACGGGATGCTGGGTGTTTAGTCCAAGATTTCCCTTGCCATCAATACCATCATGGTAGGGGTAGAATTTGAAATAATCTTCCATATCCCCATCTTTTGCAAGGATAATTTTGGTGGCTCCGACTCTGTATTTTAGTCGCGCGTCCTTTTTTGGGCTTCTGCTGAAGACGAACTTATTTTCACAGAATTTTCTAATCTCAAAGCTACCATCTGTATTGATTTTGTCCACTATTCCGGCTCCGTTCAGGATTTTGAGGCCAAAGGCGTTGTTAGGCCGGAAGCTATACCTGTGCTCATTGAGGCGGGATATGGGCAGCCCAAGGTAAGCAGCCAGGAAATTTGAGACGCAGCCTCGGAGAGTGTCCGCGGAGATTATGATTTTCCCGCCCACTTCCAGAGGTTGAATCTCCGTGAGGTCATTACCCAAATCGACGTGGGTATTTCCCACGCAAAGCTCGTTCAGGGCATGGAGGCTGCAGTTGATGTAACCGGTGTAAAGATTGGGATCGAGACTGCCCAGATCCGCGGCATCCACCAGTTCCGGGTCTTTGTCTTTGACGGGGATAAAACCGTAGGGTAATCTTTCCTTGGCTTTCGTGACCCGTTGGGCCAGGCCGGGATTATTATTTTGTCCGCCCCGGTTGTTATGTGGCCGGTTATTCATGATAAAACCTCCATGTCCGATGCTTAGTGCAGAACTTTATGCCGATCTTGGCGTCGGGAATGCTTCCCAGCAGGGCTGCGAAGCGGTATTCTTTCATTCTGGAATTGATTTGCTTCGGCCAGACCGTCTCCATGTCGTTGCAATCCTCGCTGGTGGCTGTCAGAAATGTGTCCGGGGAACTTTCATCCCGGCGGAATTGGATCTGTATCTCCCGGTTAAAGAAGAACAGCCGGTCAAATTCCCCAATCCGGTTGAAATCAAATTGGCTCATATCCTCCAGGAAAACCAAGCCCAGTTCGTATTTCCCAGGCTCGGGGCAAGCATTTTTAGCCTTCACCGCCGCCTCTCGGGCAAGGACGCCGCGTGCTAAAGCCATGGTCCAGCGCCGCTGGCCAATAACCCAAAGCTTGGTTTGAGCGAGAGCCTCAAGCTTCGCCTTGACATCTTGCAGAGATATATTTGTCATTTCTTTTCCTCCAATGTGATCTCGGGATGGCAGCCACCGCTGCCAAGGGCTATGAGACCATAGTCACAAGCCTGTTTGAGAAATCCGAACAAACAATCAATGTTCGCCTTGCGGGCGGTGTCACAATCCAAAACCATTATCTCCCCCCGGAAGACAGCGTTGAACAACCTTTCCTCGGTGAACTTACCGCTGCCATAAACCGCCCGTGAGAATTGGTCTTCAGAGTGGTGCTCGATCTGCAGTAGTTTCATATCCGGCGAGGCCTGCTTATCCAGATACAGGTCTGTAAATATGATACAGCCACCCTGCTCAGAATTTTTGCCTACAGTTTTGGGTTGGCCCAGCAATGTTTTCCACTCCTGTTTTTTATACTTGTCCATGATGGATGACAAGGCACCCCGAAACGATGATCCCGGTATGAAGGGGCTGCCTTTCCGGCTTATAAAGGCTACGTCGGTTTCCGGATTCGCAATACTCTGGTAGGACGATCCCCCTTTTACTAAAATAGGGTTATGCAGGCCTGTCTTCACAGTACAGAGATAATGCTTAAGAAATCTTCCTCGGTGAGATCCGGAACTTGCCGGTGTGAACTCGCTCCACAGAGCATCTTTATTCAACAGGTCATGATAGGATGACTGCAGATACTCATTGAAATTGTTGGCGTCCAGCTTGAACCTTTCAACCTTAACCAGGCGGGCTTGACCGTTTCCCGTGCCAGTGTGGCCACCAAGAAACACGCCTTCCTGTTTCCAGCTATAAAAGACTGATTCCACCCATTCTTCCAATTTTGAGAATTCATTTTGCTCGAGATGGTTGGAGCGGCTGACATTGTCGATCTCGATAAGTAGTTTCACGCGTCCGGGATCGATCTCCCAGAGACTGAATTTGGCATTTTCCTCGGCTGTTTTGGTCTTTCTGCAGATCTTAACTTTGTCCCGCACTCTCAGTTCCACCGGGTTCAGGGTGGCTGTCCGGAAAATGATCCTGGAGGCTTGGCTGTCATCATCTTTTCCTGAGGGCTGGGTGGTAACGTTCTGTTTCCACAATTCCAGATCATTAGTGTTAAAGCTTTTCCAGACGACGCATTTTTCCATGGTGGCGAAGAAAACTCCGGCGATGCTGGTGCCGGGAAGGACATATTGCCCAGAGCCGTCATGAATGATCTCGGACGCTCCCAGATAATCACCCTGACTGCCTTTGCCCAAGTGTAACGGTGACGTGAAAACAAGTTCCACGCGATAAAAGATTTTCAAGTTTGTCATTCCGTCCTCCCTCATTTGTCCTCCAGAAGCAATTTCATGGATTCAGACAAGACCTTCCTGTCCACTTCTGGCTCCAGCCAGGGTATGATCATTTTTGCCAGTTTATAACGGGAATCCGTTGTTTTCCAGTGATTGTCGGAGTTTTGGTTAGTTTTGGCTTCAAGCCTGGGCTTGATATCACCATAAGATTTCCCAGCCTCCAAGTCAATTACCAGGTCACCAATCAGGGAACGCCAGCTTCCTTTCAACTCAACCTGTTTCAAATCGTTATACTTATCCTGGGCTTCAGCATGTTTAGCGGCGATCGCTTTCAGCCTGTTCGCTTCATTATTTGAAATAAGGGCTGAGCAAAGTTTGGGAACAGTATCGCATTTCTCATGATCCAGTTTCTGCAACGGGTGATCGACTGCCACAGCACCAAAACCTTCCCCCCTTCTAAGCCCAATTCCAGAATTCTCCAATCCTGCAAGTTTCTGCTTGAGCAGTTCAAGATTATTGCCCTTGTAAGTAAAGCTGAAGGAACTTCCCTTGCGGATCGTAATGTCCCTGAATTGCCTTAGGCCAGAAGTCCCGCTGAAAGATGAAACCATACCGTAACGAGCCATAGACGGCCCGGGAAGGAAATCCTCCGCGGCAAAACCATTTCCCAGCAAACCGGCCATGATCTCCGAATTAATTGTGCTGGCAGGCACGAGTCCGGAAGAAGGGATAACCGCGTCTGAAAGCAAGGTAAGGGTAAACTGTTCCGAGAGGTTGCGTTCAGCTAATTCCTGTTTGTGACTTATTCTATAACCACGGATATAAGCCAGCCTTCCCCCCTTGCCCAGATGAACTGGGTTCTTTCCGTTCAGCCAAGGTTGAAAGTAAGACAGGAAACGGGCGCAGAGGTCTCTGTCCTTAAAAGCCAAGGTGCCTTTGAATCTGGTTCCCGCCGCCACCCTTTCCTCAATGAATACTCCATTATCGGAAGTGCTTTGTGTTTCCCTGTTCACTTGATTGCGCTGAATATACAACTTCCTAACAGTGTAGTATCTGGACTCCTTCCAATCCTGGTCACTTTTTTGAGCACACACCCAGCCTTCATACATGCCCTTGCCTGAGTCATGCTCCTCACCGGAATCAATCAGCTGGTTGTGGCTGAGGATGTGGCTGAGTTGGCTGGACTTTTCCATGTCTAAAGCCCAGACAGGAATACTTTTCGTTTCGTCTGAACTGGTTTTTCTAACCTTGAGTTTTCTCAGGCTGAGAGGAACGGGGCAAACATTTGTTTCAAATGGTTCCTCTTGTCCGTCCGGCAAGGGATAGAAGAAGCTGGAGCAGACATTGCCGTCGTCAAGAAAGGTTTCGTCACAACCCCTTGCCAATGCCAGGGACCTCAGAAGTCCCAGAATGGTGGATCCGGGAATGAAGTCATTGGTGAAAAGCAGGTTACCAGATTGGGCTTTGGAACTGAGAAGAGTGTCTTCGGCAAGCTCAATAACCAGTTCGATCCGGTTGCCCAATCCCTGTACTTCTCCTTCCGCCTGTATGTCTTCCACACTGCTAACCAAGTCGGAGACAGCAACCGCTCCGAAGCCTCTTCTTCTGTAGCCTCCCAGAGCCTTGATATTGCTGAGTCCGTCCTTCAGGTATTGAACCAAGTGCTCCGTGTTTTTATCCCTGCTTAGATACGTAATTGTCAGTTCAAACACTGTGCCCCGGGAACCAAACTCCACTGAGCGGAGTGAGTTGTCGCGAGAACGCCTTTTTTCGTTGTCCACAGCGGTAAAATAGTGGATGATGGTGGGGTTGTCAGGATATTCTATTGGCTTGACCTCGATATCGAGCGAGCTAAGGTTATCGTGCGATTCAAACAGCCATTCATAATATGATGATGAATCAATCCCCAGACTTTTCCTGACCCGGTCAAGCTGATCGCAGGAATCCCTCAGCAAGCCCTTGATCGTGCTGCTATTGATCCGGGGACAGCCATACCCATCCTTTAATTGTCCGTCATCGTACAGCCCAATGCTGCCACTGCCTGTGCCGATGTGGAAATCCTCCAGACAGGTGAGTTTGCATTCAATTAGGATCTTTTTCATGGTCACCCCCTTCTTTTGGCTGGCGATAAAACTCGATCAATTCTATTATATCTAAGGCTTTGTTTTTTATCACGGTTTTGTTTGTGATTTTTCCAAGCGTCTCGTGTTTGCCAAACAGAGAGTTCAGCTCTTCGTCATTACCCACAATCATTTTTCTAAAATAGTCGGCTTCCGCAGTTCCATCTTTCAGAACTGACCTAAATCCCTTGATCTTGTTGTTGGCCCTTTCCTTTTCTGGTCTATCAAGATCTTTGGCAACCTTTTTTACCTCTTTCAGCAAACCATCAAGATCAGCAAGGGAATAAGGCCTGGCGGTCAGAAGTTCCACCATGTCACCATCCTTACCTTTGTATTCCAACATATAGCTGCTGCGGCGGATGTCTTCTATATCTTGATAAACGGAATCAAAGTGCACATGCCAGTCTATGAAGGACGGTTTACTGCCTGAATCCTGTCTGTAACTGGCGGCCTTGGCTGATTCGAGGCAAGATTCCGCCAACCTGGCAGCCAGCCCAATGGGATAATTGGTCTTGGTGAAAGCCACTCCCGCCGACGCGGGACATGTGCCTGGCAGCCCTGAAACCAGTTTAGCAACTAAGTCCAAGGCAATTTCAGGCACACAGACGATAAACAGATCATCCCCACCCAGCATAAGAGGAAGGTAGGGTCTCACTCCAGATTCATAGTTACTTATCAGTTCTCCGGTAAGAACTTCCTTAAGGGCGGTCCTGATATTCCCGCGGTTGTCTTTCCAAAATTTCTCTATGGCAGCGAAGGCGGAGAGCACGTTTGTATTATCAATATCTTTACTCATTTTACGAAACCGTTCGCCGGTCCCGTTGCCATCCAACTTGATATAGGCCAGCATGTTCCTTTTCAGGCTGCATCCTCTGGCTGCCAGTTGCTCCAGAGTATCAGCCAGCATGCCACTGGTTACACCGGTTTCCAAAAGGAATTTGGCCAAGCCGTCAACGGATTTCAACTTGTAGAATTTGTCCGCTTGTTCCAACATCAGTTTGGATTTCAAACCCAGGGGCACTCCCTTTTCCTTTTCAAAACCGACTGCTGTTGACATTCCATCATTAGCACAAATTTGGAAAAAGGGTGAATCGGGAAACAATACTCCAGTAGTGCCATTCAAGGGTCGGATTTCCAACTTTTTGAACTCGCCCCAGGTGATGTTGGGATCGAATTCACGGAGGAACCCGCTCCACTCCAGATCCGGAAGTTCCTTTACAACGTAGTTTTCAAAGGAACGAAGGAGGTTAGTCATGGTCTCCTTATCTTTGAACAAAGCCTCGAAGTGGCCTCCTGAGGATGAGATGATATTTCTTTTAAACATCTCCACCAATTCAGCATCCAACCCTTCCAAAGGGAGAAGACATTCAGGAATTCCCATCATATTGGGCAGATCTTGTTCAAGAAGTTCCCCAATCTTAGAATTTGCCCCAAGCATGTACTTCAGCTTGGGAACATGAAAAATGTAGTCCTGTATCCTTCTCACATCGATACGCAAGTGGTACAAGGTACTCATAAGACCTCCCTGCATTGTATGTTATGATAATTTGGCCAGCGTGTTCACAAGTTTCAATTCTGTCTTTCCGAATCCACGATTCTTAGAAAATGAAACTAGCCGTTTTGTCAAGTTTTTTCAAAGGAAGCATATCAAACTTATATATTTAAGCCCGGTCCTTCACATTACCCCGAGGGTTATGAGTAAGGGTTTTCAAGGAAACAGAAAAGCCGGCGGAATTACTTTCCGCCGGCTATGTTCTTATTTTGTAAGGGGATTATCCCTCGGTGAGTTTCTTGTATTGGAGGTATCTTTCCTTGAAGAACACCTCCGCTTCGCCCTGGAATCTCTCCGAGCGTTCCGGGAAGATCCTCTCCAGAGCTGAGTAACGGGTTTCACCCTTGAAGAATTCCTGCACGCTGACGCTGGGCTCTTTGCTGTCCAGGGTGAGGGGGTTTTTGCCCTGGAGGCTGTTGAGCGGATTGTAGCGGTAGAGCAGCCAGTAACCGGCGTCCACAGCCAGTTTCTGGCGTTTTTGGCTCATCGACATATCTATGCCGTGGTTGATGCAGGGTGCGTAGGCGATGACGATTGAAGGTCCAGGATAGGCCTCGGCTTCAAGGATGGCGTTCAGGGCCTGGGCTTTGTTTGCGCCCATGGCGATGGCAGCCACATAGACGTAGCCGTAGTTCATCATCATCATGCCCAGGTCTTTCTTGTTGGTTTCCTTGCCGGCCTCGGCGAAACGGGCGATGGAGCCCAGGGGCGTGGCTTTTGAAGCCTGGCCGCCGGTGTTGGAATAGACCTCGGTGTCCAGCACCAGGACGTTCACGTTCTGGTTAGAGGCCATCACGTGGTCGAGTCCGCCGTAGCCGATGTCATAAGCCCAGCCGTCACCGCCGATCGCCCAAATGGAGCGCTCCAGGAGGTAATCCTGCAATTCGGAGACCTGTTTCAGCATGGGTTTGCAGCCTTCGCAAGCTTTGACCAGAGCGGCAGGAAGCAGGGTTTTGATCTTGGCAGCGTTGTCTTTGGCGGCGGCATCCACATCCGCCCAGTGTTCCAGGGCGTAGCCGAAAGCCTCTTTCAGCGCGGGGTCGATGGATTTTTCGCGCAGCTGTTCCATGTAATGGCGCAACAGCTTGCGGTGGGAATTCACGGCCAGACGCATGCCAAAACCATATTCGGCGTTGTCCTCAAAGAGGCTGTTCGCCCAGGCGGGGCCTTTGCCGTCCTTGTTGACGGCGTAAGGGATGGTGGGGAAGGTGCCGCCCCAGATGGAGGAGCAGCCGGTGGCGTTGGCAATGATCATGCGGTCGCCGTAAAGCTGGGTGAGCAGCTTGATGTAGGGCGTTTCACCGCAGCCAGCGCAGGCTCCTGAGAATTCCAGCAGAGGCTGCTTGAACTGGGAACCCTTGACGTTGGTTTCCTTGAAAGTGGCCAGCACATCGGAAGGCAGGGCTTCGAAGTATTCGTAGTTGGCCTGTTCGCCGGCGTCGCGCTCGTCCTCGATGGGGCGCATTTCCAAAGCGGCTTTGGGGCATTCGTTTACGCAGACGCGGCAGCTCTGGCAGTCGTCGATATAGACCTGCACCTTGTATTGGTAGCCTTCAGCGCCGGTGGCTTTAAGAGTGTTGAAACTGGCCGGGGCGTTGCCCAGGTCTTCATCTTTGACAAGTTTGGCGCGGATGGCGGCGTGGGGGCAAACGAAGGAGCACTGGTTGCACTGGATGCAGTTTTCAGCGATCCAGTGGGGCACGGTCGGAGCCACGCGGCGTTTTTCCAGCTTGGCTGTGCCGCTGGGGACATAGCCGTCGATGGGCATCTGGGAAACCTTGATCCGGTCTCCCTCTTCGCGCATGATGGGTTCGATAACGCCTGTAATAAAGGCATCCGAGCCGTCCGGGACCAGTTTTTTCCGCGGAGCGCACTGGTCTGGAAGGGTCGCCGGGATTTCCACTTCCTTGAGGGCCTCGTTCACGTGGTCGATGGCTTTTAGGTTCATCTGAACCACTTCCTCACCCTTGCGGCCGTAGGTTTTTCTCACCGATTCCTTGATCAGCTGGATGGCCTCGCCGCGCTCCAGGATGCCGGATATAAGGAAAAAGGCCGTCTGCATCACTGTGTTAACGCGTCCGCCCAAGCCCACCGCTTCGGCGATTTTGAGGCCGTCGATGTTGTAGAACTTGATCTTGCGGTCGATGATGATCTGCTGCATGTCGGAGGTGAGGTTATTGAAGGCTTCTTCGCGTTCCCAGTTTGAATTGAGCAGGAAGACGCCGTTTTCCTTGATGCCGCCAAGGAGGTCGAAGCGACCGATGAAAGCCTGGTTATGGCAGGCTACAAAGTTTTCCTTGGTAACGAAATACTGGCTTTGGATGGATTTTTTGCCGAAGCGGAGGTGGCTACGGGTGATCCCGCCGCTCTTCTTCGAGTCATACTGGAAATAGCCCTGCACATAGAGATCGGTGTTGTCACCGATGATCTTGATGCTGTTCTTGTTGGCGCCCACGGTGCCGTCGGAGCCGAGGCCCCAGAACTTGCAGTTGATGGTTCCCTCAGGGCTGGGGTCGATATATTCGTCCAGCGGCAGGCTGAGTTTCGTCACGTCGTCTTCGATGCCAACAGTGAAGCCATGGAAGCCTTTGGCCATCAGGTGCTTGTAAACTGCCAGAATCATCGTGGGGGTGAAGTCTTTGCTGGAAAGCCCGTAGCGACCGCCGATGATGAAGAGACCAGGTCGGTCTTTGAGAGCGGAAACCACATCCAGATAAAGCGGTTCGCCGATGGAGCCGGGTTCCTTGGTGCGGTCGAGCACAGCCACATTTTTCACGCTGGCAGGCAAAACGCTGAGAAAATACTCCACGCTGAAGGGACGGTAAACACGCACTTTGACCAGGCCCAGCTTCATCCCGCGCTTTGTGTTCAGATAGTTGATGGTTTCTTCGATCGCTTCGCAGCCGCTGCCCATGGCCACGATCACATGTTCAGCCTCGGGATGGCCGACGTAGTCGAAAGGTTTGTAGGCACGACCGATCTTAGCGGCCACTTCGTCCATGGTGGCGGCAATGGTGGCCGGGGCTTCCATGTAATGCCGGTTGGTGGTTTCCCTGCCCTGGAAATAGACATCCGGGGACTGCTGGCCAACCTTCACCTTGGGACGCTCGGGATTCAGGGCACGCAGGCGGAAAGCCTCAACCAGGGCGGGATCGTTGAGCTCGGCCATGGTCTCGTAGTCGATAACTTCGATTTTTTGCAGCTCATGGGAGGTGCGGAAGCCGTCAAAGAAGACCAGGAAGGGGATGGAGGTCTTCATCGTGGCAAGCTGGGCCACCAGACCAAGGTCCATCACTTCCTGAACACTATTGGCGGAAATCAGCGCCCAGCCTGTGTTGCGGGCGCTCATCACATCGGAATGGTCGCCAAAAATGGAGAGCGACTGCGCAGCAAGGGAACGCGCGGTCACATAGAAAACGGTGGGCAGCATTTCTCCGGCAATCTTGTGCATGTTCGGCAGCATCAGCATCAGGCCCTGGGAGGCGGTGAAAGTGGTGGTGACGGCACCGGCGGAAAGCGCTCCGTGCACTGCTCCGGCGGCTCCTGCTTCAGATTGCATTTCGATCACGTCAACCGTGGTGCCGTTGATGTTTTTGCGGCCGTCCGCGGCCCAGGCATCGGCAAGTTCACCCATTGTGGAAGACGGGGTAATCGGGAAGATGGCAGCCACTTCGGCAAACGCGTAGGCCACGTGTGCCGCTGCGGTGTTGCCGTCCATGGTGGCTTTGATCTTATCAGCCATGTGGATAACTCCTTATCTATCTTTATTTATACTATTTTATACTGATACAGCAACCCTACTTTTGGATGGCGGCTTTGTGTCAACTATTTTGATGAGGTGGATGTTTCCTTTCCGGGCTGGCTTCCGCTCTATTCACTCCTGGACTTGGGGCAGCATGAAGACCGACAGTTGGTTTTTACCGAAGCGCAGGTATTTCTTGGCGGCTTTGGCGATGTTTTTCAGGTCGATCTGATCGAATAAAGCGGGTTCGTCCAGGAATGAGGCGAGCTTCCTGCCTTGCCAGATGTCGGACTTGAGCTGGTAAATCCAGAAACGGTTGGATTTGATATTCTCGTCAAACTGCTGCCGGAGAGTGGCGTTGGCCGCGACGAGGTAGCGCTTGTCGATATGACCGGCGCGGAGGCTGTCCAGGGTGGCGAAGATGGCGTCGTTGAGCTCTTTCAAACGCGCCGGGGCACAACCCATCATGGTGCCGACGGTGTAGCGGGAATCGGGGTAGCTGGTGGTGGATTGCCAGGCCTGGATGAAATAGACCCCGCTGCGTTCCTCGCGGATGTTTTCCCGCAGTTTTTCATTGAGCACAAACTCCAAGGCGTCCAGCATCACCTTGTTTTTGGTGCTGTAGCTGTATTTTCCGTTCAGTAAGGTGGAAGCGAAGGCACGGTCTGTGGAACCCATGTTGAACCAGATGGACTGTAAGCCCTTTCTCAGGCGGATGTTTACATCCTTGGGCTTTTCGAGCCTGCCGCCGCAGGGAAGGTTGCCCAGATAGGTGCGGCAATAGGTTTTCAGCAGTTCCGGGACGAAATTGCCCACAATCACGAAGCTGAAATCCGAAAAGTCGGCAAAGCGGTCCCGGAAAATCCGTTCCACTGCATCCATGTCGATGGTGTCGAAATCCGCGTCGGCCAGGCTCTTGGCGTAAGGATGGTTTTGGTAGAGCTCTTTCTGGACCCGGTCCATGAACACGTTCATCGGGTCCAGGTTCCTGTTTTGGTAAAAGGTTTTCGTGCGCTGGAGGTAGGAGGCAAAATCAGCGCGGTCAAATCTGGGATTGACGGCGTACTGGTGCAGCATCTGGAACATCAGTTCCATGTCTTTGGGCGAGCAGGAAGCGTCGAAAGATTCCTGGTAAGTGTCAACGCTCAGATTCACCCTGGCTACTTTGCCGGCGGTCGCCTTGCCTAGCGAGATGGCGTCGAATTTGCCGAACCCGGCATCGCTGATATAGCCAGAAACCAGTCTGGCAGCGGGAACGTCGGTTGTGTCATAGCGGCTGAATCCGCCGGGGCTGATGGCTTGGAGCAGCACTTCGTCGTTCTTGAAATCCGTTTTCTTGGCGTAAACCTTTACCCCGTTGGCCAGGGTCCAGATGTTCACGCCGGATTTGGCATCAAAGCTTTCCTTCTTTATTGCCACCGGCTCCGGGATTACCTCAAGCAGAGGCTCGTTCACGGTTTTATCTTCATAGGGCTCGATTTCCAGGCTGTTCACTCCGCTGGCGATTTCCAAAAGGCGCTCTTTGGTAGGATAGGTCAATCCTTCTTTTTGGGGGCCAGCCAGGCCGATGAACATGTTCTTGTCCTGGATCAGGTTTTCCACCAGTGCGTTCACCTCTTCCAGAGTGATGGCCTGGATCAGTTCCTGGGTAAGCATCTGACGGAATTCCGCGCTGGTAAAGACATTCTGGTTGGAAACGGCGTCCACGATTTCCCAGGCGATGCGGCCGGATTCACGGGTGCCCTGCTCAGCCACATCCTGCTCGGCGCCACGCAGAATGTCAATTTTGGCGCGTTCGAACTCGCTGGGCAAAAAGCCGTAACGCTGCACCCGCTCCGCCTCAGTGAGGACGGTGCGCAAAGCCTCTTCCGACTTGCCCTGGGTGTACATCGCGAACATCATCGCAGCGGACATCGTTCGCAGTAGCGGATATTCGGTGGCGGCGGCGAAGGAATAGGGCGGATCGGCTGTTTTGCTTTTCTCTTCCAGGCGGAGATTGAGCATGGTGTAGAACAGGGAAGTCTTGAGGTTGTCATAATACTCGCCCAAATTGCTCATCCGCTGGACGTCCTTTTTCCACATCACCTGCAGCAGGTTGTTCGGATATTCGGGATCGGTGGTCACAATGGCCTGGGGGGCAAGGTTTTCGGGAACGCTGAAATCCTCTCTGGGGCGAACTTCCTCACGTTTGGGTATGACGCCGAAATACCGTTCCACCAGCGCCAGCATGTCTTGCGGCTCAAAATCGCCCACGATCACCACGCTTTGGAGGTCGGGACGGTACCAATCGCGGTAAAAACGTTTGATGGTGTCATGCTCAAAGCTTTCCAGAACTTCCCGTTTGCCGATTGGCGAACGTTCCGCGTAGCGCGAACCGGCCAGGAAAACGGCGTTCTGGGCATCTCTGACCCGGCTGCCGGCATCCTGTCCCAGCCTCCATTCCTCAATGATAACGCCGCGTTCGCGTTCGATTTCCGAAGCCTCGAAACTTACCTGGTGGGCCATGTCGGAAAGGATCAACAATCCTTGGTTCAGCTTGGCGCTGTCATCTGTGGGTATTTTTAGTTGGTAAACCGTGTAGTCGTAGCTGGTCATGGCGTTGAGGCCGTTGTAATAACCCATCCCGATGGAGGAAAGGTATTCCACCACCTCGTTTTTGGCAAAGTTTTTGGTGCCGTTGAAAGCCATGTGTTCCGTGAAATGTGCCAGGCCAAGCTGGTCCGCGTCTTCGTTCACAGAGCCCACATCCACATAGAGCCGCAATTCGGCCAGGTTGGCAGGTTTGGGGTTGCGCATGATGTAATAGGAGAGGCCGTTGGCAAGCTGGCCGGAAAGAACGGCGGGGTCCTGCTGGAGGGGGATTTGCATCATTTCCGCCGGCTGGGCGAAAAGCCCGGTCAGCAGGGCCGTCAGGATGAAGGTCACGAAAAGCTTGGCGTTGGGGTTCATTTAATTCCTTTATTCAGGGTCGGTGAGGGTGATCAAAAACTGCTGGTCAACGGCCAGGATGTTGGTTTCGTCACCGTAATTGTAGGTGGCCCCGTCTTCCATCTGAACGGTGGCATAGTAGTAAAAGTTGTTGCTGCTTGTGGCATATTCCACAGGCAGATAGACGAATCTTCCCGGAGCTATGGGTCCCGTATCGTTGGAGGCGACCACGCCCACGAAATTGTGCTTGAACAATTTGGCCTGGATTATGTACTGGCTGCTGTTATTGACCACCTTGAAACTGGCACGGTTGGGATCGACAAAGACGCTGGTTGTTTTCCCAGCGTGGATAACCACCCTGGTGGTGTCGGTGAAAACCTCGTTACCCTCGTCGTAGATCTGGAAAGTTTCGCCCACCAGGCGCACCGGAACTTCCACGCTCACGTCGGGATTGAAGATGTGCTGGTTGGCGGTGGCAACCTCGAAAGTGTGCTCCGTGCCTGCGGGAATGGCAAACTCCGCCTCATCGTCGAGCGTGACGTACACCGGATATGAGGTTCGGTTGATCACGCGGAAATTGCCGCCGGATTCGCAAGCCGCGAGAAACAGGAGCGCCAACAGCGGCAGGAGCAGTAAATACATGCGTTTCATGTTTACACCTCTCTTTAGCTTTAAGCTTTGCCAGTCCAAATAATTCAGGCTGATAAAACCTATTAAAATCAAGCTTTCGACCCGCTGTCCTGATGTCAAGCATTATCTTGCCACTGATACAGTAACGGCGATGGGAGCCGGAGGGATTTTCTTTCATTTGATACTCAGAAACTTACCCCCTGCCAAGTCCTGTCTGCCGCACCCTTAACCCTCACGACTGTTCCCCTCCCATGCCTCCCGGATAATACTCGCATCAAGTGCGGCCATTGTGCGGGAGGCGAATCTGAACCACAAGGAAGGGCCTTAAGGACCAGACAGCATCGCTTCGCTCTTTTGCGGGGAATGACATCAGGCTGGTTCAAAGCCATAAAAGCCGATTTATCCGCGTGTAATTGTATCTTTGAAACCCGTTTGAGCCTGCAGCGCCCCAAGCCCAAAAAAGCATTTGACAGGAAAACATAGGGGTAAAATAATGCTTTTACGAACCTAAGGGAGCGATAAATGAGTTCATTAACGGTGCTGGGCTGCATGTGGGGCGATGAGGGCAAGGCCAAAATCGTCGATTTTCTGGGCGCGAACGCCGATGTGGTGGCCCGCTTTCAGGGTGGGGCCAATGCCGGGCACACGATAGTTCTGGAAGGGAACAAATATGTTTTCCACACGGTGCCCTCCGGCATCCTCTATCCCAAAACCAAATGCGTGATCGGCGCCGGAACGGTCATCGATCCCTACGGCCTGCGCGGCGAAATGCAGGCGCTGATGAAGCAGGGCATAGATTTTGGCGGCAGGATGTTCATCGACGTCCGCGCCGGACTGGTTCTGCCGCTGCACAAAGAGCTGGACGGCAGCACGGAAGAGGAATTGGGAGCCAGCAAGATCGGCACCACTGGCAAGGGGATCGGCCCCGCCTATTCGGACCAGGCGGCCCGCTGCGGCCTGCGTTTTGGAGACTTGGGACATCCGGACTGGCTGAAGCAGCGCCTGGCCAGCCTTTACGCCTATCACGACCTTAAGCCGCGCGATTTGAAATGCGAACTGAAAGAGCTGGCCGAGGTCTGGGAATTCCTGAAACCCTTTGCGGCCCAGGCGGATGAGCTGCTCCGCAATTGCTATCTGGCCGGAGAATCCATCCTCTTTGAAGGCGCCCAGGGCACCTTGCTGGACCTCACCTACGGCACCTATCCCTATGTCACGTCGTCAAATACCACCACGGGAGGGGCCAGCATCGGCATCGGTTTTCCCCCGCGCTGGCTGGACAAAACCATTGGCGTTTATAAGGCTTACGTCACCCGGGTGGGGGAAGGACCTTTTCCCACTGAGATTTTCGATGAGACTGCCGAGCAAATCCGCGCTGTGGGCAACGAGTTTGGCGCCACCACCGGAAGGCCCAGAAGGATTGGCTGGTTCGATGCCGTCGCCGCCAAATACACCGCTTCACTGAACGGCCTGGATGCCCTGGCACTCACGCTTTTGGATGTGTTGAGCGGCCTGCCGGAACTGAAGATTTGCACGGGTTACTGGCTTGATGGGAAAAAACTCCCCGGCTATACACCGCACCCGCTGATCCTGGAACGGCTGGAGCCGGAATACCTTAGCCTGCCGGGCTGGGAAGCCGACCTCGGCAAAATCCGCAGCCTGCACCGCCTGCCCAAAACGGCAAAAGAATATCTGGAAGCGGTCCAGGACCTCGTGGAGGTTCCCATCGAGTTGGTCTCGGTGGGCAAAGACCGCACTCAAACCATTGTTGTAAAGCGATAAATGGAGATATAACCATGCGCAGAAACATTATTTGTCTGCTTTTGCTGGGGCTGCTGGGCACGGCGCTGTCTGCCCAATCCCCCGACGCCTTGAACTTTCCCCAACCCCAATACGTGAATCCCATTTTTGACAGTTTTACGCGCAACTACATGTCCACCAGCGCGATGGGACGCGGCTACACCGGTCTGGCCATTCCCGGGGGAGTGGACAACGTGCTCAAAAATCCCGCCGGCTACCATCCGGACAAGGCCTCGCTGCATCTGGAAATGCTGGTAAAACCTCCGGTGGAAAGCGATATTTACGCGATGGCCGACACCTCCGTTTACTACCGCATGACCAAAGAGAACATGCTCTCACCCGTGCCGGTGGGGATCGTTGGCGGCGGCGGAACTATCGGCCCCAATTTCACTTACGGCCTTCTTTATAGTATGCCAAAAAGCATCAAGGTGGATAATTTCGGCGTGGAAGTCAACATGGGCTACGGCCTCATCATGCGCTATCCAAGCTTTTTCCTGAACCAGCTTACCGCCAACGCTGCCTGGCACAAGGATAACTTCCACGTGGGGCTGAATTTGCACAACCAGATCTACCATCTGGGCGACGTGACTTTCCTGCGTTCGTTCGAGCGAATCATTAGCGACAAATATGTGCTCAGGCCGCAACTGGGGCTGCTTTACAGCGGCGAATCCCTGAGTGCCGGCCTTAGCATGGTGCCGCAGCAGAACGTGAATTGGGACCTCAAATTCGCCCAATACGATACCCGGCTGCCTCTAAGCCTGGCTCTAGGCGTGGCTTACAACAAAAACAACGCCGTCTTCACCGCCGAGGTGGATTATGAGCAGTGCAGCGCCATCAGCGATGCCTTCAAGGACCGCTACACCTTCCACGCGGGCCTGGAAAAGACCATCAGACGTTATACTTACCGCGCCGGCTATATCTACCATCCGCAGGTTTGGGAAGGGGATTTCCTGATCCCTGACGCCTGTTCGGACACCATTTCCATCTGGTGGGCTGCCGTGCTGCCCCAGGGCCGGGTGGGCAAAAACAATCAGCATATCCTCACTCTGGGCACTTCCTGGAACCATCCTGACGTGCGGGTGAACCTTTCCGGCCTGATTGACGTGGCCGGGCAGGCCCCCATCGCCCAGGTCAGCCTTTCCGCAGACCTCTTTTTCAGCGCCTTCAAGCGCAAGAACTTCCTCTATTTCGACTGATGCCAAAAGTCCAGATTCGCAGGATTGAAACATACGACCTGCAGCAGCTTGAGGCCGCGGTGGCCGATTTTCTGGGCCATGCGAACCGAATCAGGATAAAGCGCAGCAAACGGGTTTTGTTGAAGCCGAATCTTTTGGGCGCTTTTCCCCCGGAACGGGCTGTCACCACCCATCCGGTTCTGCTGGAAGCATTGATCCGCCATTTTCTGGAGCTCGGCAAAGAAGTCTGGATCGGCGACAGCCCCGGCGGAACAGCCAACGTGGAACAGGTTTGGCAGACCTGCGGGCTCAAAGACCTGGCCAGCCGCTATCCCGTGAAGCTGGTGAATCTGTCCACCTCCGGCTACCGTGAACTCAAATGGAACGGGATTCCCGTTAAGATTTCCGAGGTCTTCTGGCAGTGCGGAATCGTGATCAACATAGGCAAATACAAGACTCACGGCCTGGTGGGCTTCACCGGCGCCCTCAAAAATCTCTACGGCCTTGTGCCCGGCCTGATTAAGACCGATTACCACAGCCGCTATCCCAATTCCGTGGATTTTTCCCATCTGCTGCTGGCGCTTTACGGGCTGACCCGCGCCCGGCTTTCTTACAGCTTCATCGACGGCATCCTGGGAATGGACTGGATCGGCCCCTCCGGAGGCAGGGTGAGGAAATTCGGCCTGCTGCTGGGTTCGCGTTCTGTATCCTCGCTGGATTTCACCGCTGCGAGGATGATGGGTTTCCGCCTTGACGACGTTCCCTACCTCAGCGAAGCGCTGCAGATGGATGGAGTGCTGCCCTCCCGGGTTCAGGTGCCCACAAGTTTTCGCAATTTCACACTGCCCGATGTGGACATCCGTGCCGTGAAATACAGCTACCGCGTCCTGCGCCGCGTGCCCCGTTTCGCCCGGCATCTGGTGCAGCGTTATTACAGCAAGCGGCCTTTTATCAGCGACCGCTGCAAAAAATGCGGCATCTGCGTGCAAAGCTGTCCCGTGCAGGCGATTTCCCCTCCCGGCAGATTCACCCTGCCCAAAATCGATCCCCGCAAGTGCATCAAGTGCATGTGCTGCCACGAGATGTGTCTCCACGGCGCGGTGGATATCCATAAAACCTTTCTCACCAGGATGATCGAAAAATGAAAAAACAACAGCCCAAGCATAAAGCCCTTTTCAACTTTATCTACATCGCCCTGTTCCTGTTCATCCTGAGTTGGATACTGTTCTGGGGCAGCAACAGTTTTTACCAGAAATGGCGCTTGCAGCAAAGCGCCGCCAGGAAAGAGAAACTGGTGGAAGCGCTGGGGGCTCAGAACGACAGCCTCAAGCAGGAAAACCAGCGGCTGAAGACCGATCCGGAAGAACGTAAACGCGCCATCCGCGCCACTTTGGGCATCTACGCCGAGGATGAGACCGCCTATATTTTCAAGCCGGCCCAGGAAGACAGCATGGCTACAAAGGCCGGTAAGAACGGAAAAAAATGAATCCCCGCCTGGATTTTGCCGGGCAGAGGGGCCCGCATTGCCATTTGGAGCCTGAATGACCGACGGGACTGATGCCAAAACCCCGATACCGGTGAGCTGGCGCCGCAAAAAGGGTCTGCGCGAAATGCTGGCCCTGCTGCTGGATTCCAGTGGGCCGCAGCGCGAGTATCTAATCAACATCATCCTGGCCCAAGGTTCAGGCAGGCCCGGCCGCGAACCGTCCCAGCGCGAAACCCGCTTCCGCTGTGCCAACATCATTGAGCAACTGGTGGGGCTGCTGCGTTCCGAGGCGGTGCAAAGTAAAAGTCAGCTGCTGCCTTTCTTCAAGTATCTGGACAGCTTTCCCCTCGACCCTCTCCAGGAAACCCAGACCGCTCTGAGCCTTATCTTCCCCGGGGGTCCCAGCGAAGAGGATAAAAAGCTCTTTTACCGCCTGGAACTCTTTTGGCTGCTTACCCTGATGGGCGATCTGGACAGCGCCGGGCCCCTGCGCAAAGAGCTGGAACCACAAATCTCCCTGGAAAAGCCCCGTCTCTACATCATCTGGCTGCTTTCTTTGGCCCGCATTCTCCAAAAGCGGGGGAAACGCATCAGCTTCTCAACCCTGTGGCTGAACATCATTTGTGAATATTACCGCCTGGACGGTGCCGCCACCGCGCTCTACCTCATCCTCAGATGGGTGAGGATGATCAACTGGGGACGCGACACCGCCCTCCGCAAGAAGGTTTTACACAGGTTCGGCGCCCGGCTCCGTCAGCGGAAGGACCTCCTCTCCGCCACCCTTTTGTATGAGCTCTTCGACCAGGAACACCGCCACGCCAATCCCAGCGAAAAGATGCTCTACACCAAGCTTCTGTTCCGCCACTCCTCTTCCCTGCTCAGCGTGCAGCAGCTTCAGTATCTCCACTTTTTTGCTGGCAACTACCTGTCGGCTGTGAAATCCAGCTTTCCCCAGTCAATCCGGGAATTTCAGCATTCTAACTACTATCTGCACAAAAGCTGGTCCCACCTGCGAAATCTATCCCTTTTTCTGCGTGCCAACCTCCGCGACGACCAATATGCCCAATCCATGAGCTACCTGCAGCAGCGAGTGGTGGACTTGAGCAGCCAGATCAGCCTGCAGAACAATGCCTACGTGGAAACCCTGCACGAAAACTACAGCACCATCAAAAAACTGCTCCGCCAGGTGGAGGAACTCTCCATAACGGACAACCTCACTGGCCTCAAAAACCGCCGCTACCTGACCAACAACCTCTACCACGCCTTCCAATTGGCGGCCCGACATAAAGTGCCTGTCTGCCTGGCCATCCTCGACATCGACTATTTCAAGAGCGTGAATGACCAACTGGGTCACCTTGCCGGCGACCAGGTGCTGAAAAGCCTGGCCAGGCTGCTGCAGTCCTCATTCCGTAAGAGCGATGCCGTTATCCGCTATGGCGGTGAGGAATTCCTGCTTGTACTTTTCGACGTGGACCCGGAACGCATGTCTGAAATGATGGAGGAGCTTCGCCGCAAGGTGAAAAACCAACGTTTTAGCTGGCAGGGCAACCCCATCCGCATAAGCGTTAGCATCGGCTGGGCAAGTTGCCCCGCTTGCCTCAAACAGAGCGAGCTGGAGAAACACATCGCCCGTATCGATGCAGCCCTCTACACCGCCAAAAGCACCGGCCGCGACCTGGTTGTGCGTGCCACGGACTGATTTCCTGCTTGACAGCTTTGCCCACCGAATTTTTTGTTTGCCCAAAGGAGTATTCAGATGGCCAAAATCGTTGTTAAAGACCTCAACAAGTATTATGACAATAGCGTCCACGCCGTTATAGACGCAAATTTCGAGGCTGAGGACAAGGAATTCATCGTCCTCGTGGGCCCCTCCGGCTGTGGGAAAAGCACCGTGCTGAGAATGATCGCCGGTTTGGAAGAGGTTTCCAGCGGTGAGATTTGGATCGGGGACACCCTGGTCAACGACGTTCCCCCAAAAGACCGCGACATCGCCATGGTCTTTCAAAATTATGCCCTCTATCCCCACATGAGCGTATATGACAACATGGCCTTCGCCCTCAAACTGCGCGGCGAGGACAAGGAAAGCATCCGCAAAAAAGTACAGCACGCCGCTGAACTCCTTGGCATTCAGGACATGCTGAAACGCAAGCCGGCTCAGCTTTCTGGCGGCCAACGCCAGCGCGTTGCCCTGGGCCGGGCCATCGTGCGCAACCCCAAGGTCTTTCTCTTCGATGAACCCCTTTCAAATCTGGATGCCAAGCTCCGCGTTGCCATGCGCGCCGAAATCGTTAAGCTTCAGCGTCAGCTTGCCAATACGATGATCTACGTAACCCACGACCAGGTTGAAGCCATGACCATGGCCGACCGCATTGTGGTGATGAAAGATGGCGTGATCCAGCAGATAGACACCCCACTTAAAATCTACAACGACCCCGCCAACATCTTTGTGGCAGGATTCATCGGCTCCCCCGCCATCAATATGGTGTCAGGCAGCGTGCAAACCAAAGGCGGCGAACTGGTCTTCGACAGCGGTGATTTCCAACTGGAGATCTTCCCCGCTCATCGCGAAGCTCTGCAGAATTATACCGGAAAACCCGTCATCATGGGCATCCGCCCCGAAGATATCTACGACGCCAGATACGATTCCATGGCCGATTTTCCCCGCAAGCTTGCCACCACCTGCGACATCGTTGAGCCCCTTGGCAACGAATACCACGTGGTGCTGCGCACCGCCAAAAACGAGTTCACGGCCCGCTTTGACCCCAAGGAACTGCCTGTTCCGGGTGCCCCGCTGGAGGTGAGCCTGAACCTGGCCAAGGCTCACTACTTCGATCCCGAAACGGAACTTAGCTTGGTCTGAGCTCCTCCTGGGTTTCCATGCGCGTCTTGATCCTGGCCTGCATCTGCCTTTTGGCTTTCCCTCTGGGCGCGCTCATTCTCCATAACACTGCCTCCGCCAATGCTTTGGCAGGCGTAACTCTGCTTTCTGAATCCGTGGCCGATTTCCAGCTTTCGCCCGCCCTGCCTTTCACCGGGATAGCCGCTTCAGGCCATCTGCCTTTCAGCGCCCCGGAAGCCGGCACTTTCTCCCTTTCCACAGCTCACAAACTGTCATTTCTGGTGCTCAATGCAGGTGCATCCCACAGCGGAGACGCGGATTACAGCCTGCAGGATTTCCGCCTGGGGCTGGCTCTGAATTATGAAGGATTAAGCGCTGGCTATGCCCAGCATCTGACTCTGGAAAGCGCGGCCACAGGCAGCTACCAAAGCTGGAGCGGCGACGTAGCCGTTTCATACCGCACCCCCGGCTACGGCTATGAAGCCCGCCTGTTGAGGATCGGCAAGGAGGACACAGAACTCCATCTCAGCGTGAGCACAAAGATCGTGACCGGCATCCAGGCCGCCTCCAGCTATGTTTACAGCCCTGGCGGACCTGATGGTTACCGCCTTGCCACCTCCATCGAGGTGACGGACAACCTTTTGCTGCAAAGCTCCTGGCAAAGCTCGCCCAATCGCTTCGGTGCCGGTCTCAAGTTCCAACTCAAAGGCTTGGACCTGATGTACGCCATCAGAACCCATCCAGACCTTCGCCTCTCTCACAGCCTCGATCTTGGCTACACCTGGTGAAACCCGGCCTTGTTGCCTTCCTGCTCCTTTCCCTTTCCTGCCTCGCGGCCCAAATCCCCGATGAACTGACAGAGCTGGACTACGCTGCCCAGGCAGAGACAGCTTGGGAACAGCTCCATCAGGAACTGCTCGGCCAGCCTTTTTCCTTGGATGCCCGGGCCACCCTTGCGCCAAACAATTCCCAATTCCAGACCAGCGCCTCCTGCCACATCTCCCAAGCGGAGTTGTTGCTGCATTACAATTACCGCGCCAAAGACGCCCTGAGCACTGGTTCCTTCCGCCTCAAGGCCTCCTCGCCCCGTTGGGATCTGGCCCTCGGCAGTTATAGATTCCGCTTCGGACGGGGCCTCGTGAGCGGTTCCAACTCTCGGGCACAGCAGGACAGCCTGTTCAGCCTGCTCGAACCCCTTTCCCCCAGGAACTACAGTCCCCAGGGCGCCATTGCCATACACCGTTACGGGTTTTTCCGAGGGGCCCTGTTCGGTTCAGTTCAGGACAGGGAAGCCAAAACGGATGCTGAAGGAAGGATTCAAACCCTGTTCAAAACCAGAACCGGCAGGCTCTCTACAACCCGGGAAAACATTATCGGAATGGCAGCAGGAGTGGCATTTCCCAGCGTTCAGGCCAGCGGATTGCTCTACTGGAGCCAATACGACCGGGATTTCGCGGAATCCGGAATCGACCCAGCCCTTTGGGCGGGAAGCCTATACGCAGCCTTCAGCCACAAAAACCTGCGCCTTGATGGCGAAGCGTCTTTGGCAGAGGGAATTCCCAGCGCTTTGCTCACCTGCAGTTATAAACTCAATCAATTCTCCCAAAGTCTCAGCTATGCCCATAACGGCTTCCAGGATCGGCTTCCTTACGCCCTTTCTCCCGGGGTGCTTTCTTCGGCTGCTTCAAGAGATGAATTCAACGGAGATTTGAGCTTCGGCCTGCCTTTGCACACAGACCTGAAACTCCGCTTCACCCTGAATTCCGGCTCCAGCTTCAGCGGCGGTGTTCTTTCCCGCTTCACTGGCTCTGCAGGTTACAGCCACAAGGGCAACCATCTGAAACTGCTTTTTCACAACTACGACCGCGAGATCATCAGCCTTGTGGATTCCAACTATGTGTCCTCCGAACCGCGTAACTGGCGCTTTCAACTGAACGGCCAATTCCGCTTTCTGAACAACTTTTACCAACGGCTGGTTTTCAGCTACACGTTGCAGGATAAAACCGATACCAGCCGCAACACCTACCGGGTCCGCTACGGCTTTTTCTGGTCACAAGGGGCTTGGAAGCTGGGTTTGGATTATCTTGCCTGGCAAAGCTCCGAGGAAATCTGGGAAGTGGATGAGTTGGACCCATACAATCTGGTGGCGGAAATGGCGGAGGACAAGCTGCTGGTAGCCGATCTGGCCTGGAAAAGCGGACCCTGGCGACTTGGCTTGCGGGGACGATTATCCTTTCTGGATCAGGATTCCTGCCGCCTTTGGCTGCGATGTGGTTGGAGCTGGCCAGGCCGATCTGCGGATTCAAGTAATCCCCCAAAAAAGTGAAATTCATGAGTTGCGGCAATCTTAATAAAATACCTTTATGAACAACCCTCTGGCGTCGGAAGTATCAAGTGGTAACTCCGCTGGAGGAAAAAGGGTTGACCGCCTTAGCGATGGATGAGATGTTGTTCGCAAAAGCTATCCGAGGTGATTGATGTCCCGTTATTTGGTGTCCCTGATCGGAGAACTGGTGATTCCCAATCTCCTGTTGATCAAGACGTTAAACGCTGTGAACAGGCATGTTTTCCTCTGTCCCCGGGGTGGAGAATACCGCGCACAAGTTGGGCGGCTTTGCGCCGTGAGCGATATTGATGAACCGCTACTGCTGGAGGTCGAGGAATTCAGTTTGGAAGACACGGATAGAGTTCTGAAGAACCATCTTAACGGTCCCAGTTCCGAATATTGGGTCAATCTCACCTCCGGTTCCCGGATCATGGCCCTGGCAGCTTTTGAGCATTTCCGGAAACTGCAGTCCCAAGTATTCTACCTGCCGCCGTATCGCAATGTTTTTATGCAGCTCTGGCCCGATCACATTGAACATCATCTTCCCATCAAATTCAAACTGTGTCTGAAAAGTTGTCTGGAAGCCCATGGGGTAAAGATAACACGCATATCATCTAATCAACACAGCCTGGAGCAGTTGGAGGCGATGTACGCCATCATCACCCAAAACTCCAATTCCCGGTTCATGAACTTGCTGAACCGTCTGGGCTCAGAAAAACGCAGTGCCAATGAAGAGAACAAATTAGCCCGACTGGCAAGAAAATTCAGCCAGGCTTTAGGGATTTCCGAATACGAAGTTGAAACCCCTGCCTGGCTATCTTTCATAAAGGGTGCCTGGTTCGAGGAATATATGGCTTACTGGCTGGACAGGATCGTGGATGAGGTCTATTACGGCGTGGTGATAGAAATGGACGGGGTGCAAAACGAATTGGACTGCGTCTTCATGCATGAGAACCGGCTCCATTTCGTTGAATTGAAAGCCTCAGCCAACATCGGCGACCTCAATGAGTTTCTCTACAAGCTGGATTCCCTTGGCAAAGACTTCGGTCTGCTGCCCCGTTGTTTCCTAGGCATCGCCGATCCGGACGTGGAACATGGCTTGCGGCACAACCGGCATTACCTCCGCCGGGCCAAGGTGATGGGAATAAATATCCTCACATACAGCCAGTTAAAACCCGAAAACATAGAAAAGACCCTGCGGGAGGCTTTATTCAGTAGCAGATGAGGGATGGACGCGAGTGGAGGGGCAGACGCTTGTTTTGAAAAGATTGAAAGATTGTCAGACGATAGACACGTAACAGGGAAGATTCTTTACCACAAGGCGATAGACAGCTTCAGCTCCCAGCTCCGGCCAGAGAAATGTTTCACGTGAAACCACACATTGGGCCAGAAGCGCCGAGATTCCACCCACGCAAATCAGATAGATGGCATGGTATTGCCTGATAGCTGATTCCACTTCAGAAGAACGCTCACCTTTGCCGATCATAACCTTCAGGCCCTTTTCGAGCAAGGGAATGGTGTAAGGGTCCATTCTGGTGGATGTTGTGGGACCGATTGAACCGCTCACCCTACCTGGTGGTGTCGGAGCCGGCCCGCAATAGAAGATGGCCGTTTTCTCCAGGTCAAAGGGCAGATTATCTCCCCCGCCAATCATCTCCAACATCCGGATATGCGCCTGATCTCGGGCTGTATAAACCTCACCGCTGAGCAGGACCTTGTCGCCAACTTCCAATCTGGAAATAGCTTCGGATGGAATCGGGAGACTAAGTCTATGTGTTTTCATATTTAAATCATGCTGAGTAACCATGTTTCACGTGAAACATCAGATAACCCTGGAAGTACTCCGGTGGGCGTGGCAGTCGATGTTCACAGCCACGGGCAGAGAGGCGATGTGCCGGGGACGGGTGAGGATGGAAACTTTCAAAGCGGTGGTATTTCCGGCAAAACCCATTACCCCTTTACCCATTAGATTGATTCTTTGGAGGATTCTTCCTTCCATTTGCTCAATATCCGCATCCTTGGGCTCTTCCAGCATCAAGGCCCGCTTAGCCAGGATGGCGCAGCTTTCGAAATCTCCACCTATGCCCACACCCACAAAAACCGGCGGACAGGGTTTTCCCCCAGCATCAACCACAGTCCGTACCACAAAATCCTCTATTTCTTCCAGCTTGGCCCCGGGCAGGAACATCTTCAGCTTGCCACAGTTTTCCGCGCCTCCGCCTTTGAGGGCCAGATGCAGGGTTAGCTGGTCACCCGGTACCTGTTCGAGGTGCAAAACCACAGGTAGTCTGGGGTTATCAGACCTCTTTCCCTGAACTTCCATCCTTTTGCCTGATAATGAGTTCCTTTGTGGATAAGCGGCGATCGAATCCCTCAGATGGAATTGTTGCCAAGCATCATGTGCCGTTTCTCCGATAAGAGATTCCAAGGTTCCACCCTCGACGTGTATTTCCGTTCCCAGTTCCGCGAACACGACCAGCAGACCGGTATCCTGGCAGAGCGGGAGTTGTTCCCTCGCGGCCAGTTCGTGATTTTCCAGGATGACGTCCAGCATGTCACGCGCGATTTCGTTTTTTTCTCCGTCTCTGGCTTGGCGCAACAGTTCCGCTGTTTCCGGGGTGGGACGGCAGAACATCTCTCCGATGGCGTCTATTACCGCATCTTTGATCTGGTTGGCTGAAATGGTTCTTACAGCCATAGCCGTTTAAACGCCCGGAAAGGCGTGTTTTTGAAGTTTTATCCGTTTAGCGCACATACGACTCCAATCTCATCCTTTTTTGCGCATCAGTAGGTATTTTAAGAGCAAGTCCTCCAACGGCGTGGCGGTGCTCACGGGGTTGTATTCTATCTGGTATTGGTGGCAGCCGGCCTTGAGCTGGTTGATGTGCCCGGAGTAGCGGGAAAGATATTGGGCCCTGATTTGCCAGGGGTTGACCACGATCTTTTCGCCGGTCTCGCTGTCCACGAATTCCGTTTCCTGGCGGAAGCTGAATTTGTCTTCCTGAAGGTCGGTGATGTGGAAGACCAGCACTTCATGGTGTTGGGAGCGGAAATGTTTGAGCCCCTCTATCACCCGTTCGGGATCGTCCAAAAGGTCTGAGATGAGGATGATGAGGCTGCGTTTGCGGATGGTGGAAGCGATTTGGTGAAGGTTTTCCAGCAGGCGGGTGGAATCCTTGGGCTCCAGTTCCGCCAGCACGCGGAAAATTGGGCCCAGATAGCCTCGGTAGGCCTTGGGCGGCAGCATGGAGGTTATCCGCTCGTTGAAGGTTATCAATCCGGTGGCGTCTTTCTGCCCCACCATCAGCCAGGCCAGAGCGGCGGCCAGACGGCAGGCGTAGTCAATTTTGGTGCTTTCGCCGGAGCCGTAGAACATGGAGCGGGAGTGGTCCAAAATGAGGTAGCAGCGAAGGTTTGTCTCTTCCTCGAAGCGCTTAACGTAATAGCGTTCGGTTTTGGCCACGATCTTCCAGTCGATGTTTTTAACAGGATCGCCACTGTTGTATTCTCGGTGGTCGGAAAATTCCACACTGAAGCCGTGGTAAGGGGATTTGTGCAGACCCACCAAAAAACCCTCCACGATCGCCCGGGCCTGTAGCTGATAGCGTTTCAGCCGGGCCGCGGTCTCCTCTGTGAGCAAGGCCAAGCCTTAATCCTTGGGTTTGCTTTTATAGAGCAGCCCAAACGGGATCAGCACCACATAGGCCAGTATCAGCAGCAGCGGCGAGATGGTGATCTCGTTGGCGGACATGATAATGTAGCCCAGAATGAGCAGCACCGCCGCCACTCCCAGGATGATGAAATTCACGGGGCCCAGTTGCAGGCGGTCGTTTTTCTTGTCCATGATATCTCCTCTTCTATGTTGAAAGTTGGGTGTCGTAACTGTTGAAAGTGTCGCGGACCTGCTCGTAAACCAACTCTGCCAGTTCACCGCGGTTGCGCTCCGGATCGTATTCCACGGGATCCAGAAAGCTGAGTTCAGCCTCCAGCCGGCGCGCCATCAGGTTCCAGTAATACTTCAAAAAATTCACGCCTTTGTACCAGCAAATCACCGAACGGTTCTTTTCCGTAACCGGCTTGCCGTCCAGGCGCAGATAGCGGATGCAGACCGGCACCACGGTGCAGGCGGCATCCACGGCCACCTGGAAAAGGGAGCGGCGGAATTTCTTAACGTGGGAGCCGTCCGTGCCGCTTTGCTCGGGAAACAGCACCAGTTTGAAGCCGGAACGCAGCGTTTCGGTGAAGCGCTTTATTTCATCAGGCAGGCTCACCTTCTTCTTCCTGTCGGTATAAAGGCAGCCGGCCTTGCGGATTATGTCTCCCAGCACCGGGGTTTCGCTCATGTCCACCGAGGTTATGAACACGAAGTTTTCCACGGCGCCAAGCACAAAGATGTCCAGAAAAGAGGCGTGATTTCCCACCAAAAGATAATTCTGGTCCTTCAGTTCCTGCAGGCGTTCAGGGTTTTTTATTTTCAGTTTCACATTGAACGCGCGCAGGAAATGCCTGGCAGTCAGGGTGGTGTTCTTTATTTCCAGCCAGCGGCGTTTTATAGGGTTCCGGTTAAAAAGCCGGATAAAAAAAGACCGTGTGAAGAACCTGGCCAGGATAAGGCTGTGCCAGACTGTTTGCAGAGTCCTGATCATCCACTTCACGGTTACTCCCAAGTGTTTTTTGGAGGCTTGTCCGCAGATTCCGCCTTCTGATAGGCAAAATGCCGGCAGAACGAAAATCTGTCAAGATAATTTGCCCAGCCCGCTGTAATAGGCGTGATTTGAGGTTCTTTTTTAACTTGGTGGGTAAGGGTACTTTGATTAGGCTCTCTTTCAAATCGAGTGGGTAATCCGGTTAATTGAGCCCGGAGGGCTGACGTCCAGCGAACGCAGTAAGTATGGACGGCAGGAAATGTTGCTGTCGTCGATGCTCGTTCCTCGCTCGACGCCAGCCTCCCCGCCAACATTTTCATCGTGTCGGCGCTTCAGTGAGCGCCGGTACCTGGCGGAATCTGTGTGATGCCCCATTTGCCTGATCTGCTCCTCATTTACCCTATCTTATTCACATCCCATTCACTTCCCGCTTAGTTCCCGTTCGGGCTGCGGGAACTAAGCGAGTGGCAGTCAGGATGTGTATGGGAAAGGGCAAAGGAGGAATCAACGAAGATGAGCAGGCCGAGAAACATGGATATATCTAACCGTATGTTTGGCTGGCAGTTACAGTAATGGAGCCTGGTTTGTTTTGCGCGCTTTTACACATCCAAAGGTGCAAAAAACCCACGGGAGAACGGTAAGCCGGATTCTGTGGCCAGCGCTCACGCGCGGGCTGATGTCCATTCCTCTGGACCCTTTCTCACGAAAGGGTTCAAGCTGCCTACCCGGAAGCCGTAACCGCGCGGGCCGCGCTTCCTGGCTTCCCTATTTGGCATTGCACCGGATAAGGCATTCCCGTCAAGCCCTGTCACCAAGGCTTACGGTGGTCTCTTACACCACCATTTCACCCTTGCCCGGCACAAAAAAGCCGCGGTCTCTCAACGGCAACCAATAAAAGGAGGGCGCGCCGGGCGGTTTGTTTCTGTGGAGCTGCTCCGCATTGCTGCGGCTTCCCGTTAGGAAGTATCCCGCCCTGTGGTGTCCGGACTTTCCTCTGCACCCGCTAAGGATACAGCGGACATCTGGTTTTCCCATGGGTCTGGAAGCAATTTTAGCAAGACAGCTATATCGTCAAGGGAAAAAACGCTGAATCTACCTAACTATTAATGGCTCACTTTCAAACCGAGTGGGTAAACTGTTT